>Ga0268264_10001463_pt1 | contig 22070 bp, 20 predicted proteins | sample KBSSwiS32_FD_190357 | JGI IMG/M metagenome (GOLD analysis project Ga0268264, IMG submission 190357) | Switchgrass rhizosphere microbial communities from Kellogg Biological Station, Michigan, USA - KBS Switchgrass S3-2 (SPAdes) (version 2) | ecosystem: Host-associated > Plants > Roots >...
GGTGATGATCACCGCCGACCTGCCCGCCTTCGCCAAGCCCGGCCAGCGCCTCGACGTGACCGTCTCGACCATCGGCAAGGCCAAGAGCTTGCGCGGCGGGGCACTGATCCTGACGCCGCTCTACGGTGCGGACGGCCAGATCTACGCGATGGCGCAAGGCAACCTCGCGGTCGGCGGGTTGGACGTGGGCGGCAAGGACGGCTCGAACGTCACCATCAACATCCCCACCGTGGGCCGCATCGCGGATGGCGGCAGCGTCGAGCGCACGGTCGCGACCGGCTTCGACGACGCTGCCGCGCTGCGCTGGAACTTGTTTTCCGCCGACTTCCTGACTGCCGCGCGGGTGCGCGACGCGATCAACCGCCGCCTGCCGGGCACCGCCAGCGTGGAGGACGGCGTCTCGCTCTCGCTGCGCCTGCCGCAGGAGGCCGACACCCGCGCCAGCCTGATGGCGCTGATCGAGATGATCGACGTCGATCCGGCGGAGACCCCGGCGCGCGTGATCGTCAACAGCCGCACCGGCACCGTCGTCATCAACAGCGCGGTGCGCGTCTCGCCCGCCGCGATCAGTCACGGCAAGCTGACCGTCCGCATCGAGGAGAGCCCCTCGGTGGTGCAGCCCGCGCCGTTCAGCAAGGGCCAGACCGCAGTCGAGCAGCGCTCCAACATCAAGGTCGACGAGGCCGATCGCAAGGTCGCGCTGTTCAAGCCGGGCGCGTCGCTGTCCAAGATCGTCGACGCGCTCAACATGCTCGGCGTCACCCCATCCGATCTCGTGGCGATCCTTGAGGCGCTGAAGCAGGCCGGCGCGCTCAAGGCCGAGATGGTGGTGATATGACGCGCATCGCATCCGCCTCTCCCGTCGCTACCCCCTCCGGCACGTCCGCGAAGACCGACCGCGAGAAGCTTTCCGAGACGGCCAGGCAGTTCGAGGCGATCTTCGTGCGCCAGATGCTCGCCGCCGCGCGCAAGACCGACTTCGGCTCCGACCTGTTCGGCAGCGAAGCGCTCGGCACCTTCCGCGAGATGCAGGACGACCGCTTCGCCGAGATTACCGCGCAGAGCGGCTCGCTGGGCCTCGCGACCCAGATCGAGGCGCAACTCGCGCGCCTGCTGCCGCCGGTGGCCGACACCGCGAAGTCGGAAGGCTAGGCCATGGCGTCCGATCTCCTGGCGATCGCGCGCAGCGGCACCAAGGCCGCGCGCGCCGCGCTCGACGTCACCGCGCAGAACATCGCCAACGCCTCGTCCGACGGCTTTGTGCGCCGCTCGGTCTCGCTGTCCGAAGTCTCGGCCGCCGGCGGGGTCGGGCGCACCGGCGACATCTCGCTTTCGGGCGTGCGGATCGACGGAGTCACCCGCAACGCCGACTTGTTCCGTCAGGCCGAAGTGCGGCGCACGGGCGCGGACGCGGCGCGCGCCGATGCCGAGGTCAACGGGCTGGAGAACGTCGAGGCCGCCGTCGAGCAGGCCGGCGTCTACGATGCGACGGTCGACTTCGAAGGCTCGCTCAAGCAGCTCGTCTCCGATCCCACCGACGGCAGCCTGCGCGCCGCGGTGATCGAGAGCAGCCGCGCGCTTGCCAGCAGCTTCAAGGTCGCCTCCACCAGCCTCGACGCCGCCGGCAAGGGGCTGCGCTTCCAGGCGCAGGACGACGTCGACCAGGTCAACCTGCTGGCCGGAGAGCTGGCGCGGGTGAACTCGCGCCTCTCGCGCGCGACTGAAGCCTCGAGCGATCAGTCCACCCTGCTCGACCAGCGCGACAACCTGCTCCAGCAGCTCGGCACACGCATCGACACGACCGCGACGTTCGCGCCCGACAAGACCGTGGAAGTGCGCATCGGCGGCAGCGGCGGCCCGGTGCTGCTGGGCGGCCAGGCCACGAGCCCGCTGGCGATGACGACCGCGAGCGATGGTACGATCGGCTTGACGCTGGGCGGCGGCGCAGTCACCGCCTCGTCCGGCGCGCTCGCCGGGCGCGGCCAGGCGCTCACCCAGCTGGCGGCGACGCGCGGCAAAGTCGACGCGGTGGCGGCGAGCGTCATCGCCGCGGTCAACACCGCGCAGGCCAACGGCGTCGATCTCAACGGAACGGCCGGCCAGCCGCTCCTGTCCGGCACGGGCGCAGGCGACATCGCACTCGCCCAGACCGATGGCGCCAGGATCGCCACCGCGCCCGCCGGGTCCAGCGCCAACAGCCGTGACACTGGCAACATCGCCGCGCTGCGCACCGCCATCGACACCGCCGACCCGGCGGGCAAGCTCGACGCGGTGCTGTTCGACATCTCCAGCGCCGTCGCCGGCCGCACCGTCACGCGCGATGCGCTCGATGGGATCGCCAGCAACGCCAAAGTCGCGCTCCAGGCGCAGGCCGGCGTCGATCTCGACCAGGAGGCGATGAACCTCGTGCGCTACCAGCAGGCCTTCCAGGCGTCCGGGCGCGTGATGCAAGTCGCCAGCAGTCTCTTCGACACGCTCTTGAACATCCGCTGAGGCGCTTATGACGATCGTTTCCTCCAGCACCGGCGCCTTCTTCGAGCGAGCCCGCCAGGACATGACGGCGCTGCGCAGCCAGACCGAGCAAGTGCAGACCCAGATCGGCAGCGGCCAGCGGCTCGACCGCTCGTCCGACGATCCGGTCGCCGCCTCGCGCCTCAGGATGCTCGCCCGCAGCGACAAGCTGGCCAAGATCGACAGCACCAGCGCCAACCGCGCCAGCGCCGACCTGACGCTGGCGGACGCGGCGCTCTCGGACATCGCCGATGCCATCGGCCGCGCCAAGGTGCTGGCGCAGCAGGCCGCGAACGGCACCATGACCGACCAGCAGCGCGCCAGCATCGGCAAGGAGCTGGAGGCGCTGCACGGCAGCATCCTGCTGCTGGCCAACAGCGAGGACTCCACCGGCCACGCGCTGTTCGGCGGGCAGAGCGCGAACCAGGCCTATACCCTCGATGCCGCCGGCAACGCGGTCTACGTCGGCAGCGGTGCATCGGGCGAGCTGCCGCTCGGCGAAGGGCAGAGCGTCACCCGCTCACTCACCGGACCGGAGTTCCTGAACTTCACGACAGCGAGCGGTTCAGGCGACCTCATGGGCACGATCAAGACGCTGGCCGATGCGCTGCAAGGCGGTTCGCCCGACCCGGCGGGCGCGGCCCGCGCCTCGCTCGACGCGCTCTCGGCCGGGCTCGACGCGGTCACCACCGGGCAGACCATCATCGGCGCGCGCCTCGCCTGGATCGATGTCGCCGGGCAGCAGCGCACCAGCCGCGACGAACTGCGCGCGGGCGAGGAGATGGATGTCGGCGGCACCGACACCGCCAGCTCCATCGCCAAGCTGCAGGAGATGATGGTCGTGCTGCAGGCGAGCCAGGCCAGCTTCGCCAAAGTCGCTGGCTTGAGCCTGTTCAACCAACTGAACTGAAGCGCGGCCCCGCGCCCGAGGAATTCGTCGCATGTTTGCTGGTATCGGTGTCGTCATCCTGCTCGTCATGGTCTTCGGCGGCTTCGCCCTGACCGGCGGCGCGCTCGGGCCCGTGATGGAGGCCATCCCCCACGAGATGCTGATCATCGGCGGCGCCGCCGTCGGCGCGGTCGTCACCGGCAACTCGATGCACGAGCTCAAGGCGCTCGGCGGCGGTTTCGCCAAGGTGTTCAAGGGCCCCAAGCACAACAAGCAGGACCACATGGACGCGATCATCCTGACGAGCCGGCTGATGAAGCTGCTGCGTTCCGAGGGGCCGGTGGCGCTCGAAAGCCACGTGCAGGACCCCAAGTCCTCCTCGCTCTTCGCCGAATTCCCGCGCCTGATCGCCAACAAGCCGCTCGTCGACCTCATCTGCGACACGCTGACCCTGATCGTCGTCTCCTCGGGCACGCTCGAGGTCCATGCCGTCGAGGACGTGATGGACAATGCGATGAAGACGCACTTCCACGAGTTCCACGAACCGCAGCACGCGCTGCAGAACCTGGCGGACGCGCTGCCCGCGCTGGGCATCGTCGCGGCGGTGCTCGGCGTGGTGAAGACGATGGGCTCGATCGACAAGCCGCCCTCGATCCTGGGCGGGATGATCGGCTCGGCGCTGGTCGGCACCTTCATGGGCGTGCTGCTCGCCTACGGCATCGTCGCGCCGATGGCCGGCCGCCTCAAGCAAGTGATCGAGCAGGACGAGATGATCTTCCACGCGGTCAAGCAAGTGGTGATCGCCAGCCTCCACGGCTGGCCGCAGCCGCTCGTGGTGGAAAGCGCCCGCTCGGGCCTGGGCCATGCCTTCCGCCCGGGCCTGTCAGAGATGCTCGACGCGATGCGGGGGCGCTGACGTGGCCGCCGCCAGGAAGGGCAAGAACGAGCCGCCCGCGCCGATCATCGTCAAGAAGGTCACGGTGGTCGCGGGCGGGCACCACGGCGGCGCCTGGAAAGTCGCCTACGCCGACTTCGTGACCGCGATGATGGCGTTCTTCCTCTTGCTGTGGATCCTCGGCGCCACGACCGAGAAGCAGCGCAAGGGCATCGCCGACTACTTCACCCCGACGCTGGTCAAGACCCGGCAGGCAAGCGCGGGTTCGGCGACCGGGCTGCTCGGCGGCTCGTCGCTGACCGACGCCGACAACTATCCGCACCGTGCCGGGCAGACCGGCACGAAGTCGATGACGATCCCGCGCGATGCGACCGGCGGACCCAAGGAGGGCGGCACCAGCATCAAGCGCGTGGCCCGCAAGCAGGAGATCGAGGCCAAGCTGAACTCGACCGAGGCGCTGCGCAAGCTCGCCCGGCAAGTGCGCATGGTCGACACCACCGAAGGCGTGCGGATCGACCTGGTCGACGATGCCAACTTCTCGATGTTCCGCCTGGGCACGACCGTGCTCACGCCCGAGGCGACGGCGCTGCTGCAGGCGCTCGGCCAGGCGGCGGGTTCGGACAAGGGCGCGCTCACCATCCGCGGCCATACCGACGCCCTGCCCTGGCGCGACGGCATCCCGGGCAACAACTGGTCGCTCTCCGCCGGCCGCGCCGAAGCCACCCGCCAGGCCCTGCTGCGCGACGGCATTGCCGAGGACCGCTTCAAACGCATCGAAGGCGTCGCCGACCGCGAACTGCTGATCCCGAGCGACCCCACCGATCCAAGGAACCGGCGGATTTCGATCACGCTGATGGATTGAGGGGGGTGGTGCGTCCTGGAGGACTGGAGTTGGTGGAGAGCAGACCTTCGTCGCCGTCACATGTGATTGTCTGGGTCCCAGTCTCGGATGCTAGGTGTCACAGGCAGCCCGAGGCTTTGGCCATTAATCCACTCAATCGATCGGCCATCCAAGTTTCTAGCTGCAAGTAAATCTGTGTGAGCTAACACCATTCCGAGCAGAAGTGCTTGGACTGCATCCACGCCACCAGCCCGCTTGTTCTTCGTGCCCTCCGGCCAGTCGATCTGAACCCGGCAGAAGAAACTGCCGGCGTCTTCCTCTGGTCTGTAGAAGCGACATTCTGCCTGCTGCCCGTCGATCTCGTAAACTCGTCGGGCAATCACGTTGTCAGTCATGCGGCACCCCCTACATGACGGCCTAAAGGCGCTCGCCTATGTCCGCAACTGGGGCGAAAGCGGCACCAGAGCAACTCTCACCCCCGCAGCAAGGCCCGACCCGCCGACGCCGTGAGCGCCGCCACGATATCCTCGTCCGGTATCCCGGTTCCCACCCGCGCGATTTCGTCCACCGTGCGCGTGCCGTCCGCTGCCAGCAGCAGCGCGCGCAGTTCGGGTTGTTCGACTTTGAGTAGCGTGTGGTCGAGCGTGCTCACCATCGCGTCGCCCATTTCGAGGAGGCCGCGCACCAGCGGGCTTGCTTCGGGCCGCGCGCCCGGCGCGGCGGGGAACGGTGCGGGTTCGACATGGAGGTTCACGTACCACTCGGCGAAGAGCTGCAGCAGCACGCGCAGCAGCGCCGGGTCGGTGGTGATCTCGCGCACCGGCACGCGCTGGGGATGGGCGGCGGCGGCGCGGGTCAGGCCGTCTGCCAGGCCTTCGTGGGCGACCTCGATCTCGTCCTCACCCAGCGCGAACGTGCCGTCCTCGCGCCGCTTGAGCTTGGTCGAGAGATGGAGGTCGGCGATCCGCTCGGGCCGGATCGCGCGGTCGGGCTCCTGGCCGGCGCGCACGAACAGGCTCTGGCGGAAGAAGCGCAGCGCCGTGTAGTCGTCGCGCGAGGCCGCCCGCAGCACCGCGCCTTCCGGATCGCTCCCACCGTCGCCCTCCTTCAGGAACCCGTCGAGGTGCAGGTTGCGCCCGGCATCGGTCAGGTAGCGCAGGCCGTTGCGGCGCGCCTCCCCCACCACGTCGAGCAGCCGCTGCGGGTAGTAGCAATCGCCCAACTCGTCGTGGAACAGCACCGCGTCGGGCCGCTCCAGCATCGAGCGGGCATGGTGGCGCAAGGTCTTGGCGAAAGCGTCGTCGTCCTCGCGCGGCTCGGCGTAGGCGGTGAGGAAGGCGCGGGTCGCGGTGATCTTCTCGTCCGGATCGGCGATGGCGCCGATCTCGTCGAGCAGCATCTCGCGCATGATCAGGCGCACGTGCCCGCCCGGCATGCAGTTGTAGCTGACATAGGCGACGCCGCGCTCGGACAGCACATGCGCGATCAGCGCCATCGTCGCCGCGCGCACCGGCTCGGGCACCCAGGCGTAGACCCCGTGCACGCTGACGTAGTCGAACGAGCCGGCGGCATAGCGCTCGTGCGCCCGGGTGATGTCCTCGACCGCGAGCGTCACGTTGGCGAGCCTGGCATGGTCGACGATGTCCTGCCCGCGCGCGATCGCGACTTCCGACAAGTCGAAGCCATGCGCCTCGCACCCCGGATAGATCGCCGCGAGCGAGAGCAGGTTGAAGCAATTGCCCCCGCCGATCTCGAGGATGCGCGCCGCGTTCGGCTGCACCGGATCGAGCCCGGCGAGGCGCGCGAGCACCGCCAGCCGCTCGGGATGGGTCTGGGCGAAGACGGCAGTGGGATAGACGACGCGGTCGTAAGGCGTGGGCAAGCGGGTCTCCCCAGGATTATCGGCGCCGGTCGAGCGCAGCGTCAGCGCACGTAGACGAAGAAGGTGCAGCGATGAAGGTCGAAGCCCGGGTCCGGCCCTGGCCCGGTCGGCACGTCGTAGAACGCGATCCGCAGCGAGCGTGGTCGGGGATGATCGACCGGGCTCAGCGCCACCGATGCCGGGCGCCCACCGGCGCAGAAGCCGTCGGCGATGCCGGACGCCTTGCCGGAAACGCCGATCACGCGAAAGGCCGATCCTTCGGGAGCGAGCGCGATCGTGAGCCCCTTCGCAAACGTCAGCGCCTGGCGCGTGACGGTCACCGCGCCGAGGTCGCGGAACGAGGCGTTGTCATAGGGTTGCCAGCGGCCTGCCACCCCGACCTGCTCCGCCGAAGCCGGGCCGGCGGCGGGGGCGGGCGCGCAGGACAGCAGCAGGAGCAGCGGCGCACACCAGGCCGCCGACCGGGGATGCGGCCTCCTCACTGCAACGTCGGATGGTTGGGCGCGGTCATGCCGGCCGGAACGAGGGCCTGGGGCTGCGGTCCGCCTTGCGCGGGATGCGGCGGGGGAGCAGCCGGCGGCGCCGCGCCCGGCTTGGCACCGGCAGCGCCGGCCGCAGCCTTGGCCGCCGCCTCGAACAGTTCGCGCACCGTGCGATTGCGTTCGTCGGAGATCGGCGGCTGGCGCTTGCAGGACTTGGCGGCCTTCTTCCAGTCCGGCCCCTTGGGCTCGCGGATTGCGGCATTGAGCTTCTTGAACTTGGAAAAGCCGCTCGGCCCCAGGTTGTAGATCATGTCGAGCAGCGCGACCTGGGCATCCTCGGGGAACGTGTCGAAATTCTTGAACTTGCGCTGCAGCGCCTTCACGAAATCGTCGAGGTCGTCGAGCAGCAGGCGCATGCCCTCCTCGTCGGTGATGAACAGCTTGGCGTCCTTCTTGTAGTGCTCGGCCCGATAATTCAGCGCGGAGCCGCCGGGGCTGAGCGCGCGCAGCCGCTGCCACTCCTTCTTCTTGTCCTCGTCCTTCACCACGCGCTTCTGGGCATCGCGCAAGTCGATGTCGGTGGCCTCGTCCGCATCCTCGATCTTGTGGCCGTAGCCGATCGTGACCCAGCTGCTGGTGTCGAGGTACATCCAGTATTTGTAGCCCTCGCCGGCGACGGCGTCGGCGAACATTTCCGCCGCGCGCTTCTTGGCGTTCTCGACCGTCATGCTCGCCTCTCCTGCCCGCTGGTTGGGCCGACTCAGCGCCGCATCGGCGGCATGGTCAGCGGTGCGCGGTTCCTTGTGCTTGCGCGCGTGCCACCTTGGCAAGCCGCATCCGCAACCCGCTCAGCACTGGCGCGGCGGCGGTCAGGATCGGGCGCGGACCGGGCAAGACGCCGCGCGCTTGGCGGACGACGACGAGCAGCATCGCTCCGTCGAGCGCCGCCATCGCGAGGCCCGCGCCCGCGACGCCGAACCGCTCGACGCATAGCGAGGAAAGCGGCAGGCTCGCCAGCGCCAGCAATACGTAACGCACGGTGTAGCCGGCGTGGCGATTGCACGCGAGGATCAGGTTGGAGACCGGGTACCACAGCCCGCCGCACAGCAGGCCGATCGCCACGAGCGTGACCAGCGCCTGCGGCGGCAGGATCGCGCCGTGCGTCCACACGCCGATCGCGGCCTGCCCGAACAGCGCGAAGCCCAACGCGTAAGGCACCACCAGCAGCCCGGAGAGCAGCAGCGTCGCGCCGGTCAGCGCCGCCATTCGCTGGCGGTCGCCCCGCGCGGCTGCGGCGGAAAGCTCGGGCATGATCGGCGTGCTCACGATCCAGCACAGCTGCATGCCGATGCGTGAAAGCGTGCGAGTGGCGGCGAAGACCGGCACCGCTGCCTGACCCGCCACCGCGCCGACCACCAGCGCGGTGCCCTGCAGCACCAGCGCCTGCGCCAGCGGCAGCAGCATCACCGCGCCTGCCGGGGCGAGCAGCCGTCGCGCCTCGCGCCAGTTCCCCTCCCGCCAGCCGATCCGCAGCCACGGCACACGCCGGCGCAGCAGCAGGTTCTGGCCGGCGAGCCCTAGCAGGCGGCCAATCAGCCACGCCAGCGCCGCCGCCACGAGATTGCCGCCCGCCAGCACCGTCAGCACCAGCGCCGCGTTCTCGATGAGCAGCACCGTGGCGTTCCAGAAGCCGCCGAGCGCGAACAGCCCGGCGGCGCGGAAGCCGGCGAAAAAGATGCTGCCCTGCACTGCCGCCACGCCGTAGAGCACCAGGATCGTCAGTGTCGCGCGGACCGTTCCGGGCGGCGCCCCGTCCAGCTCTTGGAGCACGGCCTGGGGCATCAGCCACACCGCCGCCAGCAGCACCAGCAGGATCGCCGCCGAGCTCGCCACGATCGCGCGCCAGGCGCTCTGGAACACGCGCACCACCTCGTCGCGCTCGCCGCGCGCGGCGGCCATCGTCATGCGCGTGCCGGCGGCGGTGGCAAAGCCGAAGTCGCTCATGCTCAGGAACTGCGGCACGGTCGCCAGCAGCAGCCACAGGCCATAGCGCTCCAGGCCCCAGCGGTGCGCGAGCACGGGCACCAGCGCCAGCTGCGTCGCGGCGATCACCAGCTTGTCGAACGTGGTGACGCCGATGCCGAGCGCGATGCGGCGGATCATCGCAGCTGGCCCACGAGGAAGACCACCGGGATCAGGCTGGCAAACGAGTAGAAGTAGAACCGGCCGTAGGGCTTGAAGTGGCTGGTGCGCAAGATCCAGGTGGAGCAGACCAGCGCCCCGGTCAGCAGCGCGGCGCTGCCGATGAACGAGGCGTCGAAGCGCCACATGGCGATGCCGGCGAACGCGCCCATCATCTGCACCACCCGGGCATTGGGCGCGATCAGGCGGTAGGCCGCATGCCACAGCAGCACGAAGGCGCCGAGCCCCAGGGGCCAGAACCAGCCGAAGTTGGCGTAGCTCTCGCCATACAGCGTCGAGTTCAGCGCGAGCGAGGGCAAGTGGGCGATCTGCTCGCCGAGCGAGAGGCCGAAGTTCTCGGGCCGGCTCGGCCACACCGCCCCCGGCACCAGCAGCGTGAGCGGGCGCGCGAACATCGCAAAGGCGAGGAACGGGCGATCGGCGTCGCCATAGTTCGTCACGATCCAGTTGAGCACGACGATGTTCGAGCTCTCGAACACGGAATTGAGCGAGCCGTCGAGGGTTCTGGGAGCAGCGCTGCCGGCGCGCTGCGCGATGTCCCAGGCCTCGGCGAAGGAGGCGAGCGAGTAGCCGCGCACCGTCGCCAGCCCGCGAAACGCGGGCCACAGCGCGCTCAAGCTCGAGAACGCAGCGAGGCTGGCCGAGGCGGCAAGCGCGAGCGACACCGGCCGGTGCTTGAGCAGCAGCACGATCAGCAGGACGAGATAGACCGCCGTGATGCGATTGAACGTGGTCATCAGGTCAATCACGGCGAAGGCGCCGCCCCACAGGACCGCGCGCCAGGCGCTCGTCCGCCCGCTCGTCACGCGGTAGAGCAGCACCGCGAACACCGCGTTGCGCGCGACGTTGGCGGCGTACTTGATCGGCAGGAACGCCGGATTGCGGAACGCGTCCTCGAGGTTGCCTTGCCAATGGCCGCCGGTGCCCAGGCCGCTGAGCGAGAAGGCGGCGAGCCCGCTGCCCAGGAACAGCAGCACGACCCAGCCGAACATGGCCGGGTCGCTGGTGTCGCGGCTCGCCGGATGGATGCGCGGCACGATCAGCCGCAGCAAGGGGAACAAGTAAAGCCCGGAAAGCAGCATGAAGGTCGTCGCGAGGTCCTGGTATGGCCGGTAGACCAGCAGCAGGTCGGGCGCCTCGCTCTGCCCCGCGATCAGGAACGCGGCGAGCGGCACGATCACGTAGTAGGCCTGGCCGAGCAGGATGCCGTCGAGCAGGTCGAGCCGCCGCACATCGACGCGCCACAATGCGTTGAGATTGAGCAGCGTGCCCGCGACGAAGATGATCCAGACGAGCGTTGCCAGCATGACGTTTCAGCCCCGCTCACGCATGTGCCGGCGCTTGATCGCGCGGGCCGGGTTGCCGGCGTAGACGGTGTCGGGGGCGAGATCGTGCATGGCGACCCCGCGTGCGCCGAGCACCGCGCCCTCGCCCACGCGCACGCCGGGGCCGACGAACGCCTCCGCCGCGATCCAGCAGCGCGCCTCGATCGTGATCGGGCGCGTGACGAGCTGGAACGCGGGATCGGTGTAGTCGTGCGTGCCCGCGCACAGCGTCGCGTCCTGCGAGACGATCGCGCCGGCACCGATGACGACCGGCGCCTGGTTGTAGCAGCGCACGCGCGGGCCCAGCGTCGCGCCCTCGCCCATCACGAGGAACGGCGGATACCAGATCTTCGCGCTGCCGTAGACCATCGCGCCCCGTGCGAGGCGCGCGCCGAACGCCGTGAGGACGAGCCGACGCCAACGATGCAGCGGCGGCGGGGTCCAGGCGGCGAGGAGCAGCCAGCACACGGCGAAGGCCGCGCGCCACAGCCGCACGCGCAGCGCGAAGCTGGGACCGCCCGCGCGCGAGCCCGCCTCCTCGGCATCGAGGATCATCGCCCGCTCGTTCAAAGCGCCAGCCCCGTCGCGCGGCGCAGCGCGTCGAGGCGCTCCTCGCGGCCGGCGCAGCCGCGCAGCGCACGGTCGAGCTCCAGCACGCGGCACTGGACCAGCAAGCGATACCAGAAGCCCTGCAGCAGATGGTAGACCAGCCCCGCCCGGCCATCGAGGAAGCCCAGTCGGACGATGTAGCGGTGCAGGAAATAGGCGAGCGGCGCCACGCCGAGCGGCAGCCGCTCGTAGAGATTGTGCTTGAGCCACCGCTTGACGCGCGCCTGTCGCACCGCCGGGCCGCTCGCCGACCGGGCCGGCAGCAGGTCGTACCGGCGCGCCAGCACCTCGACCGCCTCGCGCGTGGCGTAGCCGTTGTGCTTGGCGGTGAAGAACGCGAGGTCGCGCTCGCACGCGTCGGTGAAGGCGCCGGCGATCTTCACGCTGCGCCCGCCCAGCAGGCGCACATGCTCGTCCATCCAGCGGTCCTCCACTTCGGCCAGGCCGTGGCGCCAGCAGCGCAGCAGATGCATCGGGTAACGGCCGCCATGGCGGATCCAGCGCCCCATGAAGCGGTGTCGCCGGTTGAGCACGACCCCCGCGACCGCCAGCGGCAGCGTCGGCACGACCGCCAGGATGCGCGTGGCAAGGTCCGGGCCGATCACTTCGTCGGCATCGAGGCGCAGCACCCACTCGGTGGCGATGCCGCAGTCCTCCAGCGCGAAGCGGCACTGGTGCGCGTGGCTGCTCCAGGCGTTCTGCACCACGCGCGCGCCCATGCGCCGGGCGATGGCGACGGTGGCGTCGGTCGAATACGAGTCCACCACCAGCACCTCGGTCGAGAACGCGCGCGCGCAAGAGATGGCGCGGGCGATGTGGACCGCTTCGTTGTAAGTGAGGATCACCGTGGTCAGTCCGGGAACATGGCCCGGACGCGTGGTACCCTCCTGCCAGGCCGGCGGCACGGCCGGATCGACGAGGCGCAACGCGGTCATTGCGCCGCCTGCGCACACGGCATCCGCACCAGCCGATCGTGCGCGTCGCAGGCTTCGGAATCGAAGCGGTCGCGGATGTGGCGCGCCGGGCTTCCGGCGACGATCGTGTAAGGGGCGACATCGCGCAGCACCGTCGCCCCCGCGCCGACGACCGCGCCGGCTCCGATCGTCACGCCCTCGCGGATCGTCGCGCGCTCGCCGATCCAGGCGTCGGCGCCGAACACCGTCACGGGGCGGGCCGCGTCGGGCCAGCCGAGCCGCGTCGGGGTGCCGGCCACGTCGAAGCGGTGGTCGTTGCCGATGACGCGGCAACCGGCGGCGATCATGCACAAGTCGCCCACCACGACCGGGCCTTGCGCGGTGAAGTCCGGCCCCAAGTAGGCGTACCGGCCGATCCGGCTGCCCGCGCCCAGCTTCACGTGACGGCCCCAGTGGAACCCCTCGCCCAGCTCCGCCAGCCGCAGCCGCCGGCGCAGCCACGGCAAGAGCAGGCGGCGCAGAGCCGCTTTCGCCGGCCTCTCGACCTCGCGCCGGCAGCGCCCGATCATCGCGTCGCCGACGCGCTCGGGCGCGGGAAGCGGCGCGACGTCAGCCACGGCGCGCGACTTCCAGCACTGCCTGCTCGATCGTGCGCGCCTGATGCTCGGGCGTCCAGCGCCGGGCGATCGCGGCCCGGGCTGCGGCGCGCACCATCTCGCGGGGCGGCGCCTGCGCCAGCCAGCGGGCGATCGTATCGGCGAGGCTGGCGGCATCGTCCTTGCGGAAAAACGCGCCGGTCACGCCCTGCTCGATCGCCTCGACCTCGGGCATCTGCGCGTCGAAATCGCCGTGGGTGATGGCCGGCGTGCCGTACATCAGGCTGTGCATCGCGGTCAGGCCGATCTTGCCCGGCGAGACCGTCACGTCGCTGTGGTAGAGCAACTGGCCGGTCACATCCTCGTCGTAGCAGGCGCCGAAGAAGTGCGCGGAAACGCCCAGATCCCCGGCCCGACGCTCCAGCGCAGCCCGCTCCGGCCCGTCCCCCACCAGCAACACGTTGACCGGCACGCCCCGTGCCGCCAGCAGCGCCGCCGCGTCGATCAGCAAGTCGAACCGGCAGGCGCGGGTCAGGCGCGCGGTGCAGACCAGCAGCGGATGCTCGGGCACGGCGAACAAGCTCTGCGGCCGCAGCGAGCGCAGCGCCCCCGCCTCGATCCTTGCGATCACCGCGTTCGCCCGCGCCACATCGAGGCTGTTGGAGACCACCGTGATCCGCTCGAGCGCGAAACCCTCGCGCGCGCCGATCCGCTTGCCCCGCTCGCCGTAGACCAGGAACCGGTCGCACAAGGCGAAGCAGGCGTGGCGCACCAGACGCTTGAGCCCGCGCTCGTGCCGCAGCCAGCCGTGGCCCCAGAACAGCACCGGCCGCCGCCGCGCCTTGGCGATCAGCGCCGCCACCCATGTCGAGACGAAGTGCGGGTCGGCGAGCAGGATCAACGCCTGGTAGCGCCGGTCGGAAGCGGCGGCGACGGCGCCCGGCTGCCACAGCAGCGAGCCAAGCCGCCGGAACGGCGCGCGCACGAAGCGCGACACCGCACCGGTATCGGCATGGATCACGCCGTCCAGGGCCTCGCCGCTGCCGTAGAAATCGTAGGCGATGGCCGCGCTCGCATCCATCGCCCGCATCACCGGCTGCCGGTAGTGCGGCCAGACATGGTAGACGACTGCCACGCGCAAGCGCTCGCTCAGGGGCCCGCTCAGGGGCTCGCAAAGGGGCCCGCGCGGGCCGGTCGCCGTCCCTTGTCCGGCCGCCGCGCTCACGCCAGCATGCTTTCGAGCGCCGCCAGCGCCCCGCGCGCGTAGCGCTCGCCCAGGTACGCCGCGCCGTAGTTGCTGGGGTGCACCCAGTCCGCACCCATGGTGAAGCGCGCGTTGCCTTCGGTCTGGCGGACCATCGCCGTGGCGCTCGCCGTCACCGCACCGGTCCAGCTCACCGCCGTGCTGTTCTGCGTGAGCGTGGCGACGCGGGTCGAGCCGTCGGAGAACAAGATCGTGTAGGCCGAAGCCGAGGTGCCCGCCGGCCACGCGCTCGCCAGCGTGGCGCTGGTCGCGCTCGACAGCGCGGCGGTGAAGCGCAGCTCGGAGCCAAGACCCGTGACCCACTTGCCCTTGGCGTCGCCGTCGATCGGCACGAAGCGGCACAGCGGATCGGCAAAGGCTCCGACCGCCGCCGCCACCGCGCTTTCGGCGCTGCTCACTTGCGCCGCGATTCGGTTGGGCGCGGCGACGCAGCCGAAGACGACGATCGGCACGCCGGGCAATTGCGCCCGCGCCGACCGCAGTCCGGCAAGAGCGTTGGCCTGCACCGTCGCATAGGCCTGCCCGGCGTAGGCATCGTTCACCGAGGTCAGCAGGAACACCACTTCGGGCGCGGCATAGCCCAGCATCGCGTCCCCGTTGGCGATGCGCTGGTCGAAGCGGTAGACGCTCGTCGCGGTCTGGTTGAAACCGGTGCCGCCCGAGCCGCTCGCCTGCAGCGCCAGCCCCATGCGGTCGGCCATCTGCACCGCGATGCCGTCCGCCGCGATGTCCGGCCCGGTGCCGAAGACGTAGCTGTCGCCCAGGAACACGCCATGCGGAATCTCGCTGGTATCGACGGGCCACAGCGCCGCGCCGTCCTCGACATAGGCGCCCGCGAACTTGCCGGTGCGGTTCGCCTCGACCACGATCCGGCGCACCGCCCGGCTGCCGAGGTCGAGCAGCAGGTACTGGTCGGTGCTGCCGGTGGTGGTCGCGGTGACCGTGCCCGTCAGCGAGACGTAGCGGCCATCGACGAGGAAGCGATAAGGCGCCGTCGTCGGGCCGACGCGCGCGGCGAAATAGCGGCAATCGGCCATCGCCTCGAACCGGGCGTAGCTGTTGATCTCGGTCGCGGCGGCATCCTGCACGCCGGCACTCACGCGCCCGCCCACGCCGAAGCGGCCGCCGACGACGTGGAAGACGCCCTGGTTGGCGAAGTTGCAGGTGTAGCTGGTGGTGGTCGGCGTCGGCAGGGCCGCGCCATTGTCGGTGATCGTCGGCGGGCTCGGGTGCAGCCCGGCATTGCGCGGGTTCGACAGCGCAGCCTTGTTCGCGGCGCGGCGCAGGCGGTCGAGCAGGCGGGCGTTGGCCAGCGCGGTGGGGCTGGCGGCGGGGAAAGTGGCGGCGAGCATGTTCGTCCCTCCCCCTCAGGCCAGCGCGTAGCAGGCGGCGGCGGCGGTGGTGCCGGCGGCGAGCACTTGCGTCGCCGCGAACGGCAGGATGGTGAGCCCGGCGGCGACCGGCACCGTCAGCGTGCTGGCATTGGCGAAGCGGAAGGCGACGTTGCCCGCCCCTTGCGCCACCACCGCGATCGCGCGCGGCGCGGCGAACGGGGTGTCGGGGGTGATCGCGCTCACGGCGGCATAGGCCGGCTCGCTGGTGGGCAGCGGCGTGCTCGCCGAGACGAGGCTCGCGCCGTCCGCCCCGGCGAAGGCGACAGCCGATTGCGGGACGTAGGGAGCGGGGGCCGTGATCTGGATGCTCATGGGAAACTCCTGCGGTGGTTCGTTCGAGTCGCAGGACCCTAAACCCATTTGGTTCGAATAGGAAAGAACAAAATGAGAACTCATGTTCATCGCGCCAGCTCGCACAGTTGGCGCTCGAAGCTGGCGAGGATGCGGCGGCGGTCCCAGCGCTCCTCGGCGCGGCGGCGCGCTCCACCGCCCAGCCGCATGCGCAGCGGCGCGTCGTCGATGACTTGCAGGATGCCCGCGGCGAGCGCCTGCGGGTCGCCCGGCGCGCTCAGCACGCCGCAGCCCTCGACTTCGGCGGCGAGCGCGGTCCCGGCGGCGGCGGTGGCGGCGACCGGTCGGCCCGATGCCAGCATGTTGGTGAGCTTGGACGGCAGCACGAGGTCGGCGATCCCGTCGATCTGGGGCAGCAAGTGGACGCTGGCAATGCCGAGCAGCTCGGGCAGGCGCTCGCGCGGCTGAAGTCCGCGGAACTGCACGTTGTCGAGGCCCTGGGCCGCGCGAACCAGCGCCGCGCGCGCGGGGCCGCTGCCGCAGATCACGAACAGCAAGTCGCGGCGATGGCGCAGCAGCCGCGCCGCCTCGATCACGGTCTCGAGCCCCTGCTTGCCGGCGATGTTGCCCGAGTAGACCGCGACGTGCGGCCGATCGATCCCCCACTCGCGGCGGTAGGAGGATGGGCGGTCGAGCGGGACGATGCCGGTGAGATCGGCGCCGTTGCGCAGTTCGAAAATCCTGGATCGCGCAATGCCGCGGTGCTCCAGCCCGGCGCACATCTGCGGCGAGATCGTGCTGACACAGTCGGCGTCGAGCGCCCGGCGCTCGAACCACCGGGCGAAGCTGGCCACGAGCCCGGTGCGCGGCAGCAGCCCCGTGGCGAACGCGGCCTCCACCTCGAAGTCCTGCACGTGCAGCCAGAACCGCGCGCCGGTCAGCCGGGCGACCAGCCGCCCGACGAGGGCGGCGATCAGCGACGGGGCGATGGCGATCACCACCGCCGGGCGGCGGCGCAGCGCCTCTACCAGCAGCGGCAGGACCGCGGCCAGCGCGAAGCTGAGGTAATGGACGATCCGGTTGATCCCGCCCGGCCGGCTCGGAACGTAGATCGGCACCCGCAGCACCTCGACTCCGTTCTCGACGGCGCGACGCACGCCACCGCCGGCGTAGGCGGGATCGGGCCTCCAGTCGGGGTAATAGGGCTTGGCGCAGATCACGCGCACCCGGTGCCCGGCCTCGGCCAGCGCCTCGGCCATGCTGGCGGTGCACGGCCCGATGCCGACCGGCTCGGGCGCGTAGTTGAGGCCGAGGATCAGGACCTCCATCGTCTCAGGCCGCCACCGGCGCCGGCTGGCGCGCCTGATGCTCGCGGCAGACACGCTCGATGCCTTCGCGAAGGCCAATGCGCGGCGCCCAGCCGAGCGCGGCCAGCCGGTCGCTCGCCATCAGCTTGCGCGGTGTGCCATCGGGCTTGCTCAGATCGTGCCGGATCTCCCCGGTGTAACCGACCACATCGCAGGTCAGGCGGGCGAGATCGGCGATGGCGATGTCCGTCCCCGAGCCGACGTTGATCGGCGCCTCCTCCGAATAGCGCTCCATCAGGAACACGCAGGCATCGGCGAGATCGTCGACGTGCAGGAATTCGCGGCGCGGCGTGCCGGTGCCCCAAAGGGTAATCGCCGGCGCACCGGAGTTCCTGGCCTCCACCACCTTGCGGACGAGGGCCGGGAGCACATGGCTGCTCTCTGGATCGTAGTTGTCGCCCGGGCCATAGAGGTTCGCCGGCATGACCGACACGAAGTCGCACCCATGCTGGCGGCGATAGGCCTGGCACAGCTTGATGCCCGCGATCTTGGCGAGCGCATACCACTGGTTTGTCGGCTCCAGCGGCCCGGACAGCAGCGCCGCCTCGGCGATCGGCTGGTCGGCCTCGCGCGGGTAGATGCAGCTCGAGCCCAGGAACATCAGCTTCGCCGTGCCGGCCTGCGCGGCGGCGTGGATCACATTGGCTGCGATCATCAGGTTGTCGTGCAGGAATTCGGCCGGCCGGGTGTCGTTGGCGAGGATGCCGCCGACCCGCGCCGCCGCCAGGAACACCGCGTCGGGCCGCCGGCGCGCGAACCAGGCATCGACCGCCGCCGGATCGCGCAAGTCGAGCTCGGCGCGCGAGGCGGTCAGCACGCCGCAGCCCTCGCCCGCCAGCCGCCGCACGATCGCCGAGCCGACCATGCCGCGATGCCCGGCGACGTAGACTCGCTTGCCGGCAAGTTCGAAAGGCTGCGCCACGTTCCTGCTCACGCGTGGCCGCGAGGGGCGCCCGCCAGCGAAAGATCCGCCATCACCGAGAGGTCGGCCATCACCATCTCGCGCACCAGTTCGCGCACCGGCGTCTCATGCCGCCAGCCCAGCTTCTGGTGCGCCTTGCTCGGATCGCCGATCAGCAGGTCGACTTCGGTCGGGCGGAAGTAGCGCGGATCGATCTCGACCAGGCACTTGCCCGACTTGCGGCAGTAGCCCTTCTCGTCGGCGCCGCGCCCGTCCCAGTCGAGCCGGATGTTCACGTCCTCGAACGCCCACTCGACGAACTGGCGCACTTGCGTGGTCTCGCCGGTCGCCAGCACGAAGTCGTCGGGCTCATCCTGCTGGAGGATCATCCACATGCCGCGCACGTATTCGCCGGCATGGCCCCAGTCGCGCCGGGCGTCGAGGTTGCCCAGCCACAGCTTCTCCTGCCGGCCGAGCGCGATCGCTGCCACCGCGCGCGTGATCTTGCGCGTCACGAAGGTCTCGCCGCGCAGCGGGCTCTCGTGATTGAACAGGATGCCGTTCGAGGCGTGCATGCCGTAAGCCTCGCGGTAGTTCACCACCATCCAGTAGGCGTAGAGCTTGGCCGCGCCGTAGGGCGAGCGCGGGTAGAACGGCGTCGACTCGCGCTGCGGCACTTCCTGCACCATGCCGTAAAGCTCGGAGGTCGAGGCCTGGTAGAACCGCGTGGTCGCCTCCATCCCCAGGATGCGCACCGCCTCGAGCAGCCGCAGCGTGCCGATGCCGTCGGCGTTCGCCGTGTACTCGGGCGTCTCGAAGCTGACGCCGACATGGCTCTGCGCCGCGAGATTGTAGATCTCGGTGGGCTGCACCTGCTGGACGATGCGGATCAGGTTGGTGGAGTCGGTGAGGTCGCCGTAATGCAGATGAAGATCGCCCTGCCCGCTCTGCGGTTCCTGGTAGATGTCCTCGATCCGCCCGGTGTTGAACGAACTGGAGCGCCGCTTGAGCCCGTGGACCTCGTAGCCCTTCTCCAAGAGAAACCGCGCCAGATACGCGCCGTCCTGACCGGTAATACCGGTGATGAGTGCTATATTCTTGGCCACACAACCTCCACGAAGCTGGGACGCAGTCTTCCGCTTCCAACGTGGTCATGCCGACCCGTAAGACTAGACTGTTGTCGTCACCTGAGCGCACGAGAAAAACCACTTCGTTTCGCAAACGAGGCGCCCCTCACGCTGTCGTGGTAAATGTGCTGTTCGCGACGATTCGGCGCAAATTACAGTTCTTTAAGATGTCTCTATCTCATCGCCGCCAAGAGCGTTTGTGGGCCCTTCAAGCTGCCCCGTTCGTTCTCAGCGCTCGGCCAAGCTCCATCCCGAAGTCGATAGGCAGCGAACCGGTATAAGGCTGCGGATAAGCATCAAGTGCTATCTTCGCCAACGCGAGTGCCTGTTCACGGTTGACTGGTGCATATTGGTTGAGCCGCTCTTGAAAAGCGCGCAGTTCGCCTTCTGTCAGGAATGAAGTGGTCATGAGTTCGCCGGCCGCGCTGGTAGCTGGCTTGCAAGTCTTAATGGCCCAGATGAGTCCGGCGACGCCGCCAATGAAGGCACCCGGACCAGCGCCGACCAAAGCCGCGCCGGAACCCCAGAGTGCACCAAGGCCCGCTCCCGAACCGACCCAGCCGATGTAACAGGCGTTACTAAACGCCAATTTTTGCAGGTCGTGGACGATCGTCCCCGAACTTTGGTCGAACGCATCAGTCATTTTTTCATCCTTCTAGTACTCACCCAAACGCGTACCCGAACCCGTCGCCTTCCACCGTCACCGCGATCTCCTTCACTTCGTCGCCGCTCATCTGGCGGTTGAGGAGTTCGATCGAGACTTCGGGCAGCATGGTGTTGGTCAGGATCGCGTCGATCAGGCGGCCGCCCGAAGCGACTTCGTTGCAGCGCGAGACGATCAGGTCGACCACGTCGTCGCCATACGTAAAGGCGATGCCGTGGCTGTCGGCCACGCGCTTGACGATACGGTTGAGCTGGATGCGCACGATGCCCTGCAGCATCGCCGGCGAGAGCGGATAATACGGCAGCACGATCAGGCGGCCAAGCAGCGCGGGCGGGAACACCTTGAGCAATTCGGGCCGCAGCGCGGTCGCCAGCGCCTCGGGATCGGGCTTCATCTCCTCGTCCTCGCTCATCGTGGTGATGAGGTCGGTGCCGACGTTGCTGGTGAGCAGGATCAGCGTGTTCTTGAAGTCGATGTAGCGGCCTTCGGCATCGTTCATGAAGCCCTTGTCGAAGACCTGGAAGAACATCTCGTGGACGTCGGGGTGGGCCTTCTCCACCTCGTCGAGCAGCACCACCGAATAGGGCCGGCGCCGCACCGCCTCGGTCAGCACGCCGCCCTGGCCGTAGCCGACGTAGCCTGCCGGTGCGCCCTTGAGCGTCGAGACGGTGTGCGCTTCCTGGAACTCGCTCATGTTGATGACGATCAGGCTGTCGTCGCCCGAGAACAGCAGCTCGGACAGGACCATCGCCGTCTCGGTCTTGCCGACGCCCGAGGGGCCGCAGAGCATGAACACGCCCACCGGCTTGTTCGGATTGTCGAGCTTGGCGCGGCTGGTCTGGATGCGCTTGGCGATCGCATCCATCGCATGGTCCTGGCCGATCACCCGCTTCTTGAGCTGGTCGGAGATGGTGAGGACGCTCTCGATCTCGTTCTTGACCATCCGGCCCATCGGGATCCCGGTCCAGTCGCCGACGACTGCCGCGACCGCGTCCTGGTCGACCACGCCGAACACCATCGGGTCGTCGCCGTGTGCCTCGGCCATCGTGGCGATGGCCTCCTTGAGCGCGGCTTCCTCCATCGGGAACGGCACCTCCGGTCCCTCGGCATCCTTGCGCGCCGTGGTCAGAGCCTCGCGGGCCGAGCGCACGCCTTCCAGAGCGGCTTTCTCGGCCTCCCACTTGGCGTTGATCGTCTCCACCTCCGCCGTGGCTTCGGCGATCGCCTCATCGAGCTTGGGCAGGCGGCTGCCGTCGGCGTACTGGCCGCCGGCCTCGCGCTCGGCGATCTCGCGCTCAACCTGGAGCAGTTCGAGCCGGCGGGTGCGGTCCTCGACCTGGGCCGGCGTCGCATGCTGCGAGACGGCGACGCGCGCGCAGGCGGTGTCGAGCAGGCTCACCGCCTTGTCGGGCAGCTGGCGCGCGGGCACGTAGCGCTGCGAGAGGGTCACCGCCGCGGCCACCGCCTCGTCGAGCACGACGACCTGGTGGTGCTTTTCCATCATCGGCGCGACCGAACGGATCATGTTGATCGCCTTCTCGGTCTCCGGCTCGCCGACGTCGACAGTCTGGAAGCGACGGGTGAGCGCCGGGTCCTTCTCGAAGTACTGGCGGTACTCGGCATAAGTCGTCGCCGCGATCGTGCGCAGGTTACCACGCGCCAGCGCAGGCTTGAGCAGGTTGGCGGCATCGCCGGTGCCGGCCTGGCCGCCCGCGCCGATCAGCGTGTGGGCCTCGTCGATGAACAGGATGATCGGCTTGGGGCTCGCCTCCACCTCGTCGATCACCTGGCGCAGGCGCTTCTCGAACTCGCCCTTCATGCTGGCGCCGGCCTGCATCAGCCCGATGTCGAGCGCGCGCAGCGTCACATCCTTCAGCACCGGCGGCACGTCGCCATCGACGATCCGCTTGGCGAAG
>Ga0268264_10001466_pt1 | contig 22037 bp, 20 predicted proteins | sample KBSSwiS32_FD_190357 | JGI IMG/M metagenome (GOLD analysis project Ga0268264, IMG submission 190357) | Switchgrass rhizosphere microbial communities from Kellogg Biological Station, Michigan, USA - KBS Switchgrass S3-2 (SPAdes) (version 2) | ecosystem: Host-associated > Plants > Roots >...
ACCCTGCGCGATCAACTCCTGATTCGCATCGATCTCGTAGCCGTGCTTCGATCCCTCTTCCTTCGCGGCAGCCAAGGACTCGCTGTAGCCGATGAAGATGATGGCCAAGGTTATTCAGGCTCGCGGCGATATCCGGGTGTTCTGGCCCAAGTAGTTTTTCCCGGATCGCAAGCGCTCGCTCGCAATTGATCCGACTTCCGCTTAGGTCACCCAAGCGGCTAAGATTACTGGCGAGATTATCCAGACTTAGGGCCGTATCCCTGTGCTCCAGACCTAGCGCCTGCTCGCGGGTCGCCAGCGCACGTTCGAACGCTAGTCGGCTCTCATCATAGTTCCCTCGATAGATCAAAATGATGCCGAGTTCATTCACGCTTTCCGCCGTATCCGGGTGCTCCAAACCCAGGACTCTTTCTCGGATTCCGAAAGCCCGTTCGGATACAGCCTGCGCTTTTTGATAGGCGCCTTGCCTTCGAAAAAGGCGTCCCAGGCTGTTCAAGCTGCGCGCCGTCCTGGGGTCCTCCGGTCCGGATACCACTTCGTGCAAAGCAACCGCTCGTTCCAAATAGAGCTGCGCCCCAGAATAGTCCCCCGCTTGCCAAAGGTGAATTCCCAACTCATCGCAAAGCAGTGCCGCAGCCGCATCCTCCCGATCACGAGCTCGGTCGGTCACGGCCAGGAGATGAGGTAGCTGGCCTCGGAGAGCCGCCGGATTGCCGATCTCGTTGAGCCGACCAGCTTCCGCGATCCACACCTCCTCGACGGCTGCTCGGGCCTGATCGCTTTCTCCTACACTGACGGCCCATGCAGCGACGAGCCGGTGCATTCGGGGGTCGTTGCGCTCATCCATCTCCAGGAGGCCGAGGTCCGTCAGCCTTCCGAGCGCGTCCTCAGCATCCAATCCTTCCGACAGCTCTTCCGATTTCACACCCGCCGACCTCAGGAGCAGAGTTCGTGGAATCGGCTCGCCCGGGGCAAACCAAGCCGCACGAGCGAGAAGGCGGATCGCAATGGCGTCGGCAGTCCTCGTCGGCTCCAATCGCTCGAAGCTGAGGGTAAACGTGCGGCCCACATCGGCTAAATGGCCGGTAGGAGTGGGGCCGGCTCTTTCCTCTGTGAGAGAAGGGTGACCGAGCAGGTTGGGCTTCCGAAGAGCCTCAAGATATGTGTCAGGCTCTCCGTGCGGCGTGCTGCGATAAGTCTTGAGAAAACTTCCGGCCAGGTGAAGAGCCAAGGGTAGATCGCCCAGCTCCTCCGCAATGGAGCCGAGTACAGGATCATCCGTCGGCACATCAGGCCGGAATCGCCGGAGCAGCTCGACGCTCGCGGGGCGAGGAAGGGTGGTGATCGGCACTATCTTGACGTTCAAGTCCGCATCCCATTCCGCTTTCCGGCTGGTCACCAGGACGCGGGCTCCGCCGAAGGAAGGTCGCCGACGACGGAGCAACTCCTCCTCCTCGCAGTTGTCGAAGACGAGGAGTCGCGGAAGCGGACTCTGCCAGGCAGTTTCCACAAGGCGCACCTGCTGCTCGGAAGTCAGCGTGTCGAAGCCCGAGTGCAGTCCCAGCGCATGACCACAGGCCGCGATTTCGGCCGGGACCGACGCGGAATCCGCGAAGCTCATCCAGAAAACGCCTCCCGCGAAGAACCGGCCGTAGCGATGGACGAATTCCGAAGCGAGCTGCGTCTTTCCGATCCCGCCGAGCCCGGTCGCGGCGGCGATCTCGACCTGACCGACCGCGGAGGTTCCGCCCGCCTTGAGCTGGCGGGCCAAAGATTTGAGATCCTCCTCGCGCCCCACGAAAAGCGGATTCGGCGCAAGCAGCATGCGCGAGCCAACCGGCAACGGCCCGGGCATTGGAACCTCTTCGACCGGGAGGGCCGCGAGAGTACTCTCAGCGTCTTGGGGATCAGCCCGCGCGGCAGCCGGGCCGGGGAAGGGATGCGCTCCCGGAAATCGAACGACCTCGGGGCGAACCCGGCCGGGGACGAGTCCTTTGACGATCGCCTCGCGAGCCGAAGCTTCGTCCAAGCCGAATACGCTGATATGGATGATGGTCGCCAACAGCCCCAGATCTTTCTTGGGAACTTCACGTACCAGGATGGGGACGAGCTTCCCCTGGGATCCATCGGGATCCGCCGCGAATGCGGCAGCCCACTCCGTCACAGCGAACAAAGACCGCAGGTAGTCTGGAGACAGGACGGCGATCGTCCGGTCTGAGCCGAGGATCGCCCGCTGCATCTCGACGACGAAATTGCCGCCAGGCCGGAAGTCCCAATCCTGAATCTTCACCGAACGCCCCGCCCCCTCCAGAGTCTGAGCGATCCACTTAGCCCAAAGGAGGTCCGCCTGGGTATAGCTGATGAAGAAGTCGGCCATGGCTTGGGTCAGAATTTCGGGGACGACGAAATCATATAGGTCTTCGGTTGCCAACGTCGGCCGGGGATTCAAGGCCGCCCGCTCACCAGATCCCTCGCTGTCGCTCGGGATGACGAGGCGGGAGGCTCAGGCGCTGGAGCTCTCTACGCACATCGCTCTCTGTGCCCCCCTCGGCCGCACGGGATATCGATCCACACATAGCCTCGTTCGCCCGGCGTCGAAACAAAGCGCGGCCGGGGCGCCGATTGTCGTCAGGATCTCGAAGCGGGGCATCCGGGCGAGAGTACAAGGAAACTCTTCCGGCGCTGGCGGTCACCCAGAGCCCTCTTCCGGTAGAACCGGAGCCGCAAGCCGTTGCATCCCATCGTACGATCGATGCGTTGCTTACGCTCCATCGCGCTCTAGCAACACAAGAGACCCAACCGCTCCCCCGATCTGGCGAAGTGGCTCTCTACACCCACGGCGGGAACTTCCATAAGTGTCATGTTCTCATTAGCTTCCACCGCGCAGATCGTCAAAGCGGCGAACCGGGCGACGAATTCCGAGCGACGGTGGTGCAACACAATGCACCGTGACCACAACGCTAGGACCTGGCGTTCGAACAGGAAGAACAGGTGCGGCGACACGACGCACCTCTGCACAGACACTACGCACTGGAACTGGAACACAAGATTTCGGAACATAGACGCAAAGTACAGCTGCGCGAACGCAATGAACAGGAGCGCGAACGCGAGGGAGTCGAACGCAGACATTGTGCCCAGCAGCACGAACACAAAGTTGTGCTTCTTAGACGCGAGGAATGGGAGCACGAACGCTATGCTCCGGGACACCCCTTTCGCGCACAGAAACTTTGCGTTCATAAACCGGTGCGTAGTGTTTGCGCACCACTGCATTGCGTCCCAACTCCTCAACCCGGACACTGCGTGCAAGGTTCCGGTCATTGCGCATCGAGGCTCGCGCTCGCCGCACCGGGTCCGAGAAGTTGAGCAGCGGGTCTGTGCAGTGAAACACCGGATCTCCCGTTCGGGACGGCGCAGCCTCGTAGTCGGTCACCGAGGAGTAGCGTCTGGGTTTCGGTGCACCGCCCGTGGGGAGAACCTCCGCAGCCAGGCCGAGTCGGTTGCGGCTGCCGCCGCCCCCCTTCCGGAATAGGCCGACCCGTCGGAGGTTCACTAAAAATAGCCGCCGGAGCCGACCGTCGCCGAGTGAGCCCCGAGGCAACTTCCCCGCCCGGGGCATCTGCGCCATGATGGGGCGTGTACGCCTCGACCGCGCAGCGGACGACGAGCCCACACCCTCCGTCGTCCAGGGCCCTGCCCCCGCCGCTGGTCTGGAAGAACACGTGAGCCCGAGAAGGGAAGAAGAGGCGACCAGGGAGACCTATGCGATCGAAGATCCGCATGCCCCCGGAGGATTCAGGCGCAGAAGGAGCGTCGGCTAGGCGGCCCTCTACCCGATGTATTTCCGCCGTGACAAGTTGTGCTCGTCGCGGATCGGGTTTTCGTTCCCGCTAGAATCTTCCCATGCACCCGACCCGCAATCCCCGCCCAAACCGCCTGGCCTGCGTGAGCTCTCTCATTGCCCTGGCCTTCGCTCCCTCGCTCGCTCGTGCGCAGAACCCCGCCTCGATCGCCGATTTCGAAACCTTCATCCGCGCGGAGCAGGCGCGGCAGGGCATCCCGGGAATCGCGATCGCCGTGGTCTCGGGCGATGCCGTCGTCTGGCAGCAAGGCTTCGGTGTCACGAGCGCTGAGACGGGCTCCTCGGCTTCGGCGATCGGTCCGGAGACGCTGTTTCAGATCGGTTCGCTCACCAAGGCGTTCACGGCCACCGCAATTCTTTCGGCTGCCGCCGCGGGGCGGTTCACCCTCGATCGTCCGGTGGGAACGTACGTCCGGGAGTTGAATCCCTGCATCGCCGCGATCAGCACCGAGCAACTGCTCCGCCACAACGGGGGCTTGAAGGACGAGCCGGACGAGTATGGTCCTCACGACGAGAGCGCCCTGCTCGCCTATGCGCAGACCTGGGGGGCGGACTACTGTCTGCTGCCCCCCGGCACCGCCTACTCGTATTCGAATTCCGGCTTCGCGCTCGCCGGGTTGACGTTGCAGCAGGCGTTCGGCAAGCCGTACGCGGAGTTGATGAGGGAGCTGGTGTTCGAGCCGCTCGGCATGAGCCGCGCGACGTTTTCGCCGACGGTCGCCATGTCCTATCCGTTTTCGCTCGGCCACCGGAAGCAGCCGGACAAGCCCGCGACGGTTGTCCGCCCGGTGGCCGACGACGCGCGGCTCTGGCCGGCCGGGGAGATCTGGACCAGCGCGGCGGAAGTGGCGCGCTTTGCGATCGCACTTCTCAATAACGGCAAGATCGGCGGCGCGCAGGCGCTTCCCGCGGGGCTTTTCGCGCAGCTCTCAAAGCCTCGGGCTGACGTGCCCGCGATCGAGGAACAATACGGCTACGGTCTGGCGCTCGGGAACTATCGCGGCCTCTCCCGCGTGGGCCACGGCGGCACGATGCCCGGCTTCTCGGTCCAACTGCAGATGATCCCCGAGCGGCAGCTGGGCGTGATCGTGCTGACCAACTTGGAAACTTCGCAGATCGATCCGTTGGTCGCGCACGCGTTCGACGCGTTCTTGCCCGCCGCGGATGTCGGGAAGCCCCAGCCGGAAGCCGCTGGAGGGAAACCCGGGCGGGTGGCACTCCCGCCCTACGTCGACCGCTATCTCGGCTCCTACACGAATCCCAAGCGCTGGACGCTTGAAATCACGAAGAACGGCCAACAGCTCGTGCTGAAGATGTTCGGCCGCGAGTTTCCGCTCGAGATGATCGACGAGGACCGGTTTCTCCTCCACTTCCCAGGGCGCGAGAAGCCGGAGTTGCTCGTCGTAGGCCCGCGCGGCAAGGACGGAGCGGGTTACGTGCAGTTCTACGTTTGGGCGTTCGCTCGGGTGAAGGGGAAGGGCAGGTCATCGTAGCTGGCAAAAGGGCTTGTCGATTCTAAGGCGGTACGGCATGATCTGAGGATGGAGGTGTTTCATGTCGAGATCGGTAGCAACGCTCGATGCCAGTGGACACGTTGCTTTCGGGGAACAGTACGCCGGGAGGGATGTCCTGATTGAAGAGATCGAAGCCGGTGTCTGGGTGGTGAAGCTCGGGCAGCTCATTCCGGATAGCGAGCTTTGGCTACACTCGCCTGAGGTTTCCGCAAGGATCGATCGAGCGCTTGCCTGGGCCAGGGAGAATCCCCCGCGCGAGACCGACCTCGATGAGCTCGAAGAGAGGATCCTGCGCGGTGCCGCTGCTGGATCTTAACGATCCGGAGTTTCAGGCGGACCTTTTCGCCCTCCCTCGTGACCAACAGGTCGCGGTTCTCAAGACCCTGAGGAAACTTTCCAAGATTACTTGGGACGACGTGTACCGGGATCAAGGGCTAAAGTGGGAGCTGGTCGTCTCGCGGCGAGGCGAGGAGCGCGAGAGGCTCTATTCCTTGCGAATTACTCGCGGCTTCCGCGCATTGGCCTACCGAGAAGGGGAATATCTTCGCCTGGTCTCGCTCCATCCTGACCATGACTCTGCCTACCGCTAAAGCAAGAGGTTGAACCTACCGCGGAAACCCTTCCGCCAGCCCACCGTCCACCGGTAAGGTCGCCCCGGTCGTAGGCGTCAAGTTCGAGGCGAAGAAGACCACGGCGTTTCCGACGTGCTCGCCCGTCAGCGGAACCTGGAGCAAACTCCGGCGACGGTAGAAGTCGGGCAGATCTCCGGGCGCCATTCCCCGGGCTTTCGCTCGATCGGGGCCTACGGCGGCCCAGAGTCCTGAGGGGGTTTCGCCGGTCGAAAAGATCGCGTCCGGGGCGATCGAGTTGACGCGGATCCCTTCTTTGGCCAGCTCCAACGCGGCGACTTTCGCGAGCTGGGCGGCGGCGGCTTTCGACGCGCTGTAGGCGCCGAATTCCGCCCCCGGGGCCATGACGTTCTTGGACGAGATGACGACGATGTTGCCGCCGGTCCCTTGGAGCCGCATGCGGGCGGCGGCTTCGCGGATCGTCAAGAACACGCCCGTCGTATTCACTTCCATCACGCGGCGAAATTCTTCGGCCGAAAGTTGGGCGAGCGGCGCGGAGCGTGCGATGCCGGCGTTCGGCACGGCGAGGTCGATCCCTCCGAAGCGGCGGCAGACTTCGTCAAAGGCCGCGACGGTCGAGGCTTCGTCGGTCACGTCGCAGGCGATCGCTTCTACTGTCGCTCCGCCGAACTTCGCGGCGAGTTGGGCGCGAAGCGACTCGGCCGCCGCGAGGTCGAGATCGAGCAGGGCGACGTGGGCGCCTTCTTCGAGCAGCTTCGCGGCGATCGCCCGGCCGATCGCGCCGGCCGCTCCGGTGATTGCCGCGACCTGGCGCGCGAGCGGCTTTTCCGCGGCTTTGCCGAGCTTCGCTTGTTCGAGGTTCCAGTATTCGAGATCGAACAGATCGACGTCGGGCAGCGCCTCGTAGACCGCGCCGGATTCCCAGGAGAGCCGCTTGGTGCGGAGGGTGTGCTCGGCGATGTCGCCCGCGATCCGCGCCTCCTTTCGCGACGCGCCGACCGCGAACAGGCCGACTCCCGGGATCAGCACGACGCGCGGCACCGCATCGAGCGGCTTCTTCGGACCGCGGGCGGCGACTCCCGCCGCGACGTACGCCCGGTATTGGACTCCGAACCGCTCGATGGCGGCGGAGATCGTCTCGTTCCAGGCCGCCGCGGTTGGTTCCGCGGGGGGCGCGATCACCAACGGCCGCGGCTTGGTGCGGATCGTGTGGTCGGGGGTCAGCGGGTTCGAATCCGCGATCTCGGCCAGCTCGGCGGCGTTCGAGATTTCCAGAATCTCCGGGCTCGCGCAGCGGTCGAGCACGAAGCGGCGGTACGGCCGATCGGTGTCGGTCGTCGCCTCCGCCAGCCGGCCGCGCAGGATCGGCGCGACGAGCGCCGCGACGGCTTCCGCGGCTTTCGAATCGACGGGAGTCTCGACACGGATCGAGCGGCGGCGCGAAGTTTGGAGCCAGCGCTCCGCCCGATCGACGAGGTCGACGTGCCGCTCGTAGCTTTCTTGGGCGGTCTCCCCCCAGGTGAACAGGCCGTGCTTGAGCAGGACTAGCCCGATCGGCGCCTTGCCTGCATTCGTCGCCTCTTCGGCCACAGCGGCGGCGAATTTGGCCAGCGCGAAACCGGGCATCACGTAGGGGACCAACGGGCATGTCGGACCGAACAGGTCGGTGACGATTTTCTCGCCGTCCGGCCGGTTGGTGAGGGCGAGGATCGCGTCGGCATGCGAATGGTCGATGAACTTCGCGGGCAGGAACGCGTGGAGCAGGGTCTCGACCGAAGGGGTGGGCGCGCCCGCGTCGAACAGGCGGATGCGCTGCTGGTTGACCATCGCCTCGTCCGAAAGGGCGTCGAGCACGCGCAGGCGGCGAAGCGCTTCGAGATCCATTCCCGGCAGCCCCGCGGGCTCGATGGACGCGAGATCCCAGCCGGAGCCTTTGACGTGGATCGCCGGGATCGCCGTCCCCAGCGGATCGAGAAACGTGGTTTTGACGGAGGTGTTGCCGCCGCCGTGGAGCACCAGGTCGGCCTCGGCGCCGATCAGCCGAGAGGTATAGACCCGGAGCGCCACGTCCTCCCCCGCAGCCGACCATTTTTCGATCGCGGCGCGGGCGCCGGCGTCCGACCAGTTGGATTTCATCGCGCCCTCTCCTCCATCGGCTCCCCCAGCCAATCGCGCGGCCGCAGGTAGTCCAGGAGCTCCGCTTCGGGACTCCCCGGCTCGGGGTTCCAATCGTAGGCCCACGAGACTTGCGGCGGCAGCGACATCAGGATCGATTCCGTCCGTCCGTTCGACTGGATGCCGAACAGCGTGCCGCGGTCGAACAGCAGGTTGAACTCGACGTAGCGCCCGCGGCGCAGCAGCTGGAATTCACGCTCCCGCTCTCCCCACGGATGCGTACGGCGCCGCTCGACGATGGGCAGGTAGGCGGTGAGAAAACCGTTCCCCACGGCGCGCAGGAATTCGAAGCAGCGGGCGAAGCCCCAGGCGTGGAGGTCGTCGAAGAACAACCCGCCGACGCCGCGGGTTTCGCCCCGGTGCTTCAGGTAGAAATACTCGTCGCACCAGCGCTTGAAGCGCGGATAGACCTCCGCGCCGAAGGGCGCGCAGGCCGCCTCCGCCGCGCGGTGCCAGGAGCGCGCGTCCTCCGCGAACGGATAATAGGGGGTGAGATCGAAACCGCCGCCGAACCACCAGACGGGGGCTTCTCCGTCTTTCTCTGCCAGGAAGAACCGCACGTTCGCGTGCGTGGTCGGCACGTACGGGTTTTCCGGATGGAGGACGAGCGAGACGCCCAGCGCTTCGAAGCTCCGGCCGGCAACCTCCGGGTGCGCGGCGGTCGCGGCCGGCGGCAGGTTCTCGCCGGAAACCTCCGAGAACGCGATGCCCGCCTTCTCGAACAGCGCGCCGCCTTCGAGCACGCGGGTGCGCCCTCCTCCCCCCTCCGGACGGGTCCAGAGATCTTCGCGGAAGCGCGCCCTGCCGTCCGCCGCTTCGAGGGCGGCGGTGATGCGATCTTGCAGATCGAGCAGATAGGCGCGTACCGCGGCCAGGTTGGGGAAAAGCTCGGTAGTCACGGCGGGGAAGTTTACCTCGTGACTCCGACGAAGAACCGCGGGGGCCGGGAACTCTCGCCCCCGCGGCTCCGGAGATCCAGTCGGCGCTAGAACAGCTGCCGGCTCTTGATCTGCTCGACGTCGATCGAGATGCCGACGCCCTGGTGCCTACCGTCCGGATCCAGGCATTCGAGCCGATCGGGCGAGCTGATCCAGTGGCTGCAAGTCTCGGCGGTGTAGACCGCGGTCACGCTCAGATCGACGTTCGATTCGAGGACCAGAAAACCGATCAGCAGCGGCATCGGAGTGGGCACGGCGCCCACGCCGTAGATCAGCTCGGCGATCCGGTTGCAGTCGTCCATCGTGGCCTGCATCGATTGCAAGGTGATGCCGTCGAAGGCGATCGGCTTGGAAAACCTCGGCTCGCGCCCTTCCGGGAAACCTTCCTTGACCAGCAGGATCACCTTCTTGCGGATGTCGGCCTGGGAGAAGTAATCCTGGTTGAAAATATTGACGTCGGTCGCGTAGTTGCCGAACTTGACCGTCGGCTCGCCTTCTTTGGTGCCCTGCTGCGACTGGCCGATGTTGGTGGGGTTATAACCGCAGACGAACTTCACTGCGAAGCTGTACTGCGGCGATGCCAAAGCAGGCGCCGCGAGCACGGCCGACGCCAGGAGGAGGAGAGCGAAAAGGCAGAGTTTGCGTGTCATGGTCTGTTCTCCTTGAGTTGGCGTCTTCGGATCAATACAGCCGTTTGCCTTCAATTTGGTCGACGTCTTGAGAGATCGAAACGCCGTTGCTGAACTCCTCAGGCTTGAGGCAGTCCATCGTGTCGTTGAAGGCCCAGGCACTGCAAACCTGCGCGGTATAGACCGCCGTGACGTCCAGCTCGTAAACGCTCTGGATGACCATCCAACCGATCGTGATCGGGTACGGGAAGGGAACCGGAGAGCCGTAGATCAGCTCGCCGATCCGGTTGCAATCGTCCATCGTCGCCTCGCCCGGATTGAGCGCGATGAAATCGAACCCGGTGGCGTCGACCACCTTCGGCTCGCGGCCGACGGGCTTCTCGCCCTGCACCAGGACCAGAACCTTTTTGAAGATCTGGTTCTGCGGATTGGTCGGATCGACGACGAAGTCCGGATTGTAAATGTTGATATCGGTCGCATAGTTGCCGAGCTTGACCGTCGGCTCGCCTTCTTTGCTACCGCTCAGGGAGTGGCCGACGTTCTCCGGGTTGAAACCGCAGACGAACTTCACGGCGTAACTGAACTGGGGTTTGGCGAGGGCCGGCGCCGCGACCAAGAGAGCGATGACGAGGCCGAGCGCGAGATACGTCCAACGCGTCCGCATATCTTCCTCCTTGCAGCAAGGGTTCGGATCGCGCAGAGCGGCGTGCCCCGCACAATGCTCGATCTCGAAGTTCGATCTCGGACGTTGCGCAGGGCTCCGGGACGGGAGCCATTTCCTGCGGATCGCAACTTGCCTACAGAAAATAGATGTGCGGCAGGGCGAAGAATCGAGACAACTCGAATACCGAAACTAAAGTTGACAGACGGATTAGAAACTGTTCTGTAAACCGGAGGTAACACAACCCGTAGGGGCGGTCCCCTACGGGCGTTCGAATGCGGGTTATTTGCCCAGCCGGTCGCGCAGGAATTCCAGGGTGCGGGGCCAGGCGGTCTTGGCTGCTTTGAGGTTCGCACCGTCACGATCGTCCTGAGCGCGCAGGAAGCCGTGGCCGGCGCCGGGGAAGACGTGGGGCTCGTAGGCCTTGCCGAGCTTTTTCATCTCGGCTTGCGTTGCGGTAATCGTCGAGGAGATGCGCGCGTCGTCGCCGCCGTACAGGCCGAGCACGGGGGCCTTGATCTTCGCCAGATCGGCCGACTCGGGCGTAACACCGTAATAGACGACCGCACCGTCGAGGGTCGGCTCGGAGGCGGCGTACGCGAAGCTCTGGCCACCCCCCCAACAGAAGCCGATCGCGGCGATCTTGCCGTTCGCCGCGGGGATCTTCTTCGCGAAGTCGCGCACGGCGTTCAGGCGCGCTGTCGTCACCTCGGGGGTCAGACCACGGACGAGAGCCACCACGTCGTCGCGGCTCGCCGCGGAGGCCGTGCCGCCGCCGTTCGGTCCGATCCCCGAGATCAGGTCGGGCGCTATCGCGATGAAACCTTCTTTGGCGAGCTGGTCGGCGACGCCGCGAAACCAGTCCGAAAGGCCGTAGATCTCGTGGATCAAGATCACCACGCCCGCCTTGCCTTTCTTCTCCGGATAGACCACCCAGGCGTTCAGCTTGCCGCCGCCGGGGAGCGCGATGTCCACGTACTCGCCATGGCGAGGCGACGTGTCGAGCTGCGATTTCGCCGTCGCTTCGGTCGGTGGCAGGTTCGGGTCGTGGACGGCGGGAGTCGCCGGAGTAGGGGTTGCGGCCGGGGCGGCGGCCGGAGCGCTCGTTGCGGGGGTAGCGGCCGTTGCTGCGGGAGTTGCGGGGGGAGCGGCAAAAGCGGAGGCGGTTGGCAGGAGCAGGAGCAAGAGGGCGAGGCGAGAGAAGGTTTTCATCGGGTCAATCTCCTTCGACCCGCAGCGGGAAGAGCTCGGCTTGTCGCCGGTCCTCCTCGGCCACGGGCACGCGATAGTCGCCCGTCCAGCAGGCCGTGCAATAGCTGGATTTCGGACCGGATACGGACGCTTGCAGCCCTTCGAGCGACAGGTAGGCGAGGCTGTCGGCCTCGACGAAGCGGCGGATCCCTTCGATGTCCTGGTTCGCCGCGATCAGCTCTTTGCGGGTCGGCGTGTCGATTCCGTAATGGCAAGGCCAGGCGGTCGGGGGCGCGGAAATCCGCATGTGGATCTCCGCCGCACCCGCGTCGCGCACCATTCGGACGATCTTCTGGGAGGTGGTGCCGCGGATGATCGAATCGTCGACCAGCACGACCTTCTTCCCTTCGATCAGCTCGCGCACGGGGTTCAATTTCACCTTCACCCCGAAGTGGCGGATCGACTGCTTCGGTTGGATGAACGTGCGGCCGACGTAGTGGTTGCGGATCAGGCCGAATTCGAGCGGCAGGCCCGATTCGCGCGCGTAGCCCATCGCCGCGAACAGGCCGGAGTCGAGCACCGGGACCACGCAATCGGCGTCGGCCGGCGCCTCGCGCGCCAGGCGGGCGCCCATCGCGAGGCGGGCGAGCGAGACCGAATCGCCGAAGATGCGGCTGTCCGGCCGGGCGAAGTAGACGTGCTCGAAAAGGCAGCGGGTGGGCTCCGGCGAGATCGACAGGTGGAAGCTTTCGATCCGGCCGTCGTGCGCGAACACCACCTCGCCGGGCGCGAGCTCGCGAATCGGCCGCGCTTCGAGCAGATCGAACGCGCAGCTCTCGGAGGCGAAACAGTGGACGCCGCCAGGCAGCTCGCCGACGATCAACGGCCGGAAACCGTTCGGATCGCGCGCCGCGATCAGCCCCTGGTCGGTGATCAGGAGGAGCGAATAGGCGCCGCGAATCTCTTCGAGCGCGAGCAGGAAGCTCTCGACGATCGACTTCCGCGGATTGCGCGCCATCAGGTGCAGGATGACCTCGGTGTCGCTGGTGGTCTGGAAGATCGAGCCTTCGCTCTCCAGGCGCTTGCGGATCGCCATGGCGTTGGTCAGGTTGCCGTTGTGGACCAGGCCGAGCGGCCCCATCGAGGTCTTGACCACGATCGGCTGGGCGTTGCCGATGACGCTGGTGCCCGAGGTCGAATAGCGGGTATGGCCGAGGGCAGAGCGACCGGGCAGGCGCTTCAAGACGTGCTCTTTGAACAGCTCGGAGACGTGCCCCATCCCCCGCTCGTACCGCAGCTGAGTGCCGTCCCAGGTCGCCATCCCCGCGCTCTCCTGGCCGCGGTGTTGAAGGGCGTAGAGGCCGAGATAGGTGAGGTGGGAGGCCTCGTCCGTCCCCTCGATGCCGAAGATTCCGCACATTCGCTTGTGTCTTCCCCTCTAAAGGCCCAACGCTTTCGGCAGCGCCCGCTCCCAGACCGCTTCGAGCCGGGCGACCGGCGCCTGGAAGATCTCGCCGCCGACTTCGAACCCGAGGTTCTCGCCTCCGACCTCGCCGATCTCGGTCGCCGGCACGCCGTGCCGCTCCGCCGCGCGAAGGATTTCGATCGAATGCGACGGCGGGCAGGCGACGAGCGCGCGGGCCTGCGTCTCCGAGAACAATTCGAACGGCGAAGAAACTTCCAGCCGCGCGCCCAAGGAGCGGCCGAAGCAGGCCTCGGCGGCGGCGAGGGCGAGCCCTCCCTCCGACAGGTCGTGGGCGGTCGACAGAAGACCCGCGCCGATCAGCTCGCGCAGCAGCAGGGCGAGGTTCCGCTCGGCTTCGAGATCGACCTCCGGCGGCCGGCCTTGCTCCAGGTCGTAGAGCAGGCGCAGCCAGGCCGAGCCACCGAACTCCGCCCGGTCGCGGCCGAGCAGGAGAATCCGGTCGCCCGCCTGCTCGAAATGCGATTCCGGCAGGTGCCCCAGCAGCGGGATCAGGCCGACCATCGCGACCGCCGGGGTCGGATAGATCGATTGGGGTCCCGAGTCCGTCTGCGTCTCGTTGTAGAGCGAGACGTTGCCCGAGATGACCGGCACGTCGAGCGCCCGGCAGGCGGCCGAGAGGCCGAGCACCGATTGCTGCAGCTGCCAGGCGACGTGCGGGTTCTGCGGGTTGCCGAAGTTCAGGCAGTCGGTAAGGCCCACGGGCTCGGCGCCGACGCAGGCGAGATTGCGCACCGCTTCGGCAACCGCCTGCATCCCCCCGCGCTCGGGGTCGAGCTGGCAGTAGACCGGATTGACGTCCGCCGTGAGCGCGAGCGCCGATGGGGTCCCCTTGAGCCGGACCACCGCGGCGTCCCCTCCCGGGCCGCGCACCGTGTTGGTGCGGACCGTGTGGTCGTACTGGCGCCAGATCCAGCGCTTGCTGCCGAAATCCGGCGTGTCGAGCAGCCGTTCGAGCGTCTCGATCGGGTGGCCGATCTCCGGCAGCGCCGGCGCCTCCCAACGCGCGGCGAGATCGGGCGGCGGCGCGGTCGGACGGCGGTAGACCGGAGCCTGCTCGGTAAGCGGCTCGATGGGGATGTCGGCGTAGGTTTCGCCGTTGAAGCAGAGCAGCGCCCGGCCGCCGTCGGTGATCTCGCCGATCTCGGCGATCTCCAACCCCCAGCGGCGAAAGACCCGCTCGACCTCTTCTTCGCGCCCGCGCTTGGCGAGCACCACCATCCGCTCCTGGGATTCCGAGAGCATCATCTCGTAAGGGGTAAGCCCCGGCTCGCGCAACGGCACTTTTTCCAGATCGAGCCGCATCCCCGTGCCACCGCGACCGGCCATTTCGAACGTCGAGCTGGTGAGCCCCGCGGCACCCATGTCCTGGATCGCCACGATCGCGCCGGTCCTCATCGCTTCGAGGCAGGCTTCGAGCAGAACTTTCTCGGTGAACGGATCGCCCACCTGGACGGTCGGCCGTTTGGTCTCCGACTCGGTGTCGAACGACTCCGACGCCATGGTCGCGCCATGGATGCCGTCGCGGCCGGTGCGGCTCCCCGCATAGAGGATCGGGTTGCCGGCGCCCGAGGCGCGCGCCTTGAAGATCTGGTCCTTTCGGGCGACGCCTAAGGCGAACGCGTTCACCAGGATGTTCCCGTTATAGCAACGATGGAACGCGGTCTCGCCCCCGACCGTCGGCACTCCGAAGCAGTTGCCGTAGTCGCCCACGCCGCGCACCACGCCGTCGATCAGATAGCGCATACGCGGCGCGTCGATCTCGCCGAAACGCAGAGCGTCGAGGCAGGCGATCGGCCGCGCTCCCATGGTGAAGACGTCGCGCAGGATGCCGCCGACGCCGGTTGCCGCCCCCTGGTAGGGCTCGATGTAGCTCGGGTGGTTGTGCGACTCCATCTTGAACACCGCGACCCAGCCGTGACCGACGTCGACCACTCCGGCGTTTTCCCCCGGCCCTTGGAGCACCCGCGGTCCGGAGGTCGGAAATTCGCGCAGGTAGACCTTCGACGACTTATACGAGCAGTGCTCGGACCAGAGCGCGGAGGCGACGCCCAGCTCGGTCCACGAGGGATCGCGGCCGAGGATCGCGCGCAGCTGCTCGTACTCTTCCCCCGACAGGCCGCGCTCCGCGGCGAGCGCCGGACCAACCGTCGGCTCGTTCGGCCGCCGGGCCGGCGCGGACACGTTGGCTTCGCTCACGCGCGGGCCTCCCCGAGAGGCAGGAGCGACGCGGCCGTTCCGGCGAGCAGCGCCAAACCGTCGGAGTTGCCGAGCAGCGCTTCGACCGAACGCTCGGGATGCGGCATCAAGCCGAGCACGTTGCCATGTTCGTTGGTGATGCCGGCGATCGCCCGCGCCGCGCCGTTCGGGTTCAATTCCTCGTCGAACGCGCAGATCGAGCCGTCGGGCGCGCAGTAGCGGAAGACCACCTGGCGCCGCTCTTCGAGCGCGTCGAGGCGCTCCGGGGCGTCCTCGTAATTGCCCTCGGCGTGGGCGATCGGCAGTCGCAGCACCTGCCCCACCTTGAGCCGCGAGGTGAACGGCAGATCGTTGCGCTCGACCCGCAGATAGACGTCCTGGCAGAGAAACCGGAGCCCTTGGTTCCGGCGCATGGCGCCGGGCAGAAGACCCGCTTCGAGCAGCACCTGAAAGCCGTTGCAGATCCCCAGCACGAGCCCCCCTTCCCGGGCGTGGCGGCGGACCGCGGCCATCACCGGCGAGAGCGCGGCGAGCGCCCCGGCGCGCAAATAGTCGCCATAGGCGAAGCCGCCGGGCAGGACGATCAGATCGCAGCCGTGGATCGTCTCGTCGCCATGCCAGAGGAACATGGCTTCGCAATCGAGAACGTGGGAGAACGCATGGTAGACGTCATGATCACAGTTCGATCCGGGAAAGACGACGACGCCGACTTTCATCGTCCATCCTCGCCGAGGATTTCGATCTCGTAATCCTCCACGACCGTGTTCGCGAGCAGCCGCTCGCACATGTCTTCCAGCTGGCGCCGGGCGCCGCTCACTTCGGCGACGTCCAGCTCGATCTCGAAGCTCTTGCCCGCCCGCACCGAGACGACCCCCTGGAACCCGAGCCGAGAGAGGGCATCCCCGATCGCCTTGCCCTGCGGATCGAGAATTTCGCGCCGCGGATAGACGGTGACGCGCGCTTGAATCATCCGACCTCCGAAAGTGCCGCCATCGCGCCCGAGATCGCGGCGACCGCCGCGCCGATCTCGAGCCATGGAGTCGGCCGGTCCTGATCGGACAGGCAGAGCTCGGCCTTGGCGCCCTCGCGTTCGAGGACCTCGCCGATCTCCGCGGCCGCCAAGGCCGGCAGATTGTTGGTTCGCGACAAGTGGTAAAGCACCACCCAACGCAGGCGGTGCGAAAGCAGCTCGGGCATCCCCTCGGCCGCCTCTCGATTGGATAGGTGCCCGTGGCGCCCCGCGACGCGCTGTTTGAGCGACCAGGGGTAGGGACCGTTCCTCAGCATGTCGAGGTCGTGGTTGGTTTCGAGGATCAGCAGATCGAGGTCGGCGAGCCGCCCCCAGGCGAGCCGGCTGCGGTTGCCGATGTCGCCGCACAGCCCCAGGCGCCGGCCCGCTCCGTCCTCGATCACGAAGCCGATCGGCTCGCGAGCATCGTGCGGGATCGCGAACGGCTCGACGGAAAAGCCCGCGACCTCGCGGATCTCGCCGGAGCGGATTACGGTCGAGCCCCGAGTCTGCTCGGGCCCCAGCTCGGTTCCCGTGAACGTCCCGGCGGTCGCGAAGACCGGGATTTTGTGGCGCTTGGCGAGCCGCGCCGCCCCGCGGTTATGGTCGATGTGCTCGTGGGTGATCAGGAGCGCTTCGATCGACGCCGGCTCGACCCCCACGGCGCGCATCCGTTTTTCCAGCTCGCGACAGGAGAACCCGGCGTCGACAAGCACTCGCCGGCCGGCGGATTCGACCACCACGGCATTGCCCGCGCTCCCCGATCCGAGCACGCAGGCGCGCAGAGGGGGCGGTGGAGGCAGGGCCTCGATTTGCCAGAGGGTCGCCTGTTGCCAGGGCATCGGGTCGGGCGGCCGCGCCGAAAACGGGCGGGGCGCGGCGGAAACTTATCATCCCTAGGCGCGGATGTCAGGTCCCGCCTGCGCAAGATCTTGGGGTGGATCGGACCTCGGGCTACTACCCCTGCCCTCTACCCGGTAGTGGTTCAGTTTGCCCCGCAGCGACTGGCTGCTGCCGAAGGCGCCCGAAGGAGCGAGGAGGCAAACTGAGCCACTACCCCCTATCCAATCTCGTCGACGTAGATCTTCGACGCCGCGCGGAAGCCGAGGGTGAGGGGTTCGCCCGCGGCGAGCTTCAGGGTGACCGCGTCGGCCGCCTCTTCGCGCGACTCGACCACCAGGTGGCTGCCGGGTTTCAAGCCGCGGCGCTCCAGGAGCTGCAGGAAGTCGCGGCTCTGGTCGGCGACGCGGGCGACGCGCACCGACCGCCCGAGCGGGCAGAGCAAGAGGCTGGCCACGTCGGGATTGCGCACCACGCCGTGGCTGTCCGGGATCGGGTCGCCGTGCGGATCGACCGAGGGAAAGCCGAGCATCTCGTCCATCCGTTCGATCAGGCGGTCGGAGACGGCGTGCTCCAGATCCTCGGCGTCGGCGTGGACCTCGCTCCAATCCATCTTCATCACCTCGACCAGGAACAGCTCGATCAGCCGGTGACGGCGCAGCACGTGGGTCGCGAGCTGGCGCCCCGGGGCGGAGAGGCGCACGCCGCTGTAGGGTTCGTATTCGACCAGGCCGCCGTCCGCGAGAGTCTTCATCATCGCGGTCACCGTGCCGGGCGAGACGCCGAGCGCCGCGGCCACCTGCCCCATCGTCACCCGGGCGTCCGGCTCCCGCTCTTCGGCGAGCAGGATGTGCTTCAAGTAGTCCTCGACGGTGCTGGTCGCCATGGCGATTCGGCCGGCGGCAAAAAGCGCGCGACTAGTAGCTCTCGCCGGGGGAGAGAGCGATCACCTCGCAGGCCGCCCCCAGTTGGTCGAGGCAACGCGCAAACTCGTCCGGCGTGCCGGTGAGCGCCGGGAACGTCCCCCAATGGATCGGAATCACTTTGCGGACGCCCAGGAATCGGGCGGCGCGCGCCGCCTGCTCGGGGTCCATGGTGAACAGGTCTCCTATCGGCAGGAACGCCAGCTCCGGCCGGTAGAGCTCGCCGATCAGTTGCAGATCGGAGAACAACGCGGTGTCGCCCGCATGGTAGAAGGTGAAACCTCCTGGCATCGCGACCACGAACCCCGACGCGATGCCACCGTAGGAGCCGTCGGGCAGGCCGCTCGAATGATCGGCGCGGACCATCGTGACGCGCATGCCGAGAACGTTCTGGGTGCCGCCCAGGTTCATGCCCGAGCCGGTCTTCACCCCTTGGGCGGCGAGCCAGGTGACGATCTCGTAGTTGGCGATCACCCGAGCGCCGAAACGCTGGGCGAGCTCGGCGACGTCCGCGATGTGGTCGGAATGCCCATGGGTGACCAGGATCGCATCCAGCCGGGAGAGATTCTTGCCCGAGGGCGGGCAGGAGGGATTGCCCAGCCAGGGGTCGATCAGGACGACTTCGCCGCCGGGCAGATCGCAGCGCACGGTCGCATGGCCGAGAAAAGTGAACTTCGGTCGCGGATGGTTCGACATGGCGGCACCGGCTCCTTGGGGCTTAAGGGTGGACGTGAGTCTCGACGAGCCCTCCGATTCTAATGCCGCGTCGGGTGGGTGGTAGAGTTTTGAGACAACCTGATACGGAGGTCTCGACATGACCGCTTCGAGCTGGATCCTGTTCCTTCACGTCCTCGCGGCTCTCTGGCTCACCGCGGGAGTCTTCGGCAGCACGGTGATCCGCGCCCAGACCAAGAAGGTGAGGGACTTTAGAGCCAAGGCGTTCGGCATTCGCCTGCTGGCCCGATCGATGAAGGTGTTCAGCGTCCCCGGCGCGATCGTCTCCGGGGTGCTCGGCCTCTATCTGGTGGGCGCCCGCGGCTATCGCTTCGACACCCTCTGGGTCACCCTCTCTTCCGCGATTTGGTTCGTAATGCTCTCGGTAACCTTGTTCTACATCGCGCCCAAAGTCTTTCAGCTCGCCGCCGCGGTGGAAGCAGCGGTCGCCGCCGGCGAGCCGAATCCCCAGCTCGACCGGCTGATGGCCAACAAGCTGCCGGGAATCCTCGGCGACGTGAATGCGCTCGGAATCGTGATCCTGGTGCTGCTGATGACGGTCAAACCGGGCTAGCCGCCCTCAACCGACCCGCCAAAAAGCGAACGCGGCCGGAGACCTTCCCGACCGCGTCGTTTACGCGCCTACCCTACCGATACCGCTTGCCCGCGTGAGCGAGCCCCGGCTCAGACCTGGAACTGACGAAAAAAGTTGTCGCGGAGCTTCGCGTTGAAGGGGTGCTCGGTCAGACGGTAGTAGATCGTCTGAGCGTCGCGGCGCGGCGCGACCAGCCCGTAGGCCTTGAGCTTCGCCAGGTGCTGCGAGACGGCGGAGACCGATACGCCGAGCATCTCGGCCAGGTCGCACACGCAGAGCTCTTTCATGTTGTCCAGGAGATAGAGGAGCTTCAAGCGGGTCGAATTGCCCGCCAGGTTCATCAGCTCGGCCGCTTCCTCGATGTCCGGCGTGCCTTCGAGGTTCTGCCGGATCTGGGCCATCTCTTTCGTGGACATGTTCGCTGGGGTCTTCATTCTTACTACCTCCGAGGTCAAAAGTGTTGTACGGGAATACGTCGCGCCTTCAAACCCACCAGACGTTCGGTGACTCTAGTTCCGACCGCCAATTCGACTGGATGTAACCGGTAACGCTCCCCTGCCCGCCACTTCGAATTCCCCGCCGCACGACCGAGGATCGCCCTCGTGTTTCGGCGCTCTCTCCGATCGTTGAAACGATATTATAGAGACTCTGAACCAGAAATCTAGAGGGAAAATGAACTTTCTTTCGGAAGTTTGTCTCGCTTTGGCTATCGACACGCACCCTATATACAACCACAACGAAGTTTCAGTATTCCCACCGAATCGATGCGGCATTTCGGCGGGACTTTTCGACCGGAGCCGGGAGAATTTCCCGGCGGTAGCGTCTTGCGGCGACCTTTCGCGAGGCCGGACTGGAGAGTTCCCTATATAATCCGACCGAAAGGAGAATTTGGATGGATCATCGATTTGTCATCGAATACTGCACCGCTTGAGGCTACTATCCCCGAGCCGTCGGTCTGGCGGACGAAATCAGAAGCAAGTTCGGCCTCGAAGCAAAGCTGGTCAAAGGGACCGGCGGCGTGTTCGAAATCACCCTCGACGATCAGCTCCTCTTCTCGAAGAAGAAGACCGGCCGTTTTCCCGAACCGGGAGAAATGGCCGCCGCCCTCGCAACGAAGCTCCCCTGACCTCGGAGCGCGCATCTCTGGGGAGGATTCGTAGAGACTCCGTGCCCTTCTCCTCTCGCTCATGACCCTGCTCTTCCTTTCCGCCCTCGGCGTCGCGGGCGGCCTGTTGGCGGCGGCGACGATCGTCGAGGAGCGCCGGCGGTCGGCCCCCGCGCTGCCTCCCCCCGCGCCCACCTCCTCCTCCGTTGCAGTTTCCATTGCAGTACTCGTGCCAGTCCGCAATGAAGAGCGAAACGTCGTACCTTGTGTCGAAGCGCTGCTGGCCCAGACCGCGCGCCCGCGGATCCGCGTTCTCGACGACGGCTCGACCGACCGCACGGCGGCTCTCGCCCACGACCGTTTCGACGCCGAGCCGCGGGTCGAGATCCTGACGGTCGACCCGCTCGCCGCGGGCTGGCGCGGCAAGGTCCACGCGCTCGATTTCGGCTGGCGCGGGCTGGACTTTCCTTGGATTCTCACCACCGACGCCGACGCCCGCTGCGCGCCGGAGCTGCTCGCCCGCGCGCTTTCCGCGGCGGAGCGAGGCGGCTTCGCCGCGCTCTCGATCGCCGGGCACCAGGAGGTCCGCGGCTTGGGCGAGAACCTGCTCACGCCGATCGCCTACGCGTATCTCGATTTCCTGCTCGGGGATTGGCGAGGCGTCGCGCGCGGCGAAGGGCCGCCGGTCGCGAACGGGCAATTCTTACTTTTGAGAAAGGACGCCTGGGACGCCTGCGGCGGCTTCGCCCGGGTGAAAAGCGCTCCGATGGACGACGTCGCGATCGTCTCCGCCCTCCAAGCGGAGGGTTTCCGCACCTCGTTCTTCCGCTCGCCGCTGCTGTCGGTGCGCATGTATCACGGGGGGCGCGAAACCTGGGCCGGTTGGCGGCGCATCCTCGGCTGCCTGTTCGGCGGCGAGACCGCCCGGCTCGCGCGACTGGTGGCGGCGCTCGTGATCCCGGTGACAATTCTCGTCGCCGCGCTCCTAAAAATCGACTGGCCTGCGGCGTTCCTGGTCTGGACCGGCGGGGCGGCCGCCTCCGCGATGCTCCGTAAAGGGAGCGGCCATTCGCCCGCCTACGGGTTGATTTTCCCGTTCGACGCCCTGGCGCTCGCGGCCATCGCGATGCTCTGCGGCATCGACCACCGGCGCGGCCGGCTGGCGCCCTGGAAGGGGCGGCCGATGGATCTGGCGAGAAAGTAACCCGTCCTCCAACCGTCCGCCCGTAGAGCCGAGAGTTCAACAGCAGGTGACGCCGCCGATACAGGCCCCTCCTCCACAGTCGGCGCTGGTGTTGCAATTTTTGATGAAGGAACAACTGCAGCGGCAGTAGCCGTGAAAGCCCGCCGCCAGGAAGTCAGGCTCGGGCACGGCGAGCGCGAGTCCCGGATTCGACGGCGGCGCGGTCGATGCGAGGGTCTCGACCGGCGGCCGGGCGAGGAGGGCCGAGACATCCAGACCGCAGCCCGGGGAGCCCGGCTCCGCCGCGGCGGCGGGCTGAGCGGCGGCGAACGTCAGGGCGACGACGGCGAACAGGAATAGCGGCAGAAGCTTCGAGCGGCTCATGGCGTCTTTCCTTCTCCCCTCTCGGGGAATCGGGACCGCTTGGCT
>Ga0268264_10001467_pt1 | contig 22033 bp, 23 predicted proteins | sample KBSSwiS32_FD_190357 | JGI IMG/M metagenome (GOLD analysis project Ga0268264, IMG submission 190357) | Switchgrass rhizosphere microbial communities from Kellogg Biological Station, Michigan, USA - KBS Switchgrass S3-2 (SPAdes) (version 2) | ecosystem: Host-associated > Plants > Roots >...
CCCGCCAAGTCCGGGGTCGGAATTCCGAGGCACCGGCGCTCGGATGGTCTGTCCGCCATGCCGGGCGAGGTATCGGACTGCGGCCCCCGGCTCCTAGCCTGAGCGACGGCCCTAGGCGACCGCCGATCTCATCTCCGAGGCGTGCGGAGAAGAGCATTGGACGCGTATCGAGTCATCATTAATCCGCATACACAATGAACCGAGATTGACTATCCCCGGCTGCAGGTGCCGCATTCGAGGAGGTATCGGCTCCGTAGCCCCCCCCAGGGCTTGACGCGGGCTTGACGCTCGATTGACACGACAACCGACGCGCGTCAGGGTCCGGGCAGCGAATTGACGGCTGGGGGCGCGCTTGTGCGTCGCAATACCCCGGCGCGGCCATCAGGGAGAGGCGCACCATGCAGGAGAAGGTCAGCGACACGAAATCGTCCCCGCAGGGAGCCCCAAAGGGCGACCTCGACCCGCACTGGAGCTGGGGGCGGCACCTACCCGCCTGGGGCGCGATGGGGGTGGACTTCGAGAGCCGCGTCGAGTTCGACCGCATGCGGCGCTACCGGCTGGCGCGGGCGCGGCAGGCGCTGGAGAATTCCAACCTGGGCGCCCTGCTCCTCTTCGACGTGAACAACATCCGCTACGTCTCGGCCACCAAGATCGGCGAGTGGGAGCGCGACAAGCTCGCCCGCTTCGCGCTGCTGGCGCGCGGCAAGGAGCCGATCGTGTGGGACTTCGGCTCCGCCGCGGTGCACCACCAGCTCTACTCGCCGTGGCTCCTCAAGGAGCACTGCAAGGCGGGCCTCGTCGGCCTGCGCGGCACCGTGCCGCCGAGCTTCGGCTTGATGAAGCACCACGCCGAGGAGATCGCCTCGCTGCTGCGCGACGCCGGCGTCGCCAACATGGCCCTCGGCGTCGACATCATCGAGCCGCCCATGATGTTCGAGCTGGAGAAGGCCGGCCTCAAGGTTGAGGACGGCCAGCAGGTGATGCTGGAGGCGCGCGAGATCAAGAACGTGGACGAGATCGCGCTTCTGAACCGCGCCGCCACCATGGTCGACGGCGTCTATCAGCAGATCTACGAGGAGCTGCGTCCCGGCGTGCGCGAGAACGACATCGTCGCCAACGCCAACCGCTTCCTCTACGAGCACGGCTCCGACGACGTGGAGGCGATCAACGCCATCTCCGGCGAGCGCTGCAGCCCGCACCCGCACAACTTCACCGACCGCATGATCCGGCCCGGCGACCAGGCCTTCTTCGACGTGCTGCAGAGCTACATGGGCTACCGCACCTGCTACTACCGCACCTTCAACGTCGGCCGCGCCACGGATGCCCAGCGCGACGCCTACAAGCAGTGCCGCGAGTGGCTCGACAAGGCCATCGAGCTGATCAAGCCCGGCGTCTCCACCGACAAGGTGGCGGGCGTCTGGCCCAAGGCGCAGGACTTCGGCTTCCCCAGCGAGCTGGCCGCCTTCGGCCTGCAGTTCGGCCACGGCCTGGGCCTCGCCATCCACGAGCGCCCCATCATCTCGCGCGTGGTCTCCCTCGACCATCCCATGGAGATCAAGACCGGCATGGTGTTCGCGCTGGAGACCTACTGCCCCGCCAAGGACGGCTTCTCCGCCGCCCGCATCGAGGAGGAGATGGTGGTGACGGATACGGGCTGCCGCGTCATCTCCCTGTTCCCGGCCGAGGAGCTGCCGATCGCGAACGAGTATTGATGGGAAGCTCGCGCCGCGGTGCTCCCCTCTCCCCGCAGGCGGGGAGAGGGTAGCCGCGCAGACCAGTTGGAATCGCATGACCTCCAACCTGAAAGCACGGACGGTCGAGTTCACGAAGGCCGCGCTTGTCGTGACCCTGGCCGATGGGCGCAAGATCGCAACGCCGCTTGAATGGTATCCTCGGCTTAACGCCGCCTCAGCCAAGCAGCGCGCGAACTTCGAGATCATGCCGATGGGCATTCACTGGCCGGACCTCGACGAGGATCTCAGCATTGCTGGCATGCTGAAGGGGCAGCGCGCATAACGAGACTGTCCGCAGGGTCAGCCTGCGCACCCATATTTCAGCGTCCTGCGCTCAATTTGCAGCTTACTGCAGGTTGTGACGGGCGGGGACGCGAGCACGTAGTTGCGAAACGGTGGGAGCTCCTGCAACGTGTGGCACCACTTGTTGCCGCGTCCCAAGGCTCCGAGCTCACCGCTCGGCTCGAACTCGAAGTTGAGCGCCAGCTGCCAGATATCGTCGTCCTCGCCTCCCTCGTCGAGGATCAGCTGCCGCGTCAGGTTGAGGTCGAATGCCTCGGCCGCAATCCCACCCGCGCGGGGGAAGGTCGAGTAGGTCCCCCATTGGAATAGGAGCATGTCGGCGTCGTTTTCGAGTGCGCAGCCGTCTGCCCGCATGTCCCGGTAGAAGTCGAGCATGGCTTCAAGGCCGTCGCGCACGGAGAGCGCCGCTTCATCCGGCCCCCTGGCGGCGAGGAATTGGCGAAACGCCTCCTGCGCCTCCCGCGGCTCGAACATCGGCATCCGATCCTCCTCCCCTTGAGTGCCAGGCGTGCGATCCCGGCATTCCCCCGCGGCTTGACGTGCGCCCGTGCCGGTCCGTAACTGGACAGCAGCTTGGCGTTCAGAATGAGACGGAGAAGGCGGTCATGGCGGGGAAGCATTCCATCGGCTGGATCGGGCTGGGGCGCATGGGCGAGCCCATGGCGGCGTATCTGGTGAAGGCTGGCAACAGCGTGAAGGTCTGGAACCGCACCAAGGCCAAGGCCGAGCCGCTCGCCAAGCTGGGCGCGCAGATCGTCGATACGCCGGCCGCGCTGGCCGGTTGTGACGTCGTGTTCCTGATGGTCTCCACCGGCAAGGACGTGGAGCAGGTCTGCTTCGGCAAGGACGGCGTCGCCTCCGGCGGCAAGGGCAGGACACCCAAGATCTTCGTGGATTGCTCCTCCATCTCGGCCGAGGAATCCGCCGAGATCCGGGGCAGGCTCGCCGAGCTGGGCGCCGAGCTGATCGCCGCTCCCGTCAGCGGCAACGCCAAGGTGATCCGCGCCGGCCAGCTCTCCGCCGTGGCCTCCGGCCCGAAGGCCGCCTACGATATCGTCGAGCCCTACATCAAGGCGTTCGCCCCGCGCGGTGTCTCCTATGTGGGCGAGGGCGAGCTGTCGCGCTTCTGCAAGATCGCCCATAACGTCATGCTGGGCGTGGTGATCCAGAACCTCTACGAGATCACCATCCTGGCGCAGAAGGCCGGCGTGCCGCGCCATGCCTTCCTGGACTTCATGAACAACGGCGTCATGGGCTCCATGTTCACCCGCTACAAGTCGAACGCGCTGGTCAACCTCGACTGGACCACCACCTTCACGCCGGAGCTGCTGCGCAAGGACCTGGACCTGGGCCTGGAGGCCGGCCGCACCCTCGGCGTGCCCATGCCGGTGACGGCCGCCACGCGCGAGGCGCTGCAGGCCCACTTCGGCGCCGCCACCCTGCAGCCCGACCCCGAGGTCTACCTGCAGAAGGACTTCGCGGCCACGCTGGAGACGGTGGCGCTCTCCGCCGGCATCAAGCTGGAGCCGGAGAACGTGCCGGTGCCGACGGGGCTGGAGACCTGAGAAGGGGGTCAGGCCCCTCGCAACTACCGTAGAGATTTCTTCGCGACGTCGGTGGCGAGGGGTCTGACCCCCGCCGCCCGTATCCCGGCCTACCGGATCGCCGCGAGCAGCGCGAGCCCGGCCAGCATGGCGAGCGACATCAGCGTCGAGACGTTGACATCGCCCGGCTCCTTGACGCGGACAATGCGGATGCGCTCGCGCACCACCTCGCGCGTGGTGCCCGTTGCGTCCGTCTCTCTCGCCCGCACCCATTTCCAGGCGAAGCGCCCGAAGGCGCTGCCGCGCCGCCACAGCTCGGCCGGTGCACGCTGCCAGCCGTACTTGAGGAAGAAGACCAGCGCGACCAGGATCGCGATCTGCAGCAGCGTCGATACCCAGCCCGAGATCAGGAACCAGACCACCGACCACAGCAGGCCGAGCAACCACCAGAGGAGACCGAGAACGGAGACAACCGCCCACCAGAGCCAGCCGAGGATGTCCATTGCGCGCTGTCCTTCCTGCGACGCAGCCGGTCGTAGGTAAAGCCGGTCGTAGGTAAAGATTGCGGCGATGGGACGGGCAAGAGGCAAGCGCGGAAAGGGCAAGCGGGGACGGAGAGGCCGCGCCCGACCGGAGGAGGAGGAAGGTCGGGCGCGGCGGGTGGCAGGTCCTTGGAGGCCCCACCTTGGGTGCTGGCGTCGCACGCTTACATTGGCCCCGTGCCGCTGCTGAGATGGGCAGTCTTGCGCGCAGCTGCATCCCCGATTCGGGGGAGAGATGTGCGGCGGGCGCAATTGCGCGATCTAAAGGCATGCCGTAACCCTTGGCGGCTGAACCGAGATTTGTCGGCTCAACCAACGAAAGGGAGGCGCTCGATGGATTTTCTCAAACCCTATACGTCGCAACTGCTGTCCGTGCTTCGCGTCATGTCCGCGCTGCTGCTGCTGCAGCATGGGACGGGCAAGTACCTGAGCATTCCGGTGGGTCCCATGAACAACGCCAGTCCCGTGACCATGAGCGGTACGGCCGGCATCCTGGAGCTGATCGGTGGCGTTCTCCTTATCCTCGGCCTGTTCACCCGGCCGGTGGCATTCATTCTGTCCGGCATGTGCGCGGTGGCCTACTTCTACGCCCACTACCCGCGCGGCTTCTTCCCGATCCTGAACGGTGGCGAGCTGGCAGCGCTCTACTCGTTCGTCTTCCTCTATCTCGCTGCGGCCGGCGGCGGCGCCTGGAGCGTGGACAAGGCGCGCGGCGCTGCCTGAGGCCTTGAACGATACGGCCCGCACGGGGCGCGGACCCTGAGGGGGGCTGCGCCCCTTTTGCCTTTTCATCGGAACCAGCAGCGCCGAACGGCATTTGACCCGTAGCGACAATGCCGCGAGAGGTGGGCGCGTCGGTGTCCGCAGGCGTCATGACCAAGCCGCGAAAAGCGAAACGGACGGCAGCGCGCAAGGCCAGCCGCAGTCTCCGTGTGCAGCGAGGTCCGCGCCCCGCCAAGCGGACGAAGACCGCAGCGCGGAGCTCGCCAACCCGGACGCCGCAGAAGTGGTCGGCGGCCGTGACGAGCGGCAGCAACGCGCTCGATCTGGAGCCCAGCGTCTTCGCCAAGGGCAGCCCGAGGGCCGTTGCCCTCTCGCTCAAACGCTCCGCCGAGCGGAGCCGTCGCCGCAAAAGCGAGCCCTATCGCTCGGCCACGTCGATGCTGACCTTCTACATCAATCGCGCCGGCCGCAACCTGCCCAGGGCGCGTCTTGAGGTGCTGGAGCGCGCCAAGGGCGAGCTGCGCAAGGCCTTCGGGCGTGGCTGAGGCGTTGGCCCTAGAACCGCACCGCCATGCCGACGAACGGGTTGAACCGGTCGGCGGCCGAGGTAACGCCGACGTTGACGCCTGCATCGAGCTGCATGTTCTTGCTCACCTGATAGGTGACGCCGGTGCCGAGCACCACCGCGTCGCCCCGCGGGTCGCCCGTATTGAAGCGACCGGCCACCTCGTAGTAGGTGCCGAGCTTCTCGGTCCACTCGTAGGACAGCGAGGCCGACGCCAGATACTCCGCGTGATAGTCGTCGGCCGCATCGGCCCTGGTCCAGACGACGCCCACGTTGGTTGCGAGCTCGAACTTCTCGGGCAGCTTGACCGCAAACGGCACGATCAGGCCGCCCTCGGCAAACTCGGGGCTGATGCCGTTGCGGCGGTCGGTGGGGAAGGCCACGAACGGCAGCAGCGCCAACGCCGAGCCCCCCTTGTCGCCCTCCTTGTCAAACGTGTCGTTGCCCCACAGGTTGACCTTGCCGCGCAGCTCCAGGCCGCCGATGCCGGACTGGCGCACCGTTTCGCCTGGGCCGCCATGCGTGCGCACGGCGCCGTAGGGCTGCCAGACGAGGCCGGCCTCCACGTTCCCGGTCAGGCCGACCCTGATGTTGGTGGTGCCGAGCTCGTAGCTGTCGCTGATCGCGCCGGACGCGTCGCGGGCCGACCGCGCGAAGCCGAAGATCGTGCTCTCGAACTGCACGTGGCCGGCATCGACGGTGAACGCGCTCTCGGTGATGTCCGGGCGATCGGTGGTCAGCTCGCGCAGCTGGGATTCAGGCACCGGGTTGAGCAGGGTGTATGGACCCCTGTCCTGGGCCGCTGCGACGCCTGCTGCGCCCAGCAGCATGACAGCACCCACCACCGGCCCAGACAGTCCGGACCGCCTCGACGCTCCCCCATGCATGCCGTTCCCCCTCCCGAACGACTCGGCAAACATCTATCAAACAGTCAAATAGCAGACTCTTGCACGGTGCGCCCGACTTTTCGCCAAACCCCGCGGTCGCAGGCGGTCGCGGGGCGCACCGACCCACGCCGCATTCGCGCTTGCACCGGAGCCGCGCCGCCGGCAAGACGGGTCTTGAGCGATGATCCTGGAGACGACCTGCATGCAGCACGACGACAACCTGACGCGCGAGCGCCCGACCTTCGTCACCCACCTGGAATGCTCCGCGACGGGCGAGCACTACGCTGCCGACCAGGTCCACAACCTGTCGCGGGCGGGCAAGCCGCTGCTGGTGAGATACAACCTTGCGGGCGTGCGCGACGCCCTGACCAGGGAGGCCCTGGCGGCGCGTCCGCCCGATTTCTGGCGCTACCGCGAGCTGCTGCCGGTGCGCAAGGCGGAGGACGTGGTGAGCCTGGGAGAGGCCATCACGCCGCTGGTGAGCCTGCCGAAGATCGCAGCCAGGCTCGGCGCCGGCGAGATCCTGGTGAAGGACGAGGGGCGGCTGCCAACCGGCTCGTTCAAGGCGCGCGGGCTGGCGCTGGCGGTCTCCATGGCCAAGGCGCTGGGCATCCGGCACATGGCAATGCCCACCAACGGCAACGCCGGCGCCGCCCTCGCCGCGTATGCCAGCCGTGCCGGCATCAAGACCACCATCTTCTGCCCCGACGACACGCCCGAGGTGAATGTCAGCGAGATCGACCTGCAGGGGGCAACGGTCTACCGCGTCAATGGCCTGATCGACGACTGCGGCAAGATCGTCGCCGAGGGCAAGGCCAAGGTGGGATGGTTCGATGTCTCCACCCTCAAGGAGCCCTATCGCATCGAGGGCAAGAAGACGATGGGCCTGGAGCTGGCCGAGCAGCTCGGCTGGGACGTGCCCGACGTGATCTTCTACCCCACCGGCGGCGGCACCGGGCTGATCGGCATGTGGAAGGCGTTCGCCGAGCTGGAGGCGATCGGCTTCATCGGGCCGAAGCGCCCGCGCATGGTGGCGGTGCAGGCCACCGGCTGCGCCCCCATGGTGCGCGCGTTCGAGGAGGGCGTGGAGCACGCGCCGCGCTGGGAGAACGCCCACACGATCGCCAGTGGCATCCGCGTGCCCCAGGCGGTCGGCGATTTCCTGATCCTGCGGGCGGTGCGCGAGTCGGGCGGCTTCGCCATCGCCGTGGCGGACGAGGCCATCTCCGCCGCCCTCGACGAGGTGGCGCGCACGGAGGGCTTCCTCATGTGCCCCGAGGGCGCCGCCACCTACGCCGCCTACAAGCAGAGCCTGGCGGATGGGCGGGTCGCCACGCACGAGCGCGCCGTCCTCTTCAACTGCGCCACCGGCCTCAAGTACCCGCTGCCCCCCGTGACGCGCTCCCTCGACCGGACCAAGCCGATCGACTTTGCGGCGCTGTAGTGGATGGGGTCAGACCCTGCGGGTCTGACCCCAGTGCAGCACCCTTCGGATTGGGCTCCGCGAGGCTGCCCTTCGAATGCCGTGGACACCTGGAGCATCCCTCGTGGTCGCGCCATGGGGTCAGACCCGCAGGGTCTGACCCCGCTTCCCCATTCCCGGCTGGACTCGGCCGTCACGCCCGCCGATAACAGGCGCTCTTCCCACGGAGGGACACGAGCCATGAGCTTCGACGGACAGTGGGCCACCTCCTTCGGCCAGATGACCCTGCGGCAGGACGGCGCTCACGTCACCGGCACGTACGGGCGGGGCGGGATCGAGAACACGCTCGACGGCTCCGTCGAGGCGGGCCAGTTCACCTTCCGCTACGAGGAGGCCAACGAGCAGGGCACAGGCTGGTTCAGGCTGCGGCGTCCGACTTGCTTTGCCGGCGAGTACCTGGCGGAGGGCAACCCGCTCAATCTGCCGTGGCAGGGATGGCGTGGTTACGACGGCCTGTGGGACACCTCGCTGGGGCGGTTGCGCCTGGTGCCCGAGGCCGGCCGTGTCTGGGGCAGCAGCGAGCTCGATGCCTCGGTCCGTCTCGAGGGCGACCTGGAGCCCGGCGGGCGCCTGGCCTTCCGGCTGGAGGGGCCGGCGCTCAAGGGCGGCGGGCATTTCGAGCTCGACCCCACGGGCTACCTGCTCGACGGCGAATGGAGCGAGGACGGGCGCCCCGCCGCCACGATCCGCGGCCAGCGCGCGATGCCGAGGCCGGGGATCACATGGCTGGTGGTGCTGGAGGCGCACCGCCAGCGCGTGCTCGACGACAACGAGTTCTCCCTGGGCCGGACGCTGCACGAGATGTTCGCCCGGCTGAGGTGGACGCAGGTTCGCCACCGCTTCTACGACGAGGAGGCGAGCCTCCTGCGCTGGTGCCGGCAGCTCGTCTACCTGCCCGAGCCGTCCGTCCTCGTCGTCTCGGGGCCCGGGGAGGTGCGGGGGGAGATGCGGGCGGAGACGCGGAGCCGGATCGACGACGGCGGCACAGGCGTCGGCCTGGCGGGCATGATCGACAGCCTCCGGCTTGCGGACGGCCTCAAGCTCCTTCACCTCGCCTCCGCCGCCTCGCTGGCGGGGCAGGAGAGCGTGCGGGCGCTGCAGGGTGCGCCGTTTCCCGTGTCGGGCTACACCGGCAACGTCGACTGGGCGCAATGTGCGTTGGCCGAGGTCGTCTTTCTCGACATGGTCCTCGACAAGGGGCTGACGCCCGAGCGGGCCGCCGAGCAGCTGCCGCGGCTCGTCCGTTTCGCTGGCGCCGAGAGCCTCCCTGGCTCCCCCTACCGGCCCGCGGGCTTCGCGCTCGTCGGTCCGGACGCCCCGCCCGCCGAGGCCACCCAGCCCGCCCCCGTGAGCCGCTCCAAGCTGCACTGAGACGCCTTCCGCCCCAGAGCCAGGGTCTGAAGGGAAACGAGCGGACCCCCTCCCCCTTGTGGGGAGGGGCTAGCTAGGGGTGGGGGGAATCCCAATATTCGAGGTTTGGGATTTCCCCCCACCCTGTCCCTCCCCCACAAGGGGGGAGGGAACGCTGTGGCGCGGTCCGTTTCATCACGCCGCACAGGTCCCCTCTCTCCAGCTGCGGGGAGAGCTAGGGTGAGGGGCAGCCACGCGCGAAGGCCTCTCCACGCGAACGCCCGCAGTTGTCTCTTGTTAGTGCCTAATTAGGCAATAACAGCATATAAAAATCCTACATGGAGTGGCCTTATGAGGATTCGTCGATGCAGCGGGGGGAGGGCCTTGGAAGCGGGCCACGGGGAGGCGCGCCCATGACGGCGCGGGAGAGCGAGATCCTTGCGTGGGTGGCGGCTGGCAAATCGGACTGGGCCATCGGCCGCATCCTCAGCATCTCCGGGAAGACCGTGAACTTCCACGTCGAGAACGCCAAGCGCAAGCTGGGCGTCGGCACACGGGTGCAGGCCGTGATCGCGGCCATGCGAAGCGGTCTGATCGGGCAATGAAACGGCAGTCGGCAGTCGGGCATCGGCAGTCGGGGCGTTGTGGCTGCCCTGTTCCGACTGCCGACGCCCGACTGCCGCACGTGCTTTACCCCCGGTCGTTCGCTATCCTTGGCCGTCTCCATCTCACGACACGGCGGCCGTCCCCATGTTCGCGACCTTCTTCCACGAGCTGAAAGCCGCCAAGGTGCCCGTCACCTTGAAGGAGTATCTGACGCTCATGCAGGCGCTGCAGGCGGACCTCGCCGATCGCAGCGTGGAGCATTTCTACTATCTGTCCCGCGCCGCCCTGGTGAAGGACGAGCGCCATCTCGACAAGTTCGACCGGGTGTTTGGCCACGTCTTCAAGGGCCTCGATTTGATGAGCGAGGCGGTGGAGGCCCAGATCCCCGAAGAGTGGCTGCGCTCGCTGGCCCAGCTCTACCTGACGGAGGAGGAGAAGGCCAGGATCGAGGCGCTGGGCGGCTGGGACAAGATCATGGAGGAGCTCAAGAAGCGGCTCGCCGAGCAGAAGGGCCGGCACCAGGGCGGCTCGAAGTGGATCGGCACCGGCGGCACATCGCCATACGGTGCCGACGGCTACAACCCTGCCGGTGTGCGCATCGGCCAGAAGACCAACCGCAACCACCGGGCCATCAAGGTCTGGGACAAGCGCGAGTACAAGGACCTCGACGACAAGGTCGAGCTGGGCACGCGCAACATCAAGGTGGCGCTGCGGCGCCTGCGCAAGTTCGCGCGCCAGGGCGCGCCCGACGAGCTCGATCTCGACGGCACCATCAAGGGCACCGCCCACAAGGGCTACCTCGATATCCACATGCGGCCCGAACGGCGCAATGCGGTGAAGGTCTTGATGTTCCTCGACGTGGGCGGGTCGATGGACTGGCATATCAAGGAGGCGCAGGAGCTGTTCTCGGCCGCGCGCACCGAGTTCAAGCACCTGGAGTATTTCTACTTCCACAACTGCCTCTACGAGTTCCTGTGGAAGGACAACGCGCGCCGCTGGACCGAGCGCACGCCCACCTGGGAGGTGCTGCACAAGTACCCCGCCGACTACAAGGTGGTATTCGTCGGCGACGCCTCCATGAGCCCGTACGAGGTCTCGGTGCCGGGCGGCTCGGTGGAGCACATGAACGAGGAGCCGGGCGCGGCGTGGATGCGGCGCGTGACCGACATCTACGAGCACTGCGTGTGGCTGAACCCGGTACCCGAGGACCGCTGGGGCTGGACCCCCTCCATCAAGCTGATGCGCGACCTCCTGGGCGGCCGCATGTACCCGCTCACGCTGGACGGCCTGGACCGGGCCATGCGGGAGCTGATGCGGTAGCCCGGTCGGTCGAGCGGCGGCGATTCCAGCTGCAGCCCGCGCGCGCTCCAATAGCGCGCGAAAGGCAGCTCACGCGTGAATGCACGCCACGTGGTGATTGGGTGCCAGCTCGCGGGTGGCGGGGACGCCCTTCTTGCACTCCTCCGTCGCCAGGGGGCAGCGCGGGTGGAACACGCAGCCGGCGGGCGGATTGAGCGGGCTCGGCAGCTCGCCCTTGATGATGCTGCGCGGGCGGGTGCGCTCGATCGCCGGATCGGGAATCGGCGCCGCCGCCAGCAGTGCCCGGGTGTATGGATGCTTGGGACTAGCGAACAGCTGATCGGCGGGCGCCTCCTCGACGATCCGGCCCAGGTACATCACGGCCACCCTGGTCGAGATGTGGCGTACCACGGCCAGGTCGTGGGCGATGAAGAGGTAGGTAAGCCCCAGCTGCTGCTGCAGGTCCTCCAGCAGGTTGATCACCTGGCCCTGGATCGACACGTCGAGCGCCGAGACCGCCTCGTCGCAAACGATCATGCGCGGGTTCACCGACAGCGCCCTGGCGATGCCGACGCGCTGGCGCTGGCCGCCGGACAGCTCGTGCGGGTAGCGCAGCGCCATGTAAGGGAACAGCCCGACCGTCTGCAGCAGCTCCGCCACGCGGCCCGAAATCTCGGCCGGCGGCAGGATGCGGTGCACCCGCATGGGCTCGCCGATGATCTGGCCCACGGTCATGCGCGGGTTGAGCGAGGAGTACGGGTCCTGGAAGATCACCTGCATGCGCTTGCGCACGGCGAGCAGCTCGTCAACCCTCAGGCGGGCGAGGTCGACGCCTTCGAAGCGAATCTCGCCGGCGGTTGGGTCGTCCAGCCGCAGCACCAGCCGTCCAAGCGTCGACTTCCCGCAGCCCGACTCGCCGACAAGGCCCAGCGTCTCGCCGCGCTTGATGTCGAGCGTCACCTCATTGACGGCGCGGATCTGCCAGGGCCGACGCAGGAACCCCATGCGGATGGGGAAGAACTTGCTGGCGGCCTTCACATCGAGCAGGCGCTCGGCGACGCCGTCGACCGCCGGCCTGGCTGTGGCGACGGCGGCGTGTACGGCGCCGGGAGGCCGCCCGTCGAGGGCCTCGATCTCGCTGACGCGATGGCAGGCGACGAGGTGCCCCGGCTCCGCCGCCTCGAACGGTGGGTCGGTATGGCAGCGGTCCGTCGCGAAGCGGCAGCGGGGGTGGAAGCGGCAGCCCTCCGGCGGCGCCAGCAGATTGGGCGGGGCGCCGTCGATGGTGGCAAGCTTTGCGCTGCGCCCGCGGTCGAGCCTGGGCACGGCGCTGAGCAGGCCGCGCGAGTAGGGGTGCAGCGGCCGCCCGAACACGCGCTCGGCCGTACCGCTCTCGGCCAGTCGCGCAGCGTACATGACGTTCACGCGGTCGGCGTAGCGCGCCACGATGCCGAGGTTGTGGGTGATGATGACGACGGCCACGTCGAGCCGTCGCGACAGGTCCTTCATCAGCTCCAGGATCTGCGCCTGGATGGTCACGTCGAGGGCGGTGGTCGGCTCGTCGGCGATCAGGAGCTTGGGGTTGCACGAGAGCCCGATGGCGATCATGACGCGCTGGCGCATGCCGCCCGACAGCTGGTGCGGATACTGCTTGAGGCGGCTCTCGGGGTCGGTGATGCCGACCAGGGTCAGCAGCTCCACCGCCCGTGCCCGCGCCGTCTGATCGTCCATGCCCAGGTGAATCTTGAGCGGCTCCATGATCTGGAGCCCGATCTTGAGCACCGGGTTGAGCGAGGTCATGGGCTCCTGGAAGATCATGGCGATCTCCCGGCCCCGCACGCGGCGCATCTCCTCCTCGGAGAGCGCCAGCAGCTCCCTGCCGTCGAAGCGGACGCTGCCGCCGGTAATGCGACCCGTGGCTGCCGGCAGCAGCTGCATGACGGCCAATGCCGACACCGATTTGCCGGAGCCCGACTCGCCGACGATGGCCACCATCTCGCCGGGGCGCACCGAATAGCTCAGGCCTTCGACCGCCCGGACCGTGCCGTGGCTCGTCACGAACTGGACGTGCAGGTCCTCGATTTCGAGCAGCGCCTGCGGCCGTGGCTGCCCGGCGGCGCCAGCGACCCTGTCTGCAAAAGCCGAAGCTCCGCGGCTCGACGCCACCTCGCTAGCCACCACCCTCCGCGTCTCCCTTGACCAGCCAAGTCCACACCCTTGGGGTCTGCTTTTTGGGGTACGTCGACGTACCCTGGTATACCAAGTGCTAACCCAAGTCCTTGGCACTGGGCAAGCGCGCCCTGGCTTGCAGTCTCGCTTGCAGCCTCAAGGCTGCCGCAGACGACGGCGTCGTTCAAGGGTGGGAATGATGCCGATTGCGCCTGCGAGGCGCGAGCGATGGTACAGATCCGATACCGACCGCAACTCAGCTGCCGGAGTCCGAGGGCTGGGACGACGGCGCTGACCGATCTTGCCGCCTGCAGAGATACACAGGAACGAGAGATCAAGAATTGCCGATAAAGTTCGTGCACCGGCCGCTTCCTTCCCACCGGGGAGACGGTGGTGCAGATCAACGGCACAGGCCCGTTCGACGTGATGTATCTCGACCCCAGCGACGACCCGCGCAGGAAGTAGCGGCAAGCAGCTGTGAGCATCGGTCTGCGGGCGCGCCCTCTTGAGCGCCTTACTTGTCGCCTATTGTCGCATTAACCTTCCCCTGTGCATCTTCGAGGGTGATCCCCATATGCAGCGTCGCCATGCCAGGCGCGTGGTGGCCGAAAGGGAAACTCGACAGGCGAATTCGACTTATGGGCCATAGCAGCTTCCGGTCCGCCGTCTCCTGCCTCACCGCGGTGGCCCTCCTCGTTGCGCAGACACCGGGTGTGCGCGCGGCAGACGCCCTGACCAGGGTCGACTACGAGGCCTGCCAGGCCCAGGACGAAGACGGCTTCCGCAGGGCCATCGAGGCGCTGACCCTCAAGGGGTTGGAGACCGGGCTCGCCAAGCTCGACTACGGACCGCTGGTTGCAGATGCCTGGCGGCGCGAGAAGTTCGACGAGACCATCGACCGCCAGGTGGACGAGGCCATCGCCCAGGTCCGTGACGAATCCACCTGGTACCAGCTCTGGTCGTCGCTGGCCTCGCGCGAGCGCGCGCAGGAGCTGGCAACGTCGGCCGCCGAGCGGGTCTACCGTTCCGACGCGATCAAGCAGGGCATCGAGCGGATCGCAACCGACGTGGGCAAGGAGGTCGGCAGCCGCATCGAGCTCGCCGTCGTCGACACCGCCGGCCCGGCGACCCAGTGCATGCAGGCCTTCCTGGGGCGGCGTTACGGCGCCACGGTGGCCGGCGTCGTGAGCGCCGATACCGGCCGCGAGTATGCCATCGATCCGGGCAAGGGCGGCGCCCAGGTCTCCACGGGCCAGGTGCTGGTGGAGGGCAGGGAGGGCATCGCCGGGGCCGTGGTGCTGGTGCTGCGCCGCCAGCTGTCGCGGATGGCGGCGCGCATCGGCCAACGGGTGATCGGCGCGGTCTTGAGCCGGCTCGTCTCCACCGTCGCCGGTGTGGTCGGCGTGGTCCTGATCGCCAAGGACATCTGGGACTTCCGACATGGCGTGCTGCCCATCATCGCCGAGGAGATGAAGAGCAAGGCCACCAAGGACAGCGTGCGCCAGGAGATGGCCACCACCCTGTCGGAGCAGGTCGGCCAGGGCGTGAAGGAGATCGCCCAGGGCACAGCCGAGCGGGTGGTCGAGATCTGGCTGGAGTTCCGCCGTGCCCACGCCAAGGTGCTGGAGCTGGCCGAGCGCAACCCCGACTTCAAGCGCCTGCTTGAGACGATCAGGCCGCCCGACCTGGCGCGGCTCGATGAGGTGACGGCGCTGGTGCTGGCGAGAGAGGGTGAGGCCGGCATCGCCCGGCGCCTCGGCGACGGCACCTTGCACCGGGCCGTCTCGGCTCTGCCGCCGGGCGCGCTGGACATCGCACGCGAGGCGCGGTCCCTGGAGACGGCGCTCAAGTGGTCGGCGGTGGCCGGGGACAGCCTGCCCAAGGTCGTGGAGCTCGAGATCTACCGCCGGGCGGCGCCGGAAGCGTTCACCCAGGCCGGGCTGCAGCGGCTGCTGGCCCTCGACGACCGGCTGGCCACGGTGCGGCTCGCGGCCCTGCCGCCGCCCGCGCGTAGTGCCTTGTTGGAGCTGGACAGCCAGGCGCTGGTGAAGCTGGCCCGCGCGCTCGACGAGCCGCAGCTTGAGAGCCTGTCGCGCTACCTCACCGCGCTGGAGAAGGGCGCCGCCCAGCGCGTTCTCGCTGCCGTGGTCCAGTCGCCTGCCCGCATGGCCGACCTGGCAAGCCCGCGCGTTCGCGAGGCCATCATCGCCAGCCGTGACCAGCCCGCGGCGGTCGGCATGATGCTGCAGGGAGCCTCCTACCTCGACCCGAGCGCTCCCATTGCCCACGCCCGATTGGTGCTGGATGGGCGCGTCACCCCCGTGCTGCTGTGGGAGAAGCACGGCCTCGTATTGGTGTCGGCGGCGCTCCTGGGCCTCGTTCTCCTGCTGATGCTGAAGCGGGCGGTGCTCGGCCCCAGGCCGCGCGTCGAGTACCGCTGATGCAGCTTTTCACCACCGAGACCGTGGATGGCGCCATCGAGCGCGGCGAGATGGTGTACGCCGTGGCCATCAGCGGCGCCAACATCCTGCGCGACATGCGCGAGGCGGTCGTCAACACCATCGGCGGCCGCATGAGCAAATACGAGGCGCTGCTGGACCAGACCATCGCCCGGGCACTGGACGAGCTGGCCGCACGGGCGCGTGCCAGGGGCTACGACGGCGTGCTGGGCGTGCGCATCGTCCACCCCACCATCACCAACGGCGCGATAGCCGTGACGGTGAGCGGTACAGGATTCCGGCTCGTGGGGCGGGACCGCCCGGGTTGATCCAAAGGGCTGATCCCGGATCGAATGCCTTCATGTGCCGTAAGAGGCGCATCCAATGACAGCGCGTGCTGGCAATTCTTTTGTTTGACGTAATATGCGCATATGTAGTGAATATGCCTTGCTGCATCATCGCAACGCTGGCCGCTACCGGTATCGGCCACCGTTGGTGCCGGATCGATATGCTGCGTTCTTGATATGGTGAAGCCGATCGTCTCGAGAGAGAGGCCCATGTCGTCCGTTAGCCGCACGCTAATAGAGAAGATCGAGGCTCTGCTGGCGGAGCGCATCGCCGAGGTGGAGGACTTTGTAGAGCTTTTGCGCCAGCGCGAGGAGGAGCGCGCGCTCACGCGCGCCGCTGCAGCTGCGAGTGCACCCGGATTCGCTGAAGCCTGGAATAACCCGGAGGACGACGTCTACGACGCGCTTTGAGGGGTGAAAGATGCCCTTTAGGTTCGGGGATGTGGTCCTGGTCCCGTTCCCATTCACCGACCAGACCGTAGTGAAAAAAGCGGCCCGCAGTCGATGTCAACGCCTCATCTCCACGGACCGCGCATCGAGCCTCGCGGCGGCCCTGCGGCGCTGGTGGTGCTGTTGCACGGGTACGGCGCCAACGGCGACGATCTGATTGCCCTGGGCGAGGTTTGGCGGCGGCAGCTGCCGCAGGCGGTATTCGTGGCTCCCAATGCTCCCGAAGAAGTCCCCGGCATGCCTGGCGCGCTGCAGTGGTTCCCGCTCACCTTCCGCGATCCCGGCGAGCGCTGGCGCGGGGTGGTTGCGGCAAGGCCGGGGCTCGACCGCTTCCTCGATGCGGAGCTGGCCCGCTACGGCCTCGGCGACGACCGGCTCGTGCTCGTGGGCTTCAGCCAGGGCACCATGCTGGGGCTGCACGCCGGGCTGCGACGCAGGGTGACGCCGGCGGCCATCGTCGGCTACTCGGGGCTGCTGGCCGGGCCGGAGCACTTGGGCGAGATCACGGTCCGCCCACCCGTGCTGCTCGTCCACGGCGCCGAGGATGATCTGATCCCCGTCGATGCCCTCCACATCGCCCGCGAGCAATTGGCCCAGGCCGGCGTGCGGGTCGAGTGGCACGTGCGCGAGGGCCTGGGCCACGGCATCGACCCTGTCGGCCAGCACCTCGCCGGGCACTTCATGGCGCCGCGCATTGGCGGACTAGGCGCTGCGCGCTGACGGCGCCCCACGGCCCGCATATGGCGGGAATTCCCTTGACGGCCCGCAGCCTGGCCGCGGCTTCACATCGGCGACACACGCGGCTAGTATGTGCCTCACGAGGCAGCCTGCAAACGCCGATGCTGGACGGAGTGCGAACGGACAGAGGAAGACAACCGGCCGTGAGATGAACAGGAGCGAGCCGTGAACCCCTGCGTCGCCACCCCCGAGAGCTTCCCCGCGCTCGTCCTCAACGCCGATTTCCGCCCCCTCAGCTACTACCCGCTGTCGCTCTGGAGCTGGCAGGAGACGGTCAAGGCTGTGTTCCTGGACCGGGTCAACATCGTTGCCCAGTACGACCGCTTCGTGCGCAGCCCGTCGCTGGAGATCCGGCTGCCCAGCGTGGTCTCGCTCAAGACCTACGTGAAGCCCGCGCTCTACCCGGCCTTCACCCGGTTCAACGTGTTTCTGCGCGACCGCTTCATGTGCCAGTACTGCGGCGACAAGGACGACCTCACATTCGACCATCTGGTCCCGCGCTCGCGCGGTGGTCAGACCCGGTGGGACAACGTCGTGGCGGCCTGCGCCCCGTGCAACCTGCGCAAGGGCGGCGACCTCGCCGATCACGCCGGCATGCGGCCCAGGCAGCTGCCGTACCGACCGACGGTGTTCGAGCTGCATCGCAACGGCCGGCTATTCCCGCCCAACTACCTGCACGAGAGCTGGGTGGACTACCTGTACTGGGATACCGAGCTGGAGCCTTGAGCTGGGGCCTCGCGGGGCTGCAACGGGGCCGCTTCGGCGGCTTGGCCCGCGCTCAGTGCGGGTCGGTCAGGAACGGCGCCAGGATGCGCCGCAGCTCCTCCGTCTCTCGGGCGCCGATGCGTGCCACGATGTTGCGCTCGTGGGCCTTCAGCGGCACGTGCGTCCGTTCCGCCAGCGCCGCGCCCGCCTCCGTCAGGCGCAACGCGTGGGAACGGCGGTCGGTGGCCGAGCGGGTGCGCTCCACGTGGCCCCCCGTCTCCAGGTTGTCGATCATCTGGACGAGCCGCGCCCGTTCGATGGCCAGAGCCTCGGCCACCCGGATCTGGGAGATGCCGGGGTTGGCAGCGATCACCCGCAGCACCGAGAATTGCGCTGGAGTGATGCCGAGCCCCTTCAGGACGCGCCGGAAGTCCTGCACCATCCACAGCTGGGCACGGCGCACGACATAGCCGACCTGCTCGTCAAGGCCGCCGAGGTCGGCCGGCGCCGAGCGCTGACGGCGGCGCCCGGGTGGCGCGGATTCCTCCGCGAGTTTTCGCTCGGAGCCGGCCGCACGTGGCCCCGGTTTCCCCGATTGGTCGTTTCGATCTGCGGTCACGCGAGGCTCTCTCCAGGTGGCGCCGACAGGTTGCACGATTGCAATATTAAGTCAGCTGAGTTGCAGGTTCACACGGGCGTTAACCATTGTCACGTGGCATGGATGTGGATGTCTTCGCATGCTTTATGCGCGCGCTCGGAAAGGGCGATGACCTGCAACCGAGCCGGGGCAGATTGGAAAGTGCCCCTTGCACTGCACGATTTTCGCGCATTTGCGGCACCCCGATCTTGACGTAGGCTCGTTACAGCCCCACAATTAACAGTAGGCGCAACGCTTCTGGAGGAACGCATATGCAGGAATGGCACAAGCCGGAAGTGACCGAGCAGGACGTCGGGCTTGAGGTGACGAGCTATCTGCCGGCCGAGCTCTGAGGCACTCCGGGGTGGCGCCCCGGACGCGTAGACACATCGATTGGCGGCGGCCCGGCGGTTTTCCCGCGTGTATGGGCCGCCGCTGACGTTTTGACAGCCCTCGGCCTGACGGCCCTCGGTCTGACGGCACTCGGCTATACGTGTCCGGCGCCAGGGTGAGACCCGATGCTGATCAAGGTTCTGGGCTCCGCGGCGGGCGGCGGCTTCCCACAGATCAACTGCAACTGCCGAAACTGCGCAGACCTGCGGCGCGGCAGGCCCGGGCTGTCGGCGCGCACGCAATCGTCGCTGGCGGTCACTCGCGACGGGGAGAACTGGGTGCTCCTCAACGCCTCGCCCGATTTACGCCAGCAGGTCGCCGCCACGCCCGAGCTGGGGCCGCCGGCATCGGCGGGCGCCCGCGCGAGCCCCATCAAGGCGGTGGTGCTGACCAACGGCGACGTCGACCATATCGCCGGGTTGCTCAGCCTCCGCGAGGGCTTTGCCCTCTCCGTCTATGCAGCCGAGCGGGTGCTCCAGACCCTGGCCGCCAACAACGTCTTCGACGTGCTCGACGTCCGGCTGGTGGAGCGGGTGGCGCTCACCATCGGCAGGCCGATGGAGCTGACCGGCGGCGGCGCGGGCCTTGGCCTTCGGCTGGAGGCTTTCCCGGTGCCGGGCAAGGTGGCCCTTTACCTGGAGGACCCGGGCGCCGGCCCGGGCTTCGGCACCCGTGAGGGCGACACCATCGGGCTCAAGGTGGCGGATGCCGCCACGGGCGCCGCGTTCTTCTACATTCCGGGCTGCGCGGCCGTCGATGCGGCCCTTGCCGAGCGGCTGCGGGGCGCATCGCTGGTCTTGTTCGACGGCACGCTCTACAGTGATGGGGAGATGATCGCCCAGGGGCTATCGAGCAAGACCGGCAGCCGCATGGGCCACATCAGCATGTCTGGGCCGGAGGGCTCTCTCGCGGCGTTCGCGGGCCTCGGCGTGAAGCGGCGCATCTTCGTGCATCTCAACAACTCCAACCCGGTCCTGCGCGCGGACAGCTCCGAGCGGGCGCAGGTAGAGAATGCGGGCTGGGAGGTGGCGTTCGACGGCATGGAGATCCGCCCATGAGCCCCGGGACGACTGCCAGCATGAGCCCCGACGAGCTCGAGGCGGCGATCCGGCAGGTCGGCGCCGAGCGCTACCACGACAAGCACCCGTTCCATCGGCTGCTGCACGGCGGCAAGCTCGACAAGGGGCAGGTGCAGGCCTGGGCGCTCAACCGCTACTGCTACCAGGCCGGCGTGCCGCGCAAGGATGCGGCCCTGATGAGCCGCGCACTGGACCGCGAGCTGAGGCGCGAGTGGGTTCACCGCATCCTGGATCACGACGGCAGCGGCGGCGAGGAGGGCGGCATCGAGCGCTGGCTGGTCCTCACCGATGCCCTGGGGTTGGATCGCGACTATGTCGTCTCCATGGAGGGCGCGCTGCCGGCCACTCGCTTTGCCGTGGAGGCCTATGTGAATTTCGTGCGCGAGCGCACCCTGATCGAGGCCGTCGCCTCGTCGCTGACCGAGCTGTTCGCGCCGTCGATCCACCGGGAGCGGATCTCGGGCATGCTGGAGAACTACGAGTTCGTGGGCGAGCGGGCGATGCAGTATTTCCGCCGCCGGCTCGACCAGGCCAACCGCGATGCCGACTTCGCGCTCGCCTTCGTCAAGGCGCACGCGCGGACGCCCCAGGAGCAGGCTGCCGCCGTGGGCGCGGTTCGCTTCAAGTGCAACGTGCTCTGGGCGCAGCTCGACGCGCTCCACCACGCCTATGTCACGCCGGGGCTCGTTCCGCCCGGCGCTTTCCGGCCGGGCGCGGCCCCGCCGAGGGTGGCCCCGCCGAGCGTCGCATGAGTGGCAGTCCCGACAGCGCCGGTCGACGGCAGCGCCCCATCGTCTCGGCGGCGTCCAGGCCCGCCCTGGCCCGGGGGCGGCGGCTGTATCACGACGAGACCCGCGACAGATGGGTCGTCCAGGCTCCCGAGCGGGTCTTCAGCCCGGACCCGATTGCGGTCGAGGTGCTCAAGCTTTGCGACGGCAGCCGCACCGTCGCGGAGGTCGCGGAAAATCTGTCGTTGCGGTACGACGCGCCCAAGGAGAAAATACTGGGGGACATCACCTCGATGCTCCAGGACCTCGCCGACAAGGGCGTGGTGAGTTGCACGAGCGCTTTTTTGCGCTAGATTCTAATGTCCCAAGCGGGGCACACCCCCAAGCCAAGCATCCACCGGTAGCGAAGGACGCGGATGGCGAACCTCGACATGGCGCGCGGTCAGACGCGCGAGAACAAGATCAGGCTGCACGGAACCGACGCGTCGAAGGCATGCGCAGGGCGGGCCAGCTCGCCGCCGCGGCGCTCGACATGCTGGTGGAGCACGTCAAGCCGGGCGTCACCACCGAGCGGCTCGACGACCTCATCATGGAGTTCGCCGTCGCCCACGACGCCATCCCCGCCCCGCTCAACTACCGCGGCTTCCCGAAGGCGATCTGCACCTCCGTCAACCATGTCGTCTGCCACGGCATCCCCAATTCCAAGCCGCTCAAGGACGGCGACATCATCAACATCGATGTGACTCTCATCGTCGACGGTTGGCACGGCGACACCAGCCGCATGTACGCGGTGGGCAACATCTCCCGCCGAGCCGAGCGGCTGATCGATGTCACCTACGAGGCGCTGATGCGCGGCGTGTCGGCGGTGAAGCCCGGACACACCACCGGCCACATCGGCGCAGCGATCCAGACCTTTGCGGAGGGCGAGCGCTGCAGCGTGGTGCGCGACTTCTGCGGCCACGGGCTCGGCCGCGTGTTCCACGACCGCCCCAATATCCTGCACTACGGGGAGCCCGGCGAGGGCGTGGTGCTGGAGCCCGGGATGCTGTTCACCATCGAGCCCATGATCAATCTGGGCAAGCCGCACGTGAAGGTTCTCGCCGACGGCTGGACCGCGGTGACGCGCGATCGCGAGCTGTCGGCGCAGTTCGAGCATACCGTGGGGGTTACGGAGACGGGCTGCGAGGTGTTCACCTACTCCCCGCAAGGCCTGCTGCGACCGCCATACCGAACGTCCTGAGCGATACCAGACGGGGGTGTCCATGGGCCGCGGATTGAGGGATGCCAACGTTGCCGCAGACCTCTTCGAGCACG
>Ga0268264_10001470_pt1 | contig 22017 bp, 29 predicted proteins | sample KBSSwiS32_FD_190357 | JGI IMG/M metagenome (GOLD analysis project Ga0268264, IMG submission 190357) | Switchgrass rhizosphere microbial communities from Kellogg Biological Station, Michigan, USA - KBS Switchgrass S3-2 (SPAdes) (version 2) | ecosystem: Host-associated > Plants > Roots >...
CATAGGGATGGATACGTCAAAGCAGTTGTTCCAGCTTCATGGCGTTGACGCGAGCGAGAAGCCGGTGTTGCGCAAGAAGCTGCGGCGGCGGGATATGGTGACGTTTTTCAAGGGGTTGGCGCCCACGGTGATCGGGATCGAGGCATGCGGGGCGTCGCATCATTGGGCGCGGCTGCTCGAATCGTTCGGCCATGAGGTGAGGCTGATCGCGCCGCAATACGTGAAGCCCTATGTGAAGCGCGGCAAGAACGATGCGGCGGATGCCGAAGCGCTGTGCGAAGCGATGAGTCGGCCGACGATGCGCTTCGTGCCGGTGAAGAGCGCCGAGCAGCAGGCGGCGCTGATGCTGGTCGGGGTGCGCGACCGGCTGGTGCGTAACCGCACGCAGATCAGCAATGCGATCCGCGGCCATGCCGCCGAGTTCGGCCTGACCGCGGCCAAGGGCTTGATTCATGTGACCGGTCTGCTCGATCGGATCGCCGCCGACGAGACGCTGCCCGAGCTTGCCCGCGAGTTGTTCGCGCTGGAGCGCGCCGAACTCGAGCGGCTGCAAGCGGACATCGAGGAGGTCGAGGCGCGGCTGATGGCATGGCACCGCGCGAACGAATGCTCGCGCCGGCTGGCCGAGATACCGGCAGTCGGCCCGATCGGTGCGTCGCTGCTGATGATGAAGGCACCCTCGCCCGAACTCTTCAAGTCGGGCCGTGACTTCGCCGCCTGGATCGGGCTGACGCCGAAGGATCACTCGACCGCCGGCAAGGTCAGGCTGGGCGTGATCACCCGCGCCGGCGACCCGGACTTGCGAAGAACGCTGGTGACGGGGGCTACGTCGCTGATCCAGCAGATCAGGGCCGGGCGCAGCAAGAATGCGTCGCCCTGGCTGCTGGACATGTTGAAGCGCAAGCCGCCGAAGCTGGTCGCGATCGCCTTGGCGAACCGGATCGCCCGCATCGCCTGGAAAATGATGATGACGGGCGAACATTATAGTAAACCCGCCGCGTCCGCCATGATGGGCGCCGCATAGAGCTTGGCCGGCACGGGGAGCAGATATAGCAGCAACCGTGCCGCGTTGAGGCCGGAACTTGCAAGATAAACAGCAGATGGTGTGATCGATCGATCCACGACGCGTGACACTCCGGTAAATACAGTGGCCCCACAAAGGTCGCTTCGCTGTTTGGAACTCGCGTCGCGGAAACCATCTTGGCCAGCGGTCATGTGCGACCGCATCAACAGGCCGTACATATGAACGCAAACGATCCGATCATTTTTCTGCTAAAAACGCTTGCAAGTGGGGGCCGTCCACATATGTATTTTCGCTGTTTTTACAGCGGAACCGGGTGAATGGTGCGATCCTTCCCTTGACGTCATCCCGGCGAAGGCCGGAACCCATAAACACCGCGGTCGAGGAATCCGTCGGAGGCTCGAGCGCTCTTTTCTGAAGGGTCGGCGTGTATGGGTCCCGGCCTGCGCCGGGATGACGGAATAGAGTGTGCGAGAGCGCGTGCCGGAATCTTGATCCGATTGCCCGGGCCCGACCATCTCTCCCCTCCCCCCGACCTGTATTTTCCTGTTAATTTGCGACTCTCATCGCCCCGCCCCGCCCTTTCAAAGCCGCGCGATGCGTCGCTCCATCTGCTCCATCCGCCGCTCGATCGCGCTCAGCTGGACCAGCGACCGTTGCTGCGCGAGCAGACCCATCAGCTTCGCGCCCTCGCCGGGGGTGAGTTCGCCATTGCCGACGCCGGCGAGCACGAGGTTCGAGGCATAGATCGCATCGTCGACCGTGTAGACGGCGGGATGCGTGAACGCGACCGGCGCCTCGCGGCGGCGCGGGACGATGCGATCGAGGCAGATGCGCGCGGCAATCATGTTCCCGTTCTTCGCGCGCTGGAGCAGGTCCCCCGACAACGCCTCCGCATCGCCATCGAACAGCGCCTGCGCGGCGAGCGTGGCCTTGTTCAGCGCCCCCTTCGGACGGCCCGCGGGATTGCCCGATTCGCCGGGCGCAAAGGGGCGTCCCCGCTGTAAATCCACAATATTTTCAGTCACGCTCGTTCTCCCGAATTGCTGCTTGACAGGGTAGAACATAGAGTGAACACAAGGGATTGTCAAGGAATCCGGGCGTTCGATGGCGTCCGGGGCGGGATCGCGTGACGGAGCAGATCTTCAGATAGAGCTTCGAGACGCGGCCGTGCGCAATTTGACGGTAAACCCGTCAGGATTTATGTCTCCATCGAGCGACGAAGGAACGGTAAGATGGCGGCACAGCGTTCCATGCTCCACGTCCGCATCGACGACGACGTGAAGGCGCGGGCGATGGCCGTCCTCGCGGGCATTGGCCTCTCCGCATCCGAGGCGGTGCGGCTGCTGTTCCACCGGATCGCCACCGATCAGGCCTTCCCGCTCGAACTCAAGGTACCGAACGCCACCACTCGGGCAGCGATGGCGGAGGTGGAAGAGATGGTGCGCAGCGGCAAGCTGCGGTTCGCAAACGCCGAAGAGATGTTCGCCGAACTCGATAGAGGTAGCGAGTAAGCGCGCCCCGTTCCGCACAAGTTCGATCGGACCTTCAATCGCGGCTGCCCCGGTCCAGTTCTTCCTCGACGATGGCCTCGATGCTCTTTGCGGACACGCCGCCCGCCAAGCCTTCGGCAATGCGCTGATTCAGCAGCGTTTTCAGTTCCTGCAATGCCTGATCTTCAGCCATGTCACGTCTCCGCCAGCAGATTGGGCCTGCCCAGGTCCGGTCATCCCGCGCGCACTTCCGCCAGCAGATCGGGATGGCGATCGAGCAGCTTGAACAGCTTGAACAGCGCCAATGGCGGCCTGGTCTTGCCATTCTCATAGCGCGAGAATGCGTTGACGCCGCCGCCGAAAATCTCCGCCGCTTCGCGCTGATCGAGATCGAGCTTCTTGCGCACGGTGCCGATGAACGCGGGATCGACGATCGCGGCGTTGACCTGTCTGCCGAAGGCTTTCATGTCCGCGCTGATCGCGCGCGAGGTTTCGGCGTCGAACACGCCTTCGCCGCACGCGGGGCAATAGTCGCCGGGCACCTGCGCGAACATGGTGGATTCGCCCTTGTAGCGATAAGCCATATCGCGGATATCGCCGACCAGCTCAGCTGCGCCGCAATTGGGGCACTTCATCGTCACAGCTCCTTGAACGACACGATCAGCACGTCATCGATCACCGCCTGTGTGTCGCCCGATCGCTTTGCTCGATCGACACAGATAACAGCAAACCGGATCCCGACCCAGTGGCATAGGCAGCCCGTGTAACGTAGCTGTTGACAGACTGAACATGTAACGCTAGACGTTACATGTGGATATCGAGAGCATCAGCCACAAGGGACTCCGCAGGTATTTCGAGACCGGCAATGCGAGGGGACTTGTCGGCGATGTCGATCGCATCCGGAAGATGCTCAACTTCATCAATGCTGCGGCGTCATTCGAGGAACTGAGCACACCGCCGAACTTCGGTCTCCATCCGCTCACCGGCGATCGCGCTAGCGACTGGTCGATGACCGTCACGAAGAATTGGCGGATGACGTTCCGCCTCAACGAACGAGGCTCCATAACCGACCTCGATCTGGAGGACTATCATGGCTCTTGAGATGCACCCTTCCATCGCCCTTCACGTCGGCGAATGGCTGCGCACCGAAATCATCGCCGCCCATGGGCTGAAGATGGGCGATGCGGCCGGTCATCTGGGCGTCACCCGCCAGACCCTCAGCCGCCTCGTCAACCGCCGTCAGGACCTGACCGCGGACATGGCGATCCGGTTCGAAAAGGTCTTTGGCGTGAAGGCCGACACCCTGATGAGGATGCAGGTCAACTATAATCTCGCGCAGGCCCGCGCGCATGAGGACGATATCGAGGTGACGCCTTTGAAGTTGGCGGCTTGAGGCCGTCCGGCTCCGGCAGAGTCCCGGCACGTCGCCTTGCCGGAATTGACGTCGCTTCGATCGCGGCGAAAGTGAATTCAGTTCCCAAGCCGGGGCAAGGGACCCGTGACATGTGGATCGAGCGCATCGTCGCACGTCGGGATCGGGTGCCCGAAGTGGTCATGTCGGCGCTGGTGCGCCAGACGCGTCTGGATGTGTAGGAGCAGCGACATGCAACGGAAATCAGGCAAATATGCCCTGGTACAGTTCTGCCCCGTGTCCGAAAGGCTGGAATTCCTCAACATCGGCGTCGTGCTGGCAGTGCCTGACCTTGCCTATGTCGGCGTCAGGTTTGCGCGGGACAATGCGCGGATCGACCGCGTCTTCGGAAAACAGCCGCACGCCTTCGTCGATGCCTGGAAGGAGTCGTTCGAAGTTCGGCTGCGCTCCGAATTCTCGGGCGATTGTGACGACCAGCGCATCCCCGCCTTTGCCAGCAAGCGTGCCAATGGCATGCGGATCTCGCCGGTGTTGCCGATCATGGTCGAGGACCCCGACATCGAACTTGAGCGGTTGTTCGCGGAACTGGTCGACATCGAGGCGCCGGATGCGCGCGAACCGCGCATCCGCAGCAAATTGAGGAAGGCGTTCGCCGATCATGGCGTGGCCCACTATCTCGACAAGCCGGACACGATCAGCTTGCCCGAATTTGACATCAAGATCACGGCGCCGTTCGGCTATCGGAACGGCAGCTATAATCTGATCGACGGCGTTCGCGTGACGGAGAATGTAGCCGATCGCATGCGCGAGGTGGGAAAGAAGGCATTCGAGGGCAGGCTCCTGTGGAGGCATTTCGAGAACGCCGATGTGCGGCGGCGGCTTGTCGTGGTTGGCGATTTCGCGCGCATCTCGAACGGGTTTTTCCATGCCGTCAGTGTCGAGATGGAAGATGCCAATGTGAAGCTGTACCGGTTGGACGATATGCGGCCGCTGCTGGAGGATATTGAGGCGAATGCTTCGCTGCATTGCTGAATATTTTGAAAAATCCGCGCGACATGCACTTTGTTCTCGATATGTGCCAAGACGCATTTGCCGTACTGACGCTAGATAGCTAGCCGATAGAGCGGATGTTCGCCCGTTGACCTGCCTCTGCCAGCAGACGATAGTCGTCCGTCAAGCGTCGCTATCCCGGTCCAGTTCTTCCTTGATGATGACATCGACGCCGTTCGCGGACACACCGCCCGCCAAGCCTTCGGCAATGCGCGATTCAGCAGCGTTTCCAGTTCCTTGCCACGCCTGATCTTTGTCCGATGACGGCAGAAAAGGACGCTCGATCGCATATTGCCTGGTCGACTTTCCCTGCAACATGGCCAAGGCCTTCAGGCTTTGGTGCTGCACGTCGGTGATATCGATGGTCAGACGGCTCATGGGCTAGCTCGCAATTCTGTCCCGGCCCACATTACCGCAAATGTGGCATTGGTCCTAGCGGACGCCTCACTTCCTGCCTTCGAATTGCAGCTCGATCTTTCGATCCGAGGCGTCGATATCGTCGTTAACGACGACCAGCGGAGAAGGCAATTCAGTCTTGCCTTTATCATAGCATGAAAACAACGCGTTAACATCGCCGCCGAAACGGGTCCCCCCCAATCACGTTCCTTCAAGCGCCGCTTTCGCGGCGATTTCATCGAGAGGCAGCAGAAGATAGGCCTTGGTCGGACCGATTCCCTTCAGTTCGAGATCATCCAGCACCGTAACCGGAAAATGATCGCGCAACCGCCAGTATGCGGATTCGGAGATCACGATAGCGCCGGGCGATGCCGAACCTTCCAGTCGGCTCGCGAGGTTCACGGCCTCTCCCCAGCAATCGAAGGCCGGCCGCTTGGTGCCGATCACGCCCGCAACGACCGGCCCGACATGGAGGCCGACGCGGACATTCAGCGGATGGTCGATCCGCTCCGAGAAGTCCCTGGCGATGCGCTGAATCGCGAACGCGAAGCGTGCCGCCCGCTCGGCATGATCGGACCCGTGGGTTTCCCGCGTCAGTCCCCCGACCGCCATATAGGCATCGCCGATGGTCTTGATACGCTCCACACCCTCCCTCTCGGCTACCGCGTCGAACCGGGAAAAAAGATCGTTCAACAGTTCCACCAGATGAGCCGGCGTTATGCGACGTGACAACTCGGTGAAACCGACGAGATCGGCGAAGACGATGCTCACCTCCCCATAGGCATCGGCGATCGCCGTCTCGCCATTCTGGATTCGACCGACAATCTCGCGCGGGAGCATCGAGTATAGAAGGTCTTCGATCCGCTCACGCGAGGCCGCCAGTTCCTCGAGCAGCTTGAATTGGCGGCGATGCGAGACCTCGCGGAGCACCGCCGCCCACAGACCAAGCCCGAAGCCCGATATGATGCTCAGCGCGTTGACGATGAGCATGCCCGGCCGCGCATTGCCGGCTACCAATTGGCCGGCGAAGAAGCAGAGTATCGACGCCAAAGTGAAGGCGAGAAGATAGGGAAATCGGATCTGGAAGATCGAGAAAACCCAGATCGCAACGAGGATGGGCCCCACCGCGGCATAGTCGAAGCCATTCTGGAGATGGGCATAGATCAGGCTCAGCATGATGACGCAGAACACCCCGAGGCTGGCCAGTAGGGTTTCGACATGGAGTTGCACACGCTTCAGACCCAGCAAGGCGGCACTGAGGCACAGCGCCGGCAAGACGAGCAGACCCCGCACCGCGTGGCCGAACTCCCAGTGGACAGGATCGACGGCCTTGTCCCACAGAAAGAAAACGTAGAAGAGCATGGCAGCAAAGACGAGCGAGAGGCGGTCGAGCGTGATGTTTCGGAGCGCATAGCTATGCTTGAAGGCCGTCTCATCCGGTTCATCGAAGCGAAGTCCAAATTGCCGCATGGGGACTATCTACCTCCCAGTCTCTGCGTTAACCGAGCAGCCGGCGCCGCTGTTTTCGTGGGTCCGAACCGCCAGCCGGCGCAGCATCCAGGCCAAGGCCGTCGCCCGGCACCGATGTCTTCATCGTCCATTCCGAAACGATTGGAAATCCGCATGCTCAATTCACTCCCCATGCCTGACCCGCCTTATCGGATGGGGAGACGATCAGGGGAACTCTGAATTGCTTGCGAAAGCAAGCATGCGATTTTTGCACTGGCGGTTGTGGCGGTACTCTTGCTTCGGTCCTCCTGGATCGGGATGCGCCGAATTCGGCGCTGCGCGTCAGGATGGGCGATTTTCGTACCTATCGAACACGTTTTTCCATGTCGTCGGTTTCGAGATGGAAAAGGGTGCGTGAAGCTATATGGTGGGCGACATACGCCCGTTGCTGGATGATATCGAGGCGAACGCTTGCCCCCGCGCCCGGGACGGTCGGCACCGCCAATCGTCGAAAAATGACGCGACTACCCGTTAAAGCAATGCTCATTGTGCCAGCTTAATGCGAATCGGTCCGGCTTTAGCCGGACGTCGATCGGCGTGCCGATCTCCTGACCGTGCAGCGCGTAATAGTGCCGCCCATTCTCGAATTCCTCCTTGATGCGGCCGCTGACTTCAAAGCGTAGTTCGGGCGTGACGGTGACATAGCCGGCGTCGAATAGGCTGTGGATATCGCGGCGGAGCAGGAGACCGTTACTGGCTTCGTGGCTGCCGCCTTCGGCATAGGGTTGGATATGAGCGGCCTCGAGCGCCGGAAGCGTACGCTCCCGCGTCACCGCGCACCGTCTTTCATAACTGTCCGTCACAACGACACGGAATGCGCCTTGCCCAAGCCGGGGACGGATGAGTTGCGGCGCGCCATAGCGGGGCCGTCCTCTCAGCAGTCTATCACTGGGCGTCCGGTACATGCGTTCGTTAACGGCCTCCCAGAGCGACAGACCTTCGGCGTCTTCCGTATTGTATGCCTTGAACGAGACGATGTTCGGCGCCCAGCTCGCCGGCACGGGAATCCAGTCCCGCCTGTCGAAGAAAAAGGGTTGCGTCAGTATCCGGCAGCCAATCTCGAAATCGGCGTGGGAAGTCGCGTCGGCGCGGCGATAGCGCGCAATCCGCGCGCGCATTTCGCCAGCCGAATGCGCACCGTTCGCAACGCCGAAGGCTGCCCATGCCAGCGAACACGGCAGTTTATTGGCATATGCGAATATGCCGCCGCCTACGATATAGTTCTGCGGCGCGTCGAGTTTGAACAAAAACACTTCGCCAGGTTGCAGCGCACGGAAGTTCGCGGCTGACGGCGCCCAGAAGTTGACTTCGTCGAGGCCCGGTTGTTGTCGCAGGAGTTCGAACCAGTCTCCGTCCGTAACGGCGATGACGAGATTGATGCCCATCGTCACGTGCCGGGCGAACCATCAGGCCATGCATCGGACACGAATAGCCTCCTCGCCTCCGTCTGACAGCCACGATCGGCAATCCAGCGTGCGAATGCGATCGGCGGAAACCTGTACATTTTTTTAGCGCCGGTGGCCATATGTTCGTAATCGTTCCGATCAGCGCTGCGCCAGCCGACCTCGCGGCGCTAAGGATTATGTAGCTGAACGATCAGCACATCTGAGCCTTACGACACAAAAATCGCTTGGCGATGATAGGCCAGATAATCCTGCTGTCGAACCAGAGATCCGGCCCCCACCCAATTTGCCCACGGATCGGCGGTGCCGGATCGGACCGAGGCGGTCAATTGCTCGAATCCAAGACGACGTAGGTCGGCATCGTCGACCCTCGGCGACACGAGTATTTTGCCCTTGTCGTCGAAACTGATGAAGCCACGATCGAAGAGCAGGTCGGCATCGGGTGTCAGCATCAGGCCGTTGTTCCCGTCGAGGCGTTCCTGCGCGGAGTTGCACGACCGCCATGGCTTGATGTGCCCGGCGATCAACAACGTCGGGTTGGTAATCCCGGTCAGCCGGCAACGTGGTTCGATCGCTTCGACGTTCCGGCGGAATTGGCCTTGGCCGCGTCGGGCAAGAATGACGGTTTCCTTAATCGTCTTATCAAGCGACGGATCTCTTTCAATTTGTCGTTCGACGGCATCGTCCAGCAATTCCGAGACGACCTGAAAAGTAAGACTGTTCTGCCCGCCACGCGCCAGCGCGATGTGATCATAGCCGCTGCTCGCTACGACGATGTCGAATACGGCCCGTTCGATCTCGGCAAGATAGGCGCCTTGGTTTCCACCACCAGTTGACAGATTGATAGGTGAATATCGTGAGGGAAGAAATTTCTTTAGCAATGGGAATTGTGTCTTAAGGTAGACTGCTGGGGTCAGCGGGATCCAAAACACCGGCAACAGCCAGCCTTCCTGATTCCAGTATTCTCCGGTCGTGCCAAACTCCTCGGGTTTAGGTGCAGTGAACGCAAAATCCGCGACACGGCCAATATATTTGATCGTTTGATCGGCATAAGAGATGACAATGTCGCCCGGATCCGCACGCCGCATGTTGTTATAAAATTCGTTGCGCGCACCATTGCTGTTGGTCTTGGGCGACCACAGATATTGCCCCTCAATCTCCTGACGGAACGTCTGCTTGTGATTGACCCACCAGTAGCGCGACATAGGGAAGGAGGCTACCAGGTTTGGATCGCCAAATCGAGCCTTGGCGCGCTGCCCTTGCTTTCTGGTCCATCGGCCACCGCGAAATGAGGAAACGATCCCGCAATATGTGTCTCGACTTCGCTCGACACGAACGGTTTATGGGAAGGCCGCGGTTGATCCCATCCAGAGTGCCGACCGTCTTCGGAGACCTCGATCCCATGCGCCTGACGTCGATCGCCTGTTTCGCCACCTCGATCCTCCTCCTCGTCTTCGGCGCGTGGGGCATTTTCTCGACGTCCGGGCAGCATGCGTTCGATGAGATGGCCGGCATCGTGCCGTTCGCGGCGATAGTGCTCAGCCCGGTTCTCGCGATCGTCGCGCTGATCGCATGGTGGTTTGCCAGGCGGGCGGAGCGGGTCGAGGGCTGACCTCGGCGCCTGGACCGGCGGCAGTGCCGATGACGATATCGTCGTCACGATTTTGACCGACGCGGCCGATACGCTAGCGGATCATCATGAGTACGAGAGGATGACGGCGATGCGGTATGGCACCATGTTCCTGGCGGCGATCGCTGCGATGCTGGCGTTTGCGCCGGCGGCGATGGCGCGGGTCGATCATGCGCGGGTCGAGCGGGCGGCCGACGGGTCGCTGGTGTTGCGCTGGACGGCGGACCGGCCGGTCGACCTGTTCATGGCGAGCGATCCGGATGCGACGGCGAAGCAGGCGGTGCTGATCGCGCATGACGATGCCGATGGCGTGGCGGTGGTGCCCGCGCCGGCGGTCGGGCGGCCCTATTTCTTCCTGCGCGAGGGGCGCAAGGGTGAAGCGACCGAAGTGGCCGAGCGGCTGCTGCCGCTGCAGCATGCGTCGAACTTCCGCGATCTCGGCGGCTATCCGGCAGCGGGCGGGCGGCATGTGCGCTGGGGGATGATCTATCGATCGGGGGCGACGCCTCTGCTGTCGGATGCCGATTATCTGTATCTCGACGGGCTCGGCATCCGATCGGTGATCGACCTGCGATCGGCCGAGGAGCGGCAGATCGCGCCCGATCTGCTGCCGGGGCGGACCGGCGCGCGCTATTTCGCCAAGGATTATTCGATGGCGGAACAGTGGAAGCAGTTCACGGCGACGGCGAAGGATCCGGCGAAGAAGTTCAGGACGATCAAGGCGCTGTATGGCGACTGGCCGGTCACCCTGGCGCCGCAGTTCCGGGTGATGTTCGAGGATCTGATCGCGCGCAACGGGGCGGTGGTCTATCATTGCTCGGCCGGGCAGGACCGCACCGGTGTGGCGACGGCGCTGGTGCTTTCGGCATTGGGCGTGCCGCGCAATGTAATCCTGGCCGATTATCATCTGTCGACCGGCTATCGGCAGCCGGAGAACGAGCTGCCGATCATCGATCCGGCGAAATTCCCCGGGAATCCGGTGGTGACGACGGCGCGGACCTCGGCGGACCAGCCGGTGCGCAAGCCCGAGCCGCTGATCGACGAGAAGGGCGTGGCGCTGCTGGAGGCGACGTTCGCGCGGATCGATGCGCAATGGGGGTCGGTGGAGCGCTATCTGGATCGGGTGCTGGGGGTGGATGAGGGTGAGGTGGCGCGGCTGCGGGCGGTTTATACGCGGTGATGAGCTTGCAGTGGCGCGGATATCGGCCTATATTCGGTTCGAATTCAGTCCATCGAGGTCCCATGCGCTACTCAGCCCAGGTCAAACCCATCAGCTATCTCAAGGCGAACGCCGCGGAAGTACTGCTCGATCTTGCCGAAAGGCGCGAGCCGATGATCATCACGCAAAATGGTGAAGCTAAGGCAGTGATACAGGATGTGGCTTCATTCGAGCAGACACAGGACACGCTTGCCCTTTTGAAACTGCTGGCGCTGGGCAATCAGGATATCGCGGCTGGCCGCACCAAGCCTGCGCGTGACGTCATCGCGCGCCTGAAATCAAAAAACAGCGCGCGCTGATGTCGGCGCCGACATTCGAGGTTCAGCTGACCGACGGTGCGGAAGACGATCTCGAAGCCCTGAATGACTATATCGCCGCGAACCGCTCCCCCGCGGAAGCCAATGCCTTGATCGATGCCCTTCTGGAGACGATCCAGACGCTCGAAACCTGGCCATATCGGGGCGCCGTCCCGAAGGAGCTGGATGCGATGGGCATACGCGAATTCAGGCAGATACTGCACACGCCTTACCGGCTGATCTACCGCATCGACGGCCAGTCGGTAAATATCTCGCTGATTGCCGATGGGCGCCGGGACATGCAGGCCTTGCTGGAACGTCGTCTGCTTGGCCGGGGTTGATCGACGGCGCAGCAGGCGCCGCGGCGTGGCGGACCGCCACGCCGTTCGCGTTTGCCGCTGAGCTATGAGCCCCCAGCCCCATTCAACGCCGCCGTCGTGCAGGTCTCGAGCGAGCGCGCGCGGCGCCCGAGCGCGTCCTGCAGGCGCAGCCGGCTGTTGCGCGACGGTACGCGCTCGGCATTGGCGGCAAGGTCGGCGATGACCATGTTGTCGGCGACATAGGCGCGGCATTCACTGGTGACCCGGTCGGGCGCGCCGACCGCCTGCACCGCGTCGCGGGCCTGGTCGCATTCGGCGGCGGCGGCGCGCGCTGCGGTTTGTACGGCGTTGCCGGTGAGGGATTGGGCGGTGACGTCCGCCAGCAAGGCGTCGACGCGGGTGACGCAGGGTTCGGCCGCGCCGAGCAACTGGTCGCGCAGCGTTTCGCCGGACGTTTCCGGATCGACCGCGCTCACCGCGTTGGTGGGCGTGGTCTGCGACGAGTCGCAGGCGGCCAGCAGCACGATCGCCGCGACCAGTGCGCCTGTCCGAACATGTCCCGCCCTCATCGTTCGCGCCCCCTTGCCGTCTTCGATACCGCGCAAGCGCCGGGCCGTCCATGCGCGCGTCAGGGATGGCAAGCGCGCGCACTTCCGAAATTGAACGACCCTGCCCCGCTGCTGAAGCGTGGGCGCCAGACGACGATCCCAGCAAGAGTCCCACTCGGTCACGCGATCATCATCGGAGGCCCGGTCGCCCGGGCCTCGTGCCGCCGCATAGCGTTTGGCAGCTAGCGACCGTGCATTGTGCGCGTCATCGTCGATCCGGATGTCGCGGTCGGCCTACTTCTTCCTTGGCGCGGGTTGCCGCGGGATAGAGCCGGTCGCGGCACTGAGCATATGCCGGCATCCGCGTGAGCGCGCGCCTCACATCGTCCGATACGTCATCGAGGAAGGTCGCCTTGATGCGGTTGTCCGCAACGGCGAGTGCACACAGCCCTCTCAGCGCGACGGCCAAGTCGAACTCGCGCTGCCTTTCGTGCCAGAAGGCGTCGCCCGCTTCAGATCGAGTCAGGTCGTCGTCCGACTGCCGCGGCAAGTTCTCGCGGAATAGCGCGAGCAGAACCGCAGCATCGCGCGCATTGCCCTTCTCCATCACGGCGAAAAGCGACCCAGCACTCCCGCGCCGTTGGGGGTCTCGCAACAGGCGACGGACCGATGGCAGCAGCATCGGCCAGTCGGCGCGCGGCAGCCTTGGGACGAGACCGGCCAAGTCGCTGATCGCTTTTGTATGTGTCGGATCGGTCTGCTCGATCCGCGCAATCAGCAGATTCCCCATGGCCCCTGTTCCGATCAGCCCGGCGAGCTGCGGCAGCGCGCGGAGATCACCGGGCGCTATGCGCTGATCCTTGATCAGCAAGGGCAACAGGCCGCGATCGACATCATCGACTGGCAGCCTAGGGAGACGCTCCAGATAGTCTCTCGCAAGTTGATGCCGGGCGTCGCGTGGTTGGTCGGCAGGGGCGGTGACACCGGCGAGCAGATCGGCCCTCATCCTGTCCCATCCGATCCAGGGCGGCATCGGCAGTTGCAGCCCGGCCCAGGCCCAGTCATCACTCGCGTCCCGACGGAACCAGTAGGTGCCCCTCGATGCGATCGGCGAACGCGGCCAGAGGGCGATGGCGAAAGGCATCACCCATCGCCGTGCGAAGCGACGCATCGGACGCTCGCCGAGTCGCGTCCAGCCGCCCCCAATTTGCTGATCGACAAAGGCATATTGCGTGTCCGTCAAGCCATCCCTGCGCTCGACACCAAGCGCCAGATCGGCATCGCCGCGACGCGCGGGCTCCAGCTCCAAGCATTGGCCGGATGCCACCAGCGCACGGACCCGCGCTGCTAGGTCCGGCTCGAGTCCGCGGCCATGCGAATCAGATCGAACCCGAATCGCGATGCCGCCGCGGTCGGCAAGGACCTCAGGCGGGTTCTCGGCCGCGAGCGGCGGGCACAGCGATCGTCGCTCGATGCGCAGGCCGACGGCAGCGCCATGGCCATCCGTGAGAATCACGCGATCGACACGCGCCGCAAAGAGCAGCTTGCTGCATTCACTGCCGCAATAGGCAATGCCCTCGGTCGGCGACCACCGCCCTCCGACTTCGCTCAAGAGCACGGTTCGAAAGTTCGGCGACGGTGGGGACGCGAAGCCGGATTGCCGGCCGGATGCGAGATCGAGCGTCAGGCTGTAGATCAGCGGCGGCAATATCGCCGTCGTTCCAACCATCAATGCGGCACCGACGCGATATCGTTTCGGCCAGATCCGTTCTCCCACCCAGATCGCCCCACGATAGAGCAGAATCGTGGGGCTCAACACGAGCACAGCGAGAGCCCAGGAAGCCAGGGAAAGTGGCGGTATCGGCATCGGCACGCATGTGAGTGGCGGATTGTCCAGCACGAAAATATAGCCCGCCACCACTGTGAGCCCGATCGGAATCCCCCAACGCCAGATATTCTCCCTCATCGCCATAGTTACATCATAACATATCCTGCGAAGCAAGGTTCAACATTCGGCGCTGAAGTCGATTGACTGAGCGTGACGCATAATCTTCGTGCACGGCCACGCTGAGCCGCACGCATCGATTGATTGATGAATGGGCGGGTCCGCTGATGTCGCTGGACCATTGCAAGGCGCTTGGCCGGTCGGGCCTCAAGGTCAGCCCGCTCTGCCTCGGCACGATGACGTTCGGCGAGGACGCAGTGTCGGCGCCGGTGCTCAACTTCCTGCGGCTCATTCCGCCGGCGCTGGCCTCCTCCACCGCTGGGTGACGGTCAACGGGCCATCGTGTGCGCGGAACGTCAGGGCCGTTGCTTATCCTTCCTCAGCCCGCCGCGCCGCGGCGCAGCGCCTGCGGCGGCTGGCCGAACGCGCGGAGGAAGGCGCGGCGCATGCGTTCGGCGTCGCCGAAGCCGGTGTGGCGGGCGATCGTCTCGACCGGATCGGAGCCGGTCTCGACCGCAGTGCGCGCGGCGTCGAGGCGCAGCCGTTCGATCGCCTTGGCCGGGGTGACGCCGGTTTCGGCGACGAAGGCGCGGGCGAAGTTGCGCGGGCTCATCGCCGCCTGGTCGGCCAGCCGCTCGACCGGCAGGCTTTCGGTCAGCCGCGCGCGCGCCCAGTCGAGCAAAGCCTGGAAGCGGCCGCTGCGGCCGCCGAGCTCGACCAGTGCCGAGAATTGCGACTGGCCGCCGGGGCGGCGCTGATGGACGACGAGATGCTGCGCGGTGCGGCGCGCGACGTCGGCGCCGAGATCGGCCTCGATCAAGGCGAGCGCGAGATCGATGCCGGAGGTGATGCCGGCCGAGGTCCAGATCGCGCCGTCGTTGATGAAGATGCGGTCGGCATCGAGCCGGACGGCGGGGTAGCGCCGGGCGAAATCGTCGCTGCGGCTCCAGTGCGTCGTCGCGCGCCGGCCGTCGAGCAGGCCGGCCTCGGCGAGGAAGTACGCGCCCGAGCAGACGCTGGCGATGCGGGCGGTGCGCAGCGCCATGATCCGCAGCCAGTCGGCGATGATGCCGCGCGTGTCAGGCGATCGCGTGCCTTCGCCGCCCGACACCATGATCGTGTCGACCGGCTCGGCGCCGAGCGGCGCGGCGGCGAGGGCGATGCCCGACGAGCTCGGCACGCTGCCGCCGCCCGGCGCCTGCAGCGCGATCGCATAGGGCCGGCGGGCGATGCGGCCGGCGATTTCGAACGCGGCGATCGGGCCGGTCGCGTCGAGCAACTGGAAGCCGGGGAAGACCAGCATCGTCAGGCGATGCGTCATGGCAGTAAAGGAGGGAATATTGTCATTTCAGCCACGGCATGGGGCTGCGATGAAGCATCTGTCAATCAGGGAGTCGACATCATGAGCAGGCTGCAGATCATCTTCGCGCTGTATCCGGGGATCACCCATCTCGATTTCACCGGGCCGCATCAGGTGCTGGTCCGGACGCCCGACGCCGACGTGGTGGTCGCATCGATGGGCGGGCAGGACATCGCGGCCGATGGACTGATTTTCGCGGGACTCGACGATCTGGCGGCGATCGAGCGCTGCGACGTGCTGTGCGTGCCGGGCGGGTTCGGCACGACCGCGGCGATGCTCGACGCCGCGTTCATCGCGCAGATCCGGCGGCTGGGAGCGGATGCGCGCTATCTGACGTCGGTGTGCACCGGCTCGCTGATCCTCGCCGCGGCGGGGTTCGGCGAAGGCAAGAGGCTGGCCTGCCATTGGGCGTGGCGCGACCTGCTGCTGCCGTTCGGCGCGATTGTGGCGGAGGAGCGGGTCGTCCGCGACGGGCGGCTGATCACCGGTGGCGGCGTGACCGCCGGCATCGACTTCGCGCTGGCGCTGCTCGCCGAACTGGCGGGCGAGGACCATGCCAAGGCGGTGCAGCTCGGCCTCGAATATGCGCCGGCGCCGCCTTTCGATGCGGGACGGCCGGAAAGCGCGCCGGCGGGGATCGTGGCGGCGGTGCGGGCGCGGATGGGGGAGCATGGGGGAGAGCGGCTGGCGGCGGCGCAGACGGCGGCGCGGCGAGTGCGGGAGGGGGTGCCAGCGTAGCGACATCGGCGGGAGCGAGGCGACATCACGAATCGCCCCGAGCCTCGCAAATCCTGTAAAGGCGCGCGGGGATCGGCGCTGGGTCGGACCATGGCATGATGGAAGGCCGGCAATGGCAGGCGAGAGCGAAGACTATGTCTATGACGAGGCAACCGGCGAATGGGTGGCGGGCGCCGCGCCCGCGGCCGACGGCGACGCCGCGATCGAGGTACGCGATGCGGTCGGCAACCGCCTTGCCGATGGCGACAGCGTCACTTTGATCAAGGACCTCAAGGTCAAGGGCGCCGGCCAGACGCTGAAGCGCGGCACCGTGATCAAGTCGATCCGCCTGACCGGCGACGCGCAGGAGATCGACTGCCGTTATGAAGGCATCAAGGGGCTGGTGCTGCGGGCGGAGTTCGTGCGCAAGCGGTGAGGCATCGGATTGACACAATCGCATTCCGACCTCGCCGCGGTAGGCGAAGCAGCGTCTGCAGCGCCTCCCGGCGACAAGGAGACGGTCGGCTCAAGGATATCGGAAAGGCACCCAGGCGGTGGGACCACGCCCTTATCTGGGCAAACGCGCAGCCTCGCCCCGAGCGCGCAACAGCCTGACCGCCTGCTTGTCGAAGCTCACGAACGTCTCGGCCCCGAGCCATTTACCGGCATCGGCAATCACACCGTCTGCGAAGTCCCCGCCAGCATCGAGCATGGCGAGACCGCCTTCGATCGCCACTCGGTCGGCCATTATGTTTCTCGCGTCGAGGAGCTTTCGAACCGCAGTGGCGATATCCGCGTGCGCCAATTTGTAGTTGCGCGACAGCACCCAGACGAATTCGCACAAGGCAGGCAGCGTCAGGGCAACGAGCTCGGCACGGTCAAGTTCCTTTTCCGCAGCGCGGGTCTGGACCTCATCGTCCAGAACAATCGCGCGCACGAGCACGTTAGTGTCCGCGGTTATCTTCACAACTCGCCGGCCCACCCCTTGGCGATCGTCTCATTCATGTCCTCGATCGAGACCGGCGGCCCTTCGGGCTTGAACATCCGGAAGACATCCGAAATCTCTCCCGTGGCCCTGGCAGCCCGAATCCTGATCTCGCCATCGGGCAGCTTGTCGATGCTGATCTTTTCTCCGGGATGCACGCCCAGATGCTGCAGCAGTTCCTTGCGCAGCGTGATCTGTCCCTTGGCAGTCACTGTATATGCGTTCATCGGCCCATGACTTTCGCCGCGAACTGTAAGGGAAAAGCGCCTTACAGTCAATCCGCCGGCGGTAAAGGGCAGGGAATTTAGGGCAGCGCGACCAACTTCAGAGATGCATGCCGCCGCTGGCCTGGATCACCTGGCCGGTGATCCAGCCGCCGGGCTGCGACGCGAGGAACAGCACGACGCCGGCGATGTCGTCCGGTCCGCCGACCCGGCCGAGCGCGGTCAGGCCGCGCATCGCATCCATGAACGCGGTATTGTCGCGGAACGACGCGATGAAGTCGGTGTCGGTGGCGCCGGGGGCGACCGCGTTGACGGTGATATTGCGCGCGCCCAGTTCGGCGGCGAGCGAGCGGGTGAAGCTGTTCACGCTCGCCTTGGCCATCGCATAGGCGATGCAGCTTGGGTAAGCGACCGCCGTCACCATCGACGACAGATTGACGATCCGGCCGCCGTCGCGCAGCTGCGGCAGCATCGCCTGCGTCAGCAGGAACATGCCCTTGACGTTGACGTCCATCATCCGGTCGTAGGTCGCCTCGTCGGTCTCGGCGATCGTCGCCATCGTGCCGATGCCGGCATTGTTGACGAGGATGTCGAACCCAGTCTTGCCGATCGCCTTCAGGCCCGCGGCGAAACCCGATGCGAGCGCCGCGACGCCCGCGGCCGATCCCAGATCGGCGGCGACGCAGAAGGCGTCACCGCCCTCCTGGCGGATGATCGTCGCGACCGCCTCGGCGGCGTCGCGTGCGCTCGCATAATGGATCCAGACCAGCGCCCCCGCGCGGCCGAACGCGATCGCGATCGACCGCCCGATCCCGCGCGATGCGCCGGTGACGAGCGCGGTCTTGCCGGCCAATGGCTTCGTGGCTGCTTCCATCGATCGCGCTCCCTTGATGCTCCGCCAGGACCCATGACGGCGGCGGCGGCGGCCGTCGCCTGCGGCAAATGACAGGGGCCCATCGACAAGTCGTGCGCGACATCGCTATCGGGCGCCGATGAGCATCACCGCAACGATCATGAACGCCGCCACCGGCGAACCCATCCAGAAAATGACTTTCGGCAGGATGCCGCGTCATGGCGCCGCCTTTGTGCTCGCGTCGGGCGAGCGCGTCACCGCGCAGCGCGTGGACGTCGGCAAGCCGGCACCGGGCAAGTTCGTCTCGCCGGTCGACGTCTGGGTGGTGCCGGCAGCTTGAGGTTCCGGTGCGCGATCGCCGGCTGAAGATCTTCTTCGACGGCGGTTGCCGGCCGAATCCGGGCACGATGGAGACCGCGGTCGTCGCGCGCGGGGTGCTGCATCATGTGCCCGACCTTGGCCACGGCACGAGCAACGATGCCGAATGGCTGGCGCTGATCGCCGCGCTCCGGCTCGCGCAGGCGCTGGGCGTGGCGGATTTCGAGCTGATCGGCGATTCGGCTTTGGTCATCAACCAGGCCAATGGCGTTTGGACATGCCGCGGCGCCGATCTCCAGCGGCACCGCGATGTGTTCGAAGCCGTGCGCGACGGCAGGCCGGTCCGGATCCGGCATATCCGGCGCACGCAGAATCTGGCCGGGATCGCGCTGGCGAAGCTGCGTTCGGGAGCCTGATCAGGGCCGGCCGGCGCTGTAAAGGCCCAGGCGGCTCGGCCCGACCGCGTCGGCCAGTTCGGACCTGTCGGAAAGCGATGGCGCCATGGCCCTGCATCATGATCATGCCGTGACGTCTGACGGTTTCGTCGAAATCGCTTTGAGATCAAGGCGCGACTAGGCGGCCGTTTCCCTGGTCGAGATCACGGCGACGAAGGCGGCTGCCCGCCGACCCGGGATGCTGCGCCAGGGCGTCCCGTCATGCATTTTGGTTGGTTCGTGCACCGATGCAATTCCTCCCCGGAACGGGGAGGGGGACCATGCGCAGCATGGTGGAGGGGCAGGTGCCACGTCGAAGCATCCGGTCCTGCCACTGCCCCTCCACCGGCTTCGCCGGTCCCCCTCCCCGTTCCGGGGAGGAATTTGCTCGAATCGTGGTTTCCCCCTCCCCACCAACATCTATGACTCTGCGCACCAGGGTCTGATCGACAATCCAGTCTGAACCATCCGGCCGACCATCTCCTCACTGTGCGGTCAGGCCGGCGGCGGCGATGCCGGCCAGCGTGCACGCTTCGTCATTGTCCGACGTGTCGCCGGTGATGCCGACCGCGCCGATGGGCCGTCCGCCCTCCCCCACCACGATCACGCCGCCGGCGGCGGGCACGATCCCGTGCGGCGCGAGCGGCGCCAGCGTGGCGACGAAGGTCGGCCGCTCCGCCGCCATATCGGCGACCTTGCGGCTCGACATGCCGAGCGCGAGCGCACCGCCCGCCTTGCCGGCGGCGATGGCGAAACGCAGCGTGGAGGCGCCGTCCTGGCGCTGGAAGGCGATCGGATGTCCGCCCGCGTCCAGCACGACCGCGCTGAGCGGCTTGAGCCCCAGTTCGCTGCCCCTGGCGAAAGCGGCAGCGATGATGGCGTTGGCCTGATCGAGTGAGATGTAGGTCATGCGGGAATCCTTTGCTGGAATGTGGCGAGGGCGGCGGGTGCCGGGCCACCCGTCGCCCAATCGAGCAGTTCGACCGTGTGGACGACGGGAATCGCGGCCCGCTGGCCGATCTGCATCGCGCAACCGATATTGCCGGTGGCGATCACGTCGGCATTCAAGCGGGCGATGTTCGCGACCTTGCGATCACGCAACTGGGCGGCGATTTCGGGCTGCAGGATATTATAGGTGCCGGCCGAGCCGCAGCAGAGATGCGCCTCGATCGGCGTGCGGACGGCATAGCCCGCATGCACCAGCAGCCGTTTGGGCGCTTCGGTCACCTTTTGCCCGTGCTGCAGCGAGCAGGCGGCATGATAGGCGATGGTGAGGCCGCGCCCGTCCCCGGCCGGCAGATCGGCATCGACCAGGAATTCGGAGATGTCTTTCGCCAGCGCCGAGACGGCGGCCGCCTTGTCGGCGTAGGCCGGATCGCCGCGCAGCATGAAGCCGTAATCCTTGATCGTCGTGCCGCAGCCGGACGCCGTCACGAGGATCGCGTCGAGCCCGCCGGCCTCCGCCGTTCGGGTCCAGGCATCGACATTGCGCCGCGCCGCCGCGAGGCTGTCGGCTTCGCGTCCCATGTGATGAACCAGCGCGCCGCAACAGCCTTCGCCGGGTGCGAAGACGACGTCATAGCCCGCCCGGTTGAGCAACCGGATGGTCGCGGCGCGGAATTCCGGCCGCAGCACCGGCTCGGCACAGCCCTGGAGCAGCGCAACGCGGCCGCGCGGTTCCCGCACCGGCGCATCGACCAGCGACGGCTTTGCGGGCGCCGTGGCTGGTGCAAGCGCCAGCATCGCCGCCAGCGGCCGCAGCGCCTTGATCCTGTCGAGCCATGGCGCGGCAGGGCGGACCAGTCGCGCGAGCGTCAGCGCGAAGCGGAAACGGCGCGGATGCGGCAACACCCAGGCGAGCACGCTTCGCATCAGCCGGTCCTTCAGCGGCCGGCGATAGCGCTGCGCGATATAGGCGCGCGCATGGTCGACGAGATGCATGTAGTTCACGCCCGACGGACAGGTCGTCATGCACGACAGGCAGGACAGGCAGCGATCGATATGCTTGACGATCTCGGCGGTCGGCACCCGCTCGGTCTCGAGCATGTCCTTCATCAGATAGATGCGGCCGCGCGGACTATCGAGCTCGTCGCCGAGCAGCACATAGGTCGGGCAGGTCGCGGTGCAGAAGCCGCAATGGACGCATTTGCGGATCACCGCCTCGGAGGCCGCCATCGCCGGATCGGCGAGCAATGCGGGCGAAAAATCAGTCTGCATGGGAGGATGCCTCGAAGCGCCCGGTTTCGAACACGCCCGCCGGATCGAACGCGCGCCGCACCCGCGCCTCCAGCGCCGCGAGCGGCTTCGGCTGAGGATGGAAGGCGGGGACCGCGGCGCGAATGGGCGGATCGGCGCGCATGAGCATGGCATGGCCGCCGACCGCCGCCGCAGCGTCGCGCACGGCCTTGCCGGGGCCGTCAAAGGTGAGCCAGAGGAGTCCGCCCGCCCAATCGAGCAGGTAGCGGCCGCCCGCCGGCTGCAACGCGGCGAGCACCGCCGGGCAGCCGCGCGCGGGCAGGCTGATCCGCCAGAGCGGGCGCCCATCGTCGAGCGGCGACAGCGTGCGCAGATCATTCCACAGCACCGCCGCCTCGTCATCCGATGCCATTTCCCCCTGCGCGGTGTCGCCGAACAGGGCGTCGAGCATCGCCAGCCGCGCCGCGATCGACGGACCGAAGCCTTCGAGCCGAAGCGCGGTGATCGCATGCGCGTCACCCAAGTGGCCGGGAAGATAAGCGGCCGCCGCGACACTCGCCCGGGAGCGCATCGCCGCGGTGACGATCGCCAGCGCTTCGCCCAGCGACCGGCCGCGAAAGACCCGCGTCACCGCCTCGCGCGGACGGGGCAGCACTTTCAGCGTCAGTTCGGTCATCGCCACCAGCCGGCCCCAGCTGCCGCAGACGAGCTTGGGCAGATCATAACCG
>Ga0268264_10001471_pt1 | contig 22011 bp, 15 predicted proteins | sample KBSSwiS32_FD_190357 | JGI IMG/M metagenome (GOLD analysis project Ga0268264, IMG submission 190357) | Switchgrass rhizosphere microbial communities from Kellogg Biological Station, Michigan, USA - KBS Switchgrass S3-2 (SPAdes) (version 2) | ecosystem: Host-associated > Plants > Roots >...
AAGGTGTCCTCGCCTGCGCTGCGCTGAGCTGCGTCGGCGGTCAGTTCAAGGGCCGGCTGATCTTCCGCAACGACGACGAGCGCAAGCGCGCGCGCAAATGGGGCATCGAGGATCTCGACAAGATCTATGACCTCGGCGAGCTGGTGAAGGGCGACGCGATCTTCGCCGCCACCGGCGTGACCGACGGCTCGCTGCTCGAAGGCGTCAAGCATCGCAAGGGCGTGATGACCACCCATACGGTGGTGATGCGCGCGAGTTCGGGCACCGTCCGCTGGGTCAAGGGCGAGCATCGCAAGCCCAAGTGATCGGCCCAAGTGATCGGCCCCAAGTGACTGGTGAGGGGCAACCGCCCCGCACCGCAACGGAAATGGGGGCCGGTGTCGCCACCGGCCCCCACTGCGCCGAGCACCGATACGCGCCGATCCTGTGCAGGACGGGTTCGCTCTCGCTCAGGCTTCGGTGCTTTCCAACCGGATCGGTATCGTCCGCAGACGCCACCGTTCGGGTTCGTTCACCGGCCCTTCCTGGGGTGACGGTCCGCTCGGGCTCGCGCCTTCGCATCTCCGCACCTCTTCCGGCGCCCTTGCCGACCGGTTCGTCCTTCGCGATGCCCGGGGGCAGGCCGAATTTCGTTCCGTATCGACGTGTAACCGTTTGAGAAACCTCGGCGTTTCCGCCAAGCTACGCTCCCGGTCACACCCATGATGCTGTCACCAACCGCCGAGTCGCGGAAGCGCAAAAGCGCTGCCCGTGCCTGTGGATAACGAGGATGTCGGGGATAAGTGGCGATTCGGGCAGTTCGGGCCATCTCTGTTCGCGCACGGGTCGGACGGCCGGCTTTCCGTCGTTGTTTTAGGTTCATGCAACCTCGGTCAATATCGCGGCGTTGGGCATTCATATTCAAATAGGAAAGGGATTTGCGATGAAGAAGTTCATGATGGCCCTCGGGGCGATGTCGCTGCTGGCGCCGGTTGCCATGGTCGTGCCGACCGACAAGGCCGAAGCGCGCCAGCACCACGGGCGCTACAAGTACAAGGAATGGCGTGGCCGCGACGGACGCACCTATTGCCGCCGCTCCAACGGCACGACCGGCCTGATCGTCGGCGGTGCGGTCGGCGCACTCGCCGGACGTGCGATCGACACCCGCGGTGACCGGGCGGTCGGAACGCTGGGTGGTGCGGTTGCCGGCGCGCTGCTCGGCCGTGAAGTCGATCGTGGCAGCAGCGGCGGGCGTCGCTGCCGCTAAAGCGGGGTTGCCGCCGAGTCGGGAATATCCGCAATGAACGCCGTGACCTGCGAAGGTCGCGGCGTTTTCGCGTTCTCCGTCCTCATTCCACCACGCTGATCAGCTTGAGCGGCGCATCGTTGGCACTGACCTGATGCGTGAAGCGTCCGTCCACCCTGGCCCCGCCGTCGATGCTCAACGTCTCATAGCTGAGGTCGCCGCTGACGCGCGCGCTCTTCTCGATCACCAGCGAGGTGGCGGTGACGGTGCCCTCGACCTGGCCCGCGATCCGGGCATCGTCGGCGGAGATGTTACCCGCGATGCGGCCCTTCTCGCCCTGCGTCAGCGCGGCGCAGCGAATGTCGCCCTTCACCTCGCCATCGACATGGAGGTCGCCCTCGGCGGCCAGGTCGCCTATGATCACGACATCCGCACCAATGATCGAAAGGCCGGAGACGCCCTTCAGGCGCGCGGCGCCCCTCGCTGGTTTTTCCGATTTGGCGAACATCGCGACCCCCTGATTCCAGGACGCGATTCGCGCGCGCCCGTCGACCGGCTTATCCGGTGGGCGCGGCAGGCGATCAAGACCCGGATCAACGCTCCTGGCGGATTTCGGGCATCTCGGCGCCGAACGAGTCGATGTCGTCATCCTCACCATCGTCTTCGTCGAGGTCGGGCATCAGATTGACCTGCAGCAACCCCTCGGTGGGCGCATCCTGCGTCGTCATCAATATCTCCGCCCGCTGGCTTTCGTCATAGCCCTCGCCGCCACCGCGGGACCTTTGGCCGCCTGTCATCATCATCGCTCCTCTCGCGTCTTCCGAGCGGGAGGATACGCCCGTTTGTCGGTTTCGCGAAATGCCGCGGCGGCGGGACGGGGGCGATCGGACCTGCTCTCGCGATGGCTGCCGGCAACGCGCCGATCAGTGCGCCATATTCTGCTTCGCGATCGCATCGGGATCGATCATCGGCGCCGCCGAAGCGACCGGCTTCGCCGCTGCCTGCATCGACTCGCGCGTGGCATCTTCCTGGTCGCGCCTGATGTCCTCGGCGCTGCGGTTCGGATCGGCCTCGCGCATCGCCGATTCGAGGCTGCCGATCGGCCGGTCCGCCTCGATATCGGTGATCATCGTTTCGATCACCGGACCCAGCGCCGCCGACATGAACTTGGCCGGGCTGCCGTCGCGGAACACGAAGCCGCTGCCGGTGTCGACGTCGGCGGTCAATAGCGTTGCCTTGCCGTCCGCGGTGGGCGTGAACTTCATCTTGATGATGATCGCGTCCCGGCCGCCGACGGTCATGCGAAAGTCGAGCGCCTTGCCGTCGGTCGCGGTCAGCCGGAACCCGCCGGTCTGCGGCGTCTCGCACGCGCGATCGAGGCAGACGCCGTTGACCTGCTGGCCCTCGAACTGCGCGAAGGTCCGTTCGAAGGCGCCGAAGGTCTGCGAAACCGGCTTCTTGACCGTTCGACTCACCTCGGGCTGCCCGCCCACCGCGCCGATGCCGAGCGCGACGAGTCCGCCGACGGCATAAATACCCAGCTTGAGCCATTGCATCTGCGAACCCCCGTTCGTCGTTCCCGATCCGCCGTTAACGCGGCGGCGGTTAACGAATCGCCGAACGGCGGCTTATATTCGCCGGCCCGGCCGATTAGATCGGTCGCAAAGGAATCCCGCCATGCTCGATACGCCCGCTTCCGCCGTTCCCCCGCTCTCGCTCGCCGACGAAGCCGGTGATAGCGCCGCCTTCGCCGCCGATCTCGGCGCCTCGTTCGAGCGCTACGGCTTCGCCGTGGTCGCCGACCATGGCATCGATCAGGCGCTGATCGATCGCGCCTGGGCGCTGACCAAAGCCTTCTTCGACCAGCCGGAAACGGTGAAACGCGCCTTCCACATCGCGGGACAGGGCGGCGCGCGCGGCTATACCCCGTTCGGGATCGAGATCGCCAAGGGCGCCACCGAGAACGACCTCAAGGAATTCTGGCACGTCGGCCGCGAACTGCCGGCGGGCCATCGCTATCGCGCGACCATGCCCGACAATCTCTGGCCCGAGACGCCTGCAGGGTTTCGCGAGACGTTTCTTGCACTCTATGCCGAATTCGACCGTGTCGGCCTCCGGCTGCTGTCGGCGATCGCCCGCCATCTCGGGCTCGATCCGCAGTGGTTCGACCCGGCGGTGGAAAATGGCAACAGCGTGATGCGGCTGCTCCATTATCCGCCGGTCTCGCCGGAGGCGCCCGGCGTCCGTGCCGGCGCGCATGAGGACATCAATCTGATCACCCTGCTGCTCGGCGCCGAGGAGGCCGGCCTCGAACTGCTCGACCGCGACGGCCGCTGGCTGCCGATCAAGCCGCCCGAGGGCGCGCTGGTCGTCAATGTCGGCGACATGCTGCAACGGCTGACCAACCATGTCCTGCCATCGACCACCCACCGCGTGGTCAACCCGCCGCCCGAGCGCCGCGGCAGCGCGCGCTACTCGATGCCCTTCTTCCTGCATCTGGCGCCCGACTTCATGATCGAGACGCTGCCGGGCTGCGTCAGCGCCGCGAATCCGGATCGCTATCCCGAGCCGATCACCGCCGACGCCTATCTCCACCAGCGCCTGCGCGAGATCGGGCTGCTGAAATAGGCAAGTCGACGGCGAATCGTCAGGCTTCGACCACGAACGGCTGCGGCGCGCGGTCGGCGTTCTGGCGCTCGATCATCCAGCCGGGATATTCCGGCGGCAGCGCGCTGACGGCGTCGAGCCGGGCCATGTCGGCTTCGCTCAAGGTCAGTGCCACCGCGCCGAGATTGTCCTCGAGCTGGTCGATGCGCTTGGCGCCGACGATCACCGTCGTCACGAACGGCTTGGCGAGCACATAGGCGAGCGCCACCTGCGCCACCGTCGCGCCATGCGCATTGGCAACCGTGCGCATCGCATCGATGCAGGCGAAGGCGCGCTCCTGATCGACCGGCGGGAACGAGAAGGCCGTGCGCCGGCCACCCTCGCCGCCGCCGTCGCGGTCATATTTGCCCGAGAGCAGCCCGCCGGCGAGCGGCGACCACACCATCAGGCCGAGCTGTTCGGATGCGAGAAACGGCGCGACCTCGCGCTCGAGATCGCGGCCGGCGATCGAATAATAGGCCTGCACCGTCTCGAAGCGGGCATAATCGAGGCGCTCCGACACGCCGAGCGCCTTGGCCATCTTCCATGCCGACCAGTTGGAGACGCCGACATAACGGACCAGCCCGCCCGAGACGAGATCGTCGAGCGCGCGCAACGTCTCTTCGACCGGCGTGACCGGATCGTTGCCGTGGATCTGGAACAGGTCGATATGGTCGAGCTGCAGCCGCTCGAGGCTCTCTTCGACCGAATCCATGATGTGCCCGCGCGAAGCGCCGCGATCATTGGGCTTGCCGCCCATCGCCCCATAGACCTTGGTCGCGATCACGACGTCGCTGCGCTTGACGCCGAGATCGACCAGCGCCTGGCCCAGCAGCCGCTCGGACTCGCCGGCACTGTAGACATTGGCGGTGTCGATGAAGTTGATGCCGGCCTTCAGCGATTTGTCGACGATCGCGTTGACCCCGTCCTGCCCGACGCCGGCGATGTTCGACCAGAAGCTGCCCACGCTGGGGCCGAAAGTCATCGTGCCGAGGCAGAGTTCGGACACGAACAGGCCTGTGCGGCCGAGCTGGTTGTAGCGCATGTGGGGGAGCCTCCGGTTCGGGTGGTGGCCGCCAGATAGGGATGCGAACGCGCTGCGCCAAGGCTCGGACTGCCGGATGCGCGGCCTTCGGTGCGACAGCGCTACCGATCACACTCGCTCGCATGACCCGCCTGATCTACACCGATCGGCCTCGGATGCCGCCTGTATCGGGTTCGTCCGGGGATCGCCGAAAGGCACCGATCCGCAGCTTTCACCAAGGACTTCAGCAGATGACCAATCCGGGACCAGTCGAGCACGGGCAACTTCGCAAGATACCGCGCGTGACGGCACCGGGCGCGGTTGTGCTGCTGTGCGCGGCGATGATGCTCGGCGCCGCCGCGCCGCCATCGACCGACGCCGCCAGCCGCGTCGCCCGCATCCTGAAGCGGACGCCGCTGATCGACGGCCACAACGACTGGCCGGAAGTGCTCCGCGACCGCGAAGGCGAGAAACGCTGGACGATCGACCTGCGCGATGGTCTCGCCAGGCGGCCGGTGCCGTACAACACCGATATCGCGCGGCTCCGCAAGGGCATGGTCGGCGGGCAGTTCTGGTCGGTCTACGTCCCCGCCAGTCTGCCTGGCATCGAGCAGGTCGAACAGACGCTGGAGCAGATCGATCTCGTCAAGACCATCGTCGCGCGCTACCCGCAGACCTTCGCGCTGGCCCGCACCGCCGCCGACGTGCGGCGGATCCACGCCGGCGGCCGGATCGCCTCGCTGATCGGCGTCGAGGGCGGCGGCCAGATCGACGGCAAGCTCTCGATCCTGCGAACCTATCACGATCTCGGCGCCGGTTATCTGACCTTGACGCATTCGCGCACGATCGACTGGGCCGATTCGGCGACCGACGATCCCAGGCATGACGGGCTGACGCCGTTCGGCGAAACCGTCGTGCGCGAACTCAACCGGCTCGGGATGCTCGTCGATCTCAGCCATGTCAGCGAAGCGACGATGCGCGATGCGCTGCGCGTGTCGAAGGCGCCGGTGATCTTCTCGCACTCCAGTGCGCGGGCACTCGTCGATCATCCGCGCGACGTTTCCGACGACGTGCTGAAACTGGTCGCCGCCAATGGCGGCGTGGTGATGGTCAACTATGCGCCATCCTATGTCTCGGAAGCGTCGCGGCTCTGGGCCGCCGACTATGCCGCCGAAAAGACCCGCCTCAACGCACCGCCATTCGGGGGTCTTTATATCGGCCAGCCCGACAAGGCCGCGGCTGCGCTGGCGGCATGGGTCAAGCAGCATCCCGCACCACGCGTGACCCTGGCCGATGTGGCCGATCACATCGTCCACATCGCGAAGGTGGCCGGCGTCGATCATGTCGGCATCGGCTCCGATTTCGACGGTCTCGACAACCAGCTGCCCGAAGGACTCGGCGATGTCGGCACCTATCCCGCCTTGCTCGAGGAATTGATCAAGCGCGGCTGGAGCGACGCCGATATCGCGAAACTGGCCGGCGGCAACATCCTGCGTGTCATGGAAGGCGCGGAAGCGACCGCTTTGGCGATGCGCGGCGACCTGCCGGCAACGGCGGTTCCGGGCACGCCATGACCGTGGCCGCACACTACATCGCGGCTACCCAATTGACGGCATCGTTGACCGACATGGCCTCGACGCCATGCGGTGCGGGAAAGGCAATCGGACCTGGATAGACGAGCAATTTGGCGAATGGCGCCAGCGTTTCGCAGGCCGCGTGGAAACCCTTCGAGACGCTCGGCGCCGAAGAGGATTTGATCTCGACGGCGGCGAGACGTCCCGCGCCGAATTCGATGACCAGATCGACCTCGGCGCCGGCCTGGGTTCGATAAAAACTGGCCTTCGCGCCATCGGGAAGCGAAGCCAGCAGCGCTTCGATGACGAAGCTCTCGAAACTCGCGCCCGCCACCGGATGGCTCAACACATCGTCATACCGGTGGAGGTTAAGCAGAGCGTGAAGGAGTCCGGTGTCACGAATGTAGATCTTCGGCGATTTGACGAGGCGTTTTCCCAGATTCTGCGACCATGGCTGGAGCCGGCGGATCAGGAACAGATCCTCCATCAAATCCAGGTAATGCCTGACGCTGTTCCACGTCACGCCGAGCGAATTGGCAAGCTGGTGCGTGTTGAGCAGACCACCATGAAGATGGGCAAGCATCGTCCAGAAAGTCTCGAGCGTGCGACTGGGCACGCGAATTCCGAACTGGGGAATATCCCGCTCCAGATAGCTGCGGATAAACGACAGACGCCAACGCAGGCTGGCTGCATCCGAACTGGCCAGGAAACTCGGCGGGAAGCCGCCGCGCAGCCAGAGTTGGCGTGCGGATGCATCCAGCCCGGCGCGCGGCGCGCCGTCTTCAGCCTCGATCAGACCCGCCACTTCCTGCGGCATGATCGGCGGCATTTCGACGAAGGCTATCCGTCCCGCCAGGCTTTCGGACGATTGCCGTAACAGCGGCAGCGCTGCCGAACCCAGGATGAGGAAATGGCCGGTCGCGCGACCCGCCCTCCGCCGCTCGTCGATTTCACCCCGAAGGACGGAAAAGATTTCGGGTGCCCGGTGGATTTCGTCGAGTATGACCAGACGGTCGCCATGGCGGGTAAACCAGGCGACGGGATCGGCAAGCAGCGCCCTGTCCGTTGGGCGTTCGAGGTCGAGATAGATCGCACCGGGCTCGCCGGCAATCTCCATCCGCATGTCGGCGATTTGTCGCGCGAGTGTCGTCTTGCCGACCTGCCGCGGGCCGATCAACGCAACGGCGGGCATTTCCGCGAGGCGCTCGGTCACCACGGCAAAGAGGTCTCGTTGTATCATCATTGAATATTCCGACCTAGACTCGGAATTTGCAAGCTTGAAAGACCACGCGCCACAGGCTTTTGGGGCCAGATTCTGGTCATGGCTCGGCCTGCAAGGTGCTTGCCATCCCTTCGGACCGACCAACGCCCCTCGCCAGCCCGAATCCGGGCTGCTATCGGCCCCACGATGACCGCCGACCCCGCCGACCCTTTCAACGCCATCATCGACGCCCCGTTCGATTCCGCGCTGTCCGAACGCTATCTCGTCTATGCGATGTCGACGATCACCGCGCGGTCGCTGCCCGATCTGCGCGACGGGCTGAAGCCGGTGCATCGCCGGCTGCTGTGGGCGATGCGGCTGCTGCGGCTCGACCCGACCAGCGGCTACAAGAAATGCGCGCGCGTCGTCGGCGACGTGATCGGCAAATATCATCCGCATGGCGACCAGTCGGTCTACGACGCGATGGTTCGCCTCGCCCAGACCTTCGCGCTGCGCTATCCGCTGGTCGACGGGCAGGGCAATTTCGGCAATATCGACGGCGATAACGCCGCGGCGATGCGCTACACCGAGGCGCGGCTGACGATTGCCGCGGCCGATCTGATGGCCGGGCTCGACGAGGGCACGGTCGAATTCCGCCCGACCTACAATGGCGAGGAGGAAGAGCCCGAGATCTTCCCCGGCATCTTCCCCAATCTGCTCGCCAATGGCGCATCCGGCATCGCGGTCGGCATGGCGACCAGCATCCCGCCGCACAATGTCGCCGAGATCGTCGGCGCCGCGACCTTGCTGATCGACCAGCCCGAGGCCGACGATGCCGCGCTGCTCGAATATGTCACCGGCCCCGATTTCCCCACCGGGGGCGTGGTCGCCGACAGCAAGGCGTCGATCGCCGAGGCTTATGCGACCGGCCGCGGCGGCTTCCGCGTGCGGTCGCGCTGGGAGAAGCAGGACGAGGGGCGCGGCACCTGGATCCTGGTCGTCACCGAGATTCCCTATGGCGTGCAGAAGTCGAAGCTGATCGAACAGATCGCCGCGCTGGTGAACGACAAGAAATTGCCGATCCTGGCGGACGTCCGCGACGAATCGGACGAAGCGATCCGGCTCGTGATCGAACCGCGCAGCCGCACCGTCGACCCGGACGTGCTGATGGACAGCCTGTTCCGGCTGACCGATCTCGAAGTGCGCGTGCCGCTGAACCTCAACGTGCTCGACGCCACCCGCACGCCGCGCGTGATGGGGCTGCGGCAGGTGCTGACCGCGTGGATCGTTCATCAGATCGACGTGCTCGTGCGGCGTTCGCAGCATCGGCTGGCGAAGATCGACGATCGCATCGAACTGCTCGACGGCTATGTCATCGCCTATCTCAACCTCGACCGGGTGATCGCGATCATCCGCGCCGAGGACGAACCCAAGCCGGTGCTGATGGCGGAGTTCGAACTCACCGACCGCCAGGCCGAGGCGATCCTCAACATGCGGCTGCGCTCGCTGCGCAAGCTCGAGGAGATGGAGTTGCGCCGCGAGCGCGACAAGCTGGCCGACGAACGCAAGGGACTGGTCGCGCTGATCGAAAGCCCGGCGCGGCAGCGCACGCGGCTGAAGAAGGATCTCGCCGGGCTGCTCGTCAAATATGGCCCGGAAACCGTGCTCGGCCGGCGCCGTACGTCGATCGAGGAAGCCGGCCCGGCACGCGAGATTCCGCTGGAGGCGATGATCGAGCGCGAGCCGATCACGGTCATCCTCTCGCAGCGCGGCTGGATCCGGGCGATGCGCGGTCACAGCGAACTGGCGAGCGCCGAGGCGCTGAAGTTCAAGGAGGGCGACGGCCCGGCCCACGCCTTCCACGCCCAGACCACCGACAAATTGCTGCTGCTGCTCGACAATGGCCGCTTCTATACGCTGGGCGGCGACAAATTGCCGGGCGGACGCGGCTTCGGCGAACCGGTCGGGCTGATGGTCGATCTCGATCAGGGCGCCGAGATCATCACTTTGCTGCCGGTCCGCGCCGACGGCCGGCTGCTGCTCGCGTCGTCCGACGGGCGCGGCTTCGTCGCGAAGATGAGCGAGGTCGTGGCCGAGACGCGCAAGGGCCGGCAGGTCGTCAACCTCAAGACCGGCGCGAAGCTCAAGATCGCCAGGCTGGTGCCGGCCGAGGCCGATTATGTCGCGGCGATCGGCGACAATCGCAAGCTGGTGGTGTTCCCGCTCGGCGAGCTGCCCGAAATGACCAAGGGGCAGGGTGTGGCGCTGCAGCGTTATCGCGATGGCGGTTTGAGCGATGCGATCGCCTTCCGCTTCGTCGACGGCCTCAGCTGGACGATGGGCGGCGAGACCGGCCGGACGCGGACCGAGGCCGATCTGACTCCCTGGCGCGTGACGCGCGGCGCGGCGGGGCGGATGCCGCCGACCGGCTTCCCCAGAAACAACCGATTCGGATGAATCTACGGGCGCGTCCGAAACCAAGAATTTACAATCGCGCTTTACACCCCGATCGATGCAGGTCGCCCGCAAGCCCCTTACCCCGCTGGTCGAGGACCCCGTTCGTGAGCCGGACGACTCGGGAGGAGCGCCGGCGCGCGCGAACGATCCGGTGACGCAGAGCTATATCGATGCGCTGCCGATCGCCGCCGCACTGGCTGCGCTGACCGGCGGTGGCAGACTGATCGAAGTGGCGGCGAATGCGCTGTTCCGCACGGCGAGCCGAGCCGGGCTTCTGCTCGAACCGGCGATGCTCGGGCGGCGCGTGCGCGATTTTCTCGAGTCGGACGAGCAATGCCGGCAGTTCGGCTGGCGCGAGAGCGAAACCGTCGGCGGCCGACACTATACCGCCCGCGTCGCCCGCGTGCTGTCCGACGAGCCGACCCACCGCTGCTGCATCCTCTCGCTGATCGACCGCACCGTCGAGGTCGACACCGCCGCCAGCCTGCACCACGAGATGACCCGCGACAGCCTGACCGGGCTGCTCAACCGCGCCGGCTTTGCCGAGGAGATCGAGCGGCTGACCGAATCGAGCGGCGAGGGCGTCGCCGTGCTGGTGGTCGATCTCAACCGCTTCAGCCGGATCAACGTCTGCATGGGGGCGATGGCCGGCGACGAACTGATCATCACCGTCGCGCGGCGGCTGGTCTCCGCGCTGCGCGGCCATGACAAGCTCGCGCGGATCGGCGGCGACGAATTTGCGATCCTGCTCAAGCTGATCGACGGACCCGGCGACGCGCTGCACGTCGCCAAGCGGATCGAAGGCGCACTGGCCGCGCCGTTCCGCCTGTCCGACTTCGAGATCAGCATCGATTGCGCGATCGGTTGCGCGATCTCGACCGAGGGCGAGGGCGAGGGCGACGACGAGGATCTCGTCCGCCATGCGCAGTTCGCGCTGAAGCGCGCCAAAACCACCGGCCGCACCGAAGTCTATCAGAATCAGGCCTTCACCCAGGCCCGCCATCGCTTCAGCGTCGAAACCGAATTGCGCCGGGCGATCGAGAATGAAAGGCTGCATCTGGCATTCCAGCCGATCATCGATCTCGCCAACGATCGCGTCACCGGCTATGAGGCGCTGGCGCGCTGGACCGACGAATCGGGCACGGACGTATCCCCATCGGACTTCATCCCCGTCGCCGAGGAATCGGGCCTGATCGTGCCGCTTGGCCGCTGGGCGCTCGATGCCGCGGCGCGGACGCTGGGCGAATGGGACAGGCTGGCGGGCCGCCGACTGCCGCTGTCGATGAACGTCAACCTCTCCGCGATTCAGTTCATCCGCGATGACGTGCCGCGGCTGTTGTCCGATGCGTTGGCGCGGCACAATCTGACCGGCGACCGCTTCATGCTGGAACTGACCGAAAGCGCCGTCGTCAACGATCCCGATCGCGCTGCGCGCGTGATGGCGTCGCTGAAGGACCTCGACGCGCATCTGGCGATGGACGATTTCGGCACCGGCTATTCGAACCTCGCTCTGCTCCAGCGGCTGCCGGTCGACATGCTCAAGATCGACCGCAGTTTCGTGACGACGATGCTCGCCGATCGCGACAAGGTGGCGATCGTCCGCGCGGTGCTGAGCCTGGCCGACGCGCTGGGCATGAAGACCACGGCCGAAGGCGTGGAAACGGTGGAGCTGTCGCAGACGCTGGCCGCACTCGGCTGCAACTATGGCCAGGGCTATCATTATGCCGTGCCGCTCGACGCCGAAGGCGCGCTTGCCTTCTGGGTCGCGCGCGGCGATTAGGCCCGGGCGGCCGGCTACATCAGATCGATCAGTAATTCGCGCTCGATCTCACGGAGCTTCTCGTCGAGCATGCCTTCACCGACGATTCGGTAGCTGTTTTCGCTTTTGCTACCTCCGCCGACGATTCGGAACAACGGGCGACGCGACGAAGCTCGACCGACGATGGCCTTGAGCCGACTCTGGATTTTTCGGCGCTCCGCTCGATCGAGCAACGGCTCGCGCGCAAGCATCGCGAACAGTTGCGCCATCGCCAGGATGGACTGGCCACGGGTCTCTCCATCCCATAGTTTGAGCGCATCATCGATCGAAGGCCCGATCGCCTTGACCAGCGCGCGACCCTCGATCGACGACAGCGTCGCAAGCGCACGATCCCGGATGATCGGTTCCGCCCGCAACGAACAGACCAGCGCCTCCCAGATGCGATCGGCGCGCGTGTCGGGTCCGACGATGCCTCCGAGCAGCATCCAGGCCGCTTGGGCGATGCGATCGTTGGGAAAGAATCGGATGACAGCGACGAGCAGGTCGAACCAGCCGGTCGCCGGCGCGTCGGTGTTCGGCAGCGCTGCCCGATCGTCACGTTCCGGGTCCTTCATTGCGATCCGGATGGTGTTGGGCCAGCAATCGAACAGGCAGGCAAGGATGCTGACGAGCGACACACACAAGACCTCATTGTAGAAATCGAAGCGATTGCCGGCTCGACGATTTGCCTGCCAGCGATCGAGGCAATGCCCGGCCCAAAGCGTCAGTGCCGTCACCTGCCGGTCCGTCCAGCCGGTGTCCGACATGCTTTTCCATGCGGTTTCGGGCACGTCACCGATCGTCTGGGTCGCGGCGTTGCCAAGCGACAAATAGTCCTCGGATGTGATCGCGCGCCCCTCGCGCACGGCCGCCCGCAGGCTGCGGACGTTCTCGCGCATCGTCCGTCCGGCGTGTAGGGCCAGGGCGGCCGCGGCGTCGTCGATGGACGCGCCTTCGACGTCGGCCGCGGCGGCGTTGGCATCGGACAGCGCCTTGATGACCAGCCCGTCGGCGACCCGACGCGGCAGCCATTCGACGTCGGGCATGCAATCGGGTGGCCAGTCGGGAAGCGGCGGCACGAATTCGTCGGGCAGTTTGTCCGCCGCGGCGACGTGCACGACTCCAAGCCAGACCGCGCTCTCGTTGGCGAGCGCCGGATCATCGATCTTCGACACCCAGTCCGACCATAGGCGAAGGCAGTCGGCGGACCATCGCCACGGACCAAAAACAACGCGCCGCATCGCGAGATCGTCCGGTGCTTCGGTCAGTCGCGCGAGCCACCGTCCTATCACATCGGGATCGTCGTTCCGCCATTCCTTCAGGCTTCGCGCGAATGCCCAACCGGTACGATTGGCTTCTTCGCCTTCGACGTCTTTGCTGCCGAGACGCTCCATTGTTTCAGCCGCTCCATCGGATGCGAGCGCCAGCAGCGAATAGCGGTGCGGCCGATCGCCGATCCAGTTCTCGGCACCGTGCAGGACGAGCCGTGCCCGCGCGGCGCTGCGATCGTCGCCCTCGTCGATCAACCGGCTCAGCGCGTCGATATCCGCCGCGGTGAAGCGTCGTTCGGCCTCGGCGAACCAGAGTATGGCGTGGTCACGGAGCGCCCGCGAGAATTTGGCGGGCATGCGGGCGGCGGCGCCGAGTTCATCACGCCATGCCTGCACCTTCGCGAGCATCGTTCGGGGTACATGTTCGATCAGAGGTAGCAGTCGTTCCACGGCGGCCCCGGCCGACTCGTGTGACCGGTCGGCGATTTCGAAGGCCCGCGCGGCGGACTCGGTCAGCGCGAAGCCACGCGACGGCGCCAGGTCGATCAAGGCATCGACTGCGACCGTGCCCCGCCCGACAACGCCTGTCGCACCGAGTGAGTCGGCGAGGTCGCACCATGCATGTCCGGCGGAAAGGGCATCTGGTGACCGGCGTCGCGCGGTGATCTCGTCGTTCGCGGCCGCGACGATCAGTGCCGAGGCCAGGCTGCAGCGCAGCGATTCGTCGGCCGGCCATCGATCGGCGAGCCATGACCGCAGCCATTGCGTGGGCTGACCGATCGCCACGCAGCGCTCGCGCGGGCCGAGCGTTTTGATCAGCTTATCGACGGCGCCCGCACCGATTTCGCCAGCGAACATGTCGATGAGGGGTGCGAAGGCCCGTAGCACTTCCGCACGCCATGTCGGATCGCCGCCGGCCGCCAGGCAGTGCAGGCCGAGCACGAACCATTCCGAATCAGTCCGCTCGCGGGCGATCTGTCCGGCGAGCAGTGCGGATTCGATCTCCCAGCCGCGTGCGGGTCTCGCGACCAGTTGGCGGATACGAGTCGGCACGGACGCGTCGTCGTCGAGTCCGAGCGTCATCGCATCGCGCGCGAGCAGCAGCCGCTCGCCAGCGCCGGCGCATTCGTCCCAAGCGCGCGACCACGCGGCGAGGAGCATGTCGGGTGCGGGAGATTGGCCGAAGAAGATCATCGCATCCACGATCTGGCGCCATCCGCGAAGGCTCGAATCGATCGTGGAAACCCATTCCCGGCGGCCGTGCTGGACCGGCTCGTTCGGTGCATAGCCGCGGAAATATCTTTCCCCCAACGGATCGACACCGATCAATGGACCCAATGCGACCGAAACCCAGCCATCGGCGAGGTCGCCGCCCAGCCGATCGCCGGCGAGCGCCCAGAGCGCGACGACGGCCTCGTAAAAGTCGATCGGCGGCAGCGGCAAATTTCCGGCGCCGAGGTCGAGCAGGTCGGGCAACCCGATCTGGCGTGCGTTCAGTCCATGCGCGCTCGTCACGGCCCGCAACATTGCCTGGATGTCGGTGATCGATGTAGGTTTCCAGTCTTCGTCGAGTCGCAAGGCGAAAACGTAGCGCGCGTCGTCCCCTTGCCCGGCAAAGCCCTGCGCCCAATGTTCACCGAGCGGCGAGTGGGCATTCGGGAGGTTCGCGACCGGACGCCTTTCGAACTTTCCACCCAGCCGCCCCGACTGGACCCATGCCGACGCCAGCGTGCGATGCGCGAGCAGCCAGTCCGCCGGAGTTACGGCCTCGATCTGGGTGCCCAACCAATTCTGGACCGCGATCACGCCGCGATAGCAGGGATCGAGAAAATCGACGCGAAGCCGTTCGGCCTCCTTCAGCATCGGTCCGGACTCGCGCCGATCATCCAAGGCCACGGAATGTCGGCGGTCCACCGGCGCGGTCAGTCTCGCGATCACCGCCAGTGCGCATCGCTCGTCGGGTTTGAGATCGCGGGTGTTGATCCTGCCCAGCGCGGCGTGCACCGGCCGTCGTGCGGCGACCGCGCCGGCCGCGAAATGTGCGATGCCGTCCGTCGCGGCGATCGAGCGGATTTCCGGTCGCGGGGCGGGATGTTTTCGATATCCGTCGCCCACGGTATCGAGATGTACCGCAATCGCATAAACTGTGTCGTCCGCGCCGAACCAGGGCAGGTAGCGCCACGGTTCGGCATCCAGCGCCGCCTGGCGCGCGCTGTCGGGCAGCGCCAGAAATTCGACATATTCCTCATATTGCGCTTCATGCGCACGAGCGCGATGATCCCCCAATCCATTGAGTGCGGCAAGAGTCGCGATGGCGTCATATGGCGTACCCAGGCTTTCGTTGATCGACGCCCGTGCAAGCGTGCGCTGGATATGGTGCGCGTCCCGCGGCAGCAGCGGCGCCGCGATCTCTCGCCGGTCCGCCCATTCGAGCCGCAAGCTGCGCCAGGCCGGCAATGCGCGCTGATAACGCTTCATGTCGCGAACCTGATCGGCGGGCGGCGGCATGAATGGTTGGCGGGGGGTTGCCAATGGCGCGATCGGATCGCACGTGGCGGCGACGCGTAACAGGCTATGAACGGACCAGTTCCAGCGCGCGTCATCGCGGTGACGCCGCGCGTGGAACGCATCCACGAACCCCTGGCTGAGCCAGGCCCGGGCCAGAATCAGATGGGCCGCCGCGCCCGGCCGATCCCCGCCCGCCGCGCCGTCCATCGCCAGCACCACGGCCTGTTCGAACGGCGCGACGCCCATCTGCCGCCTGATCCCGGCCAACCGTTCAGCGAACAGACGGCGGGCCCGCTCGCCGTCACGCGCCGGCCCCAGCCCGCCATAGGCATCGAGCAGTGGCGCAACGACCGTGGTGATCAGGTCGCTTGCATTGGCCGAATCGGAGAAGAACGTTTCGGGGAGCTCGGCGAGGATATCCGCCAGAAACAACGCCCATTCCTCGGCCGGGAGTTGGCTGCCGTCGCTCCGCTGCCGTTCGTCGAGCTCCTTGATCACGTCGAACAGGTCGGGCGCGCGGCGATCTATCCCTACCGCCCTCTGCGATTGCATCAGTGCGAGTTGGCCGAACAGCAGCAGCAGCGGCTGGCGCCAGTGGGAATCGAGCAACAGCCCGTCCGCCACGATCTTGTCGGCCAGAAGCGCGGCCGGAATGTCGAACGGCGCCGGGAACAGCGCCTTGCCGTCAGGCTCGGGCAGCAGCAGAAACAGTCCCGCGAGATACTCCTGGAATGTACGATGGAGAAACGAATAGCGACCGCGCGACCGCTCGCTCAGCACGCCGAAAACCTGATTGATGCCGATCTCGGAGAATTGCAGACGTTCGGCATACTCCTTCTTGTTCAATTGGGTATGATGCTTGCCTTCCAGTCGGGCTATCGAGTCGATCAGAAGTGCTCGAAGCTCGGAGCCATTGATCTCGCTGGTGATCTCGCCCTGGTGGATGTGGCTGGCGACCGGCGCCAGCAGCGCCAACAATGCGTCAGTGGGCACCTGTCCGCGATCAAAGGCGGGTTCGCTTTCGAACAACCGCTTTGCGGCATCGTCACGCCATCCGCTGATGGTTTCGATGACGATCTGCTCGTAGAGTTCCGAGCGTGCGCGCGGCAGGCGCACTTCGGTCCGTTCACGCGTCCCGAGTTCGCAGAGAATCGACAAGAGCAGCGGATTGCGCGCCATCGACAAGATAACCGCGTTGCGGGGTGCGAACAGTTCCGCGCGCAGGGCGACCGCTAGCGAGGGAAAGCCCGCGGCCGAACACCAGTTTTCGCAGAATTGCTCGATCTGCGCGTCGGGCATCGGGCGGATCAGGAAGGTGGACCAGCGTTCCGAGTTCAACGCCCAGTCGTAATAGCCGGTAATTCGCGACGTGATCAGAATCTGGCTGCCCAGTCCGGACGCCGGGCCGACATCGGCGAGTTCAGGTCGCGCGACATGATCATCGGCGAAGGCGTCGATCATGCGCTTGAGCTTGCCCTGATAATTCACGGCCACCTCATCGAGACCGTCGATGATCACGAAGGCATCGCCGTCATCGAGCAATTGCGCAACGTATCGCTCCCACGCCCCGTCGCTGGCGGCAGAGTCGTCGGGCCGCAGCGCGGTCTCGATGTAAGCGCGAATGCTCGTTACCCTGTTATTGCCGGCTTGATCGATCAGTTCGCGCGCGAGGATGAGGAACGGTGCGCGGGCAAGGCCGAGTTCGGCGCTTTCTTTCCTTTGGTGTCGGCAAGCGGCCAATTCTCCGGCGATCCATTGGCAGAGCACGGTCTTGCCTGATCCGGGGTCGCCCAGGACCACGCAATAGCGCTCGCGGCGCAAGACTCCGTGGATCGTCTCGGACTCCGGCGCGGCTTGTCCTCCGTCCGCCCAAGGCTGGATTTCGGGGGTCGCGGCCTCGGCGGTTCCTTGCGCCACGGCCGGATGGTCTGAATGCCGCTTCGGTCTTTCCGGCGGGCGCGCCACCAGCCGGTCGGGCAGCAGCGCGGTCGAGAGCTGTTCGTTCAGAATGCGCCTGACGGCGCTCGTCGGCGATGGGCGCAGCATGTCGTGCCAGGTGTCGATACTGGTGCCGGTATCATCGCGATTCGCTGCGTCGATGGCGCGTGCGCGACCATGTTCCTCGGATGAGGTGGGGTCCGCGATCAGGGTGATGTAGAGCTTCTTGAGCGAAAGTCCCTTGATCTTGGCTGTGCCACCGAAGTGCGTCGGGGCGATTCTGTCGTTTTGGGCTTTGATTGCGTCCCGATGCGCACGATCGAGGTCGCGGACGCTGCCGGCGTCCATCCGCGCCAGCGCCACGGGTCCGCCATCCGCCCGTCGCGGCGCACCGCGATCATTCCCGCCGATCGGCCGACGCTCGGGATCGATGCCGATACTGTCGCGGTGGAAGTTCCATACCGGGCAGGCTTTGCCGTCTTCATCGACGAGATCCGTCATCCGTCGAAAATATTCCGACGACAGTTCCGCATCTTCGACGAGGATGCGGCGATAATCGTCCGAAATGAACGCCTGACCGGCTTGATCATGAGGCATGAAGGCGAGCATGGCCCGGATGCGTTGGATCCCGGAACCTGACGGAGTTTTGTCGCCGAGGAGCTGATCTTCGAGGCGCAAAATGCCATGGTGAAGAGCATAATACAGCTCCACCTGGGCATCAGCGCGACGAGCGATGTTGCGTCGGCGAAGCCGCTCCGTAAATCGTCTGAGAAATTCGATGCCGATCTCGGCATGCCCCTGTAGCGCCAGATACCCTCCATCGTATGAATTTATCCAGTGCCAGGCGAGCAGATCGCTGCCCATGCTGACAAGGGCGCGATGGCTTTCGTCGTGAATAAGTTCTTGAACGTCCGATTGATCGAGAGACTTGAGGCTGGAGAAAGCGACGACGCCGATACCGAGGATCTGGCCGATCATGACGGGCATTATAGCGGATCCCAACTTCAATATGGCGTGTCATACCTTAGCAAGCCGGTCTGACATGTTGGAAGAGAAATCGCCCGGATTGCATATGTTTGACCAACGTTGAAAATCAGAGCGGGCTACAGTTGGACCGTTTGCGACTGATCGCCGATGTTCCACAACCCTGTTCGCCTGTCCGACTGGGTGGTGAACCCATATGTGGGCGATCCGCGCTGGTCGGACAGATTGTCAAAGCCTTGGGTTATGATCAATCGCTGAAATTTCAGTTCGTGACGATGATACGCGATCGGTCCACCGGGTCAGGAGGCATTGTTTCCTTGAATGATCCACGTCCCGGACTGATCCCTTGTCTAGGGGCGATGTGGAGAATAGGCGTCCTTGACAGGACTCGACTGAAGAAGAGTGATCATCTGCGTTACAATCGTATGGGCCATATCGAACTGCTCGGCGACGATGAGTTGGCTGGTGATCTTCTCGATCACTCCGATCGCACGATCCTGTCTCTGAAATCCCAGCTCCATCGCCTTGATGATCTCTTCATGCTCGAACTGCGCAAGCTGGGTTTGGAAGCGAAAGAATGCGTCGGTCGCCGCCATGTCGCGTTCAAGCGTCACGGTTAGCTGATAGGCGTCGCTCACGAGCCGCGCGAGCGCGGTCACATCGGTTGTCGCGGCAACGGCCCGACCCAGTAGCTGCAAATTGCCGGGCGCAAAATGGACGGGAGGCGTGTTCATGCCGCTTGTGCCGCCCGCGCCCGTGCAAGATGCGCAAAGGATGCCATTTCAAGGAGCTTGCCGCGGTCCGCCGGCAAGAGCGTCGGCTGGGCGAAAACGCCTGCCGATTCCTGTGCCGCAAACCAATTTATCAGCGTCAACAAGGTCTCGCTCCGGCTGCGGACTTCAGCGGATATTGCAGCCACCCGTTCATAAGCCCTGGCCAGTTCCTCGCGCTGGTTCACCGCCTTCTTGGCGGCGAGTTCGACCGTACCATGGGCTGCATTGGCTTCGCGAACGATTTTCTGGAACTGGATCACCTTGACCGCTGCAGTGATGACGGCGCTGGCGATCGCGGTGCGCCAGTCTCCGCGCCCAATTGCTCCACCAATTTGCGCGGACGGGGTCTGCACCAGCCATTTCATTGCCTTGGCGATGTCGGTAGGGCTGTAGACGGTTGGCATCGGCGGCTTGGGGGGTGCCCAACCGGTCGCGACTTCATCCAGCTTTCCGGCAAAGCCGGGAAAGCGGGTCTCAATCGACGCGACATTCTGAGCGGCCCGAAACGCCAGACGATAAAGGTCTGCCTGCTGCTTCTCCAAGATTCCGAGAGCGGACCGATAGCCGTCGTTGGCGGCCTTGACGCAGTCGGTAATGCCGCGCATCCGCGCATCGAGATAATCGACATGCGCGGTGAGTGCGGCCGTGTTGTCGCTATATTTGAGCGGATTTTGTGACATGGCCGGCATCGGCCGGTCAATCGACGGCACTTCTTTCGGATCGAAGTCCTTCCCTATGGCCAAATTAAGGGCGGGCAGGATCGTCGCGGGAACGGAGTTGAGAAACGCTGCATCGGCTTCGGCCTTGGCAAGCGCTGCAGCCTTGGCCTTGCGCGCATCGCCCCAGCTCGAAAACACGCCTATCACGACGGCAATCGCTACGATGGCGCCTCCGAACCAAAGCAGTTCCGGATTATTGATTGCGTAGATCAGGACGATGATGCCGATGATCCACGCGCATCCACTCTTCAATGGCCGCCCCCCTCAACCCGCAACGACAATGCGCGGCGCCCCAGTCTGCATGCTTGCCAATAAAATCCCAGAGCCATCCTGCCACAACTGCTCGATTTGGCAATGGCTAATGCTTCAGATTAGATCAAATTGAAACTTCTTGTCGGAAGCCACGAACCTAGGCGGCTCATTGAGCCATTGCATGCGGCTCAGTGACTGCGCGCCAGACCTGCCCGATCATAAATTGCCACCGCAGCGCAGGTCAGATTCGAACTCCAAAGCTGCTGCCGAAAAAATTCCACACCACATGGACCTTGCCGTGCTTGTCGATCAGATCGGCCATCGCCTGAAACCGGCTAGGGTTCATCCCGGCGTCCTCCACCAGAATATTCCGGTAGTGATCCGAGATCACCACCTGCCCGGGCCTGTCTCGTGGCATGAGCGTCAACATGCGTTCGAGAACGTTGATCCCATCGCCTGACACAGCAGGTCCCATTCGCCCCTGCTCCTTGATGATCGTCCCGAAATGCAGCGCATAGCGCATTTTTACCAACGCGTCCTGCCGCATTTGCGCGTTTCTCTTGCGAATGTGTTCCGAGAACAATTCCAGCACATTCGGTCCGAGTTCGACATCGCCCTGCATCGCCAGATAGCCACCATCTCCGGCGTTCACCCAGATTTGATGGCCAATTCGGGAACGCAATTTGCCGATCGCACGGTCCAGTTCGTCCTGAATCAACTCCTGGACGGCCGCCTGACCCAAATTAGGCTGCTGACTGTAGCCAGCGGCATCGAAGCCGAGAATCGGACCTTGGTAGACAGGCATCGTTGCGCTCCGCCCCTGCGTAGAAGACCGCAGCCATAGCAAGCCGACCCTCGCGATAGGAAGCAGATATTGCCGCTCGTGTCGCGCGACGACGCCCGTGGTAGAACCGGCAGTTGAGGGATAGGCTGCCCACGGAAGCGCTATTGGCACCCAATTCACGCGTCTCCCACATCGCACTCCACCAATCGCCGTTGAGCGACGGCCCTCCTCATGTTAATCGGCCCTCGTCGAAAGTGCCCAGGAGCCGAGCGGTTGCCCGTCATTGACCCCGATGTCGTCAGCCGGATCATCATGTTGCTCTATGGCCAGATGGATCACGGCGGCCCATTCTGGTGTTATGTGGCGATCAAGCCTTCGCAGTTTGAGGCGTTCAGGGCGGCCGAATTTGCCGGCGATATCGATCTCTATGATTTCGAGGCGTTCGGTGAAGTGATCGTCTCGGCGGAAGGTGAGCAGCCGCCGGACGAGGTGACGGCGCGGGTCGCCGAGATCTACGGCGCGGATGCAAGCACATTTTTTCAGCCAATGGATCCCATGGCCGAGATCAGGACAAAGATCGGCACACTGGAGGAACCGGCTCCCTGCCCGCCTGTGCCTGAGCCTGCCCCCTCGAGTTGGGCGGCGAGGGTCAAACGTCGCGACACCAAATAGGACGATGGCGTCCAACCGGCGGAGTGGACCGCAACGGACCCGCCACGCTGCAACCTCTTCTCCACTCGTTCATGCATAAATCCTGCCAAACCCGTTTCCCTGCGCCTTCCCACGCGATACAGGGCGGCAAGGCCACATGAAGAGTGCAGGAATGAACGACGTCGCTACGCTGGATTCGAGCCTGA
>Ga0268264_10001472_pt1 | contig 21986 bp, 14 predicted proteins | sample KBSSwiS32_FD_190357 | JGI IMG/M metagenome (GOLD analysis project Ga0268264, IMG submission 190357) | Switchgrass rhizosphere microbial communities from Kellogg Biological Station, Michigan, USA - KBS Switchgrass S3-2 (SPAdes) (version 2) | ecosystem: Host-associated > Plants > Roots >...
GTGGCAAGCTGGGTCGCCCGGGCGCGCAACAGCGGTCCTCTCGTGGTGCGCGGCTTCGAGCTGAAGATCCCGCGGCCGGCGCTCGCGTTCGCCCAGGTCGCCGTCTCGTCGCTCGATTGGGCGCTCGCGGGAGCGGTCCTCTACGCCCTCCTCCCCGACTCCTGGCGCCTGTCGTTCCCGGCGTTCTTGGGGCTCTACCTGCTCGCCCAGATCGGCGGCCTCGCCTCGCAGGTGCCGGGCGGCCTCGGCGTCTTCGAGGGGATTCTGGTGGCGTTGCTGCCGGCGGAGATTCCGCGCTCGGAGGCGCTCGGCGCTCTCGTCGCCTATCGCGGCATCTACTATTTTCTTCCCCTGCTCCTCGCGGCGCTGCTGCTCGCCGGCCACGAGCTCTCCGAGCGGAGCGAGCAGGTCGGGCGGATCGCCCGGCGGGTGCGCCGGATCGGCCGCTTCGGGCCGGAGCTGGTCCCCCCGGTGCTCGCCTTGCTCACGTTCGTCGGCGGCATCGTGCTGCTCGCTTCGGGCGCCACTCCCGCGGAGCCCGAGCGCCTCGCCTGGCTCGACAATTTCCTGCCGCTGCCGCTGCTCGAAGTCTCGCACTTCGTCGGCAGCCTCGTCGGCGTGGCGCTGCTGTTTCTCGCCCAGGGTCTGCGCCGCCGGGTGGACGTCGCCTATTCCCTCACCGTCGCAATGCTCGTCGCGGGCATCGTCGCCTCGCTGGTCAAAGGCCTGGACTGGGAAGAGGCGCTGGTGCTCGCCGCGATGCTCGCCGCGCTGCTCCCCTGCCGCCGGTTCTTCTCGCGCCGCGCGGCGCTGTTCGGCGCGCCGTTCACGCCGGGCTGGATCGTGGCGATCGCGACGGTGCTCGCCGGCTCGATCTGGCTTGGGCTGTTCGCCTACAAGCACGTCGATTACTCGCACGAGCTCTGGTGGCGCTTCGCGCTCGACGCCAACGCGCCGCGTTTCCTGCGCGCCTCGGTCGGCGGCCTGGCGCTGGTAGTCGCGTTTTCCTTCGCCCGTCTGTTACGGCCGGCGGCGCCCCGCCCGACGCTTCCCACGGCTTCGGATCTGGACCAGGCCGAAAGAATCGCCGCCGCATCGCCCCGTTCGAGCGCCCACCTCTCCCTGGTCGGCGACAAGGAGCTGCTCTGGAGCGAGGATCGCTCGGCGTTTCTGATGTACGCGGTCGAGCATCGCAGCTGGGTTGCGATGGGCGACCCGGTCGGTCCGGAAGCCGCGCAAGCGGAGGTCGCCTGGCGTTTCCGCGAGCTGTCGAGCCGTTTCGGCGGCTGGCCCGTCTTTTACCAGGTGAGCCCTGCGAGCCTGCCGCTCTACGTCGATCTCGGGCTCACCCTGGTCAAGCTCGGAGAAGAGGCGCGCGTGCCGCTGCCCACGTTCGACCTCGAAGGACGGGCGAGGAAGAAGCTCCGCCACGCACACCGGAAGGGGATCGAGGCCGGCTGCGGCTTCGAGATCCATACGCCCGGCAGCCTCCCTCCGATCGAGGAGCTGGCCGCGATCTCCAACGACTGGCTAGAGCACAAGGGCGCGAGAGAGAAGGGTTTTTCGCTCGGCTATTTCGATCCCGCCTACCTCTCCCGGACGCCCATTGCGTGCGTTTCGTGCGGCGGCCGGACCGTGGCGTTCGCGAACCTCTGGCCCGGCGCGCCGGGCACCGAGATGTCGCTCGACCTGATGCGCTACCACCGCGATGCGCCGACCGGGGTGATGGACTACCTGTTCCTGGAGCTGCTGCTCTGGGCCCGTCAGCAGGGGTACGCCTGGTTCAACCTCGGAATGGCGCCGCTCTCAGGCCTCGCCGGGCGCGCGCTCGCGCCGTTCTGGACCCGCCTGGGCTCCAGCCTCTATCGCCATGGCGAAGCGTTCTACAACTTCCAGGGGCTGCGGCAATACAAAGAGAAATTCGACCCGGTCTGGGAGGCGCGCTACCTCGCCGCCCCCGGCGGGCTCGTCCTGCCGCGGGTGCTGGGCGATCTGGCGACGCTGATCGGCGGGGGGCTGCGCGGAGCGCTCGGGCGATGACCCGCCAGGTTGCGCGAGGACGGAGCGCAACTGTCTGAGCGCGAAGCGCGAGTTTGAGCACCGCCCGCAGCGCAACCTGGCGGGTCATCGCTCGAGCGCCTCACCCGTGGCCGGAGATCCACCGCCGCGCGGCCAGGCTCGGCATCGCGGCGGAGGCGAGATAGCCCTGGTAGAGATCGCAGCCGCGTTCGCGCAGGAAATCGAGCTGGGCGGGAGTTTCGACCCCTTCGGCGATCGTCTGTAGCCCCAAGCCACGGGCCAGCTCGATGATCGCGGTGACGATCGCCCGGCCCTGGCGCCCTTCGTCGATGCCGCGGACGAATTCGCGATCGATTTTGAGCACGTCGAGCGGCAGGCGCTGGAGGTAGGAAAACGACGCGTGCCCGGCGCCGAAGTCGTCGAGCGCGATGCGCACGCCGAGATCGCGGATCGCCGAGAGCAGGCGGGCCGTGCGCTCGATCTCGGCGACCGCCGCGCTTTCCGTGATCTCCAGATCGAGACGGTGGGCGGGCAGGCCGGTCTCCGCGAGGATCGCCTGGATCGTCGCGAGCAGATCGCCGCGCACCAGCTGATGGGGCGAGAGATTGACCGCCAGGCGCGCCGAAGCGGGCCAGGCGCTCGCCTCGCGGCAGCCGGCGGAGAGCGCCCAGCGGCCGAGCGCGCCGATCAGGAACGAGCTCTCCGCAGCGGCGATGAATTCCGACGGCGGCACCAGGCCGCGGGTCGGGTGGCGCCAGCGCATGAGCGCTTCGAAACCGACCGTGCGGCCGGTCGAAATCTCGATCTGCGGCTGGTAGAACAGGTCGAATTCGCTCTGTTCGAGCCCCAGCCGCAGCTCGCTTTCGAGCGTCATCTGGGCGAACACCTGCGCCGAGAGATCCGGCGAGCAGAGCTGGTAACCGTTCCTGCCACGCTCTTTGGCCCGGTACATCGCGACGTCGGCCCCGGTGAGCAGCGCCTCGGCGTCGGCGCCGTCGGTCGGAAACAGGCTGATGCCGATGCTGGTGGTCACGAACAGCCGGCGGCCGTTGATCTCCATCGGCTCTTCGACCGTCCGCAAAATTCGCTGCGCCAGCTCCTCGGCGCGGCGCGGATCGTCGAACCGCGGCACCAGCAGGATGAACTCGTCGCCGCCGACCCGCGCGACCGTCTCGTCGCGCCCGGCGACCCGCAGCAGGCGCGAGGCGATCTGCTGCAACATCCGGTCGCCGGCGCTGTGGCCTAACGTGTCGTTCACCCGCTTGAACTGATCGAGATCGAGAAACAGCACGGCGACATCGCCGTCGCGCTCCGCCGCGTCGATCAGCGCCGCGTTCAGCCGATCGAGCAGCAGCGCGCGGTTCGGCAGACCGGTGAGGCCGTCGTGGTAGGCGAGGTGAAAGATCTGCCGCTCCGCCTCTTTGCGCGCGGTGATGTCGACGATCGAGCCTTCGAGGAAATCGGGCCCCCCTTCGACGCCCGCGTGGAGGCTCTCGGTCGCCGAGACCCAGACCGGGCTGCCGTCGCGCCGGCGCATGCACAGCTCGCGATCGGACAGGCTCGCGCATTCGCGCAGCTCGGCGATCGTCCGCTCCCGCTCGGCGACATCGAAGTGCAGGTCGAGCGCGTCGCGGCCGATCAGATCCCAGCGCGATCCGTAGCCGAGAATCCGCGCGAAGGCATCGTTGCAGTCGAGGATCTTGCCCGTCACGCTGTTGCGGAACAGCCCCGCGACGTGGCGCTCGAACAGGCTGCGGTAGCGCTCTTCGGAAGCCGCGAGCGCCGCCTGCGCGCGCACCCGATCGGTCGCGTCGCGAAAGCTCCAGACCCGGCCGACCGCCTCGCCCTCCTCGATCTGCGGAATCGAGAAGCGCTCGAACACCCGACCGTCCTTGAAATACAAGACGTCGAACGAGTCGCTATAGGGATCGGCATAAAGCTCGCGCACGCGGGCCAGGAACGCTTGAGGATCGACCAACTGGCCGAGCACCGCGGCGATCGCCGTCTCGTCGTCGCCCGCTTCCAGGACCTCGTCGGCGATCCCCCACATCTGGCCGAAGCGCCGGTTGTGCGCGACGATCCGGCCTTCCCGATCGACCACCAGCAGGCCGTCCGCCGTCGATTCGAGGGTCGAACGAAGGAGCGCCAGCGAACGGCGAGTCGCCTCCTCGGTGGCCACGAGGGGCGATCGGAAGGAGGCCAAGGTCACCACGAAGGCGCCGCCGTCGCCGTCATCCGAGCTCCGCAAACGCCGCCGAGAGACGCGGCATCGCCTCTTCGATCGCGCGACAAGACACGGCGCCGATCGACAGGCGGAACCAGCCGGAATCGTGCGGATAGCCGAACGCCCGGAACGGCACCGCCGCGAGGCCGGCTTTTTCGAGCAGGAAGCGGCGAATCCCGGTGTCGCTGCCGAACCGATCGAGCAGATCGAACTTCGCCGAGAGGTAGATCGCGCCGGCCGGCGGCAAGGCGGCGACCGGGTAACCTTGGCGGCCGAGCGCGGAGAGCCCGGCGTAGAGCGCTTCCAGACGGGCGAGCGCGCCCGAGCGGATCGGCTCGACCAGCGGCTCGACCGCCGACGGATCGGCGAACATCTCGGCGGTCGCCACCTGCTCCGGCCGCGGCGCCCAGGCGCCGATGTGGCCGATCAGGTCGCGCATGCGCGACATCAGATAGGGCGGTCCAACCGCCCAGCCGACGCGCAAGCCGGTCGCGGCGAACGCCTTGCTGATGCCGTCGACGAAGATCGTGTAGCGGCCGATCTCCGGAACCAGATCGACCGGCGTGAAATGCGGCGCCGAGGCCGCGGCGAGCAGCCAATAGATCTGATCGAAAAGCAGGAACAACGGTCGCTCGGAGGCGCCGCGCCGCCGGTTTTCGGCCACCACCCGCTCGGCGATCTCGCCCAACGCCTCGCGATGGAACCCGGTGCCCGCCGGGTTCAGCGGGCTGTTCAAAACCAGCAGACGGGCGCCCTTGAGGTGCGGCTCGAGATCGGCGGCGGTGGGCAGGAAACCGCTTTCGGGCGTCGTCGGCACCGCCACCCCCTCCGCTCCGGTCAGATGGCAGTAGTGGTTGTTGTTCCACGACGGGATCGGAAAGACCACCTTGTCGCCCGGCTCGATCACCACCTGATAGCTCGACCAGAGGACCGGCCGCGCGCCCGAAGCGATGCCGATCCCGTCGATCGGATAGGGCAGGCCCAGCCGCTGCTCGTAAAACGCCGCCACAGCGCGGCGCAGGGCCGGAATGCCGTCCGACGGCGGATAGTTGGTCTCGCCCGCGGCGAGCGCCCGGCAGACCGCGTCTTCGAGCGCCTGCGGAATCCGGAACTGCTGCGGCGAGAAATCGCCGACCGTGAGGTCGCAGATCGGCGCGCCGCTGTCGCGCAACGCCCGGACTTCCCCGGCGATGCGCAAGATCTCCGAGCCGACGAGATGAAACGCCAGGGACCCGACCCCTTCCTGGGCGACGTCCGGAGCGGAGAGGTCGAGCGCGAGCGTCGCGGCCATGCGTGCTCCTTAGAAAAGGCTAAGAAAAGTCGGCGAGGTTTTCGCCGAGAGGCGCCAAGGTTATCGGACCCGGGCGCCGCCGCCAAACCGGACGAACCGGACGGATCGCGGGCGATGTCTCCGTTCGAGGCGTGCGTTGCGGAGCGAACGGACCGCGAGCCGACGAGCTCTTCGACAACGGGCGATCTTACCAGGCGGGAAGGTGCTTCGAACCGCGGGCGACGCCGGCTCTTGCCACCCGGCATGCCCGCGGCAATTTGGGGCGGGGATCGGCTATGCGGGGCGACCGTCGAAGTATCAGAGAGGATCGATATCGCCCGCGATCAAAGAATCGCGGTGACCACCGAAGCTACGACCGCCCCGACGCTCGCCACCAGGCAGACGATCGCCGCCAAGACGTGGTCAGGACGCTCTTCGCGCAGCGGGTCGAGCCACATCGCGAGCAGCCAGCCGCCGACAAACCCGCCGATGTGCGCCCAGTTGTCGATGATGCCCCGCATGAAGAAGCCGAACGCCAGCAGGGGCAGGATCCAATTCCAGGTCTGGCTCTTGATGTAGCGGTTGCCGGTCCGCCGGCCGTAATAGATCAACGCCCCGAGCAGGCCGCAGATCCCAGCCGAGGCGCCGAGCGTGAGCCGTCCGCCGGTGAGACCGGGAATCGGCAGATGAAGCAGATTCACTCCCGAGCTGGCCAGGAAGCCGCAGACCGACGAGCCGGTGAAGATGATGACCATTCGGCCCGGGCCATAGAGATGCGCGACGCCGGGCGCCAGGTTCCTCAACGACATCATGTTGAAGAACAGATGCAGAAGGCCGCCGTGGAGCAGCCCCGCCGAAAGCGGGGTCCACCAACGGCCGAGCTCGAACATCGGCCCCGAGCCGCTCGCCCCGAAGACGATCATCGCCGCCTGGCTCGGAGAGAGGAATCCGAACAGCCCGCCGCTCTGGATCTGGCTCGGATCGAACCAGAGCATCAACCCATAGGCCACGATGCACATCCCGACGACGATCGCCGAAAATCCGAGGTCGTCGCCCAGGCGCTGCAACACGCCGACGAACCCGAACAGCCCCGGCCGCGCCCGGCCGCAGTAGGGGCATTTGGACTCGGAGACGTCGACCAGCCGGCCGCACGAAGGACAGACGATCGCCCCGGAGCGTTGGCGGGGGATCAAGCCGGTACCGCCGTTTCGCTGAACATCCCCGGCCGGTAGGCGGTGATCCGGCCGGTGAAGGCGGAAGCGGCGACGGTGAGGGGCGAGGCGAGCCAGAGCTTGCCGGGTCCGGAGCGTCCTTTGTAATTGCGATTGATCGCCGAGATGGTCACCTGGTCGGCGGTGTCCGAAACGCCCGGCCCGCACCCGATGCAGGCGCCGCAACCGGGGCGGATCAGCGTCACCCCCGCCTGCTCGAACGCCTTGTCCAAGCCGTGCTCATGCACGAACTCTTCGACCGCCATCGAGCCGCACTGGATCAGGAACTTCACCCCTGGTGCCACTTTCAGGCCGGCGTCTACCGCCTCCTTCACCACCTGGTGGTAGAAGACCAGGTCGTCGATCTTGCCCGCCGTGCAACTGCCGCCGTAGGCGATCTCGATCGGCACCTGGCCGAGCGCCTCGACCAGCTCGCCGTTGGTCGGATCGGACGGGATGCCGTGATCGGGATCGCCCGGGTGCGCGACCATCGGTTTGATCGCCGAAAGGTCGATCGCGTGGATGCCGCCCGCGTACTCGGCCCCCGGATCGGGCGCCACCGCCTTCTCCCTCAATCTTTCGACGTCGGTCCCCGGCCGCCACTCGGCGATCCAGCGGAACGTCTCGTCGTCGGCGATCACGATCGCGGTGCGCGCCGCGCACTCGGTCGCCATGTTGGTGAGCGTCGCCCGCTCGTCCATCGACAGGGCCGCCACCCCGGGGCCGGTGAACTCCATCACCCGGTTGAGCGTCGCCTCGGGCTTCGCGTAGTGGAGCAGGATGTAGAGCATCACGTCTTTCGCCGTCACGCCGGCCACGAGCTTGCCCGAAAGCTCGAAGCGGATCGACTCCGGCACCTCCACCTGGGTGAACCCGGCATGGGCGAGAGCGGCGTATTCGGTCGTCCCGACCCCCCAGGCGAGAGCGTTGTTCACGCCCCCCATGCAGGTGTGGCTGTCGGTCGCCTGGATGAAATCGCCCGGCTCGATCAGCTCTTCGCGCGCCACCTCGTGGCAGATTCCGGGCGAAACGCCGCCCTTGGCGGAGAAATCGCGTACACCGGTATGGCGCTGGAACTCGCGCTGCAGCTGGCGCAGGGTCTCGATCTTGCCCGAGAAGACGCGCATCTTCGGAACCTCGTCGGCGTAGATCAGGTGGTCCTCGAAGACCGCGAAGCGCTCCGGGTTCTGCACTTTGTAGTCGGCGCCGTACTCTTGCTCCAGAAAATAATGGACCTGGGCGGTCGTGAACTCGTGGCTATACCCGCCGTCCACCCGCACGACCACGGCATCGTCCGGCTTGACGTACTTCTTTCCCTCGCCCAAGGTCTTGGAAGCGAGGATCTTCTCCGCCATGGTCATCGGCCGCGGCCCGGTGTCCGGCTTCGGCAGGTCGATCTCTCCTGCGGCGAACGCCTTCGAGAACGGGAACAGACCGCCGTGGCGGATCACCAGCTGGGTGATCGGGTCGTGCCCCTGGCAGAACTCGTCGAGCGGAATGCCCTCCCCCGCCTGCAACCGGGAGAGCATCGCGTGGTCGCCCATCATCACGCCCTGGTTGATGTTGTTTCCCGCATGGATCGGGGCGAACGAGGCGGCGACCGCCAGCCGGATGCCGCTCCACTTCTCGGCCTGGACGGCGGTCTCGCGCGAGCTGCCGACCCCTTTGCGGTGGCCCGAGACGATCACCTCGAAGTTGCCGTCGATCAACGCATCCTTCTCGAACAGGCGCTTGCCGTCGACGATCAAGCCGGCGTACGCATCGCGCGCGATGTCCTCCGGCCGGTGGGAGAAGCAGACCCACGCCGGGGTCATCGCGTCGGTGTTGATGTCGTCGAGCAGGTCGTCCAGACCCAAGTCCGCCATCCGCAAATCGAGCTCGCCCGCCAACTGGCGGCGGATCAGGTCCGGATCCTTGGTCAGGAACAGCACCCTCTTGCCGGGCGTCAGGCGAAAGGTATCGGCTGGCTTCATCGGGCTCCTCGGGTCGGGTAGGAGAGAGACCGTCTCCGGCAGGCGGCGGTCGGGGACATTCTAGCGCCGGGAGGCGGGGACGCGCACCATCGCCCGGCGCCCGACTGAACCCGTCTCCCCGTCAGATATGCTTTTAGGCTATGCCATTGCGAACGGAGGATCCGGAGCCGGCGGTCGAGGCGGGGCCGCCGAGCTTCTCGGTACAGCTCCAGGGGCTGATCTCATGAGGCTTGCAGATGTTCTGGAGCGCCCTCTGCGCCAAGCTCGGGCACTCGTGTCGCGTCGCTCGCTCGCCTCGCTGTTACCGTCCGGCGATCCCATCTTCTTGCATCGGCCCCACGGTCAGCCCTATCACGGCATCACCCGGGAGGTGATCCGTGATTTTGACCGTCTCTCTCGCCTCGTCATCGCCAACCGGAAGACCTTGCGGTATGCGATCCCCGCCGACACGACCTTCGTCACCTACAACAACTGCCCACGGAAGAGTCTCATCGAGCGATGCTACGAAGCCTATGGGATCACCGGCCAGGTCGTTCTCGGGAAGGAAGTCACACAATGGGATTGGAGCGCCAAGGTGCGCCTTGTCCTCGAATATCTGGAATCTGGGCGCTGCACGACACGCTACCTCGTCGCCACGGATGCTGCCGACGTGCTCATGGTCAACGATCCCACTCCGTTACTCGAACGATTCCGCAGCTATTCCTGTGACGTTCTTTTTTGCAACACTTTCGTGGACTGGCCGCCCAACCGGCAGTGCCGTGACTTCGAGACCTTGAAATACTATTCCTGTCCCTTCCACTGCCATCTGAGCGCGGGCGCTTTCATAGGTGAGCAGAAAACATTGGCCAGCTACTTGAGCACGCTCTTCGAAGCCTATCAAAAACAAGAAAGCTGGGCGTACTACAACGGCGCTTTCGACGATCAGCTCGGTTGGCGGTCTCTGCATCTCCGCGAATATCCCCGAATCCAGGTCGACGCTGAGTGCCGGGTGTTCAAGCGCTATGATCTGTTCCGGAACGTCGCGGAGTAGTTGTTCGAGTACGCGCGTTTCACCATCGTCAATGCCAGTCTGAGACCAGGACCCTCCTATCCAAGACTGTACGCAAGGCGTCATGTCGGGCCTGGTCCAGGTTTTCGTTCATTCGCCAGTGGAACTCCACGATCAGCTCGGTAACATAATCGATTGTGCCATCCGCCACCATTTTTTCAAGGACGGGATACTCGGCCCCCTCGATGTCCATCTTCACCACGAGGTGGTCCCGCCGGCTGAAGTTGCGCCGGATCCATTGGCTGAAATCGATACACTCCACGACAACAGGGCGGGAGTAATCCACCTTGGAGGCGTTCTTGACGTGACCCGCCAGCAAAGTCGAGCCCCCCTTGTGGTTCGGCCCCCACTCGGTGGCGAGATAGAACTCCATCGTGCCGTCGCGCACCCATACAGCTTTGTTGAAGAAACGAATCGGGGTCCCAGGATACTTGAGCCGGACCTCCTCGACGCAGGACACGAGCTCGGGCTGGGGCTCAAAGGCAAAAAACTCGGTCTCCAGTCCGCGCTGGATCCGCTCTGCGAGAACCTTGCACGTGTTACTCCCGCAGTCCACGAAGACTTTCCGTGGCCGGGTTGTGGTCCATCGTCGCAGGGAGGAAAGCACCCTCGAGAAAAAATCGCGTAGGTCCGACATTATTATTATTGTAGCCGACTCTTGGCGGGAGATCGCTGGAAGGCTTGAGCTTCGTTGGGACCGTAACGAATCCGCAAACCGAGACGCCATAAGGGTGGAGACGTCGCCAAAGGCCGCACTCTCCATTCAAAAGCTTGTTGACTGACCCCAGATAAGGAGAGTAACGTCAGGGGTTAGCCTGCAAAGCACAACGGACCTAACACAGGAGGATGCTTGCCGTGAACAAGAAAAAAGTGATCTCCCATGCCTTGACCGTGCTCGTTCTTCTCGTCGCCTGCAGCTCCCTGGCTCACGCGCAGGCGACCCGGACGTGGGTTTCGGGGGTCGGTGATGACGCCAACCCCTGCAGCCGCACGGCGCCCTGCAAGACCTTCGCGGGCGCCATCTCGAAGACTGCCGCCGGCGGCGAGATCAACGTCCTCGATCCCGGCGGCTTCGGCGGGGTGACGATCACCAAGTCGATCACCATTTCCAGCGAGGGTTTCGAGGCCGGCGTGCTGGTGTCCGGCACGAACGCCATCATCATCAACGCATTGTCGACCGACACCGTGGTCCTGCGTGGTCTCGACATCGAAGGGCTCGGAACCGGCCTGGACGGTATCAAGGTGCTCGGCGGCCTTGGCGCTCTCCACGTCGAGAAGTGCACCATCAATGCTTTCCGCGGCACCAACGGTAACGGTATCGAGATCGCGACGAGCGCGGTGGGAACCACCAAGGTTTTCATCAAGGATACGAACGTCCGCGACAACGGCCAGGGTACGGGTGGTGGCATCTTCATCAACCCCGGCGCGAGCGCCATCGTGAAAGCCTCGCTCGACAACGTACGGATGGAAAACAACCTCTTCGGCTTCAAGGTGCAGGGCTCCTCCACCGCCCAGGTGAACGACAGCACCGCCGCGGGCAACACCAATGCCGGCTTCACGAACGCCCCCGGCGCCGCGATCCTGTCTCTTTCCCGCAGCGTGTCGACTGGGAATGGCACCTTTGGGGTTGTCTGTCAGGGCGCCACGACCAACTTGAACGACACGACCATCTTCGGTAATGGGACCCCCACGACCGGCACCTGCACGTAGCCCCAGGACCACCAACCCACAGTAGCCTCTCACCCCTTTCAGCCGCGAGTCCCTCCCTGCCCTTCACGGGCCGGGAGGGATCGCCGCCTAAGACGGAGAAGGCGCTCCCGCAGCCGCCAGGCGCGGGTCGCCTCCATCGCCGCGACCCGCTCCCGCCAGGCGCGGAGCTCCGCGAGCAGGCGCTCACGCTCCTCGAACAGTGCCAGGCGCTCCTGGGCCAGTTGCTCGCTTTGCTCACGCTGCGCGCCGATCTCTCGTTCTAGGCTCGCCTTCTCCTCCGCCGCAAGATCGATCCGGGCCTGCTGGTCCTGAAAAGTGGCCGCAATCTCCGCCTGCCTACGCTCGTGCTCCCGCGCCAGACGGAAAAGCTCGGCGGCGGAGCGCTGCGAGGCCACCAGGATCTCGGGAAGCCGCTGCCAGTAAAGATCCCGGTGCTTCGCGATGACGTAGGTGTGCATGCGCCGGCGCCGCTCCTCATCCTCGAAGAGCGAGATCATCGAAGAAGGTCGCACCCGGTAGTCGAAGGCCTCGCCGGGCAGGTGATGAAGCTGCCAGCCGCGCTCAGCGGCGCCGATCCACAGGTCCCAGTCCTCCCAACCGGGCGCCGGCATGTCGGGATCGTAGCCGCCGCAGGCACTCCACACCTCTTTGCGCAGCAGGGCGCAGGCGTCGATGAAGTTGAAGGGCAACAGGCTGTCGAGCTCGAACGGCGGCACGTCGACGGTGCCGTTGCGCAGTCCGAAGTCGTAGCGGTCACCGTAAACGGCGGCCACCTGGGGCTGGGCGTCGAGGATCGCGAGGGCCGGCGTCACGAAGCCGGGTCGCAGCCGGTTGTCGGCGTCGAGCGGCAGGATATACGGGCTGCGGGCCAGCTCGATTCCAGCGTTGCGAGCGGCGGCCAGGCCACCGTTTTCCTGGTCGACGATACGGTACCCGGACCGGCGCAGCAGGTCCAGCACCTCAAGGGTCCGTGGCTCGCAGGAACCGTCGTTGATGACGATCAGCTCGCACGGCTCTTCAATGCTGCGCTCGACGCTGGCCACCGCTTCGAGCAGGAGCTCCCCTTGGTCATAGCAGGGAATGACCACCGAGAGGCGAGGAGAATCCGAGGATACGGACCGCGGCCGCGGCGGAGCGGTCGACCACAGGCCGGTCGCGGGCAGGTCGGCCGCGGCATCGAGATCGGCGAGGAGCGCGGCGCAATCGGGGTGGGCGGCGGCGGCGAGGGCGATCAGCGGATCGTCCGCTCCCGACGACTGGAAGAGCTCCGGGTCGATGATCTCCTCTGCCCGCACCCGGGCAGGGTCGAGGCCCAGCCGCTCTTGGAGGAGCGCCAGGAGCCGTGCCGGCTCGCGCAGGACCACGTCGGTGCTGACGAGCAGGGATCGCTCGCGGTGGCGACGGTGGAAGTCGAGCAGGTGACGGTTGTAGAAGGCCCAGATGCGCCACGCGTAATCCGGCCGGCGGAGGAAGACCTCGGCGCCCAACCGCTGCATCGAGTCCGCGACTTCCCAGGGAAAGCGATAGACGAGAAGGTAGCGCGCTCCGGCGAGGAGCGGATCCCAGAAGTCGAGGACCAAACTGGAACGCGGATCCTTCCATCCCCACAGGGCATTGCCGCGCGCGCCGGCCTGCTCTCCGACCAGTCTTGCGGCGCGTTCCCGGTAAGCCGCGAAACCGTCGCGGTCCAAGCGCTCGCTCTCCGTCCACCCCCAATCCGGATGGCCGCCGTCGTCGGAGGCGGTCGCCGCGCGGAGCATCTCGCGGTTCAGAGTCAGGAAATCCAGGTCCTCAAAATAACCACGCGGGTTGTGCTGGTCGGCCGCGAGCTGGCGCTCGCCCATGTCCACGCCGAGGGAGGAGAGGATCGAGGCCACGAGCGACGTGCCCGACCGGTGCATGCCGGCGACGACGAGGGGAGACCGTTCTAGGGCCATCGCGGTCGGCCTGCTGGCGCTGTCATGACGTGCGAATGCTATCAGGGTTCCGAGAGGCTGGCTCCGCGCGGGTGCGGCCTGTAGACTTCGCGAAGAATAGCACTGGCGAAACCGTGCGATAATCCTCTCTCGGCATGCTCCGATGCTTGCTCCTACTGCCGCTGCCTGGCTTGGCCCGGCCCGTAGCCGGTGAGCGCCTCAAGCGCTCCACCGTGAAGCTTGAACGGACGTATAAACCCCTCAGCGGAGGAACTTTCGATGAAAAGAAAACTCGCGTTGGACATTCTCGCGGTGTTGGTCATCCTCGCCTTCGCCGGAGCGCCTGCCTATGCTCAGGCGTCCCGGACCTGGGTCTCAGGGATGGGAGACGACACCAACCCATGCAGCCGCGCAGCACCGTGCAGGACCTTCGCTGGCGCAATCTCGAAGACCGCGGCGGCCGGCGAGATCAATGTTCTCGACCACGGCGGCTTCGGCGGTGTGACGATCACCAAGTCGATCACCATCTCCAGCGAAGGCTTCGAGGCCGGCGTACTGGTGTCCGGCACGAACGCCATTATCATCGACGCGACGACGACCAGCGCCGTGGTGTTGCGCGGCCTCGACATCGAAGGGCTTGGGACCGGCCTGGACGGTATCAAAGTGCTCGGCGGCCTTAGATCTCTCCACGTCGAGAAGTGCACCATCAATAACTTCCGCGGCACCAACGGTTCGGGTATCGAGATCGCGACGAGCGTAGCGGGAACCACCAAGATTTTCATCAAGGATACGAACGTCCGCAATAGCGGCCAGGGTACGGGCGTTGGCATCCTCATCAAGCCCACCGGCAGCGCCGTCGTGAATGCCTCGCTCGACAACGTCCGGCTGGAAAACAACAATGCCGGCCTCCAGGTGAACGGCTCCTCGATCACCCAGGTGAACAACAGCTCCGCCGTGGGCAACGCCAATGCCGGTTTCTCCGCGATCCAGGTGGTGGCGGGCGCCCCAATCGGCTTGACCCTGGACCATTGCGCTTCCAACGGCAATGGCAGTTTCGGACTCGTAACCAACGGCACCGCAACGACGATCGCCCTAATCACCAACTCGACGTTTACCAACAACGCTACCGGCATGCAAGCGCAGGGGACCAGCCAGATCCTCTCCGCCGGCGATAACTTCAACCAAAACAACACGGCGAACGGTGCGCCGACCAGCACCCCCGGCCACCAGTAGGCCTCTCGAACTTACCCAGAGCCCCCGGTCTACGCTCGCACGCCGACCGGGGCGTTCTTCTGTTCGGTCAATCGCTATCGGAGGCCGAGAAGCGCTGCTTCAGCGCGTGTTTGAGGCCGACGAGCCTCTCCCGCAGGCGCCAAGCACGGGTGCCCTCCATCGCCGCGATCCGCTCCCGCCAGACGCAGAGCTCCGGGGTAGCTCTGGACGTGGATTGGATATCTGAGGTGCGACTGAGCCGCGACCTGAGGCTCCGGTTTTCTTACCGTACATCCACCGCCGAGAGGGACGTGGCCATCAGCTCGACTCCCGGGAGATCCCCTCTTCAAAACACGAAGTGGCACCTGCTTCGGGCACCCCGGTCGGGCGCCCAAGGCCTTGCGCTTATTGCTGCTGAAGGGCCCCCTCCAGAGCTTCGAGACGCTCCCTGAGTTCAGAGTTCTCCTTGTGCAGATCGGCAATCTGCTCATGCTGAGACAAGGTGTAAAGAGTAAGCTCCTCGATCTTCTCCAACAACCGCATCTGAGACTGGCCGAGGTTGAGCCCTTGCTCCCTAACCTCGCGAGCGTTCGGTACGTTGGGTAGATGCTTTTCTTGGGTGATAAACTCCCTCAGCTCCTCCAAAGGCATTAACCTATAGCTTGGCTCAAAGACGTAGTCAGGGGCATTAAGCGTCACGCCGTCGTCGATGAACGAACCTCCCGAAACACGGATGTCGCCGCCGTTGACGTGGAGCTTTGAAGCGGGCGTCGTAGTGCCGATGCCAATGTCTCCGGTCGGATTGATGTGCAGCCGATCGGCGTTGTTGGTGCCGAGGATTAGTGGCTTGTCAAATTGCGTGCCAACGATCACCCCGTTGCTGGCCCCAGCGACCACGATCTCCACCCAGCTCGCCAGTGGCTGGCCGAACCTGGAGATTGTCCTCCCGCTGCCGTGTGCCTGGATATTGGCGAAGGAGGAGTTCGACGCTAATTGCAGGGCACTGGAGCCATTCACACCGGTGTTGGCGTTCTCCATTAAAAGCACATTGAACACATCCGCGCTGGGATTCGAGTTCCGAAACCGGGCAGTTACTGGGTTAGAGCCGTTCGATTCCACGTCGAGTCGTGCTGTGGGAGTCGAGGTGCCGATACCGACGTCGCCGGTGGTGGTGACGTTGCCGGCAGAAGTGATCCGCATCCGCTCCACGCTGTTGGTGAGTATGAGAATAGGGTTGTTGTTGACGCTGTCCAGACGCGTCGTCGAGTTAGCGTTGTCGATACCGAAGTAGAGATCGATGTTGCCAGCGTGATCGAGGTAATGTATTCCGGAGTGCCCAGTGGCGCTGGAGTTCTGGAGCCTTGCAGCGACCTGTCCCGCCGCGCTCGACTTGACGTCGAGGCGGACAGCTGGGGTAGACGTGCCGATACCGACGTCGCCGGTGGTGGTGACGAACACCGAATCCTGGGCGCGCGCAATTGGTGTGACCAGCAGACCGAGCCCAGCAGCGAGTGCGCTCATTCCGATCGTCCGAATGATCTTGATCACGGCCATTCCTCCTAGTCTCTCTGTATGCCGTTTGTAAGGTTTCTTTGTCACGCCGATCAGGGGACAACCGCTCTGAAGACGGCCCCAGGCTTGACCCTGAAGCCGGACCTCAATACGACCCGTTGGCCAGCGTGCAGGGTCACGTTACCGGTGGGCTCGATCGTGAGGTTGGGGCCGGCGAAGATGGTGTCGCAGGCCACGAACGCCTGGGTTGAGCTGATGGACTGATTTGCGAGCTCGAGATTGAGGCATTCGACGAGTTTGTCGCTCCAGACATCCGGATCGTTGCGGGAACCCACGAAGTTGCGGTCGTCCGCCCACTGCATCACATGGCCGGCGGCGGTGACGACGGACTGGTCGTAATCGCCGTGATAGCAAGTGGCGGTCCCGGGATCGAGGTAGATCGGGCTGTTGACATCGGTCACTCGTTGATTGGGCCCCCAGATCAGGCCACCGTCGGTTGATACACGCTTGTAATAGTCTTGGAGCAGGTTGGCGCTGTCATTGCGGCGGTCGTACCAGCCGGCGACGAGGGTCGAGCCGTTGACCTGAATCGTCGGGAAATACTGATCGCTGGTCGCTACGTCATTGAGCTGGATCGGTGTGCTCCAAGAAGTGCCACTGTCGGTCGAACGCCGGTAGTAAACGTTGACGACGTCGCCCGAGTTGAACGTGTCCGGGTCCTGGCTGTAGACCATGTGCAACACGCCGCTGCCGTCCACCGCGATCTGGGGCGAGGCCAGGTAGCGGATGTAGCCGTTGAGGGCCGGGCGGCCACAGGCCCCGCTCGCCGTCGCGTCGCGCGGGCTCACCGCATTGGTCAGCGGACTGGTGACTGGGAAATAGCTGACTCCACCATTGGTGGAGCGGGACACCTCGATGCTGATGTTGCCGGTCGGCCAGCTCGCGTACCGCAGCCAGGCCACGAACACGTCACCGTTGGGGGATACCGCCGGCCAGGCCCCTTGGACGATGCCGCCGGCGCTCAAGTTGATCGGCGACGACCAGCTCAGCCCCCCGTTCGTCGAGCGGACGGCGCGGATCGGAGTACCGCTCACCCCGAAGTCCGTCCACACCAGGTACAGGTTGCCATAGTTGGGGCTCGCCGGATTGTTGTCGGCGATGAGGATCTCCTTGTCGTCAGCGCCGGTGGAGGGTATGCTCAGGAGAGAGAAATCTCCGCAGTCATCTGTCGAGCGCCATACCGCGAGGTCGCCGCCGCTGGCCAGGGTGGCAAGATAGAAATAGCCGTCCGCCCGTCGCCAGACCAGGCTTGGGTCTCCAAGCGAGGTAGCCCCGACAGCTCCCCTGTCCTGAAAACTGAGGCCGCCATCGATCGAGCGCGCGAAGCCCGTGAAGCCTCCGCCACCGGTGCTGCCGTAGAACTCCCAGGAGTCGTTGAACGCCGAGCAGTAGGTGCCGGTTACTGGACTGTGGGCAATCGAAGTCTCACTTTGCGTGGTCGAGTTGCCGGTCTCACCCGCCGGGTTGTTGACCAGCACGTCGGTCGCCAGAAAAGCCAACTCACCGGTCGGGAAGGAGTCTTCGGCGCCTTTGCGTACGGGATGGCGGCCCAGCTCGGCCTGCCTGCCGCAGGACCACAGCAGGTTGAACAGGAGCCCATCCATGCGATGCCGCATGCCTGGATTGTCCAGCAGCTTGCAATGCTCTGGGGGCGCGGGGCGGATCTGGGTATTCCCCGATGGATTGGGTTGGGCGAAGAGCGCCTGTCCGTAGGCGCAGCTTCCGAGGACTGCGACCAAAACCATCACGAGACTGCTATGTCGAGGTTCTCGGGATCCGTTTTTTCTCCATTCATTGACCGCCGATGACGTATATCTACGGCTCATACTTCTCTCCTTTCTCGGTGCCGTGCGTCACCCCGTCACCGGCCGGCGCGCGAGCCTGCAGCAGCCTCGTCCAGGCGGCGCGGTTGGAAAGTGCCGAACACCTCCTCAGGAGACAAACGCCTTGAAAATGGCGCCGATCAGGTGACGCATACCTGCTCCTTCGGCTGCTCCGCTTGATCGCGGATGCAGTTGCTCGCGGCCACTCGCCTTTCCCCGCTGATCGCGAGTCGTTGTAGATAAGCCACCGCAAGAGGTTTTTAGGTAGACAAATAGCTACAATGTAATAAAATCCGGCTGAGGCGCACTCCTAAGTAGAAGGAGGTCGCTCCGATGAAGCCCGACGAAGAGCACTTCGCCCAAGTTCTGAAAGGCGTTCGTCCCAGGTTGAAAATGCTGCTGGCGAGCTACCTGGTTCCGCCTCAGGATTACGAGGATCTGCTGCAGGAGGCCTTCTTGGCACTCTGGTGCAAGCGCCTTGAAATCGATGACCCTGAGGCTTGGCTGCTCTCCGCTGTCCGCATGGAGTGCCTGCGGTACCGGCGACGAAAGGCACGGCAGGTGCACATCGGGGTCGAAAAACCTGTGCTGGAGAGCTTGGCAGGGCAGTCGAAAGCCGATCTCCATCTACGGCACGATCTGCGCGCCTCGATCAGAGCCCTACCGGCACGACATCGGGCCTTACTGCAGCTTCGCTATGGGCTCGGCTTGACGCCGGAGGAGACTGCCGGACTGCTCGGGTACCGGCTCTCCAGCCTGAAAAAGACCACGACGCGGTGTTTGCAGTCCCTCCGAAGTCGGCTGTCGTGAGGTTGCCAGGATACCGTGGCCGCAGTCATCCGATTCTCCGTAGCAGGCGCCGTTTCAGATCCACAAGTCGCTTCCGCAAACGCCACGCGCGAGTGCCCTCCATCAAGGAGACCCGCTCCCGCCAGGCACGGAACTCCGCGGCCCCGCCTCGGCGTGGAAGCGCTCGTGCTCCCTGGCCAAGCGGAAGAGGTCGGCGGCGGAACGCTGCGCGCGAGGGCGGTCTGTAGACTTCGCGAAGCATAGCACTGGCGCAATCTTGCGATAATCTGCGCTCGGCATGTCCGATCCTTGCTCCAGCTACCGCTGCCTGGCTTGGCTGGCCCGCAGCCGGTGAGCGCTTCAAGCGCTCCACCGTGAAGCTTGAATGGACGTAAACCCTTCAGCGGAGGAACATTCGATGAAAAGAAAACTCGCGTTGGACCTTCTCGCGGTGTTGGTCATCCTCGCCTTCGCCGGAGCGCCTGCCAATGCTCAGGCGCCCCGGACCTGGGTTTCGGGGATGGGAGACGACACCAACCCATGCAGCCGCGCAGCACCGTGCAGGACCTTCGCTGGCGCAATCTCGAAGACCGCGGCGGGCGGCGAGATCAATGTCCTCGACCACGGCAGCTTCGGGGGAGTGACCATCACCAAGTCGATCGCCATTTCCAACGACGGGAACGACACTGCCGGGGTGCTCGTGTCCGGCACCAACGCCATCATTGTCAACGCCCCCAACACCTCCGTGGTGGTGCTGCGCGGCCTCGACATTGAGGGGCTCGGGACGGGTTTCTCCGGGATTAAGGTGCTGGCGGCCGGCGCGGTCCATGTCGAGAACTGCACGATCAACAACTTCACCCAGTTCGGCATCGACTTCGTCCCTTCAAGCGACACGACCACTACCAGCCAGCTCCACGTCAGCAACTCGATCATTCGCAACAATCAGGGCGCATCGAGCGGTGGAATTCGCGTCAAGCCGGGCACCAATGTCTCGGCTATTGGCATGATCGAAAACACTCAACTGAGGAACAACTTTCAGGGTCTCCGCGCCGAGGACAACAGCAAGGTGACGGCCAAGGCGACCATATCTGCCGGCAACGCCACCGCCGGTTTCATCGCTGTCTCCAACGCGACCGCTGTAACCCTGAACCTCGATAGCTGTGTCGCGACGGGGAATGGGACCTTCGGGATCAAGGCGGACAACCCTAACGCCTCTACCCGATTCGCCAACTGCACGATCGCAGGCAACACAACCGGCATTGGCACCAGCGGAGGTGGTCACACCGTCACCTTCACCGGTAGCAACGATAACGCTGACTCCGGCACCGCGACCGACAGCATCGCAAGGCAGTAACGGACTTCCAAGAAGCCTCTTGACGGTGATCTCTGTCCGCGTGAGAGCCCTCCTTGCCAAGGTCGGCAGGAGGGCTTTTCTATGGCGTCCAGGGGGAGGATGTAGAGACTCCGGGATAGCGCCGCCGGGGACGGGGAGTGCGCACCCGCAAACAAGAAGCCCGAACGAAAAGGGCCGGCCGGGCCGGCCCTTTCGGAATCTGGTCTCCTACGCCGCAGGGCGACGCGAACCCTTTGAGGCCGTGAAGGCAGCCGGACCTAGGCGTGGCCCAGCAGTGTGACCGCGCTAGCGGTCATGGTGGAACCTTGAGCGCTGTAGGTAACTTCCACTTTCTCGCCGACCTTCAGATCATTGAAGGTGATCGCCTTGCCATGCGAAGTGATCTTGGCGGTGGCCGGAACGGCGAACGTGTCGCTCTTGCTCTTGGTCTTCACCACCAGGCTCGCGCCCGCGGTGTCGACCGAGGAGATCGCGCCGATCGCCTTCTCGATTTTCGCCGTCGTGGTCGTGGTGGTCTTGGTGGACTTGGTGGTGGTCGTCGCACCGGTGGCGGCAAAGCCGGGGAGCGAGATCGCGGCGAGAGCGAGAGCGGCGGCCAGAATGGTAACCTTTTTGAACATGGAAAGCTCCTTGTAGTTGAAGTTTTCGGGGCTGCTGAGCCCGGTGCCGGGGGTTCGCCGGCAACCCCTGGAAGAGCACGGACTGTGCCAAGGGCTTGCGCCGCGGGCGCCAGGGAGCGGCACCCCTCGCGGCCGTACCTTTCCCACCGCGGGAAACTTTTCGACTGACCCTTTTGGCGCGCCATCGTGCCGCAGTGCATCGCCCGGAAAGCGCTGCTACCATCCCGTCGCGGCGAGCCGCTCTCGCCGCGGAGGTTCTCGATCGCTCATGCCCGCCCGAGCCCCTGGTGCTTCCTTTCGGCACTCCGACACACGGATCTGGCTGATCGCCGGAGCGGCCCTGTTGACCACTCTCGCTCTCGCGGCCGGAATCGTTCTCGAAGAAAGGCGTCTCACCAGCGGCGAGCAGCTTCTGATTCGCACGACCCGCAACGACGGCCGCAACCTGGCCGGCATTCTCGCGTCGGAATTGAGCCATACCGGTTGCTCTCGACTCGCCGAAGCGGCATCCGAGGATCGCTTCGAGCACCAGGCCATAAAAGCCCTCTCGGCGTCGCCCGAGATCAGCTATCTGTACGTTCTCAACACGCGAGGCGAAATCGTCTGGAGCTCGAACGAACGCACGCTCGGGAGTTTGTGGCGCGGTGGGACTCCGACGGATTTCCTGAGCGAAGGGCATCAGCGGGCGAGAGTTCCCGATCCTGAAAGCCCAAGCGACGCCGACGTTTTCGTCGAGATGGTTGCCGCGGCGGGCACCACCCCCCGCTGCGGCGCGGTGGTCGTCGGGTTGTCGGAGCAAGGGCTTGCCAGGCGGCTGCGGAGCGGCACTTCGCGCATCCTGGCGAGCCTTGCCGGAATTCTGTTTTCGATCCTGGTCGCCGTCGGCGGCGCAAGCCTTGCGCTGGCCAATCGAAAGGGCGAAGAGATCCGTCGAAGCGCCCAGGCCGAGCACCTGGCCGAGCTCGGGCTGCTCGCGGCCGGCTTGGCGCACGAGCTGCGAAATCCTCTCAACGCCATTCATTTCGCCTCGGACTCGCTGGCCCTCCGCGCCCGCCAGCTGGAGACGGGCTCGTCCGGCGAAATGGTCGAGATCACGCAGGAGATCTCCGACGAGGTCTCGGAGCTTGATCGCATCGTTCGGTCGTTTCTCTCCTATGCCCGCCAATCCCGGGACGTGCCGGAGGACTTGGACGTCGCCGCGATTTCCCGCTCGGCGCTCCTGATCGCGCGCCCGGAGCTCCTGCG
>Ga0268264_10001473_pt1 | contig 21971 bp, 26 predicted proteins | sample KBSSwiS32_FD_190357 | JGI IMG/M metagenome (GOLD analysis project Ga0268264, IMG submission 190357) | Switchgrass rhizosphere microbial communities from Kellogg Biological Station, Michigan, USA - KBS Switchgrass S3-2 (SPAdes) (version 2) | ecosystem: Host-associated > Plants > Roots >...
TTGCGACGCCCCGACTGATGCTGCGATCCGATCTCGACCCTGCTCCTGCGTTGACCTCGGCACGAGGCAGCGGCGTCGGCTTCGCCGTCGCATGAGCGGCGTTGGCGCGGCCTTGCGCGCGACGCCGCCGCGGCGGGCCGCGGCGTGACGCTCACCTGGATCGTTCTCGCGACCGCACTCGGCGGCCTGCTCTCGGTGATCGTCGCCGCGGCGCTGACGCTGGCGGTGCTGTCGAAGGTCGTGCACCATCTGGTGAGCCTGTCGACGGGCGTGCTGCTCGCGACCGCGCTGCTCGACATCCTGCCCGAGGCGTTCTCGGCCAAGGCGCCGCCGCAGGCGCTGTTCGCGACCCTGCTCTGCGGCCTGATGTTCTTCTTCCTGCTCGAGAAGGCCGAGCTCTATCGCCACAGCCACCACCACGAAGGCGACGAGCACCACCACCAGCACGGCTTCGACCGCGCCCAGGCCGGTCGCGGCGGCTGGAGCGTGATCCTCGGCGACAGCATCCACAACTTCTGCGACGGCATCATCATCGCCGCCGCCTTCCTCGCCGACACGCACCTGGGAATCGTCACGTCGCTGGCGATCATCGCGCACGAGATACCGCAGGAGGTCGGCGACTACATCGTCCTCCTCAACGCCGGCTTCTCGCGCGGGCGCGCGCTCCTGTTCAACGCGCTCTCGGGGCTGGCCGCGGTCGCCGGCGGCGTCATTGGCTATTTCATCGTCGGGCCGTGGCAGTCGTACTTCCCGTACCTGCTCGTCGTCGCTTCGAGCAGCTTCATCTACGTCGCCGTCGCCGACCTGATCCCCCAGTTGCAGCACCGCCTGACGCTGCGCGAGACGGCGGCGCAGCTGTTCTGGCTCGGCTCGGGGCTGGCGATCGTCCTCCTGGCGATCAGCCAGCTGCGCTGAGGTCCGCGCGCCGTCAGCGGACGACGAGCACCGGCACCGTCGTGTGCTTGAGGACGTCGTGCGTCTCGCTGCCGAGGAAGAGCGATGCCAGGCCGCTGCGCCCGTGCGAGCCCATCACGAGCAGGTCGCAGTGCTGCTCGGCGGCGTGGGCGACGATCGCCTCCCACGGCTGCAAGCCCTCGACCGTCTGCGCATGGCAGGCGATGCCGGCGGCTTCGCAGGCCTCGGCGACGGCGTGAACGTGCCGCGTCGCCGTGCGCTCCTGCGCATCGAAGAATTCCTGCGGTGGCGTCGGCTGCATCTCGGCGACGGCGCCGTACGGGAACGGCTCCTTGACGCAGAGCGTGAAGATCTCGGCGCCGACCGTCTTTGCCAGGCCGATCGCGGTGGCGACGGCGCGGCCGCTGAGCTCGGAGCCATCGGTCGGGACGAGGATTCGCTTGAACATCGTGGACCTCCCGGGGATCGGACGGATTGGAACCGCGCTTGGATCTTCGCATCGCCGCCCGCCGCCGTCATCGGGGGCGGCCCGCCTCGGCGGTCAGCCGCGCGCGATCGGCCGGGCCGGGTCGGCCGACCACTCGCTCCAGGAACCGGGGTAGAGCAGCGAGCCCGCGAGGCCGGCGTGCTCCATGGCGAGCAGGTTGTGGCATGCCGTCACGCCCGACCCGCACGAGTGGATCACCTCGTCGGGCGCCCGGTCGCCGAGCAGGAGGCCGAACTCCTGGCGCAGCCGGTCGGGCGCCTTGAAGACGCCGCCGTCGGCGAGGTTTTCCCGGTGGAAGCGGTTGAGCGCCCCGGGGATGTGGCCGGCGACCGGATCGATCGGCTCGGCTTCGCCGCGAAAGCGCTCGCCGCTGCGTGCGTCGAGGACGGTGCGCCGCGGCGGCCGCGTCGCCACGCCGGCGGCGTCGACGCTCGGCGCGAGCGACGGGCGATCGGGGTAGGGCGTCTGTGCCGGCACCGGCGCGGGTGAAGGCTGGTCGGTCAGCATGCCGCCGGCGCGCTGCCAGGCCGAGAGGCCGCCGTCGAGGACGGCGACGCTGCGGTGGCCGAGCCAGCGCAGCATCCACCACAGGCGGGCGGCGTACACGCCGCCTTGCCCGTCGAGCGCGACGACTGCCGTCTCCGGACCGATGCCGAGCGCAGTCACGGTGCGCGCGAAGTCGGCGCGATTCGGCAGCGGATGGCGGCCGTTCTTGCCGTTCTTGGCTCCGCTCAGGTCGCGATCGAGATGGAGATAGTGCGATCCCGGCACGTGCGACGCCCGGAAGCGCTTCTCGCCGGCGTCGGTGTCGGCGAGATCGAAGCTGGTGTCGACGACGACGGGCTTCGGGTCGCGCGCCAGCAGCGTCGCGAGCTCGGTCGCGCCGATCAGGGTCGTGGAGGCGGTCGTCATTCGGCTTCAGCGCATCGCCTTCTGGTACCACTCGTGGAACTGCTGCATGCCGTCTTCCATCGGGCTCTGGTACGGCCCGAAGTCGTCCTCGCCGCGCTCGAACAGGGCGCGCCGGCCGGCGTCCATGCGCAGGGCGATCTCGTCGTCCTCGGCGCAGGTCTCCCAGTACGCCGCCTGCTCGGCCTCGACGAACTCGCGCTCGAAGGCGTGGATGTCCTCGGGGTAGTAGAACTCGACGACGTTGAGCGTCTTCTGCGGCCCCTTGGGCACCAGCGTCGAGACGACCAGCACGTGTGGGTACCACTCGACCATCGTCGCCGGATAGTAGGTCAGCCAGATCGCGCCGTGGCGCGGCACCGGGTCGTCGAAGCGGCCTTCGCGGTAGGCGAGGACGGCGTCGTGCCACTTCCGGTACGCGGGCGACCCCGGCTTGGCGAGCTCGTTCTTCGGACCCACGGTCTGCACCGAGTGGTGCCTGCCGAACTCCCAGCGCAGGTCCTCGCAGGTGACGAACTGGCCGAGCCCGGGATGGAACGGCGCGACGTGGTAGTCCTCGAGGTAGACCTCGATGAAGGTCTTCCAGTTGTACTCGCACTCGTGCAGCTTGACGCTGTCGAACACGTAGCCGGTGAAGTCGAGCTCGCGCGCCGGGCCGATGCCGGCCAGCTCGGCGGCGACGTCGCGTTGCGCGGCCCCGGCGATCCTGGGCACGTCGAAGACCATGCCGTTCCAGCTCTGGACCGGAAAGTTGGCCAGGTCGCGGCACGGATCGTCGGCGAAATGGGGCGCCCCGATCAGCTGGCCGCCGAGGTCGTAGGTCCAGCGGTGCAGCGGGCAGACGATGTTCGACCCGGTGTTGCCCCGGCCGCGCAGCATCACCGCCTGGCGATGCCGGCAGACGTTCGAGACCAGGCGCAGCCCGGCCGGCGTCCGCAGCAGGGCGCGACCCTCGTTTTCGTTCGGCAGGGCGTAATAGTCGCCGACCTCGGGGACCGCGAGCGAATGGCCGATGTAGCGCGGGCTGCGCGCGAACAGGCGATCGACCTCCCGCTCGTAGAGTGCCCGGTCGAAGTAGCTGCCGACGGGAAGCGGTGACTGCGCTGGGGCGAGCGCTTCAGGGGTGACGCGCAGGTCGGACATGACTTGGGGGAGGAACCTCCATGGGTGGCGTTGGCACAACGCGGGCCTGACGGCGGCGGCATGCCGCGGTGACGGCCGAAGGGTCGCGGATTGTACCCAGCGCCTCCGGCCGGACGGCCGCGGGCGACCGGCCGAAAGCCCGGCCGTCCACCGGCACCGGACCGCCGCGCTTCGGGGGGCATGTGAGGCCGGGGCGGCTGACTACAATCGTCGCTTTTCTGCTGATTGAATGACGACCGATTCCCGTCCCGACCCTGCGCCGGCGGTGCCCGCCAGCTACGAGGTCGCGTTGAGCGAGCTGGAGTCGCTGGTCGCCTCGATGGAGGGCGGCCAGCTGCCGCTCGAAGGCCTGCTCGCGAGCTATCGGCGCGGCACCGAGCTGCTGCAGTACTGCCGTTCCCGCCTCGAGGCGGTCGAGCAGCAGGTGAAGGTGCTCGAGGACGGCCAGCTGCGGCCGTGGCCGACGACATGAAGCGCGACGCGTTCGACACCTGGGCCCTCGCCGAGCTCGATGCGGTCGAGGCGGCGCTCGACGCTTGCGTTCCGGCCGATGCACCAGCCGGCCTCGGCGACGCCATGCGCTATGCCGTCCTCGACGGCGGAAAGCGACTGCGTCCGCTGCTCGTGCTCGCCGCGGCCGATGCGGTCCACGGCGTGCGTGCGGCGGCGCTGCGCGCAGCCTGCTCGGTCGAGCTCATCCACGCCTACTCGCTGGTCCACGACGACCTGCCGTGCATGGACGACGATGTCTTGCGCCGCGGCAAGCCGACGGTGCACGTCCGCTTCGGGGTGGCCCAGGCGATGCTTGCCGGCGACGCCATGCAGGCGCTCGCGTTCGAGGTCCTGACGCCCACCGACGACAGCGTCGCCCCGGCATTGCAGGCGCGCCTGTGCGCGTTGCTGGCGCGCGCCGCGGGCGGCGGCGGCATGGCCGGCGGCCAGGCGATCGACCTGGCGAGCGTCGGCTGCCAGCTTGACGAGCGCGCGCTCTCCGACATGCACCGCAGGAAGACCGGCGCCCTCTTGCGCGCCAGCGTCCTGATGGGCGCCGCCTGCGGCACGCCGAACGCGCGCGAGTGGCAGTCGCTCGCCGAGTACGGCGACGCGATCGGCCTCGCCTTCCAGGTCGTCGACGACATCCTCGACGTGACCCAGGCGTCGTCGACGCTCGGCAAGACGGCGGGCAAGGATATCGACAACAACAAGCCGACCTACGTCACCGTGCTCGGCCTCGACGCCGCCCACGCCCACGCCGAGGCCTTGCGCCGCGCTGCCCACGCGGCGCTCGACGGCAGCGGCATGGCCGACACCGAGCAGCTGCGCGAGCTCGCCGACCGCGTCGTCGCACGCGAATCCTGATGCCCAAACTCCTCGATCAGATCGACGCGCCCGCCGACGTGCGCCAGCTCTCGCGCCCCGAGCTCAAGCAGCTCGCCGCCGAGCTGCGCGAGTTCGTCGTCCAGACGGTCTCGCAGACCGGCGGCCATTTCTCGTCGAACCTCGGCACGGTCGAGCTGACGATCGCGCTGCACTACGTCTTCGACACGCCGTACGACCGCCTGGTCTGGGACGTCGGCCATCAGACCTACCCGCACAAGACGATCACCGGCCGCAAGGACCGGATGTCGACCCTGCGCCAGCTCGGCGGCATCTCGGGATTCCCGCGCCGCGACGAGAGCGAGTACGACACCTTCGGCACCGCCCATTCGTCGACCTCGATCTCGGCCGCGCTCGGCATGGCGGTCGCGGCGCGGATGAAGGGCGAGGCGAGGAAGTGCGTCGCCGTCATCGGCGACGGCGCGATGACTGCGGGCATGGCATTCGAGGCGCTCAACAACGCCGGCTTCGCGCACCAGGGGCAGCAGGCCGACATGCTGGTCGTCCTGAACGACAACGACATGTCGATCTCGCCGCCGGTCGGTGCGCTCAACCGCTACCTGGCGCGGCTGATGAGCGGCAAGTTCTACGCCGCGGCGCGCGACACGGCCAAGACCGTGCTCAAGAACGCGCCGCCGCTGTTCGAGCTCGCCAAGCGCTTCGAGGAGCACGCCAAGGGCATGGTCGTTCCGGGGACGATCTTCGAGGAGTTCGGCTTCAACTACGTCGGCCCGATCGACGGCCACGACCTCGACTCGCTGATCCCGACACTCGAGAACCTGCGCGACCTGAAGGGCCCGCAGTTCCTCCACGTCGTCACCCAGAAGGGCTACGGCTACAAGCTCGCCGAGGCCGACCCGGTCGGCTATCACGCGGCCTCGGGCAAGTTCGACCCCAAGGTCGGCTTCGTCAAGCCTTCGACGCCGGCCAAGACGACATTCACCCAGGTGTTCGGCCAGTGGCTGTGCGACATGGCCGAAAAGGACGAGCGCCTGGTCGGCATCACGCCGGCGATGCGCGAAGGCTCGGGGATGGTCGAGTTCGACAAGCGTTTCCCGAAGCGCTTCTACGACGTCGGCATCGCCGAGCAGCACGCCGTCACCTTCGCCGCCGGCCTGGCGTGCGAGGGGATGAAGCCGGTGGTCGCGATCTACTCGACCTTCCTGCAGCGCGCTTACGACCAGCTGATCCACGACGTCGCGATCCAGAACCTGCCGGTCGTCTTCGCGCTCGACCGCGGCGGCCTCGTCGGGGCCGACGGCGCGACCCACGCCGGCTCGTTCGACATCGCCTACCTGCGCTGCATCCCGAACGTCAGCGTGATGACGCCGGCCGACGAGAACGAATGCCGGCAATCGCTCTACACCGCGTTCCTGCAGAACCATCCGGTCGCGGTGCGCTATCCGCGCGGCGCCGGCGCCGGCGTCGCCGTCGAGGCCGAGATGACCGAGATTCCGTTCGGCACCGGCGAGATCCGGCGCGAGGCGTCGCGCACGGTCGCACCGGGCAAGCGGATCGCGATCCTCGCCTTTGGCACCTTGCTCTATCCGGCGCTCGCCGCGGCCGAGCGCATCGATGCGACTGTCGCCAACATGCGCTTCGCCAAGCCGCTCGATGTCGCCCTGGTGACTGACCTGGCGCGCCGCCATGATGCAATCGTCACGGTGGAAGAAGGAACCATCCTGGGCGGCGCCGGCAGCGCCGTGCTCGAGGCGCTGGCCGAGGCGCGCATCGAGATACCGGTGCTCACCCTCGGCCTGCCCGACACCTTCGTCGAGCACGGTGATCCGGCCAAGCTCCTCGCCCAGTGCGGGCTCGACGCCGGCGGCATCGAGCAATCGATCCAGCGCCGCTTCGCCAGCGCGCCGGCGCTGCTTCGAACGGCGGTCGGGCAATAGGGCCGCCGCGCACGGCGGCCCCGGTGGCCGCACGCGGGCGCCGCCGAAGGTTTGCTGGCATGCTTGAGGACGCCCGTCTGCAACGGGCCTGACGACGCACGATGACCAACCTGATCGACGCCCTGCACATCCCCGACACGCAATCGGCGCGCGACGATCGCCACCTCGCGATCCAGCGCGTCGGCGTGCGCGGCGTGCGCTATCCGATCCAGCTGCGGATCGAAGGTGCGGTCGTCCCGACGGTCGCCGACTGGTCGCTCGACGTCGCCCTGCCGGCCGAGCAGAAGGGCACGCACATGTCGCGCTTCGTCGCCTGGCTCGACGCCATCGACGATCCGCTCGACGCCGCGACGCTCAAGCGCGAGGGCGCGCGCATGCTCGCACTGCTCGCTGCCGACGCCGGCCGCATCGAGGCCTCGTTTCCGTTCTTCCTGCGCAAGCGCGCCCCGGTGTCGGGCGTCGAGAGCCTGCTCGAATACCAGGGGCGCTTCGTTGTCGAGGCGACGAGCAGCGAGAGCACGGTATGGGCCGAGGTGGTCGTTCCCGTCAAGTCCCTGTGCCCGTGCTCGAAGGAGATCTCGGACTACGGCGCGCACAACCAGCGCTCGCACGTGACGATCCGGGTCGAGGCGCTCGCCGAGCTCTCGTGGCTCGAGCTCGTTCGCTTCGCCGAGGATTCGGCGTCGGCCGAGATCTGGTCGTCGCTCAAGCGCGCCGACGAGAAGTGGATCACCGAGCGCGCCTACGAGAACCCGAAGTTCGTCGAGGACATGGTGCGCGACGTCGCCTTGAGGCTCAACGCCGATCCGCGCGTCGGCCGCTACAGCGTCGACGTCGAGAACTTCGAGTCGATCCACGCGCACAGCGCGATGGCGCGCATCGAGCGCTAGCGGCGCGCCTCGGGGCCCGGCGGTCCGGGCCTCAGACGACCTGCAAGGGCAGCCAGACGAGCGCGACGAGCAGCGTCACCCAGATCGCCGTCGCCAGCCACGCCTGCCAACGCGTCGCCGCGAACGAGCGCCGAAACGCTCCCCACGCGACGACACACCAGGCGGCGGTCGCGACCCAGACCAGCGCGCCGAGAACGACCAGCACCGTCGCCGGGCCGCGCATCGGCCCGGTGTCCAGGGCCGCCATCGACGGCACCGACATCGGCGCCGAGGCCGCCATCGACGCGTGCAGGCCATCGAGTGCGCGCTGGAGCCAGCCGGCGTCGACCAGCTGCACGGCCGTCGTCGTGACCAGCATCCCGGTGCACACGCCGACCCAGGTGCCGCCGAAGATGTAGGCGAAGATCACGCCGACACGCCGCGAGCCGGCGCCGCCCTGGACGAAGCGCCAGGCGAGCGCGAGCGTCGCGACGAGCAGGCCGGCGGCGAGGAGGCCCACCAGCAGGCCGGTCAGCAGCCACGCCAGCACGCCGAGCACCCGCTCGCCGAGCGAGCCGCGAGCGATCAGGTCGACATCGATCCCCGCGAACAAGACGACGTGACCGAGCACGAGGGCGGTGCACAGGAAGGCGAAGGCGCGCAGATGGTCGCCGGCGGCGCCGGTCTGGCGGCGCGCGATCAGCCGGCGCGGGTGGCGCACCAGGTCGAAGAGATCGACGCCCCAGCGCCTGATCGCGCGCGTGCCGGTGCCGGCGCTGTCGAGCGGGGCGCGATCCGAGTCGATCGCGAACCGCGTCTGCAGCAGCTCGATCAGCCGGTCGGCGTCGTAGCGCCAGCGGCTGTCCGAGAGCTCGACGGCCTGGCAGCGCGAGAACTCGGCGAGCGACGGCGGCAGGTCGTCCGCCGACGGCATCGTCGCGCCTTCGACGAGCACCGGAACGACCGCCGCGCGCGCGGCGAGCGCGAGCTCGATCTCGAGGCGGACGAAGTCTGCGGGGTCGTCGAGGCGGCGTCGACCCGTGGCGTCGCTGGCGCCGAGCCAGCGACGGCCGACGACGACCAGCACGACGGTCGCCGACTCGACCGAGCGCCGGATCGCCTCGACGAAGTTCTCGCCGGCGCCGATCTCGCGATCGCGAAAGACGCGGTCGTCGCCGAAGTGCGCCTCGAGCGCGTCGGCGAGCCGTCCGGTCGCGCTCGTGCTGTCGTCGCGCCGATACGAAAGAAAGATCTCGGCCATCGCTCCTCGCCGCGCCGATGCTAGCGGCTCGTCGCGCCGGGACCGGCGTCAGCGCTTGCGCCGGGTGGCGTTGCCCTTCGCGTCCGGCCCGTCGTGCGACGAGCCGCCGAGCCGCGCGGCGAGCGCCGTGCGCAGCAGGTACTCGACCTGCGCATTGGCGCTGCGCAGCTCGGCCGCCGCCAGACGCTCGATCTCGGCCCACACGACCGGATCGATGCGCAGCAGGAACGACTTCTTGTCGGGACTCGCCATCGGCGGCCGCGCTTGCGCTGGAGGCCGGCGCTCAGGTGTAGAGGGTGCCGGTGTTGATGACCGGCGTCGCGTCGTGGTCCGAGCAGAGGACGACGAGCAGGTTGCTCACCATCGCCGCGCGCCGCTCGTCGTCGAGCTGGAGCAGGCCGCGCTCGGCGAGGCCGTTCAGCGCCAGCTCGACCATGCCGACGGCACCCTGGACGATCTTCGTGCGCGCGGCGATCACCGCCTCGGCCTGCTGCCGGCGCAGCATCGTGCCGGCGATTTCGGGGGCGTAGGCGAGGTGGGTGAGCTTGGCGTCGACGACGACCAGCCCGGCCTGGTCGAAGCGCTGCTGCAGCTCGGCCCGGAGCGCGCTCGAGACTTCCTCGGTGCCCGATCGCAGCGTCACTTCGCTCTTGCTGGTCGTCGAGCCGGGTTCCTCGAGGTTGTCGTAGGCGTAGCTCAGCGCCAGGTGGCGCAAGGCGGACTCGGCCTGCGTCAGCACGTAGGCCTCGTAGTTCTCGACGTCGAAGCTCGCCCGCGCCGTGTCGTCGACACGCCAGACGACGGTCGCGGCGATCTCGATCGGGTTGCCGCGCAGGTCGTTCACCTTGAGCTTTTCGCTGTTGAAGTTGTGCGCGCGCACCGAGATCTTGGTCTTGCTGTAGAACGGATTGGCCCAGCGCAGGCCGCCTGATCGGTCGGTGCCGCGGTAGTTGCCGAACAAAAGCAGCAGCGCCGCCTGGTTCGGCTGCAGCATGTACAGCCCGGCGAAGCACCAGAGCGCGAGCAGGCAGGCAGCGACGACGATCGCCAGCGTCGGCCCCATCGGCCGGGTCGCGAACACGGCGATGGCGACGACGAGGCCGAGCAGGCCGATGGTGATGTAGACGAAGCCGCTGCTCGTCGCCGCGGGCCGCTCTTCTGCCGACTTGATGGCCATGACACACGCTCCTGATGAGTCGCCCTGGTTTCACCGGCGATCCGGCGATGTCAGAGTGATATCACTTTAGTAGCAGCAAAGGAGCCCGTCAAGGGCGCCGCGACCCATCCGGACGAACGGTCAGGCGTCGGCCGCGACGGTCAGCCCGAGCAGCGTCGGATCGCCGCGGCCGAGGCGGACGACGACCGGCGAGTCGCCGCTGAGATCGATCACCGTCGTCGGCTGCATCGGGCAGGCGCCGGCGTCGACGATCGCCTGCACCGACTTTTCGAAGCGCTCGCGGATCCGCGCGGCGTCGTTCATCGGCTCGCTCGCGCCGGGCGGGATCAGCGTCGTCGCGAGCAGCGGCTGGCCGAGCAGGTCGAGCAGCGCGCCGGTCACCGGATGGTCGGGGACGCGCAGGCCGATGGTTCGCCGCGACGGGTGCGAGACCCGGCGCGGCACTTCCTTGGTCGCCTCGAGGATGAACGTGAACGGCCCGGGCGTCGCCAGCTTGAGAAGGCGGTACTGGCGGTTGTCGACGCGGGCATAGCTCGCCAGCTCGGAGAGATCCCGGCAGAGCAGCGTCAGGTGATGGCGCTCGTCGACGGCGCGGATCCGGCGCAGCTGCTCCGCAGCCGCCTTGTCGTCGAGGTGGCAGGCGAGCGCGTAGCTCGAGTCGGTCGGAATCGCGGCGACGCCGCCGGCCTGGAGGATCTGCGCCGCCTGCTTGAGGAGGCGCGGCTGCGGGTTGAGCGGATGGACTTCGAAGTACTGCGCCATGCGCCGATTGTCGGCGCCCGCGCGGTCCTAGCCGGGTTGGTGCACCCGCTCGGCGAGCGCGTTCCATACCGGCGTCAGCGTCGCCGGCAGCGGCGGCAGGCCGCCCAGATCGATCCGGCTCTCGTCGGGGCTGTGGAAATCGCTGCCACGCGAGGCGAGCAGGTCGAACTCGCGCGCGGTTGCGGCATAGCGTTCCGCCTCGGCCGCGGTGTGGCTGCCGGTCACGACTTCGACGCCGCGCCCGCCGTGGCCCTTGAACTCGGTGAAGAGCGCGTACTCCTCGGTCGGCGAGAACTTGTAGCGCGCCGGATGGGCGACGATCGCGATGCCGCCGGCGTCGCCGATCCAGGTGACCGCGTTCTTCAGCGTCGCCCAGCGGTGCGGAACGAAGCCGGGCTTGCCCTCGACGAGGAAGCGGCGGAAGACCTCCTGCGTGTCGGCGCAGACGCCGGTCTCGACGAGGTGGCGCGCGAAGTGCGTGCGCGAGATCAGGTCCGGGTTGCCGACGTAGCGCAGCGCGCCTTCGTAGGTCCCGGGAATGCCGACCTTGACCAGCTCGTCGGCCATCTCGCGGGCGCGCGCCTCGCGGCCGCCGCGCGTCGCGGCCAGGCCCTGGCGCAGCCGCTCGTCGGTGCTGTCGATGCCGAGGCCGACGATGTGCACGGTCGTGTCGAGGAAGGTCACCGAGATCTCGACGCCGTTGAGGTAGGGCAGGCCGGCGGCGCGCGCGGCGTCGCGCGCCCGCTGCTGGCCGCCGAGCTCGTCGTGGTCGGTCAGCGCCCAGAGCTCGACGCCGTTGGCCTTGGCGCGAGCGGCGAGCGCCTCGGGCTCGAGCGTGCCGTCGGAGACGGTCGAATGGCAGTGCAGGTCGGCGTTCATGGGTGGATTGTCGATCCATCCCAGTTGCGGCGTCGTCGGGGCACGCCGTCTGCCCCATCGGCACCGTTCCCTTTTCTCGGCGCTCACCGTTTCCTGTCCGTGCCTGCCGTCCTTGCCCGCTGCTTCGCGGTCGCTGCCTTGCTGGCGGCGACGGCGTGCTCGACCTACCTCGACGCGCGCGCCGAGGCCGCCTTGCGCGAAGCGCTGTTGCGCGTCGTCGGTCCGGCCGAGTCGTACGACGTTCGCGTGTCGGGCGCGAGCCTCGACGGCAGCCGCTTCGAGCGCGTCCGCTTCGTCGGCCGCCGCATCGCCCGAGCCGACCGGCCCGTGCTCGACCGGCTCGAGCTCGACCTGCACGGCGTCGTCGTCGATCGCGCGGCGAAGTCGCTGACGGCGGTCGCGGCGACTCGCGTCGAGCTGCAGCTGAAAGGCGCCGACCTCGCGGTGTTCCTGCGCCGTTGGCTCGGCGAGCCGGAGGTCACGCTCGCGCCGCCCGACCGCATCGCCGTTGTCGGCACGCCGCGCATCGGCGCCATCGCCCTCGGCGGCGCGGCCGCCGCCGAACTCCAGGGCCGGCTGGTCGGCAACGGCGCGCAGCTGTTCCTGACCATCGACCGCATTCGTCTCGGTCGAGGCGAAGCGCCGCCGCTCGCTCGCGTCATCGTCGAGCGCGCGATCAATCCGATCTTCGACGTCGGCGAGGCGCCGCTGCCGGCGCGTCTCGACGCGGTCGAGGTCGGCGCCGACGACACGATCCGCATCGCCGCCTCGGGCAGTCGCCTTCCCCAGGCAGCGCCTTAGCGTTCGCCATGGCCGGCGCGCTGCGCCCGGCCGCTACTCGATCCCGACGACGATCATCTGGACGCGCTCGACGCCGTTGTAGGCGTCGAGGCCGAGGCGCCAGGCGAGACGGACGCGGTCTTCAACCGGCTCGACGCGGCCGAACCAGATCGCGTCGCGAACGACGCCGCCGACGCGAACGGCGAGCTTGAGGTGCTTCTCGCCGACCAGGCGCTGCGAGACCACCTCGACCGCATCGCAGAACAGCGGCGCGTCGAACGCGGCGCCCCAGACCTGGTCGTCGAGGAGGCGGACCGTCGCCGGGTCGAAATGCTCGGCGGCGAGCGGGCCGTCGCTGACGAGCGTCCGCTCGAGCGTCGCGGCGTCGAGGCCTTCGCGCGCGACGCGTTGCAGCGCGTCGCGGAAGACCGCGAAGTCGGCGGCGGCGATCGTGCAGCCAGCGGCCATCGCGTGGCCGCCGAAGCGCACGAGCAGGCCGGGGTGGCGCTTGCTGACGAGGTCGAGCGCATCGCGCAGGTGAAAGCCGTCGATCGAGCGGCCCGAGCCTTTCAGCGCGCCGTCCTGGCCGAGCGCGAAGACGAAGCTCGGCCGGTGCAGGCGATCCTTCAGGCGCGACGCGATGATGCCGACGACCCCCTCGTGGAACGAAGGATCGAAGACGGCGAGCGCCGGCTCGACCGTGCCGCTCAGCGCGAAGGCGCGGTCGACCTGGGCCTCGGCGTCCTCGCGCATCGTCGCCTCGAGCGTGCGCCGCTCGCGGTTGATGGCGTCGAGCGTCGTCGCGAGCTCGTGGGCGCGCGCCGTGTCGTCGCTGAGCAGGCACTCGATCCCGAGCGTCATGTCGGCCAACCGCCCGGCCGCGTTCAGGCGTGGCCCGATCGCGAAACCGAAATCGGCGGCGCTCGCCTGGCGCGGATCGCGCCCCGCGACCGCGAACAGCGCCGCCACGCCCGGCTGCATGCGGCCGGCACGGACTCGCTTCAGCCCGTGCGCGACGAGGCAGCGGTTGTTGCGATCGAGGCGGACGACGTCGGCGACGGTGCCGAGCGCGACCAGGTCGAGGAGCGCGTCGAGCCGAGGCTGTGGACGCGGCGCCCCCACGCTCCCTGCGGTCGATGCCCCCCGAGGGGACGCGGCCGGGCTTGAGAGCGGCCGGGCGCCCGGTCCGGCCGAAAATTCGCCCGGTTCCCGCAGCTCGGCGCGCAGCGCGAGCAGGACATAGAACGCGACGCCGACGCCGGCGAGGTGCTTGCTCGCGAAAGAGCAGCCTGGCTGGTTCGGATTGACGATCACGTCGGCGGCCGGCAGGACGACGCCGTCGTCGCCCTGGATCGGCAGATGGTGGTCGGTGATGACGACCGCGAGCCCCGCCGCGTGCGCGTGGGCGACGCCGTCGAGGCTGGCGATGCCGTTGTCGACGGTCATCAGCACATCGGCGCCCTGGGCGACGACGAGGTCGACGATCTGCGGTGTCAGCCCGTAGCCGTGGACGCGCCGGTCGGGGACGACGTATGACAGCGTCGCCGGGTCGGCACCGAGGAGGCGCAGCCCGCGCAGCGCCACCGCGCACGCGGTCGCACCGTCGCAGTCGTAGTCGGCGACGACGCAGATGCGGCTGCCGGCGCCGATCGCATCGGCGAGCAGGATGGCGGCGTCGTCCGCGCCGGCCAGCCCGGAAGGTGGGAGCAGGCGCGCGAGCCCGTCGTCGAGCTCGTCCGCGCCGCGCACGCCGCGCGCCGCGAACAGGCGCGCCAGCAGCGGATGCACGCCGGCCTGCTCGAGCGCCCACGCCGTGCGCGGCGGCACGTCGCGGGTGACGAGGCGAAACGGCGTCATCGCTCGGACCTCACAGCGCAGCCAGCACGTCGTGCGCGGCCTCGGTCTTCGCTCGCAGGCGCTGCCAGAGCGAGCGCGGCACGAGCGCATAGCGGACCGCGCTGCGTTCGCCGCAAAGCGTCAGCGTCACCGGCTCGCCGCTGCGCGCCAGCGCGAGCAGCCGCGCGATGTCGGCACCGTCGAGCGCGCGCCAGGCCTCGGCCCACGCGGCCCAGTCGGCGTGCAGCAGCGGTGCGCGCAAGCCGGCGGCGACTTGCGGCGTCCTGTCGGCATCGGCCGGCTGGCGCCGCCCGCAGCCGCTCAGCCAGAACGAGTTCGCCGTCAGCTCGCCGCGCTCCTCGCGCGCCTCGTTGACGGCGTGGCCGTGGAAGACGAGCTGCGCTTCGCTCTGCAGGCGCCGCAGCAGCGACAGGGTTGCGCGCGTCTCCGCGCCGGCGTCGTCCGCCGGCGCGCGCAGCCAGCGGTCGACGTTGCGGCCGATGACGCGATCGAGCGATGCGGTGGCGAGCGCTTGCAGGTCGTCGCGCGCCGCGTACCAGCGGTCGTTTGCGCCCCAGGCGACGGCGAAGCCTTCGCTCGCGAGCAGCTCGCCGGTGCTCGCGAAGAGTGCGCGCGACTCGGCTTCGGCGAGGCCGAGCAGGGTCGGGTCGAGCAGCGTCACGTCGTCGCGCCCGAGCTGCCAGTGCGAAGGCGTCAGCAGCGCCCACGCCAGCTCGCCGGTGGCGATGCCGTCGCCGGCGGCGGCGTGCGCCGCGAACGGCAGCAGGCCGTCGCCGCCGCGCCAGCCCCACGCGTCGGCGAGGGCGCGCTCGTGCGGCGGCGAGAAGCTGCCGGCGTCGCCTTCGTCGCGACCCGCCGGGCTGAGCAGCGCGAGCAGGCGCTCGAGGTTGGGCAAAGCCAGGTCGTGCAGCACGTGCCGACAGGCTTCCGAACGATCGGACGCGAACGGAACGAGCAGGTGCATGCGGTGATTATCGGAGCGGCCTCGCGCAGCGAAACGAGAGGTGGGTCGGGTAGCATCGCCCCCGCATGAACTGGCCCTACGAACTGCAGATCGGCTGGCGCTACACGCGAGCCGGCCGGGCCGGGCGCAGGAACCGCTTCATCTCGTTCATCTCCGGCGTGTCGATGCTCGGCATCGCCCTCGGCGTCGCCGCCCTCATCATCGTCCTGTCGGTGATGAACGGATTCCAGAAGGAAGTTCGCGACCGCATGCTCTCGGTGATCTCGCACGTCGAGGTGACCGACGCCGGCGGCGACGCGCTCGCCGACTGGCGCCGGACAGCGGCCGAGGCGCGGCGCAACCCGCAGGTGATCGGCGCCGCGCCGTTCGTCGCCTCGCAGGCGCTGATCGCGCGCGGCGACGACATGCGCGGCATCGTCGTGCGCGGCATCGTCCCCGAGGAAGAGGCGACGGTCACCGATCTCGCCGCCAAGCTCAGGGACACGACGCTCGCGCGCCTCGTTCCCGGCGCCTGGGGCGTCGTCCTCGGCGGCGAGCTGGCGCGCTCGCTCGGTGTTCGCCCCGGCGACAAGGTCACCGTGATCCTGCCCGGCGGCCAGGTGACGCCGGCCGGCATCGTTCCGCGCCTGCGCTCGCTCACCGTCGTCGGCACCTTCGACGCCGGCCACTACGAGTACGACAGCGGCCTCGCGCTGGTCGCCCTCGACGACGCCGCCAAGCTGTTTCGCGTCGACGGCCCGACCGGCATCCAGCTGCGCCTGAAGGACCTCGACCGGGCGCCGCTGGTCGGCGCCGAGCTCGCCGCCAGCCTCGGCCCGAATTTCTTCGTTCGCGACTGGACCCGCACGAACCGCAACTGGTTTTCCGCGGTGCAGGTGGAAAAGCGCCTGATGTCGATCATCCTGACGCTGATCATCATGGTCGCCGCGTTCAACCTCGTCTCGACCCTCGTGATGACGGTCACCGACAAGCGCGCCGACATCGCCATCCTGCGCACGCTCGGCGCGACGCCGCGCTCGGTGATGGGGATCTTCATGGTCCAGGGTGCGGCCGCCGGCGTCATCGGCACGCTCGCGGGCGTCCTGCTCGGCCTCGTCGTCGCCTTCAACATCGACGTCATCGTGCCGGCGATCGAGCGCCTGCTCCACGTCAGCTTCCTGCCGAGCAGCGTCTACCTGATCAGCCGCATGCCGAGCGATCCGCAGCAGGGCGACATCGTGCCGATCGCCCTGTTCTCGCTGCTGTTCGCGTTCCTGGCGACGCTCTATCCGAGCTGGAGCGCGAGCCGGCTGCAGCCGGCCGAAGCACTGCGCTATGAGTGAGGCCGACGGCGAGGTCATCGTCGCCCGCCAGCTTCACAAGCGCTTCGTCGAAGGCAGCGGCGCGTCGCGGATCGACGTCCACGTGCTGCAGGGCGTCGACCTGACGGTGCGGCGCGGCGAGACCCTCGCCATCGTCGGCGCGTCGGGGTCGGGCAAGAGCACGCTGCTGCACCTGCTCGGCGGGCTCGAGGCGCCGACCAGCGGGAGTGTCTTCCTCTGCGGCCGCGACTTCGCGTCGCTCGCGCCGGCCGAGCAGGGCGAGTGGCGCAACCGCCATCTCGGTTTCGTCTACCAGTTCCACCACCTGCTGCCGGAATTCTCGGCGCTCGACAACGTCGCCATGCCGCTTCGCATCCGCCGGGTCGAGAGCGCGACGGCGCGCGAGCGCGCTGCCGATGCGCTCGGCCAGGTCGGCCTCGCGCAGCGGTTGTTGCACCGGCCCTCGCAGCTCTCGGGTGGCGAGCGCCAGCGCGTCGCGATCGCGCGCTCGCTTGCGGCCGACCCCGACTGCGTCCTCGCCGACGAGCCGACCGGCAACCTCGACCGCGTCACCGCCAACGGCGTCTTCGACCTCATGCTCGACCTGACGCGCCGGCGCGGCATGGCGTTCGTCCTCGTCAGCCACGACGAGAGTCTGGCCGCGCGCTGCGACCGCCGCCTGCACCTCGTGCAGGGGCGCCTCGTCGTCTAGCGACTCGCTCAACGCGAGCGTCGCGGTTAGCGCCAATCGACCGAGCCGAAGCGGTCCTGGCCGAGCAGCGTGTAGAAGAGGCCGACCGTGTTGCGCACCTGGTGCCCGTTCGGCGCGCCGGCGAAGCTTGCGTCGCGGCGATTGCCGAGGTAGCGGAGCGAGACGGCGTGCTGCTTGTAGAGGCGCCAGGTCAATGCGGCGTCGAGGCGGACGATGTTGTCGTGGCCGCCGCTCGTTCCCGACGCGACGTTGCTGACGAAATACTCGCGCCCGGTGACGTCGAGGGCAGCCTTGTCGCCGTGGGTGAGACGCAGCGCCAGCAGCGCCTGCGGCGAGACGCCGTAGTTGTAGTTGCGGTCGCTCGACGCCGTCCCGTTGGCGGTGCCAACCGCCGTGTAGCCGACGCCGACCATGCCCGTGCCTTCGAGCGAGAGGTCGTCCGAGAGCCACAGGTGGCCGGTCGAGCCGAGCGAGAGCCCCGTTGCCGAGACCCGAAAGGTCTGCGGCGAGATGTAGTCGTAGCTGCCGTAGATGCCCCAGACGCCGCGATAGTCCGGGCCGACCTGGTACGACTTTCCGACCAGCAGGCCGCGCGTCAGCACGTTCTCGAAGCCGTTTGCGCTCGATGCCGTCGCCTGGAAGGTGAAGTAGTCGAACGGGCGCGTGTACTCGTAGTTCTTCAGCCCCGGCAGGCCGTAGTCGATCGCGAAGTCGAGCTGCACCTCGTTGGGCTGGAACTTGGTCGACGTCACGCCGACTTCCTCGCGCACGCTGCGGTTGTAGCCGAGGCCAAGGCGGCTGTAGTAGGCCGCGTCCTTGCTCGAGTAGACGGCGCCGTAGCGGTCGCTGAACACGAGCCGGTTGAACCCCGTCGCCGGCGAGACCACGGCGGCCGCCAGCTCGCGCCAGACCCTTGGCATGCCGCCGCCGTGCTCGAGGATCAGGTTCGACATGCGAAAGAGCGCCTCGCCGAGGAAGGTGCCGCCGATGCCGGTCGCGATCTGGTCGTTGATCGAGGGGTGCGTGGTCTCGCCGGCGACCTCCCACAAGGCGCTGCCGGCGAACGTGTAGGCCGCCGATTCCCAGTAGTTGAAGCCGGCCGAGCGGGCGAAGCCGTGGTACATCGAGCCTTGATATGGATGGCCGAGCTGGTTGATGTCGAACGGATCGCGGTCGCTGCTCCAGCCGCTGCGCAGGTTGCGCCGGATCGAATCGGCAGTGACTGCGTAGTCTTCCTTCGGGCTGCCGAAGTGGTAGTTGAGGCGGTTGACGAGGAAGTCGAAGCCGAGGATCTCGAGCGCGGGGACGGCGTAGTCGATCGCTTCCGTCGGCACCTTGCGCGGCGCGCCGAGGCCCGCGCTCGGTGCCGACGCGCCGGTCGCCGCGGCGCTCGCGGCCATGGCCGGCGCGGCGCCCGCATCGACGGCTTCCGCAGCAGCCGCTTGGCTCGCCGCGACGGCGATCGCGAAGGCGATGCAGAGCGCCGGCGCGTCGGCGGACCGGGCGATGGCGGGCGAACGTGTCATTGCGGCAGGGCAGGCGGTTGCGGATCGCAACCAGCCTAGGGGCAAACGATGCGCCGGCGCCCGCCCGTTCGGCGCGACGCGGCGTGCTCCTACGAGCCGATAGTCGCTTGCCGACGGGCGCCGGCGTCGCCTCAGTCGGCTTGCCCGGCGGTCCGGGTCGCGGCGGTGCCGAAGCGGGCACGCGAGCGTGCGCGGGCGCGCTCGGCCTCGATCTCGCGATCGCGCGGCTCGGCGTTCGTGACCAGCGATCCGATCAGGCTGCGCGCCGCGTCGGCGACTTGCGCCACGGCCTGCTCGAACGCCGCCTCGTTGGCCTTCGACGGCACGGTGAAGCCGCTCAGCTTGCGAACGAACTGGAGCGCTGCGTCGCGGATCTCGAGCTCGGTGGCCGGCGGCTCGAAGTTGAAGAGGGTCTTGATGTTTCTGCACATGGCGATACGACGATCTGGGGCTGGCCTGCGGGACAGGGATGGACGTTGCGATGGGCCGGCGTCAGCGCGTGCCCGAGTGCAGCGCGACCCGATTGCCTTCGCTGTCGACGACGATCGCCCGGTATCCATGCGGGCCGATCGCATGCGTGGCCTTGAGGACCTGGCCGCCTCGCGCCGCGACGGCGCGCTCGGCGTCGGCGATCCGTCCGTCGACGTTGAGGTAGACGAGCGGCCCGTGCGGCGACGGTGCATTGTCGTCGTCGGCGACGTAGAGGCAGCCGGCGACGTCGCTGCCGGTGTGCGCGAGCAGGCCGAACGAGAAGCCGGGGCCGCCCTCGCGCGTCACCGCCGTTCCCAGCACGGCGGCATAGAAGGCGATGGCGCGATCGAGGTCGTGGACCGGGATGTCGACCCACACGAAGCGATGGCTCATGGGTTCTCCCTCGGGTTCGGTGCGCCTGCGCGCGCACCGATGTCGCCGCTGGCTGGCGACGGTGACGCGGCCCCGGGCAACGTCTCGGCCGGCCCTTTCAGCTCGACGACGTTGCCTTCCGGATCGGTCAGGTAGAGCGACGGACCCTGGCCCTCGGCGCCGTAGCGCGACGCCAGCGCTCCGGCGTCGATGCCGTGCGCTGCGAGGTGGGCCCGGATCGCGCTCTCGTCGAACGGCTCGACGCGCAGGCAGAAGTGGTCGAGGTTGCGGCCCTCCCTGCCGGGCGCGGCGCCGCCGGCGCGGCCGAGAGCGCCGTCGACCGGAACGAGGTCGATCAGCGAGTGTCCGGCACGCAGCTGGATCAGGCCGATATCGTCCTGACGCCGCTCGACCGGGCAGTCGAGGACGTCGCGATAGAAGGCGAGCATCGTCGTGACGTCGCTGACGCGCAGGACGAGGTGGTCGATCTCGCGCACGCTGATCATGGCGCGGCGGCGGCGACGTGAACGCCGGCCGTCACCCACAGCATGACGAGCGCGACGTTCGCGGCCGTGAACGCCGCGAGCCGGTGCACGACGCGGTTGTAGGTGAGGTGGATCAGGCTGTGGCCGATGCGCAGGGCGACGAAGGCCCAGGCCAGCGCGATGGTCGTCGTCGATGACCCGGCGGTCAGGTAGAGGACGATGCAGACGACGTAGAACAGCATCGGCAACTCGAGCAGGTTCATGTAGTTGCGGTTCGGGATGCTGACCGCGGGCGGCACCGCCGGCGACTCGCCGTACTTGAAATCGTCGATGACGATCTCGCGCCGCCGCGCCGAGCGGGCCCGCGCGAGCGGAATGAGCAGGAGGATGACCAGTGTCCACGCCGCGAGCGCGAACATCGGGTACAGGATGGCGGGGTTGCGCATCGCCGCCGCCGGAGTCAGCGCAGGCGCGTGCGCGCGAGCCGCTTCGCGTTCGCGACGGCGCGACGGTGCACCGGCGCCAGCCCCTTGCCGATCACCGCGAGGGTGGCGCGCTGCAGCTGCGTTGCGAGGGCGTGCGCGGCAGGGCTGGCACGCGTCGAGCGCGTCGGCGTCGCGGCGAGCGCCAGCGCGGCGGCGAACGCGCGCTGCGACTGCAGCGCCTGCAGCGCCATCGCGTTCCAGGATTCGCCGAAGGCGCTGTTCTTCTCGGCGATCATGCGCGCGAACTCCTTGCGGTCGCGCGCCGACAGGTGCGGCCCGGCGTGAGCCATGCGCAGCAGGCGATGGGCGACGACCTGCGGCACCGCGAGCGCGAGCTCGGCGGTCTTGGCCGACAGCGAGGCGGGAGGACGGCGGCGGCGCGCGGGCATGGCATCTCCGGTGCGGCCCGACTGTAGCGCCGAGCGCGCCGGGACCGCTCGCCGCGGCGGGCTAGCCCTTCGCTTTGGGCGTCTTCTGCGCTTCGCCCCACAGGGCCCTGCACTGACGCTCGAGCGCCTTGACGGCCTCGGCGTCGGTCGCGCCGGCGGCCTCGCGCTTGGCCGCGCGCTGCTCCGACTTGTAGGTCGCGCTGCTGCGGACCTCGGCCAGGCGGGCGGCTGTCTTGGGCCCCGGTGTCATCCGCCAGAGGTTCATGTAGGCGTCGTCGCGATGCCCCTTCATCTTCGGGAAGCTCGCTTCGCAGCGCACATAGCTGACGTCGTAGCGCGCCAGTGCCTTCGGGTCGTAGCGTCGATCTTCCGCCGCGGCGATGGCGGAGACGATCGTGAGAGCAGCGGCAAGCAGAACGTGGATTCGCTTCATGAGATTCGGTCGCGGCAACGACATCGCGCCGGCGGGTCGACCGGCCGAGCATTCTGCGCGCGGGGGCGCTTCATCGCGGTTGCCGCGCGTAACTGACCGTGAGAAGTTCCCACTGGTGTCCTTCGGGATCGTTCCAATAGAACATGCGGCCGCCGTAGTCGGTATTGATCGCGCCGTCGACCGGGCCGCGAACGCTGCTGCGGTAGGGGATTCCCGCCGCCTGGATGCGGCCCAGGATCGCATCGAACTCGTCGGGGTCGACGCGGAAGCAGAAGTGATAGACCGGGAAGTCCTCGTCGGTCTCGATGAAGTCGAGCGTGAGCCCGTCGTTGACGTAGACCGGCGCGAACGGACCCGGACCCTGCTCGGCCCAGGGCACGCCCAGCAGCTCGGCCAGGCGCCGAGCCGAGGCGACCTTGTCGCGTGCCGGAACGATGGTGTGGTCGAGGTGGATCGTCATGGTCTGTGCCTTCGGTGCGTGGCAGAGGCGCTAGGTTTCGAGCTCGACGGTTCGCGCCG
>Ga0268264_10001481_pt1 | contig 21908 bp, 16 predicted proteins | sample KBSSwiS32_FD_190357 | JGI IMG/M metagenome (GOLD analysis project Ga0268264, IMG submission 190357) | Switchgrass rhizosphere microbial communities from Kellogg Biological Station, Michigan, USA - KBS Switchgrass S3-2 (SPAdes) (version 2) | ecosystem: Host-associated > Plants > Roots >...
ACCCCCAGAAAGAAAACGTCGGCTTCGCGACCATCGACTTCGGCTCGACGAGCTGCACGCCGCCGGCCGCTCCGACCGGGTTGACCGCCACCGGCGGCGCCAACCAGGTAAGCCTGTCGTGGACCGCCTCCTCCGGCGCCACCTCCTACAACATCCTCCGCTCGACCACCTCGGGCGGCCCGTACACCCAGGTCGGAACGTCGGCCACGACGTCGTTCGTCGACCCCGGCCTGCTTTGCAACACCACCTACTTCTACGTCGTCCAGGCGTCGAACGGCAGCTGCGCGTCCGGCAATTCGGCCGAGGCCTCGGCGACCACCAACGCCTGCCCGATCTGCACGACGACCACCCGCTACTCGAACACCTTCGAGACCGGCACCGGCCTCTCGGATTGGACCAAGGGGACGTTCCTCGCGGGCGGCTCGACCACCAGCTGGCGCGGCATCCAGACCTGCACGGCGCAGGGCGGCACGAAGATCTTCCGCTTCGGCGGCACGAGTTGCACGAACGACTACAGCAACAACAACTTCAACTTCGCGCAACCGGGCGGCGCAGCCGGCATCGCGATTCCGGCCGGTTCCACCACCACCCGCCTCTCGTTCGGTCATCGCCGGTCGTTCGAGACGGGCTTCGACGGCGGCACGCTCGCGGTGTCCGTCGACGGCGCGACCTACACGTTCGTTCCGGCTTCGGCGATCCTCACCAACGGCTACACCGGTACGGTCGCAGCCAGCTGCGCTCCGGCCGGCTCCGCCGGGACCGGCATCTGGACCGGCACGGCTTCGACATTCATCACCTCGACCGTCGACCTCGACGCGGCTTGCAACGCGGCCACCGGCACTTCGACCGGCTGCGCCGGCCGGAGCGTCCGCATCGCGTTCACGTCGATCTCCGACTGCTCGGCCACCGGAGACGGCTGGTTCCTGGATAACGTGACGGTTACGGCCTGCACGCCGTAAGGGGTTCACGCCGTATCTGTAGATGAGGTTCCGGGCCTCCTTCCCGCGCGGGGAGGGGGCTTTTTTCATGGCCCCAGGCGTCCCCAACGCGGGGGTAGAGACGCCTCAGTACCCAACCACGATCCAATCCGCGTGCTGGCCGTCGGGGCGTCTCCTCTCTGCACCGAACGAACAGTTGCCAACGGTCGGTCAGATCTATGCGACCGGCCTGGATCGCGCAGCGCCGCGGCGAAACGGGAACGCCAGAAGCCGGAGCAGGCCAAGCCGCGCCGCTTCTCGCCACTCCTTGAGCCCGAAAGGGGGGGAAGCTTCGGTACTCGTTACCAGCGTGGCAAAGAGTCGGTCCCAAGCGACGAGCAGAGTTCCGTAGTTCGAGTTGGTCTCGGCCACCTCGGGGCTGTGATGGACGCGGTGCATCGCCGGCGGCACGAAAGTCCACCAGAGCATTCGCTCGATCCGGTTCGGCAGCCGAAGGTTCGCATGCTGAAACTGCGCCGCGAGCAGCAGCAGGATCTCGAACGCCACCAGGCCCTGAAACGAGATGCCGAGCAAGACGACGAACGCGAGCTTGGCGACGCCGGCGACAAGGACCTCGCCAAGGTGGAAGCGGGAGGCGGAAGAGACGTCGAGATCGAGATCGGTATGGTGGACAGAGTGAAACCGCCAGAGCAGAGGAACCCGGTGATACGCCCGGTGCAAGCCGTACGTCAGGAGGTCCAGGACCACCACCTCACCCGCGATCCGCAGCCCGAGAGGGGCCCCCATGACCTCGAACAGACCGATGCTCCACGGCATCACCCGGCGCAACGAGATGGCGTAGCACGCGGCACAGAGACCGGAGACGACCCAGCCGTTGATCAAGGCAAGACTCAGATTGATCCGCCAACGGGCAGCCTTGGAGGTCGTCGAGGCGTGATGGGGAGCCGCCAGCTCCCAGGAGAGCAGGGTCAACAGGCCGGCGAAAAAGGCTACGAGACGCAGCGAGGTCGCGGACACGTTGTCAGGGCTTGTAGATGCGGATTTGCATCTGGGGTTTCAAGAGCGATTCCAGCGCGATCCGAACGTACCACGGTGGAGCCGCACGGAGGGTGAGGGGATCACCCGGAGCCGTTCGTTTCCTGTGCATGGCCCGCTCCATCCCGGACGGGACCTATGCCAGGAGCCGGTCACCATGCGCCAGAACCGTTCTCTTCTCCTTGCCTCGCTCCTTCTTGCCGCGGTCGCCACGGTCGCCGCCTCCGCCCAGACCCGGCCGGATCAGACGCTCCGCAGTACGATGACCTCGGGGTTCCGCAACGCCGCGACTCAGCATGGAGTGGTCGCCGACCTGCCGAGCCTCGGCATGTCTTCGAGCGCTACGCGATTCTCCGCCGCGGTGGGCGTGCCGCCAGCGAACGGTCTCGACGACGTCCTCCTCGGCGCTCCGTTCGCGCTGGTTTATCTAAACGGGGGTACGTCTTTCACGCCCGGCTACTATCGCGCCGAGATCGCCACAGATCGCCGCGCCGTCCTTCGCACCGCCTCGGGCGCCACCGTCGCGGTGGGCACGGCATCGCTCGATCTCACGGCGGGTCTCGGCATCAACTACTGCGGTTTCGACCAGCCGAATCCGAACGATGACCATCTCGTCTGCCTGAACTGCCAGCTCGGCGGTGCGAACTCTCCCGGGGGTCCCTGGGTGATCCACACCTGCTTCACGTTCTAGGCCGAACACCCCAAGGTATCGCGGAGCGCCCCGACCCGGGGCGTTCCGCCTCTCGTCCCATGAGCCCGCCCGCGCGGCGATCGTCAACGAAAGCCTGAGCCGAGTCCGTCTCCAGTGATAGCGGAGCTTGTTCGAGATCCAATGCTGCGGCCAGCGACAATGACCTGGAAATGCGGGTTAAAGGGTGGTGCGGGTCTCCGTCGCCGGTTTTTTCGCACCGGCTGCCTATTGTTACTGCTCCCGGTAGGAGAGTTGGCGCCCCTAGGCCCGCCACCTCCGACCGAGGGAATCCGAGTCCAAGGACCGCTCGGTGGCGACGAGTTCTTTGACCTCTCGAGCCTCCACCGCGGCGACACGCTCCTCTCCTGGAAGAAACTAGATCCAAAAGAACCCCGGCACGTAGTGGGACAAGGCCGACTCAATAATCCCTTTGACTTCGTCTACATGCTCTCGTCGCAAGAATTGGAGGGAGCGGTCGTCCTTCGCGGATTGCGAGATGGGAAACTTCGGGAGTGGCTCTTCCGCACCTTGGGACTGCCCATCAATTTCTCGCCTGCAGGGCTCGCTCCGAGACTCGAAGGTTTTCCCCGAGCTCGCTACAGGCTGGCGATGTCGTCCGTCGGCGTCAAGAGATATGAGGCGATATTCGATCTCGCGAACGCCCTGGAGGCCGCAGATCCCAGATCTGCCATCTGGCTTCGCTTGCAGATTCCGCGACCTAGACCTTCGAATCTCTTTTACCAAACCCTGATCGAGCGCGCCTCGCGGTTGTCGCCTACGGAAGCCCTCAATATTAACGACCAAGTCGCCTTCGAGCTGCTCGAATCGCATGCGCTCGTTACGTCATTTGACGACATCCTCGGCTTCGAAGCCAGCCACTTCTCGGCGGCACTCAAGGCGAAGCGGATCGCAAAGCCAGAAGGCACTCCACGGGAAGATGCGTTCTATGACATCTTGAGGTTCCTCTCCCCGATAGCTCACGAGAGTGATGCCGCCCGCGAGAAAAAACCGTCCATCGATCTCCTCCAAACAGGTTACGGAAAGCAGATCAACCTGGACCTGCGCCTGATCGCCGAGGCGAGGCAAGCGCTGGATCCGGGCACAATCGGCCTTTCCTATTGGCCCACCTCAAGGAAAACTCAAATCCTCGCGTTTCGACCCGCTTCCTCTCCCGGGAAAGGCTGGGAGATCTTCGATTGCGCCTCCTCAGCAGCGAAGTTGTCCTCCGAGCTCCTGAGGCACCAAGATAGTGTCAGAGGCTCAAGGCTCCGACTGACCTCACGTGAGGATTCAGCCCGCCTCTATGACCTCCTTCTCCGGCCAGCACAATCCTTTATCGACACCGCGGACCGGCTCGCGATCTACGCTCCCGGACCCCTCCAGGATGTACCTTTTTCAGCGCTGATTCACGGTGGCAGGTTCCTGGCCGAAGAGAAGTCGGTCTATCGCGCTCAGTCGCTCGACGATCTCGTCCAACTCAAGAAACGCCGCCCCCGGGCTCGACAAGAGCCAGCGGGATGGAAGATTCTCGCCTTCGGCGACCCCGCCTACAAATCGCTCGAAGGACACGGCAATGACTACAACAGAGACTCCGCGCTTTCGAGAGCGATCGATCGAGGCCTCTCGCTGGAACCAATTCCCGGAACGCGTGCCGAGATCGAAACCATCGTTCGTCTCTTTCCCACGACTCGCGCTCTTTTGGGACCTGCAGCTTCGGAGGCGAACGCCCGCGAGGCCGCATCCGAAGCGGACGTACTTCATTTCGCTTGCCACGGCCTGCACAATCCCGAGTCGCCGCCCGAATCCGGACTAGCGCTCGCGACACCACCGACTCTGATTCCTGGCTGGGACAACGGTCTACTTCAGGCGTGGGAAGTACGCCGTCGTCTTAAGCTCAAAGCCGAACTGGTCACGCTATCTGCCTGCAATACAGGGCTTGGCGACGAATCCGGCCGGAAGGACCGCTTCGGTCTCAGCTCTGCATTTCTTGCGGCAGGAGCGCGCTCGGTCCTCGCTTCCACTTGGAGCGTCTCGGACGAGCAAACCTCCGTGCTGATGGGGCGCTTCTATAGATACCTCCGAGCCGGCTTGGCCAAGGATGAGGCGCTCCGGCGTGCACAGGTCGACATGATCCGGTCCGGGAGTCCTTCTCTAGCCGCGCCGGCCGCTTGGGCCGGGTTCGAGCTCTTCGGGGACTGGCAATAGCGCACTGACTACGGCCCGCGGCGGCCTCACCGCCGCGGGCCGAGTCGAGTCTCTACGGCTGGTCGGGATCGCCGATGCAGTAGGCGCAGCTATAACTGATGAAACCGTGCTTGTGGACCTGGCCGCCGGAGAGGGTGCAGTTGTCGAGCGTCGCCGAGTCGTTGCACGAGCGATCGTAACCGCGGTTGACGCAGTCGCCGTCGGAGGTGGTGTTCAGGTCGTAGATGAGGGCCGCGGTGAGCGGGCTGCAGGTGGGGCCGTGGACGGTGGTTTCGTAGTAGTAGATCTGGGGGAAGCAGTAACAGCTTTCGGCGGTGGCGGCGTTCGGGAGGAGAAACAGACTCAGACAGAGGACTCCCAGGGCGAGGGCGAAACCGCTCAGACTTCTGGACATCTCGACTTCCTTTCTCAGCTGCTCCTCTCAAAGACCTTTCTGGGTAGAGATACGAAGCAAACCGTCAAGAGTTGCAGGCAGACGAGGTACTGATCGACTACCCGTAGCACCCTTTTGTAACAAAGCAGCCTCCCTCGCGCCGGTTTCCCTTAGCAGGTCAACCTGTTCGAGGAGGGGTTATGAGCCGATTTCGCCGATTCTTCGTGCTGCTCCCGTGGATCGTTCTCTCCATCCCTGCCGTCCCACTGTCTGCTTCGATCGAGGGCTCGACCTGGCTTCCGATCGGCCCGGCGCCGATCGACGGCTTTTTTGCCGGGGGTGCAACCGGCCGGGCGACCGCGATCGCCGTCAACCCGACCAACGCCAACGAAGTCTGGCTCGGCACGGCGACCGGCGGCGTCTGGCACTCGCTCGACTCCGGCGCGAATTGGGAACCGGAAACGGATCTCGAAGATTCGCTTTCGATCGGCGCCCTGGCGCTCGACGGCTGCGACGCCTCGGGTTGCGCCGTGATCTATGCCGGCACGGGAGAAAACGCGATCCGGCGCGATACCTATTACGGCGCCGGCCTCTTGATCGGCCAGTCGAGCGGCGGCGAGATCCCGATCTTCGGTTGGACCCAGCGGACCGGCACGCCGTTCGATTTCCGCCAAGGATCGCTCAACGACGTGGTGCTCGATCCGACCACCTCGGGCGCCACGAAGCGGATCTTCGTCACGCTTTCAAGCGGCGTCACCCTCGGCGCGCCCGAGTCGACGGTCACCGCGCCCGCTCCGGCGAGTGGATTCGGGATCTTCCGCTCCGACGACAACGGCGCGAACTGGGCGCAGGTCTCGGTGCCCGGCTCGAACGGCGCCAAGCCCACCGATTTGAAGATGCACCCGACCGATCACCTCACCCTGTTCGCCGGCTTTACCAGCCGGGGCGTCTTTCGTTCGACCGACGGCGGCACGAGCTGGTGTCCGCTGAACGCGGGGATCGCGCTGCCTCCCGGCTGCCCGGCGCAGGGGCTGCCGAACGTCGGCACCACGACGTTCGACCACGTCGAGATCGCGATCGCGCCGAGCAACCCGCAGGTGGTCTACGCCACGTTCGGCATGTGCGCGGACCGGTTGCTCCAGAACTGTCAGCCGTCGATCTTCCGCTCCGCGGACGGCGGGGCGACTTGGGCTGCGAAGCTCGTCGGCAATCCGAACGACGGCGGCGGCTTCCAAGCCGGATACAGCCGCTATACCCATGCGCTGACGGTCGATCCCACGAACCCAGACGTGCTGTTCCTGGGCGGGATCGCCCTCTGGCGGTCGAGCAACGGCGGCACTTCGTTCGTCGCTTCGGATGCGAACCTCGCGCCCGGCCCGGGCAGCCCGGTGATCCATTCCGACCATCACGAGGTGGTGTTCCATCCGACCTCGACCAGCCGGGCCTATTCGACCGGCGACGGCGGGTTCGCCACTTCGACCGATGGCGGTCTTCATTGGACGCCGCGGAACGACGACCTGCAGATCACTGGCTTTCAGAGCATCGCCTCGTCCCCACTGACCACTTCGGTGATCGGCGCCAGCCAGGACAACTCGGCCCAGCTGTTTTCCGGCAGCCGGCGCTGGAAACACATGCCCTGCTGCGGCGACGGCGGCTACTCGTTCCTCGACTTCGACAACGCGCTCCGCATGTACGCCGGCACCAACTTCGGCGCGCTCACCCGTTCGGACGACGGCGGAAATTTCTGGATCAACATCAACTCCGGCATCCCATCCACCGATCCCCGGCTGTTCTACGCGCCGTTCGTCCAAGCCCCGGGGGGCACCCACTCGCTCTTCTTCGGCACCAACCGGCTGTTCCGAAGCACCAACGACGGCGGCACGTGGACCGACGTGAGCCCGGTGCTCGCCGTGGGCACTTCAGGCGAGATCGTGACCGCGAACTCGACCGCCGCGCACGTCGCGGCGGGCACCGGCCAGAACGTGATCACCGCGATTGGCGTGGCGCCGAGCGACAGCGACCAGATCTACGTTGGCTATTACCTCGGCCAGGTGTTTCGCTCGAACGGTCCTCCGTGCAACACGCTCGCGTGCTGGACGAACATCTCGACCGGCCTGCCCGCCGCGCCGGTCTCGCGCATCGCCGTCCATCCGACTCAAGCAGGCACCGCCTACGTCACCTTCTCGGGTTTCGGCAACTTCCCGCGGGTATGGAAGACCACCAACTCCGGCACCACTTGGAGCGCGGTGTCGACCGGCCTGCCGGACGGCATTCCGGCGATCACCGTTAGCATCGAGCCGAGCGTGCCGGAGCGGGTCTACGTCGGCCTCGACAGCGGGCCGGACGGCGCGAGCCTCTTCCGCAGCACGAACGGCGGCGGCTCCTGGTCGGCGTTTTCGACCGGCCTGCCCAACGTGCCGGTCGACGAGATCTCGATCGACGAGACGCACGGCCGGATGTACGCCGGAACCCACGGCCGCGGCGCCTTCGTTCTCGGCAAGCCGTTCATCAGCAACTTCGAGGGGTGTATCGGCGGCAGCGTCTGGGACATCCCCGTCTACGGCCACAACTTCCTGCCCAACCAGCCAAGCTGCACGCTCTCGGTGCTCCAGTCCAACGGCTCGATCTGCGCCACCGGCACGGTCGACGTGATGGGCGGCACGATCCGCACCAGCGCGGCCGGCGAGCTCGAAACCAGCCGGCTCAACATGTGGAACGGCAAGCAGGTCGCCTGGGCGTGCTTCAACGGCGACTGCGTGGGCGGCACGCCGATCGAGCAATGCAACGACGACGCGGACGGCGACGGCGATCGCGATCCGCTGTCGACCGTGGTGGTCGCCTGCGGCCCCGAGATCGCGATCGCGACGGTGACCGGCTGCCCGCCGCTCGACAATCCACCGAGCAGCTTCGTCGAGCTGGGCGTGTCCGGCCTCCCGGGCCTCCTGGCCGAAGGGGCGGGCGGATTCGCGGCGGTCGAGCTGCCCGCCGACCGCGGTCTCGGAGCCAACCTCAACCGGGAGGGCGGCGTGCTCCACCTAGTGGCGAGCGTGCAGCGCGCCGTGGGGACCGTATCGCTCTGTTCGATCGCCGTCCCCTACCAGCTCGGCGAGTCGGACGAGGAGGTGCTGGCGCGGGCACGCGATGCCGTGAACGCCAGCCCGACCTGCGCGACGAACGGCGTGCAAGCGCTGCTCGATCCCGGCAACCCGGGCTCGTCGGAAGACCAGTTCCCGCGCCGCCCGCGCCTGCTGCTCCGTGCGCCCGGCATCTCCGGCAGCCAACTGATCACCGCGCTCCATACCGATCCGGGCAAGACCGTCGGCTCCTGCGTAAGGATCGACGGCGTGGGCGTGCCGGTCCTGAACCAGATCCAAGTGCTGAAGGTGACATTCACTACGCCGCCCGAAGGCGCCGCGGGCGGCGGTCTCACCCTCGTCGAGCAGACTCCCCTCGGCGCCTGCTCGCTGGAGATTCCGACCAACCTCGGAGAGAGCGGCGCCCAGATCGCCGGAGCGGTCGACGCCGCGGTCCACGCGCCCGGCATCCCCGGGCCGCATCCTGGCTGTCCATCCGATCGCAACGCCCGCGATATCACGACCCGGATGGGCTTCCTGCTCGCGGTCGAATCGTCTTCGATCGAGCTGTGCATCCGCGATCCAAAAGTCGGCTTCGACATCCGGACAAAAGACCTGATGAACGCCCATCCGATCGCCGACGCCGGTGACGACCGCGTGCTCGGAACCGGCCCGGTCGGCCTCGACGCCTCACTGAGCGCGGACCCCGACTCGACTCCGGGAACACGCGACGACATTGCGAGCTTCGAATGGTTCGACGTGACGACCGGCACGCCCGTTACCCTGGGCACCGGCGAAACCCTTGCGATTCCGCTTGGGCCAGGTCTCCATCGCATCCGCCTGCGCGCGACGGATAAAGGTGGTCTTGCCGATACGGACGAAATCCTGGTCACGGTCGGAGGAGGCGGAGGGGGCGGAGGAACCGGCGCATCCGGTCGCTGGCTCGGCAGCTTCCACGTCGGCTCGACCCACCCTTTGGGCGACCTGAACAAGATCGCCGACGCCAACATCCACGTTCGCGCCGATCTCGGCTACCGCCTGACCGACCGCGTCCGCCTCGACCTCCAAGCCGGATTCTCGCAGCTCACCGCCGAGTCCTTTGCGGGGATCGCTCACCCCCACTTCTTCAACCTCTCGCTCGACGGCCAGATCCTGTTCCCGCAGCCGAGCGGCAACGCCTTCTTCCTCGAAGCCGGCCCGGGAATCTATTGGCCGAAGGGAGGAGGCTCCGATCTCGGCTTCAACCTCGGGCTCGGGTACCGGCTGCCGATTTCTAACCGTCACACGCTGGAGATCGGCGCGGACTACCACCGCATTTCGAGCCGAGAGGAGTTCGTGACGGTGGCGCTGGGGGTGCTGTTCTAGAAAGGCCGCCGCGCAGATCAAAGCACTGATGCTCGGGGCAACGCATGGGTTGCCCCGAGCCTCTACTTCAAGGCCTCCAGGCGCCAAGGAAAAACATCGCCGGGACCGTCTAAACTCAGGGTACGGTGAGTTCGAGCTCTCACCTCAAGGAGGCAGACCATGGCATGCGGCGGATTCTTCACGGGTACCGGGGGACAGAGCTTCAAGCTCAAAGTCACCAAAGACAACGACGAAACGATGATGATCGGCTCCATGACCGCGCTGAACCGGGCGACCGAAGCCTTCCAATCTCAGACTTTCACCAGGGCACAGCTTCGCGCGGGGATATCCGTGCTTCTAAAAGCGGGACACTCCTATCACCTGGAGATCCTCAAGGCGCCTGCGGCAGGCGACGTCAACCTCGACATCGGCAAACCGAATGGCAAGACCGTCCCGAACACCTGCACCGGCCGCATTCTCGGGCCGTGGATCATTCGGGTCGCGTGAAGGAGCGTGCAATGAAGATTCTTACCGTTCTCCTCTTGCCGCTCCTCTTGGCGGCACCGATGGCCGCGCTCGAAACACCCCCAGATCCCTGCGTACCCGCAGAAGGCGAAAGCCTCTTCTCGATCGTCAATGTCGCGCTCAACAACTTGAAGCAGATCGAGGATGAAGCGACCGAGGAAGCGGAAGTTGCGGCGGACAAGGCCAAGAATGCCACCGTCGAGGCCCAAAAGGAGATCACGCAGGGAGCCACAACTCCGGAAGCCTTCGGCGACCGGATCTACGATTCGTTGGCCGATTTTCTGCCGCTCGCCCAGTTCGCGGTCAGCAGCCTTTCGACGAGCGACGACAAGAAGTCGTTGATCGCAAAGTTCAAGACCTTCCCGCTGTTCGGCGGCGTCACCGCGCTCAACGTCTCCGCGGCGGAACCCGAAGCGTTCTCGAAGCTCCTCGATACTCTGCCCGAGAGCCTCCGCGAGAGCGCGAAGCGGGAGTTGGTCAAAGACGCGGGAGATTTCAGCGACCTCACGGCCTCGTTCGACTGGGGCTATCGGCGAACCGCCAAGACCTGGTACACCACCCCGAAGCTGTTCGGCCGAGACGCGAGGATCTATCAATCGCTCGCCGATGAGCTGGGAGATGCGGCCCTTCAAAGCATTGCCGGCTACGTGGCGGAGACCCTCAAAGACCCTACCGAAGAGCTTTTCAAGGCGTCCAGACCGGCCGGAGAGCTGTTCGGTCTCGACGACCCTGACGACATCCTGAACGAACCCTACTCACAGTTCGTGAAACAGGTCGAAGACGAAGCCGACCCTGGACGCAGAGCCAAGCTGGGCGCGGCCTTGGAACAGGTTCGTCAGATGGTCTGCAACCTGGCTGAAAAGGAAGTCACGGCGCACCAGACACTGCCCGATTTCGAGGCACTCGCTTCGATGATCGCCAACCAGCCCGACCTGGTGGTGAAGATCAACCGCCACGAAAGGGATGAAGCCATCGGCCCGATCGAGACCCTGGCCACGATCTCGTACGAGCAAGGGACCTACAATCTGAATCGCGTCCGCCGGATTTACAGGCAGCTCATGAACCAGGACCCCAACCACCCGCCGGAGGACAGCTCGGAAGGTCGAAGCCACCTGCTCGAAGCGTATCGGCAAGTGGCGGAGGAGCAGACGGCGGTAATGGGAGCCGAGAAGGAAAACCGCATGGTCTATTCGCTGACCTACAAAGACGTCGAGGACTACAACCCCAAGGACTTGTCATTCAAGACCAAGCTCGACGACGACACCACGGTGACGACCCATCCGATGCTCGATCTGCCCGGAGGCCGGGAGTACACACTCCGGGTTCAATACTCCAAACCGCTCTCGTCGTTGTTCCGGAGCGCCAACCTGTCCGACAGAGATGCCATCGACCCCACCGGCGCCGACGTTAGATCTCGAACCTCCCGCCTCGATCTGTCGATCGAAGGTTGCTGGTTCGACGACTCGAAATCGGTTCCCGACGAGCTCGAGCGGACCAAGAACCGCTTCATCGTCAAGGCCACGTTCACCCAACCGCTCGGCAACGGCATGTCGGTCCCCTTCTCGATCGTCTACGCCAACCGCTCCGAGTTCCTGAAGGGCGAACAGAATCAGCTGAGCGCCCACGTCGCGTTCAGCTACAAGATGTTGTCTGCGAACGTGGTGAAAGTGAAGTAAACACATACCCCGGAGGCCCGGAACCCTCTTGCGGGCCTCCGAAGCCAATGGCCACGCTCCCGCCAGACGGTGGGAGCGTGGCGCTTCCGAAATCGATTCGGACGCGGTAGATTTGGAGCCCCTGCGGTAGAGTCCCCCGCCATGGACAAAGACATGAAGCGTCTTTTAAGCCTGGTCCGCTCCGGGTGCGCCTCATGGCCCGGGCTTAAGCGCGACCTCGAAAGCGCTCTGGAAATCGGACATGGTCGGCTCGAAGAGTGCCTCGACGGAACCCGCGAGCTGCGAGTGTGCCACGTCGTCAACCTGGCGCGGCTGCTCAAGGTCAAGCCCTCCGACTTCTTGCGTTTGGCCTACGCGGACGACGAGGCCTCGGCGCCGAACCGGCTGGAAGACTGGATCGGCGAGCCCAAACCGCCCTTCGCCCGCAAGAAACCCCTGCCGCTCGCTCCGGAACACGAGGAACGGATGCGCGAGTTGATCCGCGAGGAATTGGCGAAGGCGAAGGGGTAGCCGGATTTGCGCGCTCGGATGGCGTTTCCTCGCCGTCGAAAGCTGCTCTAGTTTCCGGATCGCGGCTATTCGCTCTGGATAGCGGCCATCGGCTCTGGATCGTTCGTATATGCCTCGGCTGGCGGCTATACGCCATAAATAGCGGCTATACGCCTTGGATGGCGAGCATCCGAGCCGGGAAGCGGCTATCCGTCCCAGAACAGGAACATATGTCCCAGGAAAGGACTATCCGTCCCAGGAAGGGAACAGACGCCTCAGGAAGGGACTAACCGTCCCAGGACGGGAATATACGCCTCGAAAAAGGATTATCCGTCCCGAAATGGGAATATACGCCTCAGGAAGGGACTATCCGTCCCAGAACAGGAACAGACGCCGCGGAGAGCCGCTCTACGCCATCGAATTGGGCTCTACACGCCGAAATCGGGCTTGCGGTCACCGCTCGGCGTCATCGGTTTCGAAGCACGGCAATCGCCCGCCGCAAGAGACCTTACTTCTCGGAATGCCGATCGTGTTTCATTCTAGCCCGTGGAGCGCTCTGGACAGCCCGCGCCGCCTCGTGGAACACTTCCTCCGTGCGGCCGCGCTCTCGCTTCCTCGGAATCTCGACTCTGCTCGCCCTGGCGGGCCTGCTGGCCTCGTTCGGCATTGGATGTGTGTGCGAGCCGGGTTCGACGGGTGCTTCGATGGCAGCGATGCCTGAGATGCCCGAGATGTCGATGGCACACTGTCACGCGGAGGAAGCCGGGGCGCGCCTTTCCTCCCCCTGCTGCTGCGGCGCCGCGCCGCAGGTTCCTACGGTTGCGGAGGCTCTCCTCGCGTCTTTTTCGCCGGAGCGCCCGGCGCTCGCGGCCGATCTGCCGAACGTGGCGCTCGCCGCCGTGGCCGAACGCAGCGACGAGCCTCACTTCTTCGATCTGTTGATCGATCGGGCACCGCCCCCCGCATTCAGAAGTCCTCTGCGCATTTGATCTCTCCCCCGGGTCGTTCCAGAAGACCCTGACGGGATGCGTGTTCGTTGCCGGGTGCGCCGCACTCGGAACCCGCGCCCCTCCTCGCGGAGAGATCGCCGATGTTACGTCGTCCAACCTACCTTTTCTGCTCCCTGTTGCTCGCCGCGGCGGGCTGCGCCACCACCAACCCGACGGGATCGTTTTCGGAAGCCGCGCGACCCGTGGCCGAGCGCACCGCCCTCGAACCCGCCTGGCCGCGCGATGCGGCCGCCACGGCAGACCTGTCCGCCCGCGCCAAAGACTTGCTGTCCGAGCCGCTCGATCCGGATCGCGCGGCGCAGGTGGCGCTCTGGCGGAACCCCGGGCTGCTCGCCGATCTCGAAGACCTAGGGATCTCGCAGGCCGAGTACGCGCAGGCGACGCGGATCGCCAATCCTTCGCTCGATTTCTTCTACCGCCGACCGAACCAATCCGGCCTGGTCGCGAACGTCGAAATCGGCTTGCTCGAAAACCTGCTCGATCCGCTGCTCCTGCCGCTGCGCAAACGAATGGCGGCGGCCGAGCTGGAGGCGGCGAAGCTTCGCGTCGGCCAGAAGATGCTCGATCTGGTCGCCGAGACCAAAGCGGCATTCGCCGAGCTGCAAGCGGCCGACCGGTTGGTGGAGCGGCTGGGCATCATCGTCGAGATCGAGAGCGCCGCGGCCACCTTTGCCGAGCGGCAGCGGGAGGCGGGCAACCTTCCCCAGCTCGCGCTCGAAGAGCAGCAGGCGCTGCTCGACGAGACGAAGATCGATCAGGTGCATGCACAGATCGCGGCGAAGGCCCAGCGCGAAAAATTGCAACGGCTGATGGGCCTTTCGGGTGCCGAGGCGGGCTGGACCACGGCCGGGATGCCGCTCGACCCGCCGGACGATGAGGTTGCCGTCGCCGACCTTGAAGCGCGCGCGCTTTCGGATCGGCTGGACGTCGCCGCGGCGCGCGCCGGGGTCGGACTGATCGACCATGCCCTCGCGCTACGACGCGCCGGGCGATTTTTCCCCGGCGGCGTGCGGGTCGGCGTTTCGCGCGAGCGCGATCCCGACCGGGTGCGGGTCACCGGCCCGGTGCTCGGCATCGAGCTGCCGATCTTCGACACCGGCGCCGCCTCGATCGCGAAGCTCGAAGCGGAACGGCGGCGCGCCGAACGCCAGGTCGAGGAACTTTCGATCCGCATCGGCTCCGAGGTTCGTGAGACGGCCGATCGCTATGTCGCCGCCCGCGATCTCGCCCGCACCTATCGGGATTCCGTCCTGCCGCGCCGGGTGCGAATCCTCGATCAGACGCTCCGCCACTACAACTCGATGTTGATCGGGGTCTACGACCTCCTGCTCGCGAAGCGGATGGAGATCGAAAGCGAGAAGGCGGCGATCGAAGCCTGGCGCGACGCCTGGGTCGCCCGCTTCAAGCTCGAACACGCGGTCGGCGGCAAACTTCCCGGAGGTTCCAAATGATCACTCGACGCGATTGGCTCCGCCGAACCGCGATCTTTACTGGCGCCACGCTCGCCGCCCTGCGCGGCCGGGCGGAGGCGCAGACTCCCCCCGATCCGCACGCCGGACACGACATGGGGGGCATGGCCCCACCGCCAAAGAAGCCGGTCGATCCGCACGCCGGTCATCACATGGGGGGCATGCAGGGGATGGCTCCAACATCGCCGAAACCCTCCACGGCTCCCCCTTCGTCCCCAGCACCCACCCGCGCCGAGGTAAGGCGGCTGCGCCGCGAGCTGGGCTACACGCCGGTGACCACGCCGAACGGCCGTTCGCTTCCCTGGGTGATGAAGGACGGGGTCAAGGAGTTCCACCTGATCGCCGAACCGGTGCAGGTCGAATTCGCGCCCGGCATGATGGTGAACGCCTGGGGCTACAACGGCTCGACTCCGGGCCCGACGATCGAGGCGGTCGAAGGGGACCGCGTGCGCATCCTGGTGACCAACCGACTGCCGGAGCACACCTCCGTCCACTGGCACGGCGTTCTCCTCCCATCCGGGATGGACGGCGTCTCGGGGCTCAACCAGCCGCATATCAAGCCGGGTGAGACGTACGCCTATGAGTTCACCCTCCGCCAGTGGGGCACGCAGCTCTATCACCCGCACGCGGACGAGATGGTGCAGATGGCGCTCGGCATGATGGGCTTTTTCGTCATTCATCCGAAGAAGCCGGAGAATCCGCCGACCGACCGCGACTTCTGCCTCTTCCCGCACATGTGGGCGATCGATCCCGACACCGCGACGCCGAACCCGGCCGTAATGCTCGATTTCAACCTGTTCACGTTCAACGGCCGCGTCTGGCCCGGCACCGAGCCGATGATCTGCCGCTTGAACGACCGGGTGCGGATTCGGATCGCGAACCTCTCGATGACCAGCCATCCGTTGCACATTCACGGCGTCCGCTTCTGGGTCACCCAGACCGACGGCGGACCGATCCCGAAGAGCGCCTGGTGGCCGGAGACCTCGGTGAACGTCGCTCCGGGCCAGACTCGGGCGGTCGAGTTCGTCTCCGACAATCCCGGCGACTGGATCTTCCACTGCCACAAGACGCACCACGCGATGAACGCGATGGGGCACAAGATCCCGAACGTCCTCGGGGTGGATACCCGCGGCGTGTCGGAGCAGATCGAGAAGCTCGTCTCCGGCTACATGACGATGGGGACGACGGGCATGTCCGAGCACGCCCAACACCAGCAGCACATGGCGAGCCTGCCGAACACGCTGCCGATGATGACCGGGGAAGGCCCGTTCGGACCGATCGAAATGGGCGGCATGTTCACCCTGGTCAAAGTCCGAGAGGGGTTGGAGAGCTACGCCGATCCGGGTTGGTACGAGTACCCGGAGGGAACGGTCGCCCGAAAGGTGGCGACGCCCGACGGAATGAAGATCGAACCGGCTGCGGATCCCATGGAGGGGATGGAAGGCATGGAGGGGATGGATCACGAGCCTCCTCCCGGAGGCCCTGGCCATGGCCCGAACGGCTAAATGGTTCCTCCTCGGTCTCGCAGGGTCGGGAGTCGTGGCGATCGCGGGCGCTCTTCTTTTCGCGGCGCGGGGAATCTCCGCGCGAACCGCACCACCCGGTCTTGAAGTACGGCTCGCCCGCGCCGCGCGACATCTTCTCGTGCCGCGCGCCGCCCGGGCACGGATGAATCCGGTTCCGCCCGACGCCCAAGGCCTCGCCGATTCCCGGGCGCACTTCGCCGATCACTGCGCGACCTGCCATGGCAACGACGGCAAAGGCGACACGCCCTACGGCCGGAATCTCTACCCGCGCGCCCCCGACCTCACTGCCGTAGCGACGCAAGAGCTATCGGACGGCGAGCTGTTCTATCTGATCGAAAACGGCATCAAGTTGACCGGGATGCCGGCGTTTGGAATCGGCAAGCCGGAGGGAGAAAAAGAGAGCTGGCAGCTGGTCGCCTTTCTTCGCCACATGCCAAAGATCACGCCCGAGGAACTCACCGCCATGGAACGACAAAACCCCCGATCGATTGAGGAGATCGAAGCCGAGATCGCGGCGGAAGCCTTCCTCCGCGGCGACGCCCCTCCAGCAACCACGTCGCACCCAACCGAACACTGAGGCCCACAGCCAGGAGACTCCCCATGAAGAGCATGATGCAGAAGCGATTCCTGTTGTTCCTCGGCCTGTTCCTGGCGCTTGCCGCGCGCACGGCCTCTGCCCATGAAGGCCACGTCCATACCGCGATGGGAACCGTCGCGAGCGTTACCGCCGAACGCCTCGACGTCAAAACCGCAGCCGGGAAAACCGATCTGTTCACCCTCACGGCGGAGACGAAGTTCGATCGCTCGGGAAAGCCCGAGATTTGGAGCAAGATCGCGCTCGGCGAGCGAGTGGTCGTTCACTTCAAGGAGGCCGGCGGCAAAAACGTCGCTCAGCACGTACAACTCGCGGCCAATGGCGACGGCCAATAACTACCTTTCGAGGTGGGCTGAATGCCCCTCTCAACGCGCATTGCACCATCGTCAGGATCGATGGCATCGTTGAATAACCTGGCGCCTCGGCCCCGAAAGAAAAGGAGAAACGCAATGTTTCGAAAAGCTGTTCGAATCGCTCCGCTCGCTCTCGGCGCCCTGGCCCTCGCCCTGGTTTCGTCGCTGCCTGCCAGGGCCACGGAGGAACCCTCGGCCTATCACCGCTACCTGATGAAGGGTTCGATCGTCGAGAAAGACGGCTCCGCTCTGTACCTGTGCATCGGCACGCACGACGGCGCGGAGGTGGGGCAGGAGCTGGACGTCGTACGGGTGAAACGGGCCCCGGGAGGCGGTAAATCGGGGATCGTGCGCTTCGAGCGGAAGCAGGTGGGTCGAGTACGGATCGACGAGATCACCGACGAGCATTTCGCGCGCGCCAAACTCCTATCGGGCGAGGCACAGAAGGGAGATCTGGTCGAGTTGCGGGCCGCCGAACACTGACGGCGAAGCCAGGGGCTCTTGTCCTGAGCGACAGGCCCGGGGGACGGTTCTGCCCCCCGAAGCGGACGGCTTCGCCCTCGGAGCTGGTGCCGTCCTAGCGGCCCGCCTTTCGAGCCGCCGATCCCTCCCCCGGCACCGACCGTGCATCCAAATTTCCGTGTCCGCCGCGCGAGCGGCACCTCCCGGGAGTAAGCTCCGATCATGAGAACGATCCGCCGAAGCCCGTCTTCGCGCCTTTACCGGCTGGCCGCCTGGGTGCTCGTCGCGGCGCTTGCGGCTCCCCCGTCGCTCCTGGCGCAGCTCGGCCCGGAGGCTCCGCCGGCCGATCCGGTCCCCGCCAATCCTCCCGATCCGGACCAGGCCCCGGGAAGCCCGGGCGAGGCGACCTCCCCGGGCCAGCCCGGAGGCAAGCAAGCCAAACCGGACCTGTTCTCCCAAAGCGTCAAAGCGGCACAGGAGGCGGTCGAGGAGTACGGGGCGTACGACAATCCCAAGGAGCTGGAACGCGTGAACCGGATCGCGTTCCAGCTGCTCGCGAAAGCCGATTTCGATCGTTATCCGTTCTCGTTCGGGATGGTCGACATGCCGGTGCCGAACGCGTTTGCCCTCCCCGGTGGGCAGATCTTCGTCACCCGCGGGTTGCTCGATCTCGAACCGGACGACGACATGTTGGCCAACGTGCTGGGCCATGAGATCACTCACGTCACCCACGAGCACTACCTCAAAATGAAGAAGAAGGCGACGCTGATGAGCATCCTCGGCAACGCCTTGATGCTCGGCGTGATCGTCGGCGCCGGCAGGAGCCGCGAATATCCCAATCCCGGACACGATCCGCTCGACACCCGGGACAATTCGGGCGACATCCTGCAAGGGGCTGCCGCCGCGAGCGTGGTGGTGAGCGAGCTGCTGCTGCGCAGTTACAGCCGCGAGAACGAAGACGATGCGGACGACGAAGGGCAGCGCCTGGCGGCGGCGGCAGGATACGACCCGGCGGGCGCGCAGAAATTCTGGGCGCTGCTCAACTCGCGGGCGCCCCAGGCCAAAGAATACGGCTATCTGCAGACCCACCCATTCGCCGAAGATCGGGCGAAATACGCGACGGTCCGCGCGGCGGAGCTGAAGATCCAGGAGCGTGGCGTGGCCGACGCCCTGCGCCAGAAGACCCAGGGACAGCTGATGACCTGGATCGACAAGAACCGGCCGAAAGGCCCTGAGCTGGGCTTCGTCAAGGCGGCGTCGCTCGCCACCTGGCCGAAGGGACCGGTCGCCGAGTCTTTGCGCCTCGAAAAACTCCACGTCCAGCGTGACGACACGCTCGCCAAGCCCTTGCTGGCCCGCGATTTCGGCACCGTGCTCAAGAGCTACCGCGCGCAGCGCGAGCAGGTCGTGGGTCTGACTCCCGAAAGCCCGTTGCTCGCGAAGCTCGACGCCGAGATCACCGATCTCGAAACGAAATCGCGCGACGCCTATCCCAAGGCGGTCGAGACGCTCGAAGGGGGGATCTACGAGACCTCCTTCCTCGAAGCGTTCCTCGCCAACTATCCCGACTCGCCGCGCGTGCCGGAAGTGGCGCTTTCCCTCGGCAACGCCTACGCCCGTTTGGGCAACCAAACTCAGGCCGTGGCGCAGTATCTGCGCGCCTCGGAAGCGGGACCCGAGAGCCCGGCGGGGATCAAGGCCCACGCGGGGCTGCGCAACCTCGCGCCGAATCTCGAAATGCTCGCCGCGCTCCAGGACCTGGTCGATCGGGAAAAAGAGCCCGAAATGCGCAAGCAAGCCGAGGAGCGGCTGGCCGCCCAGGCGAAGGTCTACGACGATCTCGCCAATGGCGCCGAGTACATCCACCGCTACCCGGAGGGGATTCACGTGGCGGTGGTGATGGAGCGGTTGAACAAGCTGGCCGACGACCTCTACGGCGAGGTCGTGCTGTACCAAGGGGTGGGAGAGACGGTGAAAGCGCTCGACCGAATCCAGCGCATCCTCACCCACGCGCCCCTCTCCCCCGCCGCCGCGAAGCTCCGCGATCACGCCGTTGTGGCGAACGAACGCGCCGGCTAGAGGCAATTCGCAATTCCCGGGGCGCAGCAAGCGGCGCCCCTACGGGTGAGGTTTGGTGGAAGCCGATGTGCCCCGGTCAGGACGCATAGGGGCGCTGCTTGCTGCGCCCTCGGCGCCTTCCACAAACGTCCCGATTCCGTCGACACCGGGCACTCGAACGAATGCAGGGCAGCGCGGGAGATCCCCGTGCTAACCTTCGCCGGCTCATGAACAAGACGATCCGCATCGGCAACGGTCAAGGCTTCTGGGGCGACAGCATCGACGCCCCGGTCGAGCTGTTGCGTGGCGGCGAGATCGACTACATCGGCTTGGACTACCTCGCCGAGGTCACCCTGTCGATCATGATGCGCCAGCGTCTGAAAGATCCGCGGCTCGGCTACGCGAGCGACTTTCCGGCGTTCGTCCGCAGGGTGCTTCCGGAGTTGAAAGAGCGAAACGTCCGGATCATCACCAACGCCGGGGGCCTGAACCCCCGCGGCTGCCGCGAAAAGATCTTCGAGATCGCCCGCGAGCTGGGGGTCTCCGGCGTGCGGGTCGGCGTGGTGGAGGGGGACGACGTATTCGCCCGGCTCCCCTCATTGGTCGAAGCAGGCCACAAGATGGCCAACATGGACACCGGCGAGCCGATCTCCACCGTGACCGATCGTCTGACCAGCGCGAACGCCTACCTGGGCGCCCGGCCCGTGGCGCAGGCGCTCGACCAGGGGGCGTTGATCGTCCTCTGCGGCCGGGTGACGGACACCGCGTTGGCGCTCGGTCCTCTGGTTCACGAGTTCGGCTGGGCCGAGGACGACTGGGACCGGCTCGCGGCGGGCACGATCGCCGGCCACATCCTCGAATGCGGCGCGCAATGCACGGGCGGCAACTTCTCCCGCTTCTGGGAGGTTCCCGACCTCTGGAACGTCGGCTACCCCATCGCCGAGGCCTCCGCGGACGGCACGTTCGTCATCACCAAGCACCCGAACACGGGGGGCATGGTGACCACAGAAACGGTCGCCGAGCAGTTGGTCTACGAAATGGGGAATCCCGAGGAATACGTCACGCCCGACGTGGTCGCCGATTTCACCTCCGTCCGCCTGGAACAGCAGGGCAAGGACCGCGTGCGGGTCTCCGGCATCACCGGCCGGCCGCGCACGCCGTTCCTCAAGCTCTCGGCCTCCTATCTCGCCGGCTGGAAGAGCAGCGGCCAGATCACGCTCTCCGGCCCGCGCGCGATCGAGAAGGCGAAGCTTGCCGCCGAGGTGGTCTGGAAACGGCTGGAGCGCGCGGGAGTGACCTTCCCCAACGACGACCGCTCGACCGAGATGCTCGGTCTCGCGGCCTGCCTGCCCGGCATCCTGACCGCGCCGGAAGATCCGGCCGAAGTGGTGCTCCGGCTCGGCGTGCGCGATGCCGACCGCACCAAGGTCGAGCGCTTCGGCCAGGAGATCGCGCCGCTCATCACCGCCGGTCCGCCGGGGGTGACCGGTTTTGCCGGCGGCCGGCCGAAACCGCAGGAGGTCGTGGCCTACTGGCCGGCTCTCGTGGCGCGCGAAGAGATCGAAAACCGTATCCAGGTCGACGTGGAGGAGGCATGAAGGTTCTCCTGCGCGACATCGCCCACGCCCGTTCCGGCGACAAGGGAGACGCGAGCAATGTCGGCCTGATCGCCGCCTCGGCCGCGCTCTACGAAGTGATCCGCCGCGAGGTGACTCCCGAGCGGGTGAAAGCGCACTTCGCCCAGGTCTGCCGCGGCCCGGTCGACCGCTACGACGTGCCGAACTTGAACGCTCTCAACTTCATTCTCCACGACGCCTTGGGCGGCGGCGGCACGGAAAGCCTGAAGACGGACGCTCAAGGCAAGACCCACGCGCAGGGCATGCTGATGATGGAGATCGAAGTCCCCGACGATCTCGTCCCACCTGCCCGAGCGTAGTGGTTCAGGCAAGTCTCCTTGCTCCTTCGGGCGCCTTCGGCAGCAGCCAGTCGCTGCGGGACTTGCCTGAGCCACTACCACCTGGCAGGACCGAACGGTAGGATCTCCTGATGACCTCTCCCCTGCTCGAAGTCCACCGCGACGGCGAT
>Ga0268264_10001485_pt1 | contig 21899 bp, 12 predicted proteins | sample KBSSwiS32_FD_190357 | JGI IMG/M metagenome (GOLD analysis project Ga0268264, IMG submission 190357) | Switchgrass rhizosphere microbial communities from Kellogg Biological Station, Michigan, USA - KBS Switchgrass S3-2 (SPAdes) (version 2) | ecosystem: Host-associated > Plants > Roots >...
TCTTGTCACTCTTGAAAATTTTGATGAGGAGCATGGCCCATTCATGGACACCGCCGCAATCATGCAGCAAATGGATCTCATCATTTCAGTCGACACAGCAATCGGGCATCTGGCCGGAGCACTCGGACGCCCCACATGGCTCTTGTTGCCCTACAATGCCGATTGGCGCTGGCTTTTTGGTCGCAGTGATTCACCGTGGTATCCCACTATGCGCATTTTTCAACAAACAGAACCTTTCAATTGGCACCTTGTTATGGATAGTGTGAAAACAACGTTGGAAAAACTATGCGCAACATAATATTTCTTATTTTTTTTCTAAGTGCACCAAAACTCTTGAGCATGAATTGTCGTGGCGGTGGCGAATCGTCAACAGTAGCCCAGTTGCAAGCCAGTGTTACCATGAGTGAAGATGATCCATTAATTCAAAATGGGCGGGGATGCAGACAAGAATGCCGCGCCTGCTGCCAGCGCGAGTGCGAAAGCATACGGCCTATGGCAATCACCCTCACCGCGGTTGGTTGTATTTTCTGTGCCGTGATATTGCCTCCAGCAATCTGTTCGTGCCTGCATTAAAAGGAGCATCGTGAAAGAATTTTTTTTGTTCTGCTTTCTGATTGCACCAGCTCAGGCAATGGGCCCACCTCATACGGCTCCTAGCGCGGCCCCTAGTCCTGCTGCGCGTCAGCAACCACATCACTGGAGACTCGTCGGGCTTGCGATGGGAGGACATCAAATGCTCGTCATTCATGCCTTGAGAGCGAGTGGTGCAGAACTCAACCCAGAGCCGGAAAGACTTCCTGCGCAAAGACGACTTGATGCATTGATAGCAAGAACTGATGCGCTCGTGACCGTTCAGGGGCCCCAACTCTGGCTGCATATGCGGGATGATCAAGAAGAATCAGATTGCCCCTGCGACGAATGTTTGGTGAATGTCTGCATAGAACCACAACCGGAAGGATGTTTTCGATTATTAACGGATTGTTTCAGATCTGGAAATTAAATCTATTACTGAAGGATCGGGTAGCATGAAAAAAATAATTTTAATGAGCCTGCTCAGTTCACCGTCTCTTCTATGCATGAGCCCAGGTGCAGACGCAGCGGCGCACGGACAAAACCAAGCAAGCAACCTGATCCATCAACTGCGCACTCTAACGGGGCAACCAGAAATCCGCATGTCTGACAATGAATGCTGCACACCTGCGCGCTGCGAATGTGTCACCCTGTGTTGTCCGTTGGCGTGTCTAGGATTAACTGCGGTCAGTTTAATGGGAATCGTTCTATGCCAACGCTGCTGCCACTAATTATTTAAAAAAAAGTAGGAAAATCAAAAAACGGAATCATCATGATGAAGCACACCATTTTATTTTTTCTTATTATCTGTATTTCGCTTGCCCATGCCAATGACATGGCTCTCCTGCGTGCACGCAATTTTCTGCTTGCACGCGCCAACAATCCTCCGGAAGATCCTCAAGCCCGTTTGAATCTTGCCAATGAACTGCTCAAAACAGGAAATTGGTATTTCAATGACTGGGAACCAGAAAAAGCATTAGAATGTTTTTCCGCAATTATCAAAATATTTCCCACCATCTCAGAACCGTATCACAATATTGGTTTGTGTCTTGCAGTACGCTATGGCAATCATGCTGATGCAATCGCTGCGTATGAAAAAGTATTAGAACTCAAACCCGATCATATTGAAACTCATTTTTGCAAAGCGCTCTCCCATCTTGCGCTCGGCGATTTCAAAACGGGCTTTGCTGAACATGAATGGCGCTTGAAAGGTCCTGCACATCCGCGGCAACGCCATCTGCCCTATCCACTGCCTAAAGCTTGGCAAGGTGAGGATGTTGCGGGCAAAAGAGTTCTTGTGCGTGCAGAACAAGGACTTGGGGATGTGATTCAATTTAGCCGCTACATTCAACTGCTCAAAGAAGATGGTGCTTATATTATTTTTGAAGCACCGCCGCCACTTTATAAACTTTTTTCACTCGTTGATTGGGTTGATGAATTCATGCCGGTTGATGCAGAACCACCTCCGTTCGATTATCAAATCACCCTCATGAGTATGCCCTATATGTTCAATACGCGAGCGCACACAATACCGCACAATATTCCCTATCTGCACGCAGATCCACAACTGGTTGAACAATGGAAATCCCATTTTGATAAACGCACATTCAATATTGGCATCTGTTGGCATGGCGATCCGGTGAGTGGTCCGCTCAAATTTATCCCCCTCAATCAGCTTGCGCAGCTGAGCAAACTTCCCTGCGTGAAACTTTATAGCTTACAAAAAATTGATGGCATCGATCAGTTGAACCATCTGCCAACTGACCTGGTTGTGCACACCTTTGGCGATAATTTTGATAAAACAAATGGCCGCTTTATGGACACTGCTGCAGTCATGATGAATCTCGATTTGATTATCACTGTTGATACTTCCATTGCGCATCTTGCCGGCGCGCTTGGCCGCCCAACGTGGGTGGTGCTGCCGCAAGTGGCTGAATGGCGCTGGATGCTCAATCGTTCCGATTGCCCTTGGTATCCAACTATGCGATTGTTCCGGCAAACGGAAGTGAAAAAATGGGATGATGTGGTTGAACAACTCACAGAAGCGCTGCTGCCACTGGTGATTAATACGATGCAAAAATCATCGATAGTTGCCGAAGTGCAGATCGGTGAATTAATTGATAAGATCACCATTCTGCGCATCAAAAACGAACGGATTAAAAATGAAGAAAAATTAATTAATATTCGGGCCGAACTGCAAAGCTTGGAAATGGTGCAACAAACATGTGTGCCCCACTCATCAACACTCGATGAGCTTATTGAACAGCTTTTAGCGGTGAATAAAATATTGTGGGATATCGAAGATGATATTCGTGACAAAGAACATGCCAAAGAATTTGATGATGAATTTATTAAACTCGCACGCAGTGTGTATATGACGAATGATCGGCGCTGCGCAATCAAACGTGCGATAAATGAGTTGTGTGGATCACGGTTAATAGAAGAAAAATCTTATGCAGAATATGCGGCATAGAGAAACAATCAGAATGATCAATAACGACGCTCCTTGATGATTCTGCGTTCCCGGTTACACTTATTATACAGCACTCAGTACACAGCACACGAAGGTTTCCAGGAGCAACGATGAGCACAAAGTACACATCATTTGAATTATTTTTGCAGAGCGAACTCAATGATGTGCAACAAGAAGCGGTGCTCAATGATGCGGGTCCTCTGCTCGTGATCGCTGGAGCTGGTTCAGGAAAAACACGCGTTATCACTGCACGTATCACACACCTGATTAAAAATCGTTCCGTGCATCCATCCGCAATCGTTGCACTCACCTTCACCAACAAAGCTGCGCAGGAGATGAAAGAGCGCGTCGCCTCTTTTTTAGAGCGAAGCACTTATCTGCCCTTCATCGGTACATTCCACTCTTATTGCTTGCAACTGCTCAAACGAAATAAAGAATTTTTGGAATCCCCATTCTCTTCCATCCTTGATACGGATGACCAAAAAAAATTAATCTCCGACGTTCTGAAAAAAAATAATCTGCACAAGCAATTCAATGCGCATGGCGTGCTTTATGCAATTTCACAACTCAAGAATCAAAATAGCGATCTTGCCACCGCTCGGCAGATGATGCATCCGCTGATCTATGATGTGTATGTTGCCTACGAAAAAGAAAAAGCAAACAGCCACTGCTATGATTTTGATGATCTTTTGATCAACACGGTAAAGCTTTTTGCCAAACATCCGGAATTCAAACAGCAACACCATCGCACCGTGCGCCATTTGTTGGTGGATGAGTATCAAGATACAAACGTGGTGCAACATGAACTACTCAAACACATGGCAAAATCAGGCAATGCCACTGTTGTTGATTCACTCTGCGCAGTGGGCGATGAAGATCAATCGATCTATTCATGGCGCGGCGCAACTATTGCCAACATGTTGAATTTTAAAAAAGATTTTCCGGAAACCACGCTCATTAAAATTGAGCAGAACTATCGTTCCGTGCAACCAATTTTGCATGTTGCCAATGAAGTGATCAAAAATAATACTGCACGCAATCCAAAAAAATTATGGTCTGAGCGGCCCGGATCAGATCGCATTCGCAGCCTCACCTGCATGTCTGAGTATCAAGAAGCTGATGCGATTGCACAGCTCGTGACTGTTGCGCAAAAAAAACAAAATCGACAAGATATCGCCGTACTCTACCGCACCCATGCACAATCGCGCGCAATTGAAGAATCATTCATCAAACATTCAATTCCCTATCGGATTATTGGCGGCGTGCAATTTTATGAGCGGAAAGAAATTAAAGATCTGCTTGCCTATTTGCGCTTGGTTAATAACCCGTTCGATCGCAGCGCCCTTTCGCGCATTATCAATACACCAAGTCGCGGACTGGGAGAAAAATTTGAGGAACAACTTCTTGAATTGTGGCATGCAGAGCCATTCTTGAATGCCTTCCAAGTTGCGGAAAAATGTATTGATGCCGGCATTGCATCGGGCAAAAAAGGGGCCGCGGTCCATCAATTTATTACCCTCTTTAAAGGATTAAGCGCGGACTCAACGGCGAGCGCGGCCCTTGATCAGATTATTCGTGGCACACAGTATGTTACCTACTTGAAAGATTCATACGAAAAGCAGGATGCAGAAACGCGCATCGGCAACGTTCAAGAATTAGTTGATGCAATTGCCCATTTTGAAGAACAGAAAATTGCGACGGTGGAACAGTTTCTTGATGAAGTTGCATTGCTTCAAGATAAACTTGCCGCCTCTGATGATGACCAAGATAAAGTGGTACTCATGACACTCCATGCTGCAAAGGGCCTGGAATTCGAAACCGTGATCATCGCGGGTCTCGAAGAAGGCCTACTTCCCTCATCTCGCTCGATTAAGGATGACGAAGCCTTGCAAGAAGAGCGTCGTTTATTCTATGTTGGAATAACTCGCGCCAAAGAGCGCCTTCTTTTGACTCATGCAAAATACCGGTATACCTACGGCCAGATGGTCGATCAGTTTCAATCCCGCTTTTTGCAGGAAGTACCAACGACCTTTAGTTCTCATGAGGAGTGTACATACTGGCGACAGCCGCAACTACATAGATTTTTTTCCGATTGGTTAGGGATAAAACAGGAGGAGGAATCCGTGATGACCGTTGCTGACTTAAAAAATCTTGCCCGCAAGGCAAGGAAGAAAAATGCAATTGAAATCAAACAACTCTTTAAGCAAAACCAGCCTGTGCTGCACCAAAAGTATGGCGCTGGGATTATTAAGGAAGTGGAAGCACGATCAGACGGATCATTATCCGTTACGGTTAAGTTTAAAATTGGGGAGAAGAAAATTTTGTCACAATTTTTAGAAGTAGTTTAAAAATATAGAATTAATAAGAGGCCCTGCACACTGTGTGGGGCCTCTCGCTTTGTGAATAATTCAATCTTCTTAATTATGCTTCAATATCTGCCATTAGATTCACCGACGCTGGTTCTGGCTGGGAATGGATAGTAATAGTAGCGACCGGTGCAGCAATTGCTTTGCCTTCAAAGAGCAGCTCCTCTTTATTGTGTATCATGGCAGGAATATCTGTATTCTCATCAATGATGAGATCTTTGCCTACCACCTTGCCATTGGGTAGCCTTACTCCATCGCCCGGCGTCACAAAATATCCTTTGCCCGTGCGAACCACTTGAAACTCTTTATCATTAACTGTTGGATTGTGTGGCACATAAGGACCGCGCCATTTTTCTGGATGAGCCAAATTCATCGGACCAACTTCTGATCCCGCAAATTTTTCCACATTCAAAAAGTTAATGGGGTTTTTCTTCAAATCAAAATCTATAATGCCGCACGTATCATTAATTTCTTTGAAAATACCGGCAAGCCGCTCAATATTATCGATGATTAACAAATTCGTGATTTGCTTTGAACGATAGAATGTGCTGAAGAAACTGAAATAAAAAAAACTACCAATAAGAACAACACCCAAAACGATGATAGCCAATTTCGATTGATGTGCTTGAATCATTTTTTTCATGCCTACTTCCCTTTTTTTGTGCACGCATTGGAACAAATTATTTATGAAATTGGCCCGCACATTGAGTGCGAGCCAATTTCATATTTAGAAACTGCTGAAACCATTAGGTTGAAGTGTTAGAACGCCCAGTAACTGCACTCAAATTGCTTGCGCGCGATACTATTGTATCAACAGCAGCTAATCCACTATAATCCGCAGCCGTATTAAAGAGCGCTACGTTACTTATAAATGCATTTGTCGTCCCACCCAAGTTAGTAAATCCCGTACCAGTATTTAACATTGCACAAGAATCAAGAACCTTACAGAAGGTAGTCGTTAATCCGAAACTAAAACCATCACGCGCATTCTGTTGTGACACACAATTGAGGCATGAAACACCAAAAATATGTCCACCGTTTACCTGAAAGGGTGCGTATCCAACACTAAAGCCATCACCGTAGGAAAAGACACTACTCGAATTCGCTTGCGCCACGCAATCACGAAACACCACATCTCGAATAAGTCCTCCAGGCGTGAAGATGGACAGCTGAAAGCCATCGCCGCGATTCTTTTGCGCAACACAATTCTCAAAAACTATGTCAGTAATAACGGCCGCTACAGCTCCTGAGTTAACCAAAAATCCGACGGATCCATTTCCTAATGCGCTACATCCCTTAACATTAATATTCCCCCAATTCACTGTCGTAGCATTATTGAACACAAATCCAAATACCCCATTAAATTCCGCTATGCAATCAACTATGTTTACCGCAGCATAGGTGGTATTGAGGCCATTGTTTATCTCAAATCCAGTACTCGATGCTTCTGCAACACACCGCTCAATAGTCAAAGTTGCATTGGCATTTGGGTTGAGGCCAACGCCTGGATTGTTGATCTGGAACGCATGGGTTACAGCCCCTTGTGAAACACAATCACTAATGACCATATTGGTGAATCCTGCGGCTCCAATTGCAGGTTCACGCCCCCCCATCACCATACAATTGCTGATAGCCCCATTCTGAACACGTTGAATTTGAATACCACTACCATCTAGGCCGATACCAAATGAACATGTTACTATACAATCTTGGATCAGAAAATCATTTGCAATGAGCGCACCACCTGAAGGTCCGGTGAGGAAAATGCCAGAAAGCACTCCTGATCTATTGTCATACATTTCACAGTTTTGCACGGTGGCAGAATAACCCTGCACATTGATTCTTCCAGAATTATATGCGTCGCAATTTTCAATAAACGCGCCATCAACATCGAAGATGGTAGAAGAATTTGATCCATTAAGACCAATAGCAGCAACACTATTGTTATTAAAGCTCATATTTTGAATGGTAATATTTTTCAAGGTTTGGCTGGCATTGGAGATCTGATCGATTATCCCTACTCCGCCGGTAGGAAATGAGCCCGCAAGACGTTCAATGATCCCATTTTGAATAGTCACATTCTGAACACTCGCGCCAAGCCCTATTCCTAGAGTATTTGCGTTACTCCCACCACTGAGAGTATGTCCCTTCATCTCAATAGTCACATCACTTGAGTTTACCCTGATTGCGGTACCGGCAGTAAATGTAATGTTTTGGGCCATGCAATAGGTTCCCGGACTGACAATATTATAAATATTGCCACCACCGACATCTGTCTGACCAAAGGTGAAACTACATGATAAATCAGTGATACCTGCACTCGACGGAGCTATCGCACAAATTTGGCTTTGAATAACATTAGTCGCTTGTCCAATACGGCTTACAACTGTCCACGTCCCGTCGCTAGCCGTAATCGGACCCACTGTTTGCGGACACATCGCACCAAGATTAGAACATGAAAAAAACAGACCTAATGAAAGAAAGATCTGTTTTCTAATAAAGCTCGTTCCGTCATTACTCATTGCACCACGTATCATGATGTACTCCTTTTTTTTTTACTTTGGGAATCAATGCTCTTAAAACTAGAAAATTTGGAGTTGTCAGTCAATGAGAATTAATAATACAACTTCATAGGCTTGCACACTTGCAGCATTATATTTTTGCGATGATGCGTGTTTTACGAGTACATTATGGGGCGCGTGAGAAAATCAAGAAATAACAAAAATGGCTCGCACATTGAATGCGAACCATTTTCATATTTAGAAACTAATGCAATCGTTAGCTTGAAACATTTTCATATGCAGCAATTTTGCCCAAACCGGCTGCACGCGACTGTATCGAATCACTAACAGCTAACCCGCTATAATCAGCAGCAACATTGAAGAGCGATACGTTCCCTACAAATGCATTTGACGATCCAGTCAAATTAGCAAATCCCGTACCAGTATTAAACATCGAGCAATTATCAAGAATCTTACCGAGTGTTACCGTTGATGCAAAATTCAAACCGTCATGCACATTACGTTGCGCAACACAATTTTGGCATAATACATCAAAAATCGGGCCCGCATTGGTCGATGCCGATCCGATGCCGAATCCATCACCGAACCAGGTTGTGACGCCGTCAGTTCCACCCAGATTACGTTGTGATACACAGTTCATAAAGATCACCTCAGAAATAGCGCTACCTGGATCTGCATTGACGAGTGAGAAACCATCGCCGCTATTACCTTGCGCAACACAATTTTCGAAAGTAATTTTCGAAATAACTTGACCAGTTCCGTTGTTCTGAATCACAAACCCATTAATACCGTTAGCCTCAGCAGAGCATCCCTGAACAGTAATTTTGGAAACGGGAGTGTTAAAATAAAAACCATTGAACGCATTGCTTTCTGCAACACAATCGACTAATTTCAGCGAATTTCCTGCGTTGGTGATATAAAATCCTGTTGCATTGTTAGCAACAAAGCAACGTTCAATAAGAGCCGCGCCGCCATTGTTTGTCAGATTAAGGCCATAGATAGGATTACTCGTATCGCCATCCTGCAGGGTGCAATCAGAAATGGTTACATTAGTTCCAGCCACATTTATGCCCTGATTAGCAGGTCCTTGTAGTATACAATTGCGAACAACAACATTATCTGCCGCCACACTAATGATCCCTACCTGCACACTACTTGTGCTTGATACAACGCAATCTTCAACCAATGCATATCGAGTTCCTGCAGGCACACCCGGCGATAGAATTTCGAAGGAGTTTTGCAGCTGGCAATTGCGCACAATGCTCGAAATAGAAAGAAGCTGAATATCGGGTGCTAGAGTACCAAAAAAATTACAATTCTCAATCAAGATTCCATCAAGAAAAACCTGTTCCGCGGGTACAACACCTAGGCCAATAGAAGAAAAGTTGTTATTAAAATTTATATCCTTAATAACAATGTTTGAAAGTGCGGCATCAAAAATTGATGCAGCCACCCCCGAGTCTCTGATGGCAAAGAAGGTACTACCGCTAATATTTTCGATAGTTCCATTTTGGATGGTCACGTTACTAATGAAATTCTCAAGCCTAATACCCGCTACCGAAAGAGCCCCATTGCCTCCGTTGAGCGTATGCCCTTTCAAGTTAATCGTTACATCACTTGAGTTCACCGTGATGGCGGTACCAAAGCTGAAGGTAACATTTTCAATCATGCAATAGACGCCTGGAGAACTAATTGTGTAGACGTTTCCTGCACCAATATCACTCTGTCCAAATGGGATGCAACTACAATTGCATGTGGAAGTAGTACTACAATCAAAATCAGGACACATATCACAATCAAAAGCAAATGCACAAATTTGACTTTGAATCACATTCTGGGCTTCCCCAACGCGGCTTAGAAGAGACCATATCCCTTCATTGATCGAAATAGTACCCACTGTTTGCGGACACATCGCACCAAGATTAGAACATGAAAAAAACAGACCTAACGAAAGGAAGATCTGTTTTTTGATAGAACTCATTCCGCCATTACTCATTACATCACGTATCATGATGTACTCCTTTTTTTTACCTTGAGAATTCACGGGATTATCAGTTCTCTTGAAACTAGAAAATTTGGGATTATCCGTCAATGAGAATTTCCAGCTGCTTAATAATCCAACTTCATAGCCTTGCGCACTTGCAGCATGGTATTTTCTGCAATGATGCGTGTTCTTTCTGTGCCATCGCGCACAATGCGCATCACCTCATCAGGATTTTTCGCAAGTTCTTGGCGCCGCCTACGAATTGGGGTGAGAAAATCATTGAGCACGTCTGCCAAATATCTTTTCACTTTCACATCACCCAGCCCACCGCGCTGATAGTGTGTCTTGAAATCTTCCACCATCTTTTTGTCTTGCGCAAACACATCCAAATACATAAAAACGGTGTTGCCCTCAATCTTGCCTGGATCTTCCACCCGCACATGTTCCGGATCGGTGTACATTTGCATAACTTTTTTTGCAACCACATCATCCGAATCGGAAAGATAGATCGCATTGCCTAATGATTTGCTCATTTTTGCTTTGCCATCAATGCCGGGCAAGCGAGAAACTTTTGGAATGAATGCTTCCGCTTCAACCAACACATCGCCATAAATGCGATTGAAGGTGCGTACAATTTCATTCGTTTGTTCAATCATCGGCAACTGATCGGCGCCCACGGGAACGATTTGTCCTTTGACGATCGTAATGTCTGCCGCCTGATGCACTGGATACATCAAAAATCCTGCTGGGATACTTTCGCCAAATTCTTTTTGAGCAATTTCAGTCTTGACCGTTGGATTGCGCTTAAGGCGATTTACCGTCACTAGATTGAGATAAAAAATGGTCAGCTCTGCAATTTGGGGAATCATCGATTGAATAAAAATAGTTGTTTTTTCTGGATCGATACCCACCGCCAAATAATCAAGCGCTACTTCGAACACATGTTTGCGCACTTTTTCTGGATCTTCATAATTATCGGTCAGCGCCTGCACATCAGCCAATTCAACAAACTGTGTGCAAGTTTCTTGCAACGCAACGCGCTGCGCGAGTGAACCAACATAGTGGCCCAAATGCAATGGTCCTGTTGGACGATCGCCCGTGAGAACAACTTTTTTTTCTGCCATGATTTATATCTTTTATTTTTCGCGGGAATGATGGATCTATACGCGTTTGAATATACCGTGGAATCGGATAAAAACAAAATGCTCCGTCATTTCTCAGCAAGAAATGACGGGAGCTGAAAGTTAACAAAACTGAGACGGTCTATGATGGCCAGTATATATTGAGGCCATAGCTAATAATATTGGCCGTATACTGAGACTGATTAGGGATAGCGCTAGGAAGATAACCCCCTCCTGGATTATTAAATGAGCGATTGCCCCAATAGAAATTAGGGGGGCTAGAACTATTTGCATCATGGAATCCAATAGCACCATTATTAATCGCCCAACAATGCTCCATTTTCAAAGCAGTAACATCACTACCGAAGAAAAAACCATCTGAACTATTATTTGCTGCTATGCAACTGAATAATTCCCCATAGCCAATGGGACTGAAGGCTGAGGATATACCTATTTCAAATCCAGCTCCACCATTCCCATTTGAATCACAACCCCTAAAAGTGATTGGAATTATTATCTCCGCCGCAGTTTCAGTATTAGTCACATAGAATCCATGTTGAGAATTATTCTGGGAAACACAGTTGGAAAATAGAGCATTCTTAAATCCAGTTTCACCTGCAAAATTTCTAGCCCAAAATCCGTTCAGACACCCTTGCGCAACACAATTGGCAACTGAAATATTCATGAGATGAAATCCTCCTGGCTCAAAGAGAAATCCTTGACCAGTGCTCTGTTGCGCCACACAATTAGAAAGAGCAGAATCGTCACAATTATTCACATAAAAAGCTGCCGTGCCATCCGATCCAGATGATACACAATTACGAATAACAACCGTCGACATATCAAGAACTGAGAAGCTAGCAATATTTGTTGGATATGTGATGGGGTTATCGTTCGCTAGACTACAATCCTCAATAATAGCCGATTGTCCTAACAACGATAATGAAGGGAGACCTTGTATAGTGATGCTGGCATTACCGCTGGCTGAAAGACCCAACCCGTTGCATGTGAATACACATCCGCGCACAACAGCCAAAAGGCCCTGACTCAGGGTTATAAAAGTATTGTATCCTGTGCAATTCTCAATCAACACATTATAAAATTGAGTATCGGCCGGCCCCCCTGTTATCGAAACTGCTGGATAGCTTGCCGCCACATTGACAACATTAAAATTCATATTTTGAATAATAATATTTTGTAAGAGAACATCCACACCACCTTTTGCTATACATGCGGAAGTAGGATTAGTAATATTTCCATTTTTGATCGTTACGTTACTCAGACCACCATTAATTGTTATCCCTGTCGGCCCACTAGAGCCTCCATTGAGCGTATGGTTTTGCATATCAATAGTCACATTGCTCGAGTTCACCGTAAGGGCAGCGCCACTACTCCAGTTAGCATCATCATACATGCAGTAGACGCCTGGAGAATTAATTGTGTAGACACCTCCTGCGCCAATATCACTCTGCCCAAATTGAATACAATCGCTTACACTTACACAACTGCATGCACAAGTAGTAGTACTACTACAATCAAAATCAGGACACATATCACAATCAAAAGCAAATGCACAAATTTGACTTTGAATCACATTTTGAGATGCCCCAACGCGGCTTAGAAGAGACCATATCCCATCATTGATCGAGATTGGGCCCACTGTTTGCGGACAGGACATCGCTCCTAGTTGAGAGCATGAAAAAAACAGACTTAACGAAAAAAAAATATCTTTTTTGGAACCAATTCTACCATTACCAATTACGCTCATCATGAGAACTCCTTTTTTTATTTTTTCCTCCCGGCTTATCTCCGCCGTCACCAAGACTATGGCAGACAGCTTCCGCGGACCATGTCTCCAATACTCGTTATAGCGTGTTGAGAATTCATGGAATTGCTTTCCCTTGAAGCTATAAAAATTGGGATTTTCGGTCAATGAAAGTTTTGCGCGGCAGTGCTCAAGGAGCCTCATTAAAAAAACGATGCCCGTCATTTCTCACCAAAAAATGACGGGGCTGAAAGTTAGTTAACAAAACTGTGCCGGTTTAGCCGAATATATTGAGGCCATGGTTAACAATACCAAAAAGAGTAAGACTGTAGTCATAAGGGGACTGATTAGGGATCGTAGCAGGAAGATAAGCACTCCCTGTGTTATTAAACGAGCGAACGCCCCAATAGAAATTAGGGCTCGGGTCATTCACATCATCGAATCCGTTAGCGCCATTATTAACCGCCCAACAATGCTCAACTTTCAAAGTGGTAACGTTGGCAGCGAATAAAAAGCCGGCTGAATTATTATTCGATGCTATGCAATTAGATAATGCCCCATAACCAACGGGACCTGTGCCTGTACCTATTGCAAATCCAGATTCACCATTCGCATGTGAATTACAACCCTTAAAAGTCATTGGAACTCTTCCCGCCACACTTTCTTCATTACTTACATGGAATCCATTTTGAGAATTATTCTGGGCAACACAATTGGTGAACACAACACTCTTATATCCAAAATTACCTGCAAGATTGTTAACCCAAAATCCATTAAAACATGCTTGCGCAACACAATTGGTAACTGAAATATTCAGGGGCACACCTCCTGGCAAAAAAAGAAAGCCATCATTAGTGCCCTGTTGCGCCACACAATTAGAAACAGTAGCATTGATACCGGCATTCACCGTAAACACGGTCGTACCTGATCCAGATGATACACAATTACGAATAATAGCCGTCGACATATTTGTAATCGAGAAGCTCGCAGTGTTTGTTGGATACACATCGTGATTCTCGTTCCCTATAATACAATCCTCAATAATAGCCGATTGTCCCCATCCTGATAGCTGAGGAAGACCTTGTATAGTGATGCTGGCATTACCGCTGGCTGCGGCACCAAACCCATTGCATGTCAATAGACATCCGCGCACAATAGCCAAAAGTCCCGGATTCAAAATTATAAAAGTATTGTATCCTCTACAATTCTCAATCAGCACATTATAAAACTGAGCATCGGTCGCACCCCCCTGCATCGAAACTGCGGGATAGCTCGCTGCCACATCGAGAACTCGGAAATTCATATTTTGAATAATAATATTTTGCAAAAGAACATCTGCACCACCTTTTGCTATACACGCGGAAGTAGGGTTAGTGATACTTCCATTTTTGATCGTTATATCGCTCAGACCACCATTAATCACGATCCCTGTCGCCCCACTAGAGCCACCATTGAGCGTATGGTTTTGCATATCAATAGTCACATTGCTCGAATTCACCGTAATTGCAGCGTCAGTGCTCCAGTTAGCATCATCATACATGCAGTAGACGCCAGGAGAATTAATTGTGTAGACGCCCCCTGCACCAATATCACTCTGTCCAAATTGAATACAATTGTTTGAAAAATTCAAAGTACTAGTAGAGCCATTAAGTGCACAAATTTGGCTTTGAATGACGTTGTCTGCTGCCCCAATGCGGCTTAGAAGAGACCACGTCCCATCATTGATTGAAATCTGGCCCACTGTTTGCAGACAGGACATCGCTCCTAGTTGAGAGAATGAAAAAACTAGACTTAACGAAAGAAAGATCTCTTTTTTGGAACCGATTCTACCATTACCAATTACGCTCATCTTGCGAACTCCTTTTTTTTATTTTTTCCTACTACGCTCTTTTCAGAGCTACGAAGGACAGGCGGGCAAACTTCCAGCTGTTGCCTGGAGATGTTGGACACATCGGCGAGTCTCCAACATTCATTATAGCGTGTTGAAAGCTCACGGGATTACTACGTTCCCTTGAAGCTATAAAATTTGGGATTATCGGTCAAAGAGAGTATAGATTCATACCATAGTCAACAGGTCCAGGTTCATAACTAAACTGAGCCGGGACATCAGCAGTATAAGGCGTTCCATTAGCAAGCGAGCGACAGCCTATATAGAAGTAAGTGCTAGGGCTACCCGGACTCTGATCAAAGAATCCATACCCTGCATTAGAAACTGCAGTACAATGCTCAAGTACCAAAACAACAGCCTGAGCACTGATTAAATAGCCATTTGAACTATTTTCTGATGAACTGCATGCAGTTAATACCCCATAACCAATTGGTCCAGCTGAGCCTGCGCCTCCACCTATTTCAAATCCATCTGCAGCATTCCCATTTGCAGTACAATTCATACAAACAAGCGGAATGTTACCAATCCCAGCATTATTTATTTTGAATCCACAGCTACTATTATTGTGGGCAACAGAGTTGGTTAGCACTACACTATCATATCCAACATTACCCATCACCGATGCAATAAAAAATCCATTATGACACTTTTGTGCAAGACAATTGACAACCGAAACAGTCACTGGTGGTGTTGCGCCTGCCGCTCCTGGCACAAAGTAGAAACCATCGCTCACACACTGTTGTGCCACACAATCAGAAACAGTCGGCCGGGCAACGGCACTGAAAGTAAAAGCTGGCGAGGCCGATCCAGATGATACACAATTACGAATAATCGCCGTCAATGCAAACTCAAGGAAGAAGCTTGCGACACCCGCTGGATACGAAGCAGAGTCATTAACGAGGGTGCAATCTTCAATAACAGCCAATTGCGTGTTGAACCCCGCAGGACCAAATATAGCAATGTTAGCATTACCATTAGCCAGGGCAGATACCAAGCCACATCCACGCACAACACACGAAGAACCGCCCTTCAGACTTATATACGTATTGTATCCGGTACAATTCTCAATCAATATGCTGTTAAATTGTGCGGTTAAAGAATTTTGTTGAATCAAAATTCCGGGATAACTCGTTGTTCCACCGATGACACTAAAATTCATATTTTGAATAATAATATTCTGTAGGAGAGATGTGGAACTGTCATTTGATATGCACGCGACAGTAGGATTAGTAATACTTCCATTTTTGATCGTTATATTGCTCAGACCACCATTAATCACAATCCCTGTTGTTCCACTATTCGATCCGGCATTGAGCGTATGATTTTGCATATCGATAGTCACATCGCTCGAGTTCACCGTGATTGCAGCGCCGTTGGTAAAGGTGGCATCATTAGACATGCAGTAGACGCCTGGAGAACTAATTGTGTAAACACCTCCCGCACCAATATCACTCTGCCCAAATGAGATACAATCGCTTACGTCGCTTAGACAACTACATGTGGCAGTAGTACTACAATCAAAATCAGGACACATATCGCAATCAAAATCAAGTGCACAAATTTGACTTTGAATCACATTTTGGGCCACCCCAACGCGGCTTAGAAGAGACCACATCCCATCATTGATCGAAATCGGACCCACTGTTTGTGGACACATCGCATCAAGATAAGAAAATGAAAGAAGCAAACCTAATGAAAGAAAGATCTGTTTTTTGATGAGCCTCATTGCACTAATATTAATTACGCCCATCATGAGAGCTCCCTTTTTATTTTTCTTCATTCCACCTTCCCAAAGTTACAAAAATTGGAATCGTGGGTCAATGTAAGATTTGAAAACAGAAACTCATCTATGACTGTACATTCATGCCATAGTAAATAACTCCATTTCCATACGTAAGAGAAGCCCCAATAGCAGGAGAATAATTCGTACCATTAACAAACGAGCGACAACCTACATAATAATTGGTAGTAGGGAAAGAGCCATTCGCATCAAAGAATCCAAACCCTGCATTAGAAACCGCAGTACAATGCTCAACCATTAAATTAGTAGACTGAGTGCTGAATAAATAGCCATTTGAACTATTTTCTGATGCACTGCATTCGGTTAATACCCCATAACCAATTGGTCCAACTGAACCTACGCCGCCACCTATTTCAAATCCATCTGCAGCATTCCCATCTGCAGTACAATTCCTAAAAATAATTGGAATGTTGCCAGTCCCAGCATTAACTAGTTTGAATCCACAGCTACTATTATCCTGGGCAACACAGCTGATTAGCTCTACGCTATTATATCCAACATTACCCAGCGCCGATGCAATCAAAAATCCATTAAAACATTCTTGCGCAAGACAATTGATAGCTGACACAGTCACTGGTGGTGTTGCGCCTGCCGCTCCTGGCACAAAGTAGAAACCATCGCTCACACACTGTTGTGCCACACAATCAGAAATAGCAGGCCGGGCAACAGCACTCAAAGTAAAAGCTGGCGAGGCCGATCCAGATGATACACAATTACGAATAGTCGCCATAGATACAAACGCAAGGTAGAAGCTCGCGACACCCGCTGGGTACAAAGAAAAGTCGTTAACGAGAGTGCAATCTTCAATAACAGCCAATTGCGTGTTGAACCCCGCAGGACCAGATATAGCAATGTTGGCAATACCATTAGTCAGGGCGGATACTGAGACACATCCACGCACAACACACGAAGAACCGCCATTCAGACTTATATACGTATTGTATCCGGTACAATTCTCAATCAATATGCTGTTAAATTGTGCGGTTAAAGAATTTTGTTGAATTAAAATTCCGGGATAACTCGTTGTTCCACCGATGACACTAAAATTCATATTTTGAATAATAATATTTTGCAGGAGAGACGTAGAACTGTCATTTGATATGCACGCGACAGTAGGATTAACAATATTTCCATTTTTGATCGTTACGTTACTCATACCACCATTTATCACGATCCCTGTTGTCCCACTGTTCGATCCGGCATTGAGCGTATGGTTTTGCATATCGATAGTTACATTGCTCGAGTTCACCGTGATTGCAGCGCCAGTACTCCAATTAGCATCATCATACATACAATAGACACCTGAAGAACTGATTGTGTAAACATTTCCTACATCAATATCACTCTGCCCAAATGGGATACAATCGCTTATGCTTACACAACTAAAAGTAGTACTACAATCAAAATCAAGTGCACAAATTTGGCTTTGAATCGCATTTTGGGCCGACCCAACGCGGCTTAGTAGAGACCATATCCCGTCATTGATCGAAATCGGGCCCACTGTTTCGGGACACATCGCCTCCAGTTGAGAACATGAGAAAAACAGACCTAACGAAAAAAAGATCTGCTTTGCAGTTTTGCGCATTGTTCCATTACTTACAATTCCGCCCATCATGAGAACTCCTTTTTTATTGTTTTCTTCACCCCCATGAAGCTATAAAAATTAGGATTTTCGGTCAATGGAAGTTTTAGGTGACAAGCGCCAAATAAACCAATTAAAAAATAAAAAGCCCCGTCATTTGCTTGGCGGCAAATGACGGGGCTGAAAATAGTCAACGAAGAAATTATGCCATTATGTTGAGAACTGAAAATGACAAGAAAGGATATATAATAGTATTAGGAACACCAAAATAATCTCCTCCCAGATTGCCATGCGCTCGACAAGATACATACTCGTTGGCCCCACCCGATGCGCCCAAGTCATTGAGCCCAATACCTGTATTTCCAGCAGCATATGTTTCAAAATAGGAAAGATGGCAATCAATATTATAGCCATCAACTCCATTTCCTATAGCATTGCAATGCAGAACATCTAAATTCGTAACATTAAGCCCAAGCAAAAAACCATACACACTATTATTCGATGCGATACAATCTATTAATGTTCCATTGGCAATAAGTGCTGTGGCTGGATCAAAGCCAGGGCCCAAAAGAAAGCCGAAGACATTACTATTTGCATAACAATTTCTAAAATGGGGCGTAATTATCTTACCAATTTCAGAATTGGTTACTAAAAAGCCAACTCCGTAATCACTTGAGACACAATTATTCACTACAAGGCTTGGAAACCCAGCGGCGCCTGGTGTCTGAAATAAAAATCCGGAAACAATACCAGCAACCGCTACCGTCGTCTGAGCAACGCAATCAGTTATCACAACCCGAGAAGTAAATGATGCAAAGCCTACAATTGCCGCCGAAAAACTAAATGCATCCTGAGCCGACCGCCGCACAAGACACCCAGAAACTTCTATATCAACTACGTTAACTATATTAACGCCTTGGCTTGTTGATCCATATGACTGACAATTATTGATAGAAACTGCAAGCGCATTCTCAACATCAAAAACCGCGGCACCTGTAACCCCAAAGGCTGGCGCCAACACATTTGTTATGACACAATCTTCAATCACCGCAGTCTGCAATGAGTTTGTTCCTGCACGACCCCTTATAAAGATACTGGCATTGCCAGTAGTCAGACCACAGGTTAATACACACCCACGCACAACAGCTGAAAGACCTGATCGCAGTGTTATGAAGCAGTTGGTAGCCCGACAATTCTCAACCAAAACATTAGTAAAAATATCCGAAACTGCAGCCGCACCAAAATTGATTCCCGCAATACTCGTCGTTCCGCTTGTAATATTAAAATTCATATCTCTGATAATAATATTCTGCATCATAATCCCAGAACCATCATCAATGATTCCACCCAAGCCGGTGAGCTGATTAAGATTTTCAATGCTGCCATTTGTGATCGTTACGTTACTCATGCCACCATTAATCACAATCCCTGAATTCGCAGTATTGCTGGCATCAAGCTTATGCCCTCGCATATCAATGGTCACATCACTCGAATTCACGGTGATTGCAGGGCCAGTGGTAAATGAGGCATCATTATACATGCAGTAGACACCAGGAGAATTGATCGTGTAGACGCCCCCCGCACCAATATCACTCTGCCCAAATTGAATACAATCGCATAGACAACCGCTAGAAGTAGTAACAAAAATCGCAACTTGTGTCACCGTAATATCAACCGAGCAATTAACCGTAACTTCGGTAACCGTAACGGAGTGATCAACCTCAAAGACACAAATTTGACTTTGAATCACATTTTGGGCCTGAGCAACGCGCAACAGAATATCCCATATCCCCTCAGTGAGCGAAATTGGCCCCACTGTTTGCGGACACATCGCGCCAAGTTGCGAACATGAAAAAAATAGACCCAATAAAAGAAAGATCTGTTTTTTGATGGAACCCATTCTACTATTGCCGATTACGCTCATCATGAAGAACTCCTTTTTTATTTCTTTTCATTACACCCTCCCAAAGCTACAAAAATTAGGATTTCCGGTCAATCAAAGTTTTTGTGTAGACCCTAAAGAATTCAATCAAAAAAATAGCCCCGTCATTTTTTGCCGAGAAATGACGGGGCTGAAATTAATTAATAAAGAAAATTATCCCGCTATATTGTAGGTAGCAAAAGTCACAAGAGGATATGCAATAGTATTAGCAACACCGGCATAATCTCCTACCAGATTTCCATGCGCTCGGTTACTCACATATGTGTTGGCTCCCCCTGGTGCGCCCAAGTCATTGAGCCCAATAGACCCGTTTCCAGCAGCATATGTTTCAAAATAGGAAAGATGGCAATCAATATTATAGCCATCAACTCCATTTCCAGTTGCATCGCAATGCACAACATCTAAATTCGTAACATTAAGCCCAATAAAAAAACCATACACACTATTATTCGATGCAATACAATCTCTCAATGTTCCATTGGCAATAAGAGCAGTGGCTGGATCAGTGCCTATGCCGATAGCAAAGCCGAAGGCATTATTATTTGCAGTGCAATTTCTAAAATGGGGCGTAACTGTCTTACCAATTTCACTATTGGATACCAAAAAACCAACGCCTTGATCCTCTGCGACACAATCATTCATCACAATAGTTTGAAATCCAGCGGCGCCTGGCGTCTGAAATAAAAATCCGGAAACAATACCAGCAACCGCTACCGTGGTCTGGGCAACGCACCTGTTTACCACAACCTGAGAACTAAATGAAGCGAAGCCTGGAACTGCCGCCGAAAAACTAAATGCATCCTGAGCCGCCCGCTGCACAAGACAATCAGAAACTACTATATCGACTACGTTAACTATATTAACGCCTTGGCTCGTTGATCCATATGACTGACAATTATTAATAGAAACTGCAAGCGCATTCTCAACATCAAAAACCGCGGCACCTGTAACCCCAAAGGCTGGCGCTAACACATTTTTTACAATGCAATCTTTAATCACCGCATTCTGCAATGAGTTCGTTCCTGCACGACCCCTTATAAAGATACTGGCATTGCCAGTAGTCAGACCACAGGTTAATACACACCCACGCACAACAGCTGAAAGACCCGATCGCAGTGATATGAAACAGTTGGTGGCCTGACAATTCTCAACCAAAACATTAGTAAAAATATCCGACACTGCGGCCGCACCAAAATTGATTCCCGCAATACTCGTCGTTCCACTCGTAATATTAAAATTCATATCTCTGATAATAATATTCTCCATCATAATCCCAGAACCATCATCAATAATTCCGCCCACGCCGGTGAGCTGATTGAGATTTTCAATGCTGCCATTTTTGATTGTTACGTTACTCATACCACCATTAATCACAATCCCTGAGTTCGCACTATTGCTGGCATCAAGCGTATGTCCTTGCATATCAATAATCACATCACTCGAATTCACGGTGATTGCAGGACCAGTGGTAAAGGAGGCATCATTATACATGCAGTAGACGCCAGGAGAACTGATCGTGTAGACGCCCCCTGCACCAATATCACTCTGCCCAAATTGAATACACGGACATAGACAATCGGTAGAAGTAGTAATAAGAACTGTAACTTCTGTCACAGTAATGGCAAACGAGCAATCAACCGTCTTTCCGGTAACAGTAATGGTGCACTCAGGATTAAGGGCACAAATTTGACTTTGAATAACATTTTGGGCCTGAGCAACACGCAACAGAACCTGAAATATCCCCTCAGTGATCGAAACTGGACCCACTGTTTGCGGACAGGACATCGCACTAAGTTGTGAACAGACAAAAAGCAGCCCTAACGAAAGAAAGATCTGTTTTTTGATGGAACCCATTCCACCATCGCCAATTACGCTCATCATGAGA
>Ga0268264_10001486_pt1 | contig 21898 bp, 16 predicted proteins | sample KBSSwiS32_FD_190357 | JGI IMG/M metagenome (GOLD analysis project Ga0268264, IMG submission 190357) | Switchgrass rhizosphere microbial communities from Kellogg Biological Station, Michigan, USA - KBS Switchgrass S3-2 (SPAdes) (version 2) | ecosystem: Host-associated > Plants > Roots >...
GGGAGCCGCTCAAGGCGGCCAAGAAGAAGTACGACCCGGACGGTATTCTGGCGCCGGGATTCATCGTCTGGGAGTAGGGATTCGGGCGCCGGTCCGTGGGACAGGCGCCCAGCTTTGCTTCGACGAAAATTGCACATCCTATTGAGCACCGGTTCGAGGTAGTCTTCAGCCTCAAACGCCGTAGAACCGTAACCCCGTTGCCGTACTTGGGTGGAAGAATTCGCGGGCCGCTCCCTTCGCACGAGCCGCCTGCACCTCGAATACCGATTCGAACCCTCGCCGGGGGGAAAGAACTACTCATGTTCAGATCGCGCACTCTGCCGTTACTCGCCCTCCTGGGGCTCGCCGTGGGTTTCGCCTCGCGTCCCGCCGAGGCCCAATGCGTCAGTCTGACCACTCTCGGCTCCGCCGTGACCCAGAACTTCGACACGCTCTCCAATACGGCCGGGAGCACGACGAACAACCTGACCATCACCGGCTGGTTCATGACCGAGACGGGGGGCGGCGCGCGCGACAACGAGCAGTACGCGGTCGACACGGGAGGCAGCACCACCGGCGACACCTATAGCTATGGCGCGGCCGCGGCCACGGAACGTGCGCTGGGCGGCCTGCGCAGCGGCACGTTGGTCCCGAACTTCGGCGCCTGCTTCACCAACAACACGGGGGCCACGATCGGCAATTTGGCGGTCGCCTTCATCGGGGAAGAGTGGCGCTTGGGCACGGCGGGACGAACCGATCAATCCAATTTCGAGTACAGCACCAACGCGACCGACCTGGTGACCGGCACCTGGACCAACGTTGCTGCCTTGAATTTCGTCACTCCGGATACCGCGACGGCCGGCGCCAAGAACGGCAACGCCGCGGCCGATCGGACGGCGCTGTCCTCGACGATCTCCTCCTTGAGCATCGCGAACGGCGCGACGTTCTGGATCCGCTGGACCGACGTCGACGCGACCGGCGCGGACGACGGATTGTCGGTCGACGATTTTTCTCTCACGCCGAACGGCGTGGTCGTCCAACCGAACCTGACGATCAACGACGTCTCGCTGAACGAAGGCAACGCCGGGACGACGAGCTTCACGTTCACGGTCAGCCTGTCCGCGCCGGCCGGCCCGGGCGGCGTGACGTTCGACATCGCGACGGCGGACAACACCGCGATCCAGCCGGGCGACTACACCCAGAAATCGCTCACCGCGCAGACGATCCCGGCGGGGAGCAGCACCTACTCGTTCACCGTCCTGGTCAACGGCGATCTCACTCCGGAGACCAACGAGACCTTCTTCGTCAACGTCACGAACGTGACCGGCGCGACCGTCACCGACGGCCAGGGCCAAGGCACGATCGTCAACGACGACGCGGCCCCGAACCTGACGATCAACGACGTCTCGCTGAACGAGGGCAACGCCGGCACCACGACTTTCACGTTCACGGTGAGCCTGTCCGCTCCGGCCCCGGCCGGCGGAACTACGTTCGACATCGCGACGGCGAACAACACCGCCACCCAGCCGAGCGACTACACCCAAAAGTCACTCCTCGCCCAGACGATCCCGGCGGGGAGCAGCACGTATACCTTCGACGTCCTGGTCAACGGCGACCTCACGCCGGAAGTCAACGAGACCTTCTTCGTCAACGTCACCAACGCGACGAACGCGATCGTCACCGACGGCCAAGGTCAGGGCACGATCGTCAACGACGATTTGAACCTCATCCATGACGTGCAGGGCAACGGCGCCGCGACGCCGCTTTCGGGCACGGTCACCGTGCAGGCGATCGTCACCGCGAGCTTCCAGGCGAGCACCCAGAAGCAGGGCTTCTTCCTCCAGGAAGAGGACGTCGACGCCGACGCGGATCCGATGACCTCGGAAGGGATTTTCGTCTTCTGCGGCGGCTGCCCGACCGCGGTGGTCGAAGGGCAGCTGGTGCGGGTCACCGGCACCGTCGCCGAGTTCTTCGGCAACACCGAGATCACGGCGAGCACGGCGGGCTCGGTGGTGGTCATGAGCAGCGGCAATCCCTTGCCCACCCCGGCCTCGATCGACCTGCCGGTGGTCGGCGTGGTCAACGACTTCTACGAGGCGCGCGAGGACATGCGCGTCACGTTCGTCGACACGCTCGCGGTCTCGGAATACTTCGAGCTCGCCCGCTTCGGCCAGATCGAGCTTTTCGAAGGCGGACGGCCCGTACAGTTCACCGAGACGAATCCGCCGAGCGTCGCGGGCTACAACGCCCATCTGGACATGCTCAGCCGGCGGCGGGTGATCCTCGACGACGACGACGACACGCAGAACGTGTCGCTGCTCGATCCGAACGGCTTCCAGTTCATCTATCCGCCGCGCGCCAACGGCGGCTTCTCGGTCGGCACCCAGGGAACCGACTTCTTCCGCGGCGGCGATCTTGTGAACGGTTTGACCGGCGTGTTGGACTGGTCGTTCGCGGGCGTCACCGGCACCGACGCCTGGCGCCTTCGCCCGACTCTCGCCGCTCCGGCGACGTTCACGGTCGCCAATCCGCGACCCGTGACGGCCCCGGCGGTGGGCGGCGCGATCAAGGCGGTCGGGATGAACCTCCTCAACTACTTCACGACCATCGACACCACGTCCAGCACCAGCTCGGGACCGTGCGGTCCGGGCGGCACCCTCGACTGCCGCGGCGCCGACAGCAACGCCGAGCTGATCCGCCAGCGCGAGCGGGCCTCGATCGTCATCTGCACCTTGAACGCCGACGTCTACGGCTTCGGCGAGCTCGAAAACACCACCCCGAGCGCCTCGATCAACGACCTGCTCGGGGCGGTCAACGCCCGTTGCGGCGGCACCCACCCGTACACTTTCGCCAACACCGGCGGCACGCTCGGCACCGACGCGATCCGGGTGCAGATCATCTACCGGACGGGCGTCCTCTCGCCGGTCGGCTCCCCGATTTCCGATCTCGATCCGATCCACAGCCGGCCGCCGACCGCCCAGACGTTCGACGTCGTGGACGCGACGAACCCGGCGTTCGGCCGGCGCTTCACGGTAATCGCCAACCACTTCAAGTCGAAGGGTTCGAGCGCCGGCCTGCCCGGCGACGACGACGCGGGGGACGGCGCGGGGGCATCGAACACCACGCGCACCATGCAGGCCTCCCGCCTCCTCACCTGGATTTCCAGCACCGTACTGCCGGCGGCCGGCGATCCCGATATTCTGCTCCTCGGCGACTTCAACTCCTACGCCGCGGAGACGCCGGTCACCACGATCACCGGCGGCGGCTACACCGACCTGGAGACCGCGCTGCTCGGTCCGGCGGCCTACTCCTATCTGTTCGACGGCCAGCTCGGCCACCTCGACTACGCGTTCTCCAGCGCCAGCCTGACGCCGCAGATCACCGGCATCGGGCCCTGGCACATCAACGCCGACGAGTCCGATCTGCTCGATTACAACGACGAGATCAAGGACGTCGGCGAGGCGGCTTTCGAAGAGAAGCCGGACGGCTCAGCCCTGGTGCCGCCGCGCGTCCTGTTCCAGCCGGCCACGCCGTACCGGGCCTCGGACCACGATCCGGTCCTGGTGGGTATCTTCCAGATCGCCGATCTCGCGATCACCAAGACCGACTCCCCTGATCCGGTGAACGCCGGCAACAACCTCACCTACATGATCACCGTGACCAACAACGGGCCGGACGCCGCCTCGAGCGCATCGTGGAGCGACACGCTGCCGGCCGGCACGACGTTCGTCTCGCTCCCCGCCGTCGCGGGGTGGTCCTGCACCACCGGCGCCACGGTCTCGTGCTCGAACCCGTCCTTCGCGGTGGGCAGCGCGGTCTTCACCTTGACCGTAGCGGTCGCGCCGTCGGTCACGGCCGGGACAAACATCTCAAACACGGCGACCGTGACTTCGGCGACGGGAGACGGCACCACCTCCAACAACAGCGCCACGGAGACCACCACGGTCTCGGGATCGGCGGACCTCGCGATCACCAAGACCGACGGCGTCGCCACCGCGACCCCCGGCGGCGGCACCACCTACACGATCACGGTGTCGAACGCCGGACCGTCGAACACCCTGGCCGCGGTGTTCGACAACTTCCCTGCCGCTCTCACCTGCAGCTGGACCTGCGTCGGTGCGGGCGGCGGCAGCTGCACCGCCGCCGGCTCCGGCAGCATCAACGAACCGGTAACGCTGCCGGTCGGCGGGTCGGTCACCTTCACGGCCCCCTGCTCGATCTCGGCTTCGGCCACCGGATCGCTCTCGAACACCGCGACGGTCGCCGGTGTCGCGACCGATCCGAACTCGGGCAACAACAGCGCGACCGATACCGACACTCTGGTCGGCACGTCCGACATCGCCCTCGCCAAGAGCGTCAACAACGCTTCGCCGGGGCTCTCGACGAACGTCATCTTCACGGTCACCGCGACCAGCAACGGCCCGTCGGATGCGACCGGGGTGGCGGTGAACGACCTGCTGCCGGTGGGACTGGCGTTCGTATCGGCGACACCCTCGATCGGCAGCTACAACAACACCACCGGCCTCTGGACGATCGGCGCGCTCGCCAACGGCGCCTCCGCGACCTTGAGCATCACCGCAACGGTCAACCGCACCCAGGCCATGGTCAACCAGGCAAGCAAGAGCGCCGAGGGCGAGGTCGATACCCGAGGCAGCAACAACACGGCCACGGTCAGGTTGAACGGCACGCCGTTGATCGACATCCAGGTCTCGCAGTCGGTCGACGACGACACCCCCGCCATCGGTCAGGACGTTTTCTTCCTGGTCACGGCGAGGAACGCCGGCCCGGCGACCGCCACTTCGGTCAGCCTGAACAGCAGCCTGCCGGCGGGGGTCAGCTTCGTCTCTTCCACCCCGTCGCAGGGGACCTACACCTCGGGCACGGGAACCTGGAGCGTCGGAACGCTCGCCGCGGGAGCGTCCGCCACTCTCACGGTCCGGATGACCAATACGGTGGCGACACCGGTCGTCCAGACGTTCACCAAGACCGCCGCGACCGAGCAGGATCTGGTCACCGGCAATGACGCGGCGAGCGTGGTTCTGAACCCCGCGACCACGCAGGTCGACCTGGGGCTCACCAAGATCACCATGCAGGAGCCGGCCGCCGCCGGACAAAACTTCAGCTACGTGATCGAGGTCACGAACCTGAGCGCGCCGACCGCCTCCGGCGTCGTCGTGACGGACACCCTACCGGCCGGGGTTACCCTGATCTCTGCTGCTTCGAGCCAAGGGAGCTGCACCGGAACGTTGACCGTCACCTGCAACCTGGGCACCCTGATCGGCGGCGGCAGCGCCACGATCAACCTGGTGGTCATGAAGACGGTCGGCGGAACGGTGGCGAACACGGCGATGGTCGCGGGCAACGAGAGCGACCCGAACTCGGCCAACAACACCAACGCCGCGACGACCACGCCGGTCACGCTGCTGGGCTTCGAGATCGAGTGATCGGGTAGGAAGTACGACAGAAGTTCTAAGCGCGCCGCCGGGTTCGAAAGACCCGGCGGTGCGTTTTTTGAGGGAGTCCCCTCAGCCCACGACCAGCTCGGCCGCCTGCTCGTCCTTCGCCAGCTGCGCGGAGACCAGGCCGGCGTAGACCCCGCCTTGGGCCGCCAGCTCGTCGTGATGTCCGCGCTCGACCAGCAGGCCGTCGTCCATCACCAGGATCAGGTCGGCCGCGCGAATCGTCGACAACCGGTGGGCGACCACGATGCGGGTGCAGTGGAGGGCTTCCAGCTCTTTTTGAATCCGCCGCTCGGTGACCGAGTCGAGCGCGCTCGTCGCCTCGTCGAGCAGCAGGATCGCCGGCTTCCGGACGAGCGCTCGGGCGAGCGCCAGGCGCTGGCGCTGCCCGCCCGAGAGCGAGGCACCGCCGTCGGCGACCAGCGTTTCGTAACTCATCGCCATGGCCTGGACGTCGGCGTGGATGTGCGCCTTCTCCGCGGCGCGGGCGACGTCCGCGAGCGACAGGTCCGGATCTGCGAGCGCGATGTTGGCGCGGATCGAGCTGCCGAACAGGTAGGGATGTTGCGGCACCACGCCGATCTGGTTGCGCAGCGAGCGGAACTCCAACTCGGCGAGGTCGGTCCCGTCGTAGAGAATCCGCCCGGAGGTCGGCACATAGAGCCCGACCAGCAGCCCGGCGAGCGTCGATTTGCCCGCGCCCGAGCGGCCGACCAGGGCGACGAACGTGCCCGGTGCGATCTCGACCGAGACGTCTTTGACCACGAACGGCAGCGACGGCCCGTAGCGGAACGAGACCTGCTCCAGGCGGATCGCCCCCGACAGGCGAGGCGTGCGCCGGACCTTGGTCAGATCCTGCTCGGGGGGAGTTTCCATCACGTCGTTGATCCGCTCCAGATAGCCGCCGAGCAGCTGGAGCTGGAACGCGGTCGAGACCAACGTCGAAAGCGGGGTGAGGAAGCCGTTGGCGAGCGCGTTTAAGGCCAGCATGGTTCCGAGCGTCAGCTCGCCGTTCAACACCTGGTGCGCGCCGAACAGCATGATCACCAGCGGCGAGCCGCTCTGGAGCGCGGCGAGCATCGCGTCGACCAGCGCCTGCAATCGGCCGCGCGCGAGCGAAACGTTCAAGGTGTCGACGAACAGATGGGACCAATGCTCGACCGCGCGCTTCTCCGTGCCGCTCGCCTTGAGCGTCTCGATGCCCGAGAGCATCTGGACCTGGTAGGTCTGCGACGCCGCCTGCGCCTGGAGCGATTCGGACATCAGATCGGAGGTCCGCCTGCGCGCGGCGAAGAACAGGATCAATCGCAGGACGCCGAGCCCCAACACCAGCAGCCCCATCGAAGGCGAGGCGGCGAAGACGAACACCAGATAGAGGACGACCAGCGTGCCGTCGAGCACGCCGGACAGCGCGCCCGAGGTGAGGATCTCGCGCACCGTGGCGTTCGAGTTCAGGCGCATCATCAGGTCGCCCGCCGAACGCTGTTGGAAGAACAGGTAGGGCAGGTTGACTAGGTGATCGAGAAAATCGAGCGTCATTTGGGCGTCGAGCCGGGTGCGCAGCGCCAGCAGCAGGTAGGAGCGCACGAGCGAGGCGAAATACTGGAACAGGACGATCGCGCCGAGCCCGATCGCGAGCAGTTGGAGCAGCGACAGATCCCCCTGCGGCAGGACGCGATCGACGATCATCCCGGTGAGCACCGGGAGCGCGAGAGCGAGCAGTTGGACCAGCACGGAGATCGCGACCACCCGGCCGAGCCAGCCGGACTGGCTGAACAACTGGCGCAGGTAACGGCGCACGCCCGAAGGGCGCTTGTCCACCGGCTCGAACGTCTCGCCCGGCTCGAAGATCAGGGCAACGCCGGTAAAAGCGGTTTGCGCCTCCTCGAATCGCACCTTGCGCCGGCCGCCGCCTGGATCGACGATCGCGAGCCGGTTGCCCGACAACAGGCGCTCGAACACGACGAAATGGTTGAACCGCCAATGCAGAATGCTGCCCGGATCGACCAGGCTGAGATCCTCGATCCGCTCGACCTTCACCCCGCGCCCGCGCAGGCCGAACCACTCGCCGCCGCGCAGGATCGACGGCGCCGAGGCCCCTTCGCGGCCGAAGCCGACGATCTCGCGCACCTCGTCGAGCCGCAGATTCTTGCCGTGGTAGCCGAGCACCATGGCCAGACAGGCGGAGCCGCAGTCGGACGCCGCGGTCTGCTGGACATAGGGGACGCGCTTCCTGCCGCCGGCCCAAGCGGTGAGCCGGGTGAGCGCGGGGAAACGGCCGACCAGGCCGGCTTTGGGCTGCGGCGGAGGAGTGGCCGATCCGGCCTCGGAAGCGGAATCCTCTTTCGGAGCCACCGGAGCCACCGGGGCCGCCATCAGCGCCGCCCTCCGAGGAGCACGCGCAGTCCGGGGATCAACGCGGTCGCGAGCGGCTCGGAGCGGAGGCTCACCTCGGCGGTGCCCCACATGCCGTCATAGAACGCATATTTCCGGCCGTCGACTGTGAATCCCGAATCGGGCAGACGCGCCCAGGCGAAGACCACCGGGCCGGTGATCTGCGCCCCTTCGCCGACCCCCGAGCCGAGCAGGCGCCGAGCCTCTTCGGGGCCGAGCACCTCGTCGCTCACCGACTCGATCTGCAGGCGCTGGTAGGCGTAGCGAAAGCCGTCCAGCTCCAGGCGGATCGGCAGCCCCGCTTCGAGCTGCGGCCGGACCTTGCCGGGCAGCAGCACCGCCACCCGCGGCGCGCCGCCCGCCCGCGCTCCGGTTGACAGCGAGGCGATCACCTGCCCGGGAACCACCTGCTGCCCGGCGCGGACCCGGATGTCCGCGACCACTCCGGCGCGCGGCGCGCGAACGTCGCGTTCCGCCAGCCGCGACTTGGCCAGCTCAATTTGGCCTGCGAGGCCGATCAGCGCCGCCTCCGCCCCCCGGTCGCCCGGATCGCGCAGGCGAGAGGCGAGCTGCAGCTCGAACTCTCCCTCCAGGCGCGACAGCTCCGCCGCCTCCGGTCCGCCATAGAGGTGGACGAGCGAAGCGCCCTCCGCCACCCGCGTTCCCGGCGGCGACTCGATCGAGGCGACCGTGCCTGCGGCGGTCGCGGTGATCTCGCTCCGCCCGCCAAGCCGAATGACGGCGACGCCGGTCGAGCGCTCGTGGATGCGGCCGAAGATCAGAAACAAGAGCCCAACCCCGGCGAGGCCGAGCAGCAGCCACGACGCCCAATCGATCCAGACCGGCGAGATGCGCAGAAGGTCGCCCTCTTTGCGCGCCGAGATCATGTGATGGTCGAGCGCCTCCTCGCGGAAGACGTCGAGCGCCCCTTCGCGCATCTGGCGCTCCTCGCGCTTGGCCTGCTCGGCGAGCCGGGCTTCGAGCGCGAGTTGAGAGAGCGCGGGAGCCGCCCGCTCGGCATAGAGCGCCAAGGTCGCGCGATCGGCGGCGGAGAACGGCTCGGAGCCTGGGTCGCGCAGGGCGGCGAGCACGGCAACAACTGGAGCCATCGGGGCCAGGGGAGCCGGCGAGCCGTTCAGGGTCGATCCGCCGACGCCGGAATCGCGCACCGCGACGGCGGCGAACGGCCCCTCCCCGGAACCCTCCGGATCGTCGGCCTCGCGCTCGAAGCGCGGATCGTCCGCCAGCCGCGCCGCCGAAACCGCCCAGCCGGTGCGCGCGACGAAACTGACCACGCCGACCGCGGCGCTTTCGCGCCGTTCCTCGGCGGACATACCGCCCCGCCGTTCCCACAGCACCTCGGTCTCGGCGTCGTACAGCAGAACGTGGGCGCGGGAGGCGCCGATCAGCTCGCCGAGATCCTCACGCACCAGGTAGGCCACGTTGGCTGGATCGCGCTCACCCGCCAGACGCCCGGCGGCGGTCAGCACACGCCGCGAAAGCTCCGCCCGATCGTCGCGCTTCGGCACCGGCAACGGCACCGTCCCGGCGAGCGCGAGGCCTTCGGCGTGGGGCAGGCCTGAGCTCGCGGCCTTGGCCTGCGCTCGATCGGCGTGGGCGTCGGGGACGCTCAGCGCCCGGAACCGGGAAATGGCGCTTTCGAGCAGCGCCGAGAGATCCTCGCCGCCGATCGACTGGAGGCTCAGGAAAAAGATCCGATCTTCGTCGATCAGCTCCTGGAAAACGGAGGGATCGGGGCCGCCGGAGGCGAGAAGGTGGAACGTCCGCGACTCCGGAAATCGCTCGCGAAGCGATTCGAGCAGATGCCGTGCCGGGTGCCCCGAGAATCCGGGGCCCAGGGCGAGCACCGCCACCTCGCCGCGCTCGAAGCGAGAGATCACCTCGGCCTCGGTGCGCGCGGCCTCGACCTCCACGTCGTCGCCGAAGCGCCGTCGCTGCGTCTCGGTCTCAGAGTCGGAGAACCCGGCGAGCAACAGCGACGCCTCCGGCTCCGGGGCGCGGACCAACCTCATCGTGTCGCGTTTAGTGGCCACAAATCCTTGTCCTGATGCGAGATAAGCATCCTCTCCAGAATTGACCGAGCATAAGTTCGCCCCGCCCCAGGGTCAAGGCGAAGGAGCTCCTGTAGGTCTACGGTGCCGCGGGCGACGTGTTGTGTGCCGCGACCGGGCGGGATCGACGTCGCGAAGGGTTCGACGGCGGGAGGAGGCGGTGGTATTAGAGGCTAGAAGAAGAGGGTACGGCGGCGAGCGCCTTTCCCCGGGACCGCCGAGCACCAGCTCGGCACAACCGCCGAGCGGTCTCCTACGTTGAACGTAGGACTCCCTCTCAGATAACTTCCGCCCCAGGGATCAATTCGGGAAGTTCGAACGCTGGCTCCCCTCGACGCCTCCCGGCGGGTCCCATTGGCTCAGTTGCCCCCTTCGGAGGCACGCTAGCCTTCAGATTTCGAATCCTGCACCTGGATCGCGGGATCCCCGACTTTCACGTAGCTGTCTTTCTCCTCCAAGTCCTCCCAGTCCTCGTCGTCTGCGCGGAGGGTTTCGTACCTAACCACCCATTGTGGCGGGAGAAGAGAACGCGAGAATTCGCTGAAATCTATCAATCCGTTGCCTCCGACATTTACCCTCCTGTTCTTGAAGGTAGTAGCGACTGAAATTTTCTCTCTAACGTCTGTGACCTTCACTCGAACCTTGCTACGGCGAAGAGACTCCAAGACCTCATCTGTGAACGGGTCTTTAATGTTTTCCCCTCTGGGATCGAGAATGTCGAAGTACATTCCCTTATCCACGCCGGCACTCCTTCCGACGTTCAGGACTAGTTCGCGAGAATTCAATATTTTTGCTACGGCGCCCTCGATCATGGAGTTTTCTTCGCTCACTGTTCCTCCTCCGCGGCGACATGTATTCGGACCTTCTCTTCAACAGACGCAACTTCTTCAGGCACGATGTCACGCCAATCCTCCATTGCGTCGCCTGCCGTTAAGATCTGCTGCAGAATTAGAGCTTCAAGAACATCCAGGGGAGTCCAATGATCTTCGCGCTTTCTGACTCCTGACTGAGCTCTCGCAACAACAGCCGCGACACGGGAGAGACCGTTGTAGAGCGCTAGTAGGCGGCGAAACGCAGGGCGGGCGTGAACCTGCACCAGTTCGTAAGCAGAACTCCGTGCGCTCATGCGTCCAAAGAGATAGGAACCATATAAGCCGACTAGCAGGCCTAGGCCCTGGAGCAAGGAAGCCTCCAAGCCGCTTAGTTCGCGGGAAAATGTGACAGCCGCTGGAACGATCACGAGAATGATTGACACCATAACTAGTGCAGCGACCTGCAGTGTTTCGCGTCGGCCTAGCCTTTTGGAAATTTTCATCATGCCGCCTTCTGATTCATGCTGTCGTTCTCGATATTTCGCTGGTGGTTTACGCTAAAATGTTTCTCGCGATCTCACTGCTTAGCGCAGACTAAGGCACGCCGTGCTCCGCTGTCAATTGAGCAAAGTGCCGTCGTATCCTCTTGGTGCCGGAAGTCTCTTTGGCTCCGCCCTCGCCAAGTCTCGATAGAATCTAATCGACTGAACACCTCAATTGCCTCACAGCAATCTATCCCAGCTCCGCGAGCCGCAATGTCCTTAACGCGAGAAAGAGAGCGAGCCCCGGAGGCCACCGGACTCTAGACTCTTTTTGTGTAATATCGTTCTTCAGCGCCCCTATCCCTCACCGTGACCCGCGTCAGACACGTCACCCAAATCGCCGCGCCGGCCGCGCGCTGTTTCGACGCCGCCCGGGATATCGACCTCCACATGGCCTCGGTCGCCCATACGGGCGAGCGAGCCGTGGCGGGCAGGACGAGCGGCCTGATCGGCTTGGGTGAGACGGTCACATGGCGGGCCAAGCACTTGGGAGTCGTGCAGCACCTGACCTCGAAGATCACGGCATTCGATCCGCCGCATTACTTCCAGGATCGAATGGTCAAAGGGGGGGTTGCGTCGTTCGTCCATGACCACCGCTTCGAGGAAATCGACGGCCGGACGACGATGACGGATGTAATCGAGTTCCGCTCGCCGTTGTGTCCCCTTGGCTGGCTCGTCGATACACTCTTCCTTCGCGGTTATCTTGAGCGCCTGCTCACCCGCAGAGCCGAAGTGCTTCGTCGGGCGCTGGAGCAGCCGTTGCGGCCTTGAAAGCGGCTCTCCAAAACGTACGAGTTCTATCGATGTCAGGATAGGATCTCGCGAGGGCGCAGCCCCAGGCGAGCCGCAAAATGGGCGCCTACGTTCCAGATAGCGGCTATCCAGCCCAGATAGCGGCTATCCAGCGCGGATAGCGGCTATCCAGTCCAGATAGCGGCTATCCAGCTCAGATAGCGGCTATCCAGTCCAGATAGCGGCTATCCAGTCCAGATAGCGGCTATCCAGCTCAGATAGCGGCTATCCAGCTCAGATAGCGGCTATCCAGTCCAGATAGCGGCTATCCAGCTCGGATAGCGGCTATCCAGCCCAGATAGCGGCTATCCAAACCTGATAGCGCATTTCCTGCCCCGCAGAGCGCTTGCCGATTCGTAGGAAGAACTGCCTCGGCTCCCTGTCGCTCCCGCCGATGTGCGAAGCTTCTCCTTTCCCTGGAAGGAATCGCGGCGGTTGAACCTCTTTGGCGGACAATCTCTGATCGGTTGGCAGGACTTTGGTGTCTTGGCCGTGCTGCTTTTGACGATGGTCGCGGTTGGGGCCTTCTTCGAGCGGCGGCAGACTTCGACCTCCGAATTCTTCCTCGGTAAGCGGAGCATCCCGGCGTGGGCGGCGTGTTTGGCATTCGTGGCGACCGAGGTGAGCGCGGTCACGATCATCGCGGTACCGGCGACGGCGTTCCGCGAGAACTGGCAGTACCTGCAGATCTTCATCGGCTCCATCGCGGCGCGGCTGGCGATCGCGTTCCTGTTCATCCCGGCGTTCTACAAGTTCGACTGCACCTCGATCTACCAGTTTCTCGGCCGCCGGTTCGGCCGGCTGACCCAGAGCACCGCGGCGATCTTCTTCTTCGTCACCCGGCTGTTTGGTTCCGGCGTCCGCTTGATGGCGGCCTGTCTCGCGGTGTCCGTGCTGCTCGGTTGGCCGATCGCCCCGGTGATCGTCGTATTCATCGTCGTGAGCATTCTCTATATGGGGCTCGGCGGCATGCGGGCGGTCATCTGGACCAACGTGATCCAGGCCCTGGTGATCGTGGTGGGCGGATTGGCGACGCTCGCGTTCCTGCTGTCCCGGATCGACGGCGGGTTCTCCGGCGTCGTGGCGCTCGCCGGGCCGGCCGGCAAGCTCAGCCTGTTCCACTGGGGACCCGCGCTCTCCGATCCGGCCTGGGCGCGGAAGTTCTTCTCGGATCCGAACATCGTCTGGATCGCGCTCCTGAACGGCCTGTTCGGTTCGACGGCGGCCTTCGGCACCGATCAGGATCTGATGCAGCGTCTGCTGACGGTCGAGACCCGCAAATCGAGCCAACAGACGATGCTCTGGACCGCCGTGGCGAGCCTGGGCGTGCTCGTAATTCATCTATTGATCGGCACGGCGCTGTTCGCCTTCTACGGTCAGCATCCGGCCGAACCGCTACCCGCGAACCTTGAGACCATCTTTCCTCACTTCATCGGCCACGTCATGCCGAGCTGGTTGCGCGGGTTGCTGCTCTCGTCGATCGTGCTCGCGAGCATTGACTCCCCGCTCGCCGCGCTCGCGACCTCATTCGTCACCGACATCTACCATCCGCTGCGCGATTGGCTCGGCCGCCCCGCCGGAGATGTTCACTACCTGCGCGCGTCGCGCGTCAGCATCGTCGGCTTCGGCTTCATCTTGGCCGTGCTCGCATTCTGGTTCAGCTCGTTCGACAAGATCCTCTGGCTCGCGTTCAAAATCGGCGGCGTCACCTTCGGCTCGCTGCTCGGGGTCTTCCTGCTCGGCCTGACCACGAAGCGCCGGGCAAATCGCGCAAACCTGATTGCGATGATCGCAAGCGCGGCGATCATGCTCACCCTCCTGATCCTCTCGGAGAAAAAGATTCTGCCCCTCGGCTGGACCTGGCTGGTCGTCCTCGGCACGATCGTCGCCTACGGCGGAGCCTGGCTTCTCGCCCCCTGGCTCGACCATCGGGAGGAGGGTCTCGCCGGGCCGGTCGTTCCTGCCGCCGAGGGGTAGCCGGCGACCTTCTTTGAAGTTTTTCGACCGAAGTGCAAGATTGAGAGGGGTCATTTACGTCCTTTAGGCGGCAGGAGGTACGTGCCGCTATGACCAGCCACGACCAGTTGTGGAAAGACCTGTTTCGCACCTTTTTCCCCCAGCTGCTGTTTCTTCTCGACTCCGACCTCGCGACCCGCCTGGTCGGGAACCTCGGCCCACGAGGGATCACCTTCCTGGACAAAGAGGTGTTTCACGATCTGCCCGAAGGCGAACGGCGGGAGGTCGATCTCCTCGCCGAGATCCCCGACCGCGCGGGCGGGCGGAAGTATCGAGTCCATGTGGAGATCGAGCAGAGCTTCAACGGCGAGATCGGCCGCCGTGTCGCCCGCTACTCGCATCATCTCTACCTGCGCAACCCCGGGCCGGTGGTCTCGCTCGTCGTCTTCCTGCACGGCGGGCCGCCGGGTCCCCGGTGGACGGACTTCATCGAGCGGGCGTTCGAGCGGGAGATCCACCGCTTCAACTACCTGTCGCTCGGCCTGTCGAAGCTCCCGTCGCAGACTCTGCTCGACCGGTCGGAGCCGCTCGCCTGGGCGCTCGCCTCTCTGACTTGGCCGGGCAAAATGGGCCGAGCCCGGCTGAAATTGGAGTTACAGCGGAAGATCGCGACCGCCCCCGTGAGCGAAGTCGAGCGATTCCTGTTGGCCAATGCTGTGGAAACTTACCTACAATTGGCAGGGCGCCAAGCGGAAGTGTACGCTGCGTTGCGCCACGCCGAAGAGAACCCGGAGGTCGAAGCGATGGAAACGACATGGGCCGAGCGCATGGCAGCTGATTACCAAAAGAAGTTTCGGGAGGAGGGCGTCCGTAGCACCTTACTCCGCCAGATCGGGAAGCGTTTCGGAGAGGTACCGCCCGCGGTTCGGGCGCGGGTGGAGGCCATCGACTCGCTCGATGAGCTGGGCGACCTCACCGACCGGATCTTGGAGGTGAAGTCGCTCGACGAGCTGGGTCTGAGCAGCTAAGTCGGCAGCTTTATTCGCAAGGCGTATCCCGGGGTCCCTCTTGGCTGCGGCGGCCGGTCGCGATATCACTGTGCAGCCGAAGGGACCCCTCAATGAATCTCCTCCTGATCCGCCACGCCATCGCCGCCGACCGTTCTGAGGTCGAATCGAGCGACGACCTGCGCCCCATTACCGAAGAGGGAAAGAAGAAGATGCAACGCGCCGCCCGGGGTTTGCGCGTGGTGGTGCCTTCGATCGAGTTGTTTGCGACCAGTCCGCTCGTCCGAGCGGTGGCGACCGGGGCAATCCTGGAAGAGGCCTATTCGGACCTTCGGCCCCGGCCGGTCGTGCGGGAGATCGACGAGCTGCGCCCCGGCGCGGAGGCGGACGATCTCCTCGACTGGCTCGATCTGCAGAGCGCCGATCCGATCGTGCTGGTGGGCCACGAGCCGGATCTGTCGGAACTTTTCGCCCGGTTGGTTGGCGCGCCGCGGCCGTTTCTCCGCTTTCGCAAAGGGGGCGCGGCCTGCGTCGCGTTTCCGGGAAGGGTCGAGGCGGGAGCGGGCACCCTCTCTTGGGCGTTGCCGCCCGGGCTGCTGCGCGAGCTGGGGTCGAGCAAGAAAACGGGCGGGCGATGACCGACGCCGACGACACCGATCCGACGCAGGTAATCGAGCCGCCTCCGAGCCCTCCGATCGTCTGGGCCGAACGCGATCCCGACGAAGGGGCGCGCCGGCTGGCGCTCGGCTTTCTCGACCAGGCGGCGATCGCCAAGGAGCGGCTGCCCGATCCCGAGGACACCGAGGCGCTGCACGACTTTCGCGTCGGTCTGCGCCGGCTGCGCAGCACCCTTCGCACGTATCGGGATCTCCTCGGCAAGAGCGTCGGCAAGAAACTCGCGAAGCGGCTGAAGTCGCTCGCGGACGCCACGGGAGACGGGCGCGACGCCGAAGTGGCGCTCGCCTGGATCGATGCGGTCGCGCAGTCCGAGGACCCCCCCGCGCTCTCCGCCCGGCCGGGGCACCGATGGCTCCGATCCCGCCTCGCCGCCGTGCGCGATCGCGCCTATGCCGAGATCGCCCAACGAATCGAGGAGGATTTTGAACCCCTTGCCGAGCGCTTGCGCGAGCGGCTATCCGTCTATCGCGCGGAGGTTCGGCTCGATGCGACGCTCGCGCCGCGTCGTTTCGGCGAGGTGGCGGCCGCCGAGCTCGGCGACCTCGCAGGTCGAATTGAAAAAGAGCTGGCCGCGATCGACTCGGCGGCGGACGAGGAGGAGGCCCATCGCGCGCGGATCACCGCGAAGCGGATTCGCTACCTGCTCGAGCCGTTCGCCGCCGAAAGCTCCGCCGCGCGCGCCGCGGTCAAGAGGCTGAAGCAACTGCAGGAGCTTCTGGGTGAGCTGCACGACGCCCATGTTCTGGAGCGGACCCTGGCGGAGGCTGCATCCGAGGCCGGAGCCGAGCGCGCCCGGCGGCTGTTCGATCTCGCGCTTGACGCCGCTTCGCCAGCCGACCTCGCCGCGGCCCGCCGCCGCCCGCTCGAAAGCGGGCTCTTCGATCTCGGGCGAAGGAACCGAGCACGGCGCGACGAACTGTTTGCCCGGCTCGCGAAAGGTTGGCTTGCGGCGTCCGAACCTTCGAGAGCGCCGAAAGATCTCACGGCGCTCGCGCGGGAGCTGATCCGGGCGGCCGAGGCGCTCGGGGCGGTTTCGAATCAGTCCGGGTAGACGAACGTCACCGTCTGGTCCACTTCGGGCGCCAGCGTTCGGTGGACCGGGCAGTGGTTCGCGGCCCGTTCGAGCTTGGCCCGTTGGTCGGGGGATAGGCCCTTGGGCATGTGGATCTCGACCGGCAGCGCGCCGATCCGCCGCGGGTCGTTCGCCATGTGCTTTTCGATCCGGAAGGTGAATTCCTCCGCCGCGATTCCGTCCCGTTCGGCGACGATCGCCATGGTTGTCACCATGCACGAGCCGAGCGCGGCGGCGACTAGGTCGGTGGGCGAAAACGAGCTGCCGTCCCCCTTGTTGTCGACCGGCGCTGCGGTCTTGAGCTTCGCGCCCGAGGGGCCGTGGGTCAGCTCCATTTTCAAGTTGCCGAGGTAGGTGCCCGTGATCTCGACGGCCATGCGGTTCTCCTTGAGGTTCTTGAGGGTGAGCCGGTCCGGGATTTCAATCCAGCTCGGCAAAGTAGGAAAGATAGTCGTCGATCACCCGATCCATCGAGGTCCGCTCGCGCACCGCGCGCATCGTTTCGAGCCCGGCCTGCCATTCGGGGCCGCCGAACGTCGCGCGCACTTTTTCGATTCCGGCAAGGACATCCGGCTCGCTGGACGACGCCACATAATAGGGGTAGTCCGGGCCGAGCAACTCGATGGCGCTCTCGTCGCGCGTGGTGATCAGGTTCGCCGCGCAGGCCGCCGCGGTCGAGACCTTGCAGTTCGGCTTGTAGAGGAACTCAGGCCCGGGCTCGCGGACCGACAGATGGCAGTTGTAGTCGAGCGCGCGGCGAAAATAGTCGTCGTCGAAGCAGTCGACTCCCGGAATCCGGCCCCAGAGCCGGAACGAGCGGGCGAGCCCGACGTAGGCGATCCGCGGCGCGGTCCCGTCGAGCCGATTCGGCTCGTAGCGCGGATCCCACTGGTGGTGAATGATCCGATTCCTCTGCCCCGGGCGGCCGAAATCGTCGATCTGCCGCCGGTTCTTCCAGATCATGCCATCGAACCAAAACCGGTTTTTGATCCGGCGTTTGAACACCACCGTGTCCTGCACGTCGAGCACGGTCCGGTTGCCGTTCCGCTTCGCCCGCGCGAGGTGCCACCAGCGCGAAGTCTTGATGAACACCAGGATCGCGTCGCGCACGGTGCGCACGTCGCCGGGATAGACCGACCACGCCTCGTGCCCGCGAGCCCGCAACGCCTCGGCGATCTGATCGCCGGCCATCACGGTCGAACCCTTGTCGTAATACTTGACGAAGAAGACTTTGCGCATGGGGGAGGGCGAGATCAGTCCCTCAAGACTCGGCGCCCCAACCCCCGTCGAACGTGCGCACCAGATTGAAGGTCGAAATCACGCCGTCCAAGAACCGCGCGATCGAACGCTCGACGGGCTCTGGTCTCGCCAGCACCTCTGAAACGGCTCCACCCTGCGCGCGTTCGCGCAGCAGAAACGCCGCCCGGACGTTCGGCCCCAACAGGGCCGCCGAGGCCGGGCCGCTCTCGCCCGCCACCAACGAGTCGAGTGTCTCGGCTGAAAAGGCACCTTCCCCCTGACCGTGAGGTCCATAGTCCGGCGCGTACCCAATCAACAACCCGTGGAGGCAGCTGAGGCCATCGATATAGGCGCTCCGAACCTTCGCGTCCCTTTGTAAAAGTGCCAGGTCACGATCGGTAGGTTCGAGGAAGCGAACGAAGGCCGGCGTATAGAAGGCATGATCGGACATGGTCAACACCTCCCCAGGAGGATTCTGAGAGCGTCCTCGGCCGAGAGTAAAGGGTCGCGCGCCAAGGCGTCGAACTGCGCATCGCCTCTGAAATCCGAGAACAGCATCGTAAACTCCGATTCGACGAGATCCTCCACGAGCACTTCGGTAGACCCTAGGAGAGCCGAGGCTGCGAACCTCTGTCGAGCGAGGTCGATCGCATCCAGCTCGAAGCGATAGACCACCGGGTAGAAGAAGAGGATATCCACTTTGTCGCAGATTCGTTGGAGTTTTCGGCCGAGTACCGGAGAGATCGCGCCGGCTTTGATCTTGACCGCCACTCCGCGCCGAAGGTTGACCCGGTTCTGCGCCACGAACTTATCGAAGTTGTCGCCATCCTTCCAGGGCTGGTAGAGATCGCCGTAGACCAGGTACGGGTTCGACGACTTGGGATTCCCTTCCCGGTAAGGAAAGAACGGATGCGCCGCCCAGACCCAGTGCTTGGCGCCATAGAAGTAGTGGCCCAAGCACCAAGACAGAAACGATTGAGTCGAGTAGTAGGCCGGCACAGATTTTTCCGTTACGCTCCGAACATCGCGGGAGACAGGCCGATGTCGACGATGCTGCAGCCGGGACGGATGGGAATCCCGAGGCTGCGGGCCTTTTCGAGAACCTTGGTGTCGTAGGCGCCGGGATTGAGCCAAACCTCGCCGGCTTTGGCTGCTTCGATCTCTTCCAGGTAGTCGAGCGTGACCGGCGGCGGCAGGTAGACGCTGATCCGGTCGAGGGACTGGGGGACGTCCGCGAGCTTCGCGAAGGCCGGAAAGCCCTCGATCTCATTCTCCGTGGGGTTGATTGGAAACACCTGGTAGCCCGCTTGGGCGTAGGCGCGGACGCATTTGTTGCCGAACTTGTTGCGGTTCGACGAGGCTCCTAGCACGGCGATGGTCGGCATGGCGAGGTTCTCCTGAGACTCTAGAACGTGCAGGGGCTCAAGCGCCTTCCAGGCGCACGATCATCCGCTCGTCGCCGAGTCGGCGGGTGAAGCCGCTCGAATCGAGGTGCTCGAGCAACGGGATCGCCCATTTGCGCGAGAGGCCGAAGTGGTCCTTGAACTGGCCGACGGAAAAACGCGGCCAACCGGTCGCGAGCAGCCGCCGTTTCAGCTCAGCGACCGCGGAAGCGGCGAGGATCAGGCCGGAGGGGAGCTTGATCAGCTCGCCTTTGGCCACCAGATGGCGGATCACGCCGTCGACGATCTGCGGTTTGGCGGAGAGCGCCTGGCCCACGTCGCCGGGCGAGGGGGGCGCGAGCCCGCCTGCGTCGAAGCGGGCGAGCACCTGGGTCGAAAGATCCGACTCTTCCGAAGTGAGCTGCGAGCCGCGGCCGGGGAGCGTCACCTGATCGCCCGAGACCTGGAGGATCTTCTGCTTGGCGAGCCAATCGAGATAGACGTCGGCGAGCTCCGCGCCGCGCCCGCGCACGATGCGGCGCAACGCATCCGCCTTGGGGATCGCGACCGCCAAGCGGTCGCGCTTGAAATGCTCGGCGAGCACCCTGGCGGCCCGTTCCGCGAGCCGCTGATAGGTCGCGGGGGCGAGGAAGCGCCGGCCGCGGCCGGGTCCGGGCGGCACGGCGAGAAGTTTGCCCTGGTTGGTCAGGCGGCGGAGATCCGCTTCGATCGCGGCCGGGCGCACCCCCAGCCGTCGCGCGAGATCGTCGATCTCCGCGCCGCGCTCTCCCGCCTCCAGCACCCAGAAACCGAGCGCCGCCACAAGGTCGGAGGCCGGCGCGAGCGCGGCCAGAGCGGGAGGGAGCAGTTTGCCGCGGTAAGGACGCCAAGCGGGATCGAGGATCTCGCCGCCGCCGAGCGTCGCGGCGGGCGAGGGGCGCCGGACGACGAAGCGATCGCCGCGCCGCGCGACGACCGGCGCCGCGAGTCGGATCTCCGCGAGGCCGCGCTCGCCGGGAGCAAGCTCCGGCGGGTCGAGCGGCCGGAGCCGGCCGTAGACCTCGCTCGCGAACAGATGCAGGCGGATCGGCACGAAACCCGAGATTGAGGCGGGCGCATCCGGCAGCAGCTCGAAACGGACCAGCAGCCGCGCGCTCGCGGCGAACGTCGCGGGCTCGACGAGCGTCAAGCCGCGCGAGAGCGCTTCGAGCGGCAGGCCGGCGATCTGGAGCGAAGTGCGCTCTCCCGCCTCGGCCACTTCGCGCGGCTCCCCGTGGACCTGGATGCTGCGCACCCGCACCCGTTCGCCGCCGGGCAGGACTTCGAGCGTTTCGCCCGCGCGGATCGCGCCGCTCGCGAGCGTGCCGGTGACGATCACGCCGAGGCCTTTCAAATGGAACGCACGGTCGATCGGCAGGCGGGTGGGAAGCCGAGGCAGGGCGGGCTCGCTAGCGTCACCGGCTGCGACGTTAGGCGCCGCAGGTTCGTATTCGGCCCGCTCGGCGAGCGCCAAAATCGCCGCCTCCAGCTCGGCGATCCCTTCGCCCGTCGTGCTCGACACCGGCAGGATCCGCGCGCCGGCAAACGGCGTCGCGGCGAGCAGCTCTTCCACTTCGAGCTGCGCCAGCTCGCGGAGATCTTCGGTCACCAGGTCGATCTTGGTGAGGGCCACCAAGCCGTGCGGAATGCCTAGCAGCGAGCAGACCGCGAGGTGCTCGCGGGTCTGCGGCTTGACCCCTTCGTCGGCGGCGACCACCAGCAGCATCGCGCGGATGCCGCCGAGCCCGGCGAGCGCGTTGTGGAGAAAGCGCTCGTGGCCGGGGACGTCGACGAAACCGATCTGCAGATCGCCGCGGGAGAGGTGGGCGAAGCCGAGATCGATGGTGATCCCGCGCGCCTTTTCCTCCGCCCAGCGATCGCAGTCGATGCCGGTGAGCGCCTTGACGAGCGAGGTCTTGCCGTGGTCGATATGCCCGGCGGTGCCGATCACGAATCTGCGCATCAGCGGGTCTGGAGGATCTCTTTGCTGATTCGCGAGAGCGTCGCCCCGTCCGCGCCGGCACCAAACTTCTCGCGCAGCGCTTTCATCAGCACCCCCATGCCTGCCCCGGGGGCGAGCCCTTGGGCCGCCGCGATCTCTTCGGCCGCGGCGCGGATCGTCGCCTCGTCCACCTGCGCCGGCAGGTAGGAGGAGAGGATCTCCTTCTCGCGCAGCTCTTTGGCGGCCAGCTCCGGACGATCCCCCTTGGTGAACTGCTCCGCCGCCTCGTCGCGCTGCTTGATCGCGCGGCGGACCAGGACGACGAATCCCGCCTCGTCCACCTCGCCGCTCTTGATCGCTTCGTTGTTGAGCTCGGTGAGCAACATGCGGAGCGTCGACAACCGCTCCTTCTCGCCCGCCTTCATAGCGGTGCGCAGATCGATTTCCAGCCGGTGTTGCGGAGTCTCGGTAGCCATGCCGGGATTATCCCGGATTTCGGTCACGGGTGCCCGGTCGCGAAATCCGGGATAATC
>Ga0268264_10001488_pt1 | contig 21895 bp, 10 predicted proteins | sample KBSSwiS32_FD_190357 | JGI IMG/M metagenome (GOLD analysis project Ga0268264, IMG submission 190357) | Switchgrass rhizosphere microbial communities from Kellogg Biological Station, Michigan, USA - KBS Switchgrass S3-2 (SPAdes) (version 2) | ecosystem: Host-associated > Plants > Roots >...
GCCAATTACGCTCATCATGAGAACTCCTTTTTTTTATTTCTTTTCATTACACCCTCCCAAAGCTACAAAAATTAGGATTTCCGGTCAATCAAAGTTTTGCATGGTCCCTAAAGAATCCAGTCAAAAAAATGGCCCGTCATTTCTTGGCGAGAAATGACGGGTGAAAATAGTTAACAAAAACTGTAGCGGTTTAAGTGTGCAGATTTATTCCATAGTCAGAAGGAGAAAAGGCAAGAGAATTATAGGTAACTTGATTAGGGTAGGCTACACCAGCAGTCGCAAAATTCGTTCCCGCATTTTGAAATGCACGACAGCCATAATAGAAATTGCTACTGGTTCCTCCGCTATCATCCTCGAACCCATTGAACCCGTTTGCTAGCGCAAGACACTCCTCAAAGTAATTATGCATAGCTGTTGCTGATATCAAATAACCATCATTCACATTGCGATTCGACTGACAACCCACAATACTCATATCAATAACCATAGAAGTGGAAGTGTCGAAGAAAAAGCCATTTGCACCATTATTCACTGCAAGGCAATCGAGTAACCAGCCAGTGATAAAACCTAGACCTGCATCGCCCAAGTGGAATCCATTGTTACCATTATCCTCTGCCTCACAATTGCGACAAGTAATTGGTACGAAAGTCCCAAGAGCGCTGTTATGAGCCCAAAAGCCATCCTGTGTATTAGCCTGGGCAATACAGTTTTTGAATACAGCACTCGCAAATCCAACAGTATCATTTTGAACCACAAATCCGTAAAAACACTCTTGTGCGATACAACCGGTAACCGAAAGCTTCGCTTGCTGAGATGGCGGAAATCCACCAGGTCCTGGCGTAAAGGTGAAGCCTCTATCAGCACCCAATTGTGCCACACAATTGGAAACGGTGGCATTGTAGCAATTATTCAGGGAAAAACCACCACCCCCAGATCCATATGATATGCAATTATTTATAACGGCCGCCCATGTATTCCGAATCGAGAATAAAGCCTCACCCGCTGGCGCAGTAAGGTGTGCTATATTCTTTAGAATACAATCCTCGACAACAAACGATTCCCCGAGTCCAACAGGATTAGGCCCGCTAATAGTGATGTCAGCAAGACCAGTCAAATCGATGGTTAATATACATCTACGCACAACAGCCGAAGCGCCCGGATTCAAATTTATAAAAGCATTGTATCCTGTACAATCCTCAATCAACACGTTAGCAAATGCAATGTCTGTTGAACTTGGTGCAGTAATTACAACCCCAGCATGGCTTAGTGCCCCATTGATGATATTAAAATTCATATCTCGAATAATAAGATCCTGTAGAGTCAACGCAGAATTGTTATTTGCTATGCACGCGGAAGTAGGATTATTAATATTTCCATTTTTGATCGTTATGTTCCTTAGACCACCATTAATGACAATCCCGCTCACTCCACTATTGCCCCCATCGAGCGTATGGTCTTGCATATCAATAGTCACATCATTCGAATTCACGGTAATTGCAGTGCCAGCTGTCCAGTTGGCATCCTGATACATGCAGTAGACGCCTGGAGAATTAATAATGTAGACGCCTCCCGCACCAATATCGCTCTGTCCAAATTGAATACAATCGGCCAAAAGACCAGTGGTACAAGTACTACAAACAACCGTAACGTCTGTAACAGTAATCGCCAGCGAGCAATCACAATCAATTGCACAAATTTGACTTTGAATCACATTTTGGGCCTGAGCAACGCGCAATAGAATATTGAACATCCCCTCAGCAATCGAAACTGGACCCACTGTTTGCGGACACATCGCACCAAGCTGAGAACATGAAAAAAACAGACCTAATGAAAAAAAGATCTGTTTCTTAATAGAACCACCAATTACGCTCATCATGAGAACTCCTTTTTTTTATTTTTTCCTCCTATGCTTATCTCCGCCGTCGCCAATGCTATGGCGGATAGGCAGGCAAGTTAGTGGAGGACATATCTCCAACACTCGTTATATCGTGTTGAGAATTCACGGGATTACTACGTTCACTTGAAGCTACAAAAATCGAACTCGTCGGTCAATGAAAAAATTTGAATAACATATGCCTATTGAAAAACGACCCTGCATTTATCTACAGGGCCGTGATTCAACTTTTATTCACTTGTTATGAAATTGCATTCACCCAACGGGGTGCTCCCGCAAGGCCACCCGCCAATGTGCTCGAAACGAGCAATGATGGATCGGAAACACCGGAGATATCGGCGTCACCATTATCGAATGCGGCGTTTCCAAGAACCCTGTTTGTATTTCCTGCAGCATTTGCAATTCCTGTGCCTGTATTATTCATCGCACAACAATCGAAAATCTTACATTGAGTAACCGTTGATGCAAAATTGAAACCATCATTTGCATTACGTTGTGCAAGACAACCTTGGCATATCACATCAGAAATTGGGCCCACTATGGTTGATGTCAATGCCGAGTTTAAACCAAAACCATCCCCCAGAAAGGTTGAAGTCCAATAGCCAGTATCACTCAAATTAGTACTCGATGAAACACAGGTGAGATAAGGGAGGGGAGGTCCATACACAGCGCCTCCTATATTGCCCTGTGAAACGCAGTCAGTGAATGAAATATGCGCAAACGGTAATCCTCCTCCAATATTCTCAAGATTAAAACCGTCGCCACCATTTGCTTGTGCCACGCATCCCTCAAAGGACGAATTTAGGACATTTCCTCCTACACCAAGCATCAAAAAGCCGCACACGCCATTTTGCGCTGCATAGCAATTTTTGAAAAGAATGTTTTGACTGCCGAGGATACCGCACGCTACCAATAAAAATCCGCTGCTCATATTATTATTCGCAATACAATCAATTACGGAAAGAGAATCAAAAGCAGAAGTAGCTGTTTGCAAAAAATTAAAACCGGAAAATTCATTATTTTGGGCAACACACCGCTCAATGACCACGCCTGAAATAGCATCAATAAGTTGAAGCTGAAAACCGTGACCGACAATATTTTGCGCAATACAATCAGAAACAACAAGATTGTTAATATCTGAGAAAATAAACCCTGCATTAATGGATCCATCCACAACACAATTGCGAATCACGGCATTGAAGGACTCTGCAACCACAACTTGAGCTAAACCTGATCCAGGTGTTGGCGCAGAAGTAGTCATAATACAATCTTCAATCACTACAGATGAGGCGCCAAATGCTATAACGCCGGAATAGCCGCTGGCATATTGTTCTGCTCGAATATTACGGAAAATACTCTCGCCATTGGCACCATTTGCTTGTAAATAACCGCCATCAAACGTGTTACAATTTTCAACTAAAATTTCTTGAGCCTGGGCAAAAAAGGCATAGCCCGTTCCCAATGTATTAATATTATAAAAATCCATATCCCTAATAATGATATTTGACAAGCAGGAGGTTGTACTCGTTTGCACTATACCATAAGGAATGTTGATTGATCCCAGATTTTGGATAATTCCATTTTGGATAATGAGATTATTCAAACTGCTGCCGACACTCGGCGTTAGCCCAATTGCTGCTGTTATAAGATTAGAGCCACCATCAATATAATGACCTTGAAGATCAATAGTCACGTCACTCGAATTGACCGTAACTGCCGTGCCAAAGGTGAAAGTAACATTTTCTGTCAGACAATAAATCCCCGGAACGGTAATCGTGTATAGATCGCCCGCGCCAATATCGGTCTGATCAAAGGTAAAACTACAACCACCATTAATTTCCGCACTCAACACACATAATTGACTTTCAATCACATTAGTCGCTTGACCAATACGACTCGTAACTTTCCAAATAGACTCACCAGGCGTGACAGCGCCAACTGTTTGCGGACACGTCGCCGCAGTAAGTTGAGAACACGAAAAAAACAGACCTAGCGCAAGAAAGATCTGTTTTTTAATAGAACCAATTTCACCATTACTCATTATGCTCATCATGAAAATTCCCTTTTTTACTTACAATCATTACACTCTCATGAAGCTACAAAAGTTCGAGTTAAGGGTCAACAGAAAATCCGCGTCATGTACAGACATCTCACTTTCAAAATAAAAAAACGGCCCGTCATTTCTCGGTAAGAAATGACGGGCCAAAATTCAACCTATCTTTTAGCAATTATGAAATCGCATTCACCCAACGAGTGGCACCTGCAAGACCACCCATCAATCCGCTCGAAACGAGAAGTGATAGATCAGTAACCCCGGAAATATCTGCGCCACCATTATTGAATGCCGCATTGCCAAGAACCCTATTTGTATTTCCTGCAACATTTGCAATTCCTGTGCCTGTATTATTCATCGCACAACAATCGAGAATCTTACAAAGCGTAACCGTTGCAACCAAATTGAAACCATTATTCGCATTGTCTTGCGCGATACAACTTTGGAATACAATATCATTAATTTGCCCACTATTTAAGGGCGATGATCCTATACCAAAACCATCACCAAGAAAGATTTGCCCCAATACAGGAGGCCCACCGAGATTATGTCGTGCCACACAATTATGAAATGCAACACCGGTAATAGTATTGCCCAAATTCGGGGTATAGAGTGAGAAACCGTCGCCACCATTATCTTGCGATATACAATCCTCAAAAACTACTTGAGAAATGGTAGGAGTGCCCGCGCTTCTAAAGAACACTAAAAATCCACTTGAAGCACTTCCTGTCGCAGAACATCCTTTGAGAGTAACTCCTGATAGGGTTCCAGATGTTGCTGGATGAGCTATGGCAAACCCAACTATAGCACTTCCTTGCGTGAAACAATTGGTTATTTTCACTGCAGTAAGATTAAATCCTGGATTATCTACCTCAATACCAACGCCTCCTCCATACACAACACACTGTTCAATGACCCATGATGTTAATATGGAAGGATTCAAAGCCAATGCTGCATTAATTCCAAGTGATCCCGATCCCCCTTGCACCACACAGTCGAGAATAGATACATTTGCACAGTCTTGGGTATGAATACCATAGGTGCTCGTTCCATTCACTATGCAATTTTTTATAATTGCATTTTGGGTATTATTAATTTGAATAGGAATATTCGTTGCTTGCACTGTGTTTGTGTTTAATGAACTGCAATCTTGAATAATGAAACTAGCGGCAAGCCGTGGGCCAAAAGCACTTTGGGCTTGAATACCCCCGACAACGCCAGAATCCCTGTTTTCAACCACAGTACACCCTTGAACAATACCAGAAATGCCCTGAATTAAAATATTACCAGACATTACCAAATAACAATTTTGAACTAAAATCCCTTCAACATCCGATACCCCAACTGTCGCTTTATCAAAACTTATGCCTGCCACACTATTATTATTAAAGTTCATATCCTGAATAGTAATATTTTGCAGCGTCTGCGTTGCACCTACCGTATCTCGTATTGCAATACCATTAGGTGTCGTGCCACCAATATGTTCAATGATTCCATTTTTGATAATTACATTCTGAATGCCATTACCAAGCAAAATTCCTGTTGTGCTATTATCACCGCCACTGAGCGTAAACCCTCTCATATCAATCGTCACATTACTTGAGTTCACCGTGATCGCAGTACCAACGGTGAAGGTAACAGTTTCCTTCATGCAATAGACACCTGGAACACTAATCGTGTATATATTTCCTATGCCAATATCGGTCTGACCAAAGACAAAACTACAATCACCACTTGTCACTTTCAATGTACATAATAGACTTTCAATCACATTGGTTGCTTGACCAATACGACTCGTAACTTGCCAAATAGATTCGCCAGGCGTTACAACACCAACCGTTTGCGGGCAGGACGCTGCATTAAGATTGGAATATGCAAAAAACAGACTCAACGAAAGAAAGATCTGTTTTTTAATAGAACGTCTCCGACCATTATCCATTACGCTCATCATAAGAAACTCCTTTTTTACTTCCAATGCTTTCAGTCTCTTGAAGCTATAAGAATTGGGATTATCGGTCAATGGAATATTTAGGCAAGGTGCAAACATCTGAATGGGAACAAATAAATGGCCCGTCATTTCTCGGCAAGAAATGATGGGCCAAAAATTCAACCTATCTTCCGCGTTATGAAATTGCATTCACCCAACGAGTTGCCCCCGCAAGAGCACCTGCCAATGCGCTCGAAACAAGCAGTGATAGATCAGAGACACCGGAGATATCCGCGCCACCATTATTGAATGCCGCATTGCCAAGAACCCTGTTTGTATTTCCTGCAACATTTGCAATTCCTGTGCCCGTATTATGCATCGCACAGCAATCGAGAATCTTACACCCAGTAACCGTTGCAACCAAATTGAAACCGTCATGTATATTATCTTGCGCAACACAACTTTGGCATACCACATCAAAAATTGGGCCTGCATTGTTCGATGCTGATCCGATGCCAAATCCGTCGCCTCGCCAGATTGTGGTGCCATTCGTTCCGCCCAGATTACGTTGTGATACGCAACTATTAAAAACTACATTTTGAATAGTAAATGCAGCGTTCGTGTTTAGAAGCGAAAAACCATCACCACTATTACCCTGCGCGACACAATCTTCAAATACAGAATCTAGAATAGAGCCTCCCTCGCCAAGCATCAAAAATCCACATAGGCCATTCGCTGCTGCATTGCAACCCTTGAAGATAATGTTTTGACAACCATTACCGGAAACAGAATCGAGTAAAAACCCGTTGTGCGTATTATCATCGGCATCACAATCAATGATGTTAAGATAATCAAATATAGAACCAATGCTTTGTGTAACATTAAATCCATCCTGACTATTATACTGCGCAACACATCGCTCAATGATCACCCCTGAAAAAGCAGAGGCCGGGCTAACAATCTGAAAACCGGAACCGAAACCAAAACTATTTTGCGCAATACAATCAGAAACAACAAGATTATTAATTCCCGATAAAGAGAATCCTGTGCTATAGGATCCATCCACAACACAATTGCGAACCACCGCATTGAATGCGCTTGAAATAACAATATTAGCACTCGAGCCGACTCCAGGCGCTGAACAGGTCATAATACAATCTTCGACCACCACAGATTGCCAAGGAGTACCTGATCCGGGTATTATGCTCAACCCACAACGGCCATTCACATATTGTTCTGCCCTAATATTACGTACAACAGCGCCTCCAGCAGCAGCGAATCCATATAATACACCGCCATTAAAAATAGAACAGTTCTCAATTAAAAGGCCTTGAACCGCACCACTAAATGCCCTACTGCCCAAGGTATCATCAATAATATTAAAAAAAGTCATATCCCTAATAGTAACATTCGCCAAGGTTGAGTTTGTGCCTCCTTGAATTATACCGTTACCATTATTAATTGTTCCGTCACCTATGTTTTGTATAGTCCCATTTTGAATGATGATGGTATTCAGATTGCTGCCAACACCCGTTGCAAGTTGAATTGTCGCCGACAGAGGATTAGAACCGCCATCAATATAGTGACCTTCCAAATTAACAGTTACATTACTGGAATTGATCGTGATTGCAGGCCCAACGGAGAAGGTAACATTTTCTTTTAAGCAATAAATCCCCGGAGCAGAGATTGTGTATATCCCACCAACGCCAATATCGGTCTGATCAAAGGCGAAACTACACTCAAAACCAGTACCAACATTCAACGCACATAATTGACTTTCAATCACGTTCGTTGCTTGACCAATACGACTCGTAACTTGCCAAATAGCCTCACCAGGCGTTACAACACCAACCGTTTGCGGACAGGCAACTATACTGAAATTGGAATATGAAAAAAACAGACCTAACACCAGAAAGATCTGTTTTTTAATAGAACCAATTTCACCATTACTCATTACTCTCATCATGAGAATTCCCTTTTTTGCTTACAATCATTACACTCTCCTGAAGCTACAAAAGTTCGAGTTAAGGGTCAACAGAAAATCCGCGCCATGTGCAGACATCTTACTTTCAAAATAAAAAAACTGGCCCGCCATTTCTCGGTAAGAAATGACGAGCCAAAATTCAACGTATCTTTCAAAAATTAGGAAATTGCATTCACCCAACGAGTTGCTCCCGCAAGGCCACCCACCAATACGCTTGAAACGAGTAGTGATGGATCTGAAACACCGAAAATATCTGCGCGAGAATTATTGAACGCGGCATTGCCAAGGACCTTGTTTGTGTTTCCTGCAACATTTGAAATTCCCGTGCCCGTATTATGCATTGCACAGCAATCGAGAATCTTACACCCAGTAGCCGTTGATGCAAAATTGAAACCGTCATGTATATTATCTTGCGCAACACAACTTTGGCATACCACATCAAAAATTGGGCCCACATTGGTCGATGCTGATCCGATGCCGAATCCATCGCCACGCCAGACTGTGACGCCATCGGTTCCACCCCGATTACGTTGTGATACGCAGTCAATAAAAGTCACATTCGAAATAAGGCTGTTGCTCGGCTGAGTAGTGACAAGTGAAAAACCATCACCGCTATTATCTTGCGCAATACAATTCTTGAATAATGCATTGACAATGCTACCAAAGGCAAGCGAAAGCAGAAATCCACATTTGTTATTTGCTGCCTGGCAATTCTTGAAAAGTAGGTTTTCAGTACTGCGACCAATACCAGTAGGACGGCTCACAAAAAATCCATGTAGGTTCTGATTCGCAACACAATCAATAACGCGAAGATAATCAACGGTAAAGTTTGCATCTAAAAATCTAAACCCTTCCCCAGTATTATTCTGGGCAATACACCGCTCAAAGACGGCACCTGCATTGTGAATACTACCGATCTCATACTCAAAACCTTGAGTGAGACAATTTTGCGCAATACAATCAGAAACAACAAGATTGGTAATCTCCGTGAACAGAAACCCTTGTAATCCGTCCACAATACAATTACGAACCACCGCATTGAGAGCGCTGGCAATACTAATTACACCCGAATTAAACCCAACAAGTGTCGGTACAGAACTGGTCACAATGCAATCTTCAATCACCACTGATGTCCATGGAATAGATATTGGTCGTAGCCCGCCGGTACTTATTCCAATTCCGGCCGACCCGCCGGTGATATAGGTTTCTGACCGAATATTACGAAAAACAGCTGAACTACCGCCACTATATGCGCTATCTGCCCCTAATATACCACCATTAAAAGTATTGCAGTTTTCAATTAAAAGACTTCTAACCGGGGCGACAAAGGCAGAACCTCCTATAGAGGGAGTATTAATATTATAAAAATTAATATCTCTAATAATAATATTGGCTAAGGTGGCGTTCGGGTTAACTTGTGTTATACCAAAAGCAGTGGTAAAGGCATCTGGACCTGCCACATTCTGGATAATTCCATTTTGGATGATGATACTATTCAAGTTAGGAAAACCTGTTGATAGGGCTAACTGAATTGCTGAGGCTACAAAATTAGAGCCCCCATCGATATAAAAGCCTTGCAAGTCAACGGTCACATTACTCGCGTTGATTGTGATTGCAGGGCCAAAGGTGAAGGTAACATCTTCTGTTAGGCAATAGGTCCCCGGAACAGTGATCGTGTATATCCCACCACCGCCAATATTACTTTGCCCAAAGGTGAAAGTACACGCTAAATCAGTACCCAAAGTTAACGCACAAATTTGACTTTCAATCACATTCGTTGCCTGACCGATACGACTTGTCACTTGCCAGATAGACTCACCAGGCGTGACAGCGCCAACTGTTTGCGGACATGCCACTGCACCAAGATTGGAATATGAAAAAAACAGACCCAATGAAAGAAATATCTGTTTTTTGATTGAACCAATTTCACCATTATCAATTGCGCTCATCATGAGAACTCCTTTTTTTACTTCTCCTCCTACCACTTATCTCCGCCGTCGCCAATCCATCTACGCCTATTTCGGCTTCTTCCGTTTTCGCTTTCAGCTACTTCGGACTTTGTCGAAGCAAACGGCTTGCTCTTTCTTTAAAACTGCGTCGCCAAGGCTATGGCAGACAGGCAGGCAAGTTAGTGGGAGGACCGTCTCTAACACTTGTTATAGCGTGTTGAGAATGCATGTGATTACTACGTTCACTTGAAGCTACAAAAATTGAGATAGTCGGTCAATGGAAGTTTTATGGCAAAAAAAACATGCTTTGGGCTGAGAACAAAAAAACCCCCGCATTTGTCTGCGGGGGATGAAAGAAAATTAAATACGAATGGATCTTATGTTGCCATATTCGCCCAAGCCGATGCACCTTGAACCGAAGCCTCAGTTGATCGGCTGAAGAACGGTTGACCATTGGTGCCATCATTAATTTGGAAATAATCAAAAAGCCCATTATTGTATGACTGATTGGACAAGAATGAATTTGCACTGCTCGGCAGAGGACCAAAATTTGCATTCAAATTATTGATACCATTACTCGTAGTTGGAAGACCATTCTCAACCAAAAGACACATGTACACTTCACAGTTTGTAGAGGTTGATGAAAAGTTCATACCATGGAAAACATTTTGTTGTGAAGTACAATATTGGCATGAAATTGTGTCAACATTATTGGCCGCGTCCCCAAAATTAAAACCATTATTACTACTACTTTGTGCAACGCAATTGGTGAACACCACATTATTAATCGTACTATTAACTGTGCGCCCACCATTACTTGCGGAGTTCACTCCAAACCCATCACCGGGATAGGTTGAGGTTCCATAAGTACGTCCCCCAGGGAAGGTGTCTTGTGCGACACAATCATTGAAGGAGACATTTGCAAATGAGAATCCTGTGATGTTATCAAGATTAAAACCATCACCAGCATTTGCTTGCGCTATGCATCGGTTAAAGGCAGCGCTAGTCAGAGAACCTAATGATCCAGAAGGAGTAACCAGCAAAAAGCCACAGACGCCATTCCCCACTGCCTGGCAATCATTAAAAATTATATCTTCAGGACCACCGGCTCCAATCCCATTGATCTGCGCCACAAACCCATTAAGATTACTTATTTGCGCTGAACATCGCTCAAAAATAATTGAAAGCCCAGTTGTTACATTAAAACCATCGAATGCATTATCTTCTGCTACACAATCGACTAATTTTAATGAGTTTCCTGCAAAATCAATGGAAAAACCTGAGCTGTCAGCAACATAGCAACGCTCAATAAGAGCAGCACTGGCCGCAGCCGCAAATCTACCAGTTACCAAATTGAGACCATTGGTAGCCAAACTGATATCCCCACCTTGTATCGTACAATCAGAAATGGTCACCGCGCTTCCATTAACGGCTATACCTTGGTTGGAAGGTCCTTGCACGAGACAATTGCGAACAACCACATTATCTGCCTGCACATCAATAATTCCTACCTGACTCGTATTCGTGTTAGATATAATAAGATCTTCGACCAATGCATAGAAAGTTCCTGCTGGCACACCTGGTGCTAGAATCTGGAAGGCATTTTGTAGCCGGCAATTGCGCACGATGCTCGAAATAGAAAGAAGCTGAACATCTGGCGCTAGGGTACCAAAAAAGTTACAATTCTCAATCAAAATTCCATCAAGAAAAACCTGTTCCGCGGGTACAACACCTAGGCCAATAGAAGAAAAGTTGTTATTAAAATTTATATCCTTAATAACAACATTCGAAAGTGCAGCATCCAAAGTTGATGCTGCTACCCCCGAGTCTCTGATGGCAAAGAAGGTAGTACCGCTAATATTTTCGATAGTTCCATTTTGGATGGTCACGTTACTAATGAAATTCTCAAGTCTGATACCCGCTACTGAAAGAGCTTCATTGGCACCATTGAGCGTGTGCCCTTGCAGATCAATAGTTACATCACTTGAAGCAACTCTGATTGCGGTACCAAAGCTGAAGGTAACATTTTCGCTCATACAATACGTTCCCGGAACGGAAATTGTGTATATGTTCCCTCCGCCAATATCAACCTGCCCAAAGGTGAAAGTACACGTGAAATCACTGCCGCCACCAGAACTCGGCGTACCTAACGCACAAATTTGACTTTCAATCACGTTAGTTGCTTGACCAATACGGGTCAAAACATTCCATATCCCTTCATTGATTGAAATCGAACCCACTGTTTGCGGACACATCGCACCAAGATTAAAACATGAAAAAAGCAGACCTAACCCTAGAAAGATCTGTTTTTTGATAGAACCAATTCCACTATTATCAATTACGCTCATCATGAGAACTCCTTTTTTATTTTCTTTTCATTACTTCATGTTGAAACTACAAAAATTGGAATCTTCGGTCAATGGAAGATCTGTGACAAAAAAATATCCATACTTGGAATGAAAACAAAAAAGCCCGTCATTTCTTACCGAAAAATGACGGGCTAGAAGGAAATTCAGAATAAGCAGATCTTATGATGCCATATTTGCCCAGGCCGATGCACCCTGAACCGATGCCTCAGTTGATCTACTAAAGAACGGCTGGCCATTCACGCCATCATTAATCTGGAAATAATCAACGCCCACATTATTGAATGATCTATTAGACAAAAACGAATTTGCGTTGGGCGACAGAGGACCCGCGTTTGCATTCAAATTGTTGATACCGTTACCGCCATTCTTAATCAGAAGACACTGAGACACGATACAATTTGCGGCGCCTAATGAAAAGTTCATACCATGCGAACCATTCTGTTCTGCCGTACAATAGTGGCATGATATATTATCAACTAAATTGCTACCGGCAGCGGTATCGGTTCCTCCAAAATCAAACCCATCATTGGCATTATTTTGTGCAACGCAATTGGTGAACGCCACAGTACTAACCGCAACTGAACGCCCAGCCGATATTGACGAGTTTAGACCAAAACCATTGCCAATGTATGTTGTGGCGCTAGCTAACGCATATGGCGTGGTATAAGAGCCACCGCCGGTATTGCCCTGCGAGACACAATCATTGAATGATATATTATTTAATGAGTTTGCTCCATTAGAAAGATTATCGAGGTTAAAACCATCGCCACTATTGACCTGCGCCACACAGTTATCAAAGGCTACACTGGTAAACAGGCCATCTTCGCTATTAAGCACCAAAAATCCACAGACACCATTACGCGCTGCCTGACAATCAGTAAAAACAACATTCTCGAAATCGGCGTTTTCCCCGCTTCCACCAACCTGCGCCACAAATCCATTAAGGCCATTCGATTGCGCAGAACATTGTTCACAAATAATTGCAAGTGCATTATTATTATTGGTGCTCCCACCAATGATATTAAATCCATCGAATGCATTGTTATCCGCAACACAGTCAACTAATTTCACTGCGAATCCTGCAAAATTAATATAAAACCCGGTTCCATTGTTAGCAACAAAGCAACGCTCAATAAGGGCAGAAATTGCTCCTCCAGGATTTCCAGGGGCAGTATTATTTGTCAGATTAATACCATTCAAATAATTGCTTGCATCACCATCTTGCACGGTACAATCAGAAATAGTTACATTACTTCCTGCTACCTGTATACCCTGATATGCAGGTCCTTGTAGAATACAATTGCGAATAACCACATTATCCGCTTGCGCGTTCAAGGACCCAATTTGAGATGTACTCGTGCTTGATATAACGCAATCTTCAACTACGATTTGTGGAGATCCAAGCACCGGACCCCCCACCGGAATTGGTTCATTAATTCTCACTGCGGTTTGAAACAAAGATCCTCGCACAATAGTGGAAATAGAATGAACAAGAATGTCGTTATTGATCCCACCAAAAAAATTACAGTTCTCGATCAAGAGACCGTCAGTATAAATTCCCGTTGTCTCTGCCACATCAACAGTAATTCCAAAATCGTTATTATTAAAATTGATATTTTTGATAGTGATGTTCACGAGATAGGGTACTGGAAGCAGTCCTATAGTAGTATCGCGGATGGCGGTAGCGCCGGGAAAAGCGTTAATATTTTCGATAGTTCCATTTTGGATGATCACGTTACTAATAAAATTCCCAAGTCTAATACCCACTCCACCACCACTGGCACCATTGAGCGTATGCCCTTGCATATCAATTGTCACATCACTTGAGTTGACCGTGATTGCAGTACCCACGCTGAAGGCAACATTTTCGATCATGCAATAGGTTCCCGGAGCAGAAATTGTGTATATATTGCCCACCCCAACATCAGCCTGACCAAAGGTAAAAGTACACGTGAAATCACTGCCGCCACCAGAACTCGGCGTCCCTAATGCACATAATTGACTCTCAATTACGTTAGTTGCTTGACCAATACGAGTCAAAACATTCCATATCCCTTCATTGATTGAAATCGAACCCACTGTTTGCGGACACATCGCACCAAGATTAAAACATGAAAAAAGCAAACCTAACCCTAGAAAGATCTGTTTTTTGATAGAACCAATTCCACTATTATCAATTACGCTCATCATGAGAACTCCTTTTTTATTTTCTTTTCATTACTTCATGCTGAAACTACAAAAATTGGAATCTTCGGTCAATGGAAGATCTGTGACAAAAAAATATCCATACTTGGAATGCAAACAAAAAAGCCCGTCATTTCTCGACAAGAAATGACGGGCTGGAAAAAATGCAAAAAATAAAATGAATCTTATGTTGCCAAACTCGCCCAAGCGGATGCACCCTGAATGAATCCCTCATTCGAACTACTAAAGAATGGTTGGCCATTCACGCCATCATTAATCTGGAAGTAATCAACCCCCACATTCCTGAATGATCTATCAGATAAAAATCTATTTGCGCTGCTCGGGCCAAATAGTGGATTCAAATTGTTGATACCATTACCGCCATTGTTGGTCATAAGACCCATATATACTAGGCAGTTTGTGGAAGTTGATGAAAAGTTCATACCATGTGATGCATTATTTTCTGCCGTACAATATTGGCATGAAATTGTGTCAACCTTATTGGTAGCTGCTCCAAAATCAAAACCATCGTTTCCATTTTGTTGCGCAGAACAATTATTGAAAACCACATTATTAATGGTGCTACCTACCATCCGACCGGTCCCCGTTATCGTTGAGGAGTTTATACCGAAACCATCGCCCAGATAGGTTGATGTCCAATAGTCACTACTACTCAAACTAGTACTCGTTGAAACACAGGTGAGATAAGGGAATGGAGGTCCGTAAACAGCGCCGCCTACGTTGGCCTGTGAAACACAGTCATTGAATGATATATTCGCAAACGGGAGTCCCCCGATATTATCTAGGTTAAAACCATCACCGCCATTAGCTTGTGCCACACATCCGTCAAAGGATGAATTTAGGAAACCGCCTGCTAGGCCAAGCAACAAAAAGCCACAGATGCCATTTTGTGCCGCATAGCAATTCTTGAAAATAATGTTTTGACTACCAAGGCTACTACACGAGATCAATAAAAATCCGCTGCTCATGTTATTATTCGCAATACACTCGGTCAGCTGAAGATAATCAAAAGCAGAAGTGGGTGTTTGCAAAAAATTAAAACCGGAAAATTCATTATTTTGGGCAATGCACCGTTCAATCACCACGCCTGATAAAACATCAATAAGCTGAAACTGGAACCCGTGACCGGAAACACTTTGTGCAATACAATCAGACACAACAAGATTGTTAATATCTGAGAAAATAAATCCAGCATCAATAGATCCATCCACAATACAATTGCGCACCACGACATTGAAGCATTCTCCAGCCACAACTTGAGTTAAGCCTGATCCAGGTGTTGGCGCAGAAGTGGTCATAATACAATCTTCAATCACCACTGATGACGCGCCAAATGCTATAACCCCGGAATACCCACTGTCATATTGTTCTGCCCGAATATTACGAAAAACAACCCCACTACTCCCGCCGTTTGCTTGAAAATAACCACCATTAAATGTGCTGCACCTTTCAACTAAAATTCCTTGGGATTGGGCGAAAAAAGCATAGCCCACCCCACCCGCTGAAATATTATAAAATTCCATATCTCTAATAACAATATTCGCCAAACAGGAGGTCGTGCTCGTTTGTACTATGCCATAGGGAAAAGTAGCTGAATCCAGATTCTGGATAGTCCCATTCTGGATAGTAATACTATGCAAGCTATTGCCGGCACTCGGCGTTAGCCCAATTGCTGACGTTATAAAATTAGAGCCGCCATCAATATAGTGGCCTTGCAAATCTATGGTCACATTGCTTGCAGTGATCGTGACGGCAGTACCAAAGGTGAAGGTCACATCTTCTGACAGACAATAGGTCCCGGGGATAGAGATCGTATATATCCCGCCACTGCCAATATTAAGCTGACCAAAGGTAAAACTGCATGCTACATTAGAACTTTCCAAATTCAGCGCACACAGTTGGCTTTCAATCACATTAGTTGCCGCCCCAACGCGAGTTAGAACATTCCACAGCCCTTCGCCAGGTATTGTGGGACCAACTGTTTGCGGACAGGTCGCTGCGCCAAGATTAGAACATGAAAAAAACAGACCCAACACAAGAAAAATCTGTTTTCTGATAAACCTACTATTACTCATCACATCACGCATCATGATGCACTCCTTTTTTTCTCGCTTCATATTGCCACGTTCACTTGAAGCTACAAAAATTGGAATCTTCGGTCAATGGAAGGTTTGAATGATATACAGACCTTGGGTCAATACAAAATAAATGAATCTTATGTCGACATATTCGCCCAAGGAGATGCACCCTGAACGAATGCCTCATTCGAGCTACTAAAGAATGGTTGGCCATTCACGCCATTATTAATTTGGAAGTAGTCAACACCCGCATTCTTGAATGATTTATTAGATATAAATATATTTGCACTGCTCGGGCCAAAGAGTGGATTTAAATTGTTGATACCATTACCGCCATTATTGGCCATGAGACACTTATACACTTCACAATTTGTGGAAGTTGATGAAAAATTCATACCGTGTAATGCATTCTGTTCTGCCGTACAATGTTGGCATGAAATTGTGTCAACCTTATTGGACGCTGCTCCAAAATCAAATCCATCATTCCCATTTTGTTGTGCAACACAATTGTTGAATACCACATTATTAACGGTGCTACCTACAACGCGCCCACCATTCGTTGACGAATTTACACCAAAACCATCCCCGAGATAGGTTGAATTCAAATAAATGCCGCCACCACTATTGCCTTGTGAAACACAGTCATTGAAAAATATATTCGCAAATGTGCGAAGGGCAGTCGGCGTATTATCAAGATTAAAACCATCACCACCATTATCTTGTGCCACACATCCATCAAAGCCAGCATTTAGAATCTCACCACCATTGTGGTTATTTAGCAAAAAGCCACACACGTCATTCTGTGCTGCATAGCAATTCTTGAAAGTTATAGCATCAATCGATGCAATAGATTCCACTGAAAATCCGTTGCTCGTGTTATTATTTGCTCTGCAATCAGTCACGTTAACAGAACGCAACATATTTGCTCCTATACGAAATCCCTGCTGACCATTATATTGGGCAACACACCGCTCAAGGACTATGGAAAAAGAATTCGCAACTGCAATGGAGAAACCTATACTGTCAACATTTTGGGCAATACAATCGGAAACAACACCATTCTCAACGTTCAGTAAAAGAAACCCCAGATTGGTTCCTCCATCGACAACACAATTGCGAACCACCGCATTGGCAGTGAAAGCAGCCTCAATGTAGGCAAAGGCGCTTACACCTACTGGAGCAGAAGTGGTCATAATACAATCTTCAATCACCACTGATGCACCCCGACCTGACGGGGCCTCTGCTAAAATCTCGGCAAACCCGTGATCGTATTGTTCTGCTCGAATATTACGTATAATGGCGCTACTGCCCGCATTCATGAGTGCCCAAATTGCGCCACCATTGAACGTGGTGCAATTTTCAATTAAAATGCCTTGGCTAGTGGCATTAAAGGCATAGCCTATTCCCGTCGTACCTATAATATTAAAAAAATCAATATCCCGAACAACAATATTCACCAAACTGGAGTTCGTGCCGCCTTGTCCTATACCACGAGGCAGGGATCCGCTCAGATTCTGGATAGTTCCATTTTGGATAGTGATGCTATGCAAGGTACTGCCAACACCCGTTGCGAGCTGAATTGCTGACAACACCGGATTAGAGCCCCCATCAATATAGTGGCCTTGCAAATCAAGAGTCACATTGTTGGCATTGATCGTGATTGCGGGACCAAAGGTGAAGGTAACATTTTCTGTCATGCAGTAGGTCCCCGGAACAGAAATAGTATATATTCCGCCACTGCCAATATCAGCCTGCCCAAAACTGAAACTACACGCTAAATCAGTACCAAAATTCAATGCACAAATTTGACTTTCAATCACATTGGTTGCCGCTCCAACGCGAGTTAGAACATTCCAAAGCCCTTCGCCGGGTGTTGTGGTACCAACTGTTTGCGGGCAGGCCACTGCCCCAAGATTAGAACATGAAAAAAACAGACTCAACACAAGAAAGATCTGTTTTTTGATGGAATTTATCCTACCGTTATCAATTATGCTCATTATGAGAACTCCTTTTTTATTTCTTTTCATTACTCCATGCTGAAGCTACAAAAATTGGAATCTTCGGTCAATGGAAGTTTTGTGGCAAAAAACACCCATACTTTAGAATTGGAACAAAAAGGCCCCATCATTTCTTGTCGAGAAATGATGGGGCCGGAAAAAACGAAAAACAATGAATCTTATGTCGACATGTTCGCCCAAGGGGAAGCGCCTTGAACGAATGCCTCATTCGAACTACTAAAGAAAGGTTGGCCATTCACGCCATCATTAATCTGGAAGTAGTCAACACCCACATTCCTGAATGATCTATTAGCTATAAATCTATTTGCGCTGCTCGGCCCAAATAGTGGATTCAAATTATTGATTCCATTGCCGCGATTGTTGGCCGTGAGACTCATATACACTTGGCAATTTGTAGACGTTGATGAAAAGTTCATACCATGCGAACCATTCTGTTGCACCGTACAATATTGGCATGAAATTGTGTCAACCTTATTGGTAGCCGCTCCAAAATCAAAACCATCATTTTCATTTTGTTGTGCGACACAATTGTTGAACGCCACATTGTTGATGGTGCTGCCGGCAGCGCGCCCGCCATTAGTTGCTGAGTTCACACCAAAACCATCACCGAGAAAGGTTGATCCTCCTGCAAGAACGCCACCACTATTGCCTTGTGAGACACAATCATTGAATGATATATTCGTAAATAAGCTTCCCGCAATATTATCAAGATTAAAACCATCACCACCATTATCTTGTGCCACACTCCCATCAAAAGCCGAATTTAGGATAGCACCGGAGCCACCTGCGTTAGTGAGCAAAAAACCACACACGCCATTCTGCACTGCATAGCAATTCTTAAAAGTAGTCGCATCGATCGATGATGTGAGAGAGTCCACCACAAACCCATTGAGCGTGTTATTATTCGCAACACAATCAATCATGTTAAGAGAATTCAACACATTTGCTCCTATTCTAAACCCGTCCTGACCATTATATTGGGCAATGCACCGCTCAATGACCACGGAAACAGAATCCGCAACTGCAATGGTGAAACCTACCGTAGCAATATTTTGCGCAATACAATCAGAAACAACAAGATTGCTAACATCCTGGAAAATAAACCCCGCAGAGTCTCCTCCATCAGTTATACAATTGCGAACTACTGCATCAGAGGTGTAACTAACATCAATGTAGGCATGGGCACTTACACCTACTGGAGCAGAAGTGGTCATAATACAATCTTCAACCACCACAGATGCTGCCAATCCTGTCACGCCCAAGCCCTCTACTAGAATCTCGGCAAACCCGTGATTGTATTGTTCCGCTCGAATATTACGTATAACGGCGCTACCGCCCGGATTTAAGAGTGCGAATAGTGCACCGCCATTAAATATGGCGCAATTTTCAATTAAAATGCTTTGGCTAGTGGCATTATAGGCAAAGCCTATTGCGAACGACGGATCCGCAATATTATAAAAATTCATATCCCTAATAATAATATTCGCCAAGCTTGAGTTTGTGCCGCCTTGCCCTATACCACGAGGGAAGGGTGTGGATCCGCTCAGATTCTGGATAGTTCCATTTTGGATAGCAATGCTATTCAAGGTACTACCAACACCCGTTGCGAGCTGAATTGCTGACGATACCGGATTAGAGCCGCCATCAATATAGTGGCCTTGCAGATCAAGAGTCACATTGCTGGCATTGATCGTGATTGCGGGACCAAAGGTGAAGGTAACATTTTCTGTCATGCAGTAGGTTCCCGGAACAGAAATGGTATATATCCCACCACTGCCAATATTACTCTGACCAAAGGTGAAACTACACGCTAAATCGGTGCTCATCCGCATCAACGTACACAATTGACTTTCAATCACATTAGTTGCCTCCCCAACGCGAGTTAGAACATTCCAAAGCGCTTCACCAGGTACTGTGGCACCAACTGTTTGTGGACACATCGCACCAAGATAAGAGCATGAAAAAAACAGACCTAACACAAGAAAGATCTGTTTTTTGATGGAACCTATCCCACCGTTATCAATTATGCTCATCATGAGAACTCCTTTTTTATTTCTTTTCATTACACGCTCTGAAGCTACAAAAATTGGAATCGTCGGTCAATGGAAGTTTTGGAGCAGAAAACACCCTTATTTGGAATGGGCACAAAAAGACCCCGTCATTCGCTTGACAGCAAATGACGGGCTAAGAAATGTCGAGGTCGGAAAAAATGCAAAAATATAATGCATCTTATGTTGATAAATTCGCCCAAAGAGATGCGCCCTGAACGAATCCCTCATCCGAACCGCTAAAGAATGGCTGACCATTCACGCCATCATTAATCTGGAAGTAATCAACACCCGCATTCTTGAATGATCTATTAGATAAAAATCTATTTGCGCTGCTCGGCCCAAATAGTGCATTCAAATTGTTGATACCATTACCGCCATTCTTATGCAGAAGACTCATGTACACCTGACAATTTGTAGAAGTTGATGAAAAGTTCATACCATGCGAACCATTCTGTTGCGCCGTACAATATTGGCATGAAATTGTGTCAACCTTATTGGTAGCCGCTCCAAAATCAAAACCATCATTCACATTGTGTTGTGCAACACAATTGTTGAACGCCACATTGTTGACGGTGCTACCGGCAGCGCGCCCGCCATTAGTTGCCGAGTTCACACCAAAACCATCACCGAGAAAGGTTGATCCTCCCTCAAGAACGCCACCACTATTGCCTTGTGAGACACAATCATTGAATGATATATTCGTAAACAAGCTTCCCGCAACATTATCAAGATTAAAACCATCACCACCATTATTTTGTGCCACACTCCCATCAAAAGCCGAATTTAGGATAGCACCAGCGCCATCTGCGTTAGTGAGCAAAAAACCACACGCGCCATTCTGCGCTGCATAGCAATTCTTAAAAGTAGCCGCATCAATCGATGATACGAGAGAGTCCACCATAAACCCATCGAGCACGTTGTTATTCGCAACACAATCAACCAAGGTAAGAGAACCTAGCCGATCTGCTCGTATACCAAACCCCTGCTGACCATTATATTGGGCAACACACCGCTCAATGACCACGGAAACAGAATCCGCAAGCATAATGTTGAAACCTATACTGGAACTATTTTGCGCAATGCAATCGGAAATAACAAGATTATCAACGTTCAGCAAAATAAATCCTAGAGGACCTCCCCCATCAACAACACAATTGCGAACCACTGTATTGACGGCGTAAGCAACATTAACGTAGGCAAAGTATGGTAATGGTGCAGAAGTGGTCACAATACAATCTTCAATTACCACTGATTCAGTTGGACCAGCGCTACCTAAAGCGGCCGTTGCTAAAATTTCGGCAAACCCCTGGTCGTATTGTTCTACTTGAATATTACGAATAACAGCCCTACCGCCCGGATTTAAGAGT
>Ga0268264_10001489_pt1 | contig 21865 bp, 21 predicted proteins | sample KBSSwiS32_FD_190357 | JGI IMG/M metagenome (GOLD analysis project Ga0268264, IMG submission 190357) | Switchgrass rhizosphere microbial communities from Kellogg Biological Station, Michigan, USA - KBS Switchgrass S3-2 (SPAdes) (version 2) | ecosystem: Host-associated > Plants > Roots >...
GGCTCTCCGAGGAGCTTATGGCAGACAGAAGAGACGAAGCTTCGAGAGAGTAATCGGATGCAGGAGGCTTCGGCGGTTGGAGTGCGCCAGATCCGCTAGCCGTGCCGTCACTTTGGCACAATGTCAGGGACTCTCGGAGTCCGCAGTTCGCGGCCAGCTCGCGATCACCGCGCGATACCAAGCACGGCGGAAGGCGACAACACCTGTCAAGGCACGGAGCGACCCCCGCAGCTCCGGGTGTTTGGCGAAGATCCCAATCGCCCCGGTCGAGGCTTTGAGCGGTGCGGTCGCTGCGAGCAGCTTCGGCGATCTCCAGGTCGGCCCGGTGCCGAACGCCTCGGGGTGTCGCTCCCTGAACAGGTGGAAGTTCGAGCCATACCAGGTGGCATGGGCTTCGAGCGCGGCGCGATCTTTTCGTACTGCGGCGTGCTCAACGATTGCATCGGGTACGAAGGCCGTGGCCAACCCGGCGGCCCGGGCGCGGAGGACCCAATCGAAATCTTCGCTGGTGGTGAGCGCTTCGTCGAAGCCGCCGATTTGGTCCCAGGCGTCGCGGCGGACGGCGAGGTTCAGGCTGCCGATTGCTCCGCGGGTGTTCGCCTCGGCCGGCCGATCGGAGAGTAGCTCGTGGAACGAGGCGATGTTGTCGGCCAACGCCCAGACGCTCGTCTCCTCGGGACTTCGTGGAAAGGTCACGGCGCCCCCTGCGACGGGTGACTGGTCGAGCACTTGGGCAAGGCGCTCGGCCCAGCCGGGAAACGGCCGGCAGTCGGCGTCGATGAACAGGATCTTCTCGGACTGAGCCTGGGTCACCCCGAGGTTCCGCGCCGCCGCCGGGTTCACCCGCGTTTCCGTTTCGATCCACCGCACCGAGCCATCCCGCGGCACCAGGCCCGGCCGGTCGCTGCCGACCACGATCACTTCGTGCGGCGGACAGAGATTCCACTGGGAGCGGATTCCCAGGAGGGTCCGCGCGATCCACGGCGAATCGAGGTTGGGGATGACGATCGAGAGGGAGGGCATCGCGGCGGGAGAGTCTATAATCCGATGGGCGACAGAACGCCGCGCAAAGTAGCCCTGCCGTGCGGGGCCGAGAGGCGCACGACTGGCTCCCGAATTCCATTTTCTGGCTCCCGAAATGGAATTCGGCAGCCCCCAAATCGAATTCGGGACTCCCGAAATGGAATTCGCGGCCCCCGAAATGGAATTCGGCAGTCCCGAAATGGAATTCGGGACTTGGAAAATGGAATTCGGCAGTCCCGAAATCGAATTCGCGGCCCGGAAAATGGAATTCGGGAGTCCCGAAATGGAATTCGGGAGCTAGAAAATGGAATTCGGGAGTCAGGTCACCGAATTTCGGCCCGCGGTTAGAACGCTCGAAGTCCTGTAGAATGAACGCGATGCCCTCTTCGCGCCGCCGCGCCATCCTTCTCGACCTCCGGATCTATCTCCCCGTCGCCCTGGCGCTCGGGTTGACCATGAACGCGCTCGGCCATCTGCTCTGCCTTGCGTACTTCAAGCATTGGTGGCAGGTGGCGACCTGCTATTGGGGGTATGTCGTGCCGGTCGCGCTTCTCTTGCGCGGCCGCTCGACCGTCGACCAGCTTGGATGGGGGACCGTCTCGATGATTCCGCTCGAGCTGGCCGGTTATGGGCTGGGAACTTCTCTGCCCTGCCCGGGCAATGCGATAGAGGCGATCTTCGGCGTCCGCAACTTCTCGCTGGCGATGGTCGTGATTTGCGGCGTGCTCCCCTGGGTACTGAACGGACTGGTCGGCCAGATCTACCGCTTGACGATTCCCGCGAAGGAGCCGGCATGAAGGTTCAGGTCGAAGGCGCCGAGCTCTACTACTCCATGCGAGGGGAAGGTCCGACGTGCCTGGTGTTGTGCGGTTTCGGTACCGGGCCGGTCGAGCGGATGACTCCGAATGCTCTGTCCGATCGACTGCGGCTGGCGTTCGTCGATCTGCGCGCGAGCGGGCGCTCGACCGGGGAGGCCGCCGGTTTTACGTTCGACCGGCTCGCCGAGGATCTGGAGGCCGTGCGGAAGGATCTCGGGGTCGAACGGGTGGCCGTGTTGGGACACTCGATCCTCGGCGTCCTGGCGATCGAATACGGCCGGCGCCGGCCGGAGAGCGTGTCGCACGTCATCGCCGTGGGCACGCCCCCGATGGGCGACATGACCGCCCTGGCCGCGAAAGCCGCCGCCTTTTTTGAGCAGGACGCCTCGGAAGAGCGCAAACAGATCTGGGAGCAGAATCGTGCCCGGTTGGCGCCGGGGGTTTCGTTCCTCGAAGCTCTCGTCGCCCAGACTCCCCAGCGATTCTTCGATCCCCGTTTCGATCAGACACCTTTGTACGCCGAGGCGATCTGGAAGCCGGATCTGATCCGCTACGTCCTCGGAACGCTCACGCCGTCCTGGGACGTGACCGCGGGAGCGGGTGATTTGTCGGTCCCGATCTACCTCGCGCTCGGCCGATACGACTACACGGTGCCCCACGTGCTTTGGGACGGCGTTGCGGAGAAGATCCCGAACCTCACGGTCGGCCGATTCGAGCGGAGCGGCCACCAGGCGTTCTTCGAAGAGCCGGAGCGCTTCGCCGAAGCCGTGGGGGAATGGATGGCGGCCACGGCGTAGGGGCGGGGTTTTCCCGCCCTTTCTAGGCCCCAGATCTGAGGGCGGGGAGACCCCGCCCCTACCGCGCGCCGTTGATCAGGCGGCCCCAGTGCTTCGGGCGGAGGCCTTTCATCTTCCGGATGCGCTCTTCGGCGAGGCGCTCGGCGGCGATTTGGGTTGGGATCGATTCGGTGCGGGAGATCTCGAAGACGCGCATCATGTTGTCGAAGATCCCCAGGGTCATCCGCTTCGCCCGCTCGCGGTTGTAGCTCGGCATCAGCTCGTTGTAGACGTTGATCAGGCCGCCCGCGTTGCCGACGAAATCCGGGGCGTAGAGGATGCCCCGGGCGTGCAGGTCGGCGCCGTCGCGGTCCTCTTCGGCGAGCTGGTTGTTCGCGGCGCCCGCGACGATCCGGCACTTCAAGCCCGGGATCGTCTCGGGACTGATCGTGGCGCCCAGCGCGCACGGGGCGACGATGTCGCAATCGACACCCAGGATCTCGTCGGTCGAGACGATCTCGACGCCGGCCGCCCGCGCCCGTTCTTGCGCCTGGGGGTAGACGTCGGCGCCGATCACCTTCGCCCCTTCCTCCTGGAGATAGCCCGCGAGGTGGAAGCCGACGTTGCCGAGCCCTTGGATCGCAACGCTTTTTCCTCCGAGCGCCGCATCGCCGTAGGCTACTTCGGCGGCGGCCTTCATCCCCTGAAGGACGCCGAACGCGGTGACCGGCGACGGGTCGCCGCTGCCGCCCATGGCGTCGGAGACTCCCGTCACCCAGCGGGTCTCGGCGAGGATCGTCTCCATGTCCCGGACGCTCGTTCCGACGTCCTCGGCGGTGATGTAGTCGCCGCCGAGCGACTCGACGTATTGGCCGAAACAGCGCAGCAGCGCCTCCGTCTTGTCCTTTTTCGCGTCGCCGAGAATGACTGCCTTGGCTCCCCCAAGCGTCAGCCCGGCCGCCGCGGCCTTGTAGGTCATGCCCCGCGACAGGCGGAGCACGTCGTGCAGGGCCTCGTCGGTATTGGCATAGGGCCACATCCGAACGCCGCCTAGCCCAGGACCGAGAACCGTGGAGTGGACGGCGATGATCGCTTGCAGGCCCACGTCCGGGTTCGAGCAGAACACCACCCGTTCGTGTCCCATCGCCGCCATTTCTTGGAAGAGACCCATGACCACTCCTTGCCTCAAGTTGAAGTATTTGTTCGAGCCGAGAGGGGAGTGTACCCGCTGCCCCCGAAGCGGGACAAACGAAACCACGATCCTCAGGTCGGCGGCCCCACCCCTTCCGCGCCGCCCCACAGCTCGGTGACCAGCATCGCCGCCACCACGAGGACACCGCCGAGGGCGAGCTGGTGGCTCCAGACCTCGACCCCGAGGACGACGGAGAACGCCGCGGCGAATACCGGCTCCAGGGTGAACAGCACGCCCGCCTCGACCGCCGAGAGATGCTGCTGGGCGTAGAGCTGGCAGAGGAACGCCGCGGCGGTCGCGAGCACGCCCATCACCAGAATGGCAAACAGAGCATAGGGAGTAAATTCGGCGCGGGTCGGCGGCTCTAGGAGCAGGGAGGGCGCCGAGAGCAGGGCGATCAACCCGAATTGGACGATCGCCAGGCCGCGCACCGGTTCGCGGGCCACGGCCCTTTCGACCGCCAGAACGTAGACCGCGAAGACGAACGCCGAGATCAGCGTCAGCCCATCCCCCCAGGTGAACGCCTCTCCGCCATCGCCCGCCGCCGGCCGGAACAGCACCCAGAGCCCCGCCGCCGCGACCAACGAGCCGATCGCCGGACCCGGCTTGATCGTCCGCCCGAGCAACTTGCCGAGGAACGGCACGATCACCACCGAGAGGCCGATCAAGAACGCCGAGCGGGAGGGGGTGGTCCTCAGCAGGCCGTAGTTCTGGAGCGCGAAGCCCGCGAACAGCAGCAGGCCGAGGATCGCCCCCTGTTGGAAAGTCTCTTTCCGCCAGGCGACGCCGCGGGCGAGCGGCAGGAGGAGCAGCAGCGACAACAAGAACCGGAACGTCATCAGGTGGAACACGGGCAGATCCGCGATCGCCCGTTGGACGATCACGAAGCTCGTGCCCCAGATCAGGGTCGAGAACAGGAGCGCGGCGCGCGCGCGGAGGCGGATGTTGGGCATGGGGATCTGATCAAACGGTGTAGCGGACCTACACGTAGGTCCGCCCCTACAGGTGGGGCCGTGTCGGCCGAGGCGGCTACAGCCCGGCCAATGCCGCGAGCACCTGCTCGTCGTGGCCGTCGACCGAGACCTTCTTCCAGACCTTGCGCACGATGCCGGCCGCATCGATCAGGAAGGTCGAGCGCTGGATGCCCATCGACACCTTGCCGTACATGTTCTTCTCGCGCCAGGCGCCATACGAATCGGCGACCGCATGATCGGGATCGGCGAGCAGCGGGAAATTCAGGCCGTACTTGTCGCGAAACTTCCCGTGGCTCGCGACGGTGTCGGGCGAGACGCCGAGGACGATCGCGCCGCGCTCCTCGATCTCGGAGCGGCGGTCACGAAAAGCGCATGCCTCCTTGGTGCAGCCGGGGGTGTCGTCCTTCGGGTAGAAGTAGAGGACGACCGGCTTGCCGCGCAGCGCGGAGAGCCGAACCTCGCGGCCGTCGTCCGCGGCGAGGGAAAAATCGGGAGCGACGGCGCCTTCTTCGATCCAATCGGACATGGGGAATCTCCTAGAGGTGAAGGGAGGTAGGGGCGCCAGGGCGCAGCAAGCAGCGCCCCTACGCTGGAATCCATCGGGTTCGCTTAGATACCGGCTCAGAACTGGACGTTCTGGACGTAGAAGGCGGAGACCTCGATCTTGTTCGCGGCCAGCGCCGTCGCCTGTTCCGGAGTGATCAAGAACGTTCCGGCGCGCTCGCCCGAGGGGGTCTCCATGGTCAGCTCCAGGGCCGAGACCTGCGGCGATTTGATCTCCAGCAGTGCGTTGGCCGCCACGGTGAGCGCCTTGAACGCGGAGGCTTCGGAGGCGGCGGTCGCTTCGAGCAGCACCCGGCCGCCCTTCGATCCCGCGTAGAGGCGGAACTCCTCGATTCCCTGGCCGCGCAGATACGTGGCGAGCGCATCGGCCACCGCGGCGTTCGTGAACGGGCGGCGCGAGGATTTGGCCACCGGAGGCTCGTATTTCGCCGACGGCGAAGTGAGCGAGGGGCGCGACGAAGTGCCCGCGCTCGGGGTTCCGGCGCCGGTCGACATACCGGAGCCCTTCGGGCGGACCGAAGGCTCCGGCAGGCGGGTCGAGACGTCGCGGTTCTTGATCAGATCGGCCAGGCTGCCGCGCGGTGCGGTCGGGGGAGGCGCGGTCGTTCCCGTCTCCGGCTTGCCGTTGTCGATCACCACGGCGGTGCCGCCGTAATCGTTCTGGTTCGCCCGATCGGATGCCGGGATATCGATCTCCGCGAGCGGCAGGAAACTCTCCGAGCCGTTGACCAGGGTGATGACGGCGTTCTTGCCCGAGATCCGGTATTTCTTTTTCGCCTGGACCTTCGAGCCGTCTTTCAGGATGACGGTGTAAGCGAAGCCCGGAACGGCCAGCAAGAGCAGCAGGAGGGCGACCAGCGATCGGCGGTACATGTGTGCTCCTTCAGGCCGGGATGTGCGGAAAGGACCGGCGCAGTCGCTATGATACCGTCCCGAGCGGACGAATGACGAGACGGCGAAAACGGACATGCTGATCGTAATGAAGATGGACGCGACCCCGGACGAGATTCGTGCCGTGGTCGAGAAGATCGAGCGCAAGGGTTTGCGCGCTCATCCAATTCCGGGGGCGCAGCGGACTGCCATCGGCATCACCGGAAACCTGGGCGCGGTCGAGCGCGGGACGTTCGAATCGGCCCCCGGGGTGCTCGAAGTGATCCGGGTGAGCCACCCGTTCAAGCTGGTCTCGCGCGAGTTCCGTCCCGCCAACACGGTGATTGAAGTCGGCGGCGTGCGGCTCGGCGGCCCCGACCTCGCGGTGATCGCCGGACCCTGCTCGGTCGAGAGCTACGAGCAGATGCTGCGGATCGCGGAGCGGGTGAAGGCGGCGGGGGTGCAGCTGTTGCGCGGCGGGGCCTACAAGCCGCGGACGTCGCCCTACAGCTTCCAAGGGCTGGGGGTGGAGGGCTTGAAGATCCTCGCCCGGGTGCGCGAGGCGACCGGTTTGGCGATCGTCACCGAAGCGCTCGACATCGACGTGCTCGATCCGGTCGCCGAATACGCCGACGTGGTCCAGATCGGCGCCCGCAACATGCAGAACTACACCCTGCTCAAGAAAGCCGGCCGTTGCGGCAAGCCGGTGCTCTTGAAGCGCGGCATGACCGCGACGGTGACCGAGCTTCTGCTCGCCGCCGAGTACATTCTCGATCAGGGGAACGAGAAAGTGATCCTGTGCGAGCGCGGCATCCGCACGTTCACCGACCACACGAGGAACACCCTGGACATCGCGGCGATCCCGGCGGTGCAGAAGATCAGCCATCTGCCGATCCTGGTCGACCCGAGCCACGCCGCCGGGCGCCGGGACATGGTCCTGTCGCTCGCCCGCGCGGGGGTCGCGGCGGGCGCCGACGGCCTGATCGTCGAGGTGCACGACCGCCCCGAGGAATCGTTCTCGGACGCCGAGCAGGCGCTGCTACCGGACGAGCTCGATCGCCTGATGGCCGACCTGCGCGCGCTCGCCCCCGCCGTCGGGCGGCAGATGCCGGCGGTCTCGACAGTTTCTACGGGCGCGGGCGCCGCGGCCTAAAGGAGCATGAAGAGGACCATGCAGCCTGTTTCCGGACTTCTGGTGCTCGAAGACGGCTCGGTGTTCGAGGGCGAAGCGACGACCATCGGCACCCGTTTCGGCGAGGTGGTGTTCAATACCTCGATGACCGGCTACCAGGAGGTGCTGACCGATCCCTCCTACCGCGGCCAGATCGTGGTCATGACCCAGCCGCACATCGGCAACTACGGCACGAACCGCGAGGTCGCCGAATCGCGGCGGCCGTGGGTCGAGGGCTTCATCGCCCGCCAGTTCACCCGCGAGCCCTCCGGCAGCGAAGGGGGAGAGGGGCTGCTTCCTTATCTCGACCGGGCGGAGGTGCCGTCGCTCCACGGGGTCGACACCCGCGCGATCGTCCGCCGCCTGCGCGAGCGCGGGGCGTTGCGCGGGGTGGTCACCTCGGAGCGGAGCGACGTCCCCGGACTGCTCGCCGAGGTGCGCGATTTTCCGACGATGACCGGCCGGGCCTTGGTCGAAGAAGTCACCTGTGACGCGGCCTACGAAATGGCCGCGGAAGGTGCCGAGCGCTGCCACCTCGCGGTCTACGATTTCGGCACCAAGCAGAACATCCTCCGTTCGCTCACCCTGCTCGGCGCGCGCCTGACCGTTCTGCCCGCCTCGACACCCGGCACCGAGGCGCTTGGGTTAGGAGTGGACGGCGTGGTGCTTTCCAACGGCCCGGGCGACCCGGAACCGCTTGTCGGCATCATCGAGGCGGTGCGCGAGATCCTGGCGGCGGAAAAACCGGTGCTCGGCATCTGCCTCGGACATCAGCTGTTGGGCTTGGCGCTCGGCGCGCGGACGTTCAAGCTCAAGTTCGGCCACCACGGAGGCAACCAGCCGGTGCGCGACGTGGCGACCGGCAAGGTCGAGATCACCAGCCAGAACCACGGTTTCGCCGTCGATCCCGACACCCTCCCCGCCGGCTGCCAGGTGAGCAAGGTGAATTTGAACGACGGCACGGTCGAAGGGCTTAGCGTCGCCGGCAAGCCGATCCTCTCGGTCCAGTACCACCCGGAAGCCGCGCCCGGGCCGCACGACGCCGCGGAGCTATTCGATCGCTTCGTCGCAGACGTCGCGCATGGCGCCTGATCCCGCTCCATTACGAGTCGTGGTCAGGCAAGCCCCGCAGCGACTGGCTGCTGCCGAAGGCGCCCGAAGGAGCGAGGAGGCAAACTGAGCCACGACTCGTTCTCGGGATCTACGCCCAAGCCGCCCTTGTCCGGGCCGCTGCCCGCCCTTCTCGCCTGGCGTTTCCTGCGCGGGGACCACAGCCACCGCAGCCGCCTGCTCGACGGCACGGCGCGCTCGGCGCTTCTCGCGACGGCTCTCGGGGTGACCGCGATGGTCGTCGCGATGGCCCTGATGACCGGCTACCGCGAAGATCTGCAACGAAAATTAGTGCGCGGCAACGCCGCGGTCGTCATCTACCCGCTCGGCGGGGAAGGGACCGGCCGGGTGGGGGCCGACACCGCGACGCGCCTGCTTCGGGTGCCCGGCGTGCAGCGGGTCGGACGGGTGGTCTACGGCCAGGGTTCGCTGTCGTTCGACGGCGCCCGCGGTCCGGCGGCGACCCCAGGAAACCCGGCGAACAGCGCGAGCTCCATGGATACCGAAGTGATCCTGCGCGGGATCGATCCCGGCGGGGGCCAGCTCTCGGCGCGCGCGGAGCAGATCGAAATCGGCCAGGACGGACTGGCCGGCGTGGTGCTCGGCAAAGACCTCGCGGCGCACCTGGGGGCGAAGCAGGGCGACGTGATCCGCCTGGTCTCGCTCGGCCTCGCCGAAGGGCGCCCGAAGTTCCGCTACCTGAGCCTGCGGGTGACCGGCACGTTTGCCACCGGCTTTGCCGAATTCGACCAGAGCTGGGTGCTTCTCGCCCGCCGGAAAGTGGAAGAGCTGATGGGAGGCGGCGCCGGCACGGACCTCTTGGAGCTGACCCTGGACGATCCGGCGCGCGCGCGGGAGGTCGCAGACCAGGTGGAAAAGACACTCGGCTCGGGATTCCTGGTCTCTTCCTGGCAGGAGCTGAACAAGGAGCTGTTCGCGGCGCTCCGCCTGCAACAGATCGCACTGTTCGGGATCCTCGGGCTGATCGTTTTGGTTTCGACCTTCAACGTCGCCTCGACGCTGGTCGTCCTGGTGCGCGAACGGATGCGCGATCTGGGGGCGCTCGCGGCCCTCGGCCTGCCGCCGAGCCAATTGCAGCGGACGTTCCTGCTGTTCGCCGCGGCGTTGGGGCTCACCGGCACCCTGATCGGGGTCGCGATCGGCACCAGCGCCTGTTGGATCTTGACCACCTTCCGGCTGATCCGCTTCGAGCCCGAGATCGCGGCGATTTACTTCATCGACTACGTGCCGTTCCGGGTGGTGCCCCAGGATCTTCTCGCGATCGTCGGCTTCGCGCTGCTCGTGACGCTGCTCGCCGCATCGATCCCCGCCTGGCGCGCCGGCCGGCTCGATCCCTCGGCGGCGCTGCGCTACGAGTAGGGGCGCTGCTTGCTGCGCCATCTTCGGCAGGCCGACGCGATCCGCGGGCGCAGCAAGCAGCGCCCCTACGTTTGCGTCTGATCCTTCGGTCTTGTGGGAGTGGTGGGGGGGCCGATCCGGAAGGATCGACCCCCTCGCCTACCTGCGCGGGGGCGGCTCCGAAGAGCCGCTGCTAGGGTGGGCCGAAGAGGGGCGAAAGGTTTTGACCCTTTCGCCGGTGGGGATTCCGGTCCGACGGCGGACGCCGCCGGTGGCTCCCCGGGAGGCTTGGTCTATCGAATTATACGCATAAAACGGGTCGATGTGTCTATAGCTATTTGGAGCCTTTCGGGAAATCGTCACCGAGACGTCGCGATGAAGCTGGGTTTCGGGGGCGGAAGTGGCTCCGGCAAGCTCCTCGCACCTCCGTCCTGATACATTCCTCCCGACCATGTCCGAACGCGCCAAAGCCTTGTGGCGAAAGGTTCAGGAGTCCGTCCGCACCTGGGACTTCACCCTCGCCCGCCGGTTCGGGCTGTCCAGCCGCGAAGAGCGGATTTTCTATTTACTGGTCGCCGCCACCGGGGTCGGCGTCGGGTTTCTGGGGCTCGCGGTGGGTTGGCTCACCGATCTGCTGCAGCGCGCGCTCTGGGGCGACGGCACGAACCTGCTGGGCGCGGCGCAAGCGGCGCCCCCCTGGGTGCGCCTCGGAGCGCCGGTCGTGGGCGGCCTGCTCGTCGGCCTGGTTCTCTGGTGGGGGCGCGCGCGGGTCTCAGGGCACGGTACCTCTGGGCTGATCGAAGCCGTCGCGCTCCACGGCGGGCGGGTCGAGCCGAAACCGGTGCTGCTCGCCGCGGTCGCGGGTATCGCGACCGTCGGCAGCGGCGGCTCGCTGGGTCGCGAAGGACCGATGGTGAGTCTCGGCTCGATGATCTCCACCTGGCTCGGCTCCCGTTTCGGCTTGTCGCCGCAGCGGGTGAAGATCCTCCTCGGCTGCGGCGCCGCGGCGGGCGTGGCCTCGCTCTACAACACGCCGATCGGCGGCGCCCTGTTCGCGATGGAGGTGATCCTCGGCAACTTCGCGTTCGAAATCTTCGGCCCGATCGTCGTCTCCTCGGTGCTCTCGACGATCGTCGTCCGCACCTTGAAGGGGACCGCGCCGATCTACGCCGTGCCGGATTTCGCCCTGGTCTCCGGGCGCGAGCTGTTCGCCTACGTCGGCCTGGGCATCGTGGGTGGCCTCGCTTCGGCGCTGTTCATCCAGGTCGCGAGAGGCTCCGGCGCCCTGTTCCGGGCGCTCCGCTTCGTCCCCCGTCCGCTCCGCCCGGCGATCGGTATGCTCGGGGTGGGCGCCCTCGGTCTCTACGTCCCGTACGTCTACGGCAACGGGTTCGAGACGATCACCCTGGCGCTTCACGGCAAGCTCCCCTGGCTTCTGCTGCTCGCCCTGCCGGCGGCGAAATTAGTGGCAACCGCCTTGACCAGCGGCAGCGGCTGCGCCGGGGGAATGTTTACGCCGTCGCTCCTGGTGGGAGCCCTGGTCGGCGGCGCCTACGGCACGGCGATCCACGACCTTTGGCCGGCATCCACCGCCACCTCGGGCGCGTACGCCGCGGTCGGTATGGCGGCGATCGCCGCGGGCACGAGCCACGCGCCGATCAGCGCGATCCTGATCGCCTTCGAATTCACCGGGAATTACGGCCTGATCCTGCCGATGATGCTCGCCGCGATCACGGCGACGGTGCTCGCGCAGAAACTGTACGCCCCGTCCATCTATACCGAATCGCTCGCCCGCCGCGGGGTGGACGTCTCGATGCGCATGGAAGAGGCGGCGCTCGCCGCGCTCAAAGCCGAGGACCTGGCGCGCCTCGACCCGGACACCCTGGCCCCCGGCGACGACTATCCGACCGTGGTGGAAAAATTCCTCTCCGCCCATCGCCAGCGCCTGTTCGTGGTGGACGCGGAAAAGCGCCTGCTCGGGGCGATCTCGCTCCACGACATCAAGCACGCCCTGGAAGACCCCGAGCACCTGCCCGCGGTGGTTGCCCACGATCTGATGCTGCCGGTCGAAAACGTCGTGAAGAAAAAGGAGCGCCTCCACCATGCGACGGAGATGTTCGCCGCGAGCGCCTTCGAGCGCCTGCCGGTGGTCGACGAGGAAAACCACCTGATCGGAGTCCTCTCCAAACGCGACCTGCTCGCCATCTACGCCCAAGAGGTGCTCGGCCGCCCCGCCGTGCTCGCGAAATTCATCTCCAGCCGCGACGACCAACCGAGCCGCGATTACGTCGAGCTACCCCCTGATTTCGCGCTCGAAATGATCCCCGTGCCCCGCGACCTGACGGGTAAGACCCTCGCCGAAGCGAAGCTCCCGCAGACCTGGGGAGCCCGCGTGATCGAAATCCGCCGCCGCAAACCCTTCGGAGAAGACGAGCACATGATCCCCGGAGGAGACACCGTGCTCGAAGCCGGAGACCTCCTGGTCCTCGTCGGCCCCGCCGAACGCTTGGATCGGCTGATCCGAGGCGGGGAACCCGCCAGCACCCAAGAAGTCACCGCGGTGGCCGCGCCATGAGCCTCCTCAAAGGCGCCGAAGCGAAGAAGAAGCTCTCGCTGGTCTCCGCCCCGCCGGGGCTCTGCGCCGAGTGCAAACACCTGTGGCTCGCGGTCTCGGCCCGGAGCGCGTTCGTGAGGTGTGGGCTGGCGGAGGAGGATGCGCGGTTTTTGCGGTACCCCCCGTTGCCGGTGAGGGAGTGCGCGGGGTTTGCGCGGGGGGAGGGGGATTGAAGCGAAACCGCACCACCCTGGCTTAGTTCTAGTCTTGGCGCAAGGTTACATTCGACCCACTCGCTTGAGAGAATATCGATGGAGCCCAATCCCATCCAAGCCATTGAGATGGTCCGCAGCATCCGTGATGCGATCTACGAAGAGACAAAGGATCTCTCACGGGAAGAGCTGAAGGCTTATTTCGCACGCCAGGCAGCGGCATTGCGGCGTGAGGCCAAATAGGTTTGACCGCCCGCGCGAAAGCATGACCGCCTGACTCACGGCCTGCCCCGGAGAGCGGGCCGGTTGGGTTGGTCTCTGAATTCGGCTCAGGGCAGGATTTGGAATGTCTCGATCCGCTCGGGTCGATAGAGAGCAAAGTCGCGGCGATCGACGGTGAAGATTCGCCGGATCTTCTCGCGCTCCGCGGCTCGAACGAGCGCCGCGTCAGCCAGGTCCATGGGCAGGTCGCGATACTTCTCCATCAGCTCGCGCATTCGCGGAGCGTCCTCTTCCCCTAGCGGAAGCAGGGTGAACACCCGCCGTCGAAGGAGCTCCCAAAGTGCGTCCTGCGCGCGCCACGAGAAACTGAGGAGGTACATGGCTTCAGTGACCGCCGGCCAAACCGAAACGAGGGGTTCGGAAAGGGACCGAAGGACGTCTTTACACTCCTGATGGTGGCGGTCGTCAGCGTGGATCAGCGCGACCAGAGGGCCGGCGTCAACGAGGATCATGCACAGGCTGCATGAGGAGCTGGCGGAATTTCTTCCCGGTCTGCTCTGAAAGGTCGGGAGGCCCGCCGCTGACGCAACCGATCAGATCCTCCATTCGGTCGAACGCGGTTGCGCCATTTCGGGGCACCGGTCGCATCGGCAGGGGCGAGGCTGGTATCTCGATGGGGATTTCGATCTCAGGGTCGAGATGTTTGGTCCTCGGCATCACGAATCCTCCGACTATCCGGTGTAATTGTACTCTTGGAGCAGCGCCCGCCGCATGCACCCGCGCGGAATCACTGATTCGGGCCAGCGCTGCCCTTCTCCTCGGCGAGTTTTCTTGCAAGCGCTGCCTGCATGGCCTAGACTCCTCGCAATCAAAGGGGGAAGAAATGAACAAGAGCCGTCGCTTGCCGAAACTGCAGCTCTCGAGAGAAACCCTGCGCGCCATGACCGGCGAGTCTTTAGGTGCAGCAAAGGGTGGTTTGATTGGGTCGAATGGCCCCGATGATCCATGCGATCCCACCAACGGCTTTAGTTGCAGCGCAGTGGCCGTGTGCACTTGCTTCGGCTGCTATTAGATAGAGCCCATACTCCACGGTCGTTGGCGGGCGGTTCGGGTCTACTCAAGCCCGACCGCCGCCAACCGCTCGCGCAGTGGCGCCGCCAGCCGGGCAACCTCTCCCTCAATCCGCCTTTTCGGCGACTTCTTCCCCGCTAGGGCACCCCACGCCGCCCGCAAATCCTCCGGCCGCTCGTCCACCAGAACATCGAGAAGCGCTTCGGCCTGCTGGCGGTCCTTGGCGGCCCGGACCTGTTGGGCAGCCGGGCGTTGCCGCGCGACCCAGAGCTTGTGGAGCGCGAACCTGGCCGGGGTGGGGACTTGGACGAGAATTCCGGATTGGCGGAGCACGACCGCGGGGATCGGGTCCTCGATCAGATAGTCGAGGAAGAGCAGGGGCTGGGCGGATAGGCCGAGCCCAGGGATCGGCACCGGCGCGGTCGCCTGGGCGGATTTCGCGGGGGCGAGGAAATCGATTCGTAGCTCGCGCCCGCGAACCTTGTACGACGTTGAAGGGACCCGCGGGTCGAGGCCGGCGACCGGGAGGAATCCCAGGTCGCTTTCGCCGATGGCCCGGGCGGCATCGAGGTCGGGTTCGTCGCGCAAGGCGAAGGCGACCGCGAGATCGTGCGCGATGTCGATATCCGCGGTACGCAGGTGGCGCTGCTCGAAACGGACCCCGAGCAGGTTGCCGTAGATCTGGAACGCGTGGGTGCCAATTAGGACGCCTCCGCGAAGGAAGATTCCGAGATCCGCCAGCAGCTCCAACGCCCGGGCCGGGGCGGCATCCTCCCTTTGGGCACCCCCTTCGACCAACATGGCGACCATACGTTCGCGAAGGGCGGCATCGGCCGCCAGATCGCCGCGCACGGCGTTCGTTGCCTCCATCCAGCGGAGCAGCTCGGGAGTTTCGCGCCCCAGGTAGCGCTGGCTCTTCGTGCCGCCGGTCGAGATCTGGAGATACCAATACCGCCCGCCGCGGATCTCCTTGGCGACGAACGTCCCGGCGGGCAGATTTCGCGCCGTCCGTTCCGCCCGGTCCTGAGTTGCCAGATCGAGAAGTTCGGCGTAGAGCGTCCGGACCGAGTCGGGAAGGAGGTCGGCGGCCATGGTGGAGCGATTCTAGCCTGTTATACGCAAGGTCGATCGATCGTGCGTATAACAAGGGGCCCGCCCCATTCATCCCGCCCCCCTGGGATAGACTCCGCCGCCGACCATGCCGAAGCGTACCGATCTTCAATCCATCCTCGTCGTGGGCTCGGGGCCGATCGTCATCGGCCAGGCCTGCGAGTTCGACTATTCCGGTACCCAGGCCTGCCGCGCGCTGCGCGGCGAGGGGTACCGCGTCATCCTGGTCAATTCGAATCCGGCGACGATCATGACCGACCCGGAGTTTTCGGATGCGACCTACGTCGAGCCGCTGATCCCCGAAGTGCTCGAAAAGATCATCGAGCGCGAGCGGCCGGATGCGCTCCTTCCCACCGTCGGCGGCCAGACCGGGATCAATCTCGCGATCGCGCTCCACGAGCGGGGCACGTTGGAGAAATACAACGTCGAGCTGCTCGGCGCGAGCATCGCGGCGCTTCAGCTCGGCGAGGACCGCCTGCAATTCAAGCAGGCGATGGAGGAGGTGGGGCTCGAAGTCCCGCGCTCCGGCTACGCCAGCTCGATCGAAGAGGCGCGGACGATCGCGGCCGAGATCGGCTATCCGCTGATCCTGCGCCCCAGCTTTACGCTCGGCGGCGAGGGGGGCGGGACGGCCTACAACCGGGACGAGCTGGAGGAGGTGGCGGCAAGCGCGCTCCAGGCGAGCCCGAACCACAGCGTGTTGATCGAGCAGTCGGTGATCGGCTGGAAGGAATTCGAGCTGGAGGTGATGCGCGACCTGGCCGACAACGCGATCGTCGTTTGTTCGGTCGAAAACGTCGACGCGATGGGCGTCCACACCGGCGACTCGATCACCTGCGCGCCCCAGCAGACGCTCTCCGATCGCGAGTACCAGGCGATGAGGGACGATGCGTTCAAGGTCATCCGCCGCGTGGGGGTGGCGACCGGCGGATCGAACATCCAGTTCGGCGTCGATCCGCGCTCCGGGCGCCGGGTGGTGATCGAAATGAACCCGCGCGTTTCGAGGAGCTCGGCGCTCGCGTCGAAGGCGACCGGCTTTCCGATCGCGAAGATCGCGGCGCTGCTGGCCGTCGGCTACACGCTCGACGAGATCCCGAACGACATCACCGGCAAGACCTTCGCCGCGTTCGAGCCGACGCTCGATTACGCGGTGGTGAAGATTCCGCGCTGGGCTTTCGAGAAGTTCCCGCAGACGCCGCCGACGCTCGGTACCTCGATGAAATCGGTCGGCGAGGTGATGGCGATGGGCGCCACGTTTGCCGAAGCTCTGATGAAGGCGCTCTCGGCGCTGGAGCTCGACGGCACTCTCTCCGAGCGAGAAAAGAAGATGTCGGACCCCGTGCGCCTGCGGCGGCGGCTCTCCGAGCCGAACTGGGAGCGGCTGTTCGCGGTGTTCGCGGCGCTGCGCCAAGGGTGGTCGGTCGCCGAGGTCTCCGAGGTGTCGCACATCGATCCCTGGTTCCTGCGCGAGATCCGCGAGATCGTGGCGCTCGAAACCGAGATCGGTTACTGGACGATCGGCTCGGCTTCGCCGCAGCTGCTCCGCCGGGCGAAGAGCGTCGGCCTGTCCGACGCGCGGATCGCGAGCCTGCTCCAATGCGAGGAGAGCGAGGTGCGCGGCACGCTCGAAATCCTCGGCATCGAGCGGGTGTACAAGCGGGTCGACACCTGCGCCGCGGAGTTTCCGGCGACGACACCCTACCTCTATTCGACCTACGGCCAGGAGGACGAGGCGGAGCCGACGTCGAACAAGAAGGTGATGATCCTCGGCTCCGGGCCGAACCGGATCGGCCAGGGGATCGAGTTCGACTATTGCTGCGTCCACGCGGCGTTCGCGCTGTCCGAGATCGGCATCGAGTCGATCATGGTCAACTGCAACCCGGAGACGGTCTCGACCGACTACGACACGTCCGACCGGCTCTACTTCGAGCCGCTGACGTTGGAGCACGTGCTGTCGGTCATCCGGCGCGAGAAGCCGGACGGCGTGATCCTCCAGCTCGGCGGGCAGACGCCACTCAAGTTGGCGAACGGCCTTGCCGAGGCCGGAGTGCCGATCTGGGGCACCTCGCCGGACGCGATCGACCTCGCCGAAGATCGCCGCCGGTTCGGCGCGCTGCTCGCGCAAGAGGGGATTCGCCAGCCGGAGCACGGAACGGCCACCTCGCTCGCCGAAGCGGTCGAGGTCGGGCGCCGGTTGGGCTTTCCGATCCTGGTCCGCCCGAGCTACGTCCTTGGCGGCCGGGCGATGGCGATCTGCTACGACGAAGGGTCGCTCGACGAGTTCATGCGCAATGCCGAGGCGGTGAGTCCCGGGCACCCGGTGCTGCTCGATCGCTTCCTCGAAGACGCGTTCGAGCTCGACCTCGACCTGATCTCGGACGGCAAGGACGCGGTGATCGCCGGCATCCTCCAGCACATCGAAGAGGCGGGCATCCATTCCGGCGACTCGGCCGCCGTGCTCCCTCCCTACAAGGTGAGCCAAAAGGATCAGGACGAGATGCGCGACATCGCCCGCCGGCTGGCGCTCAGGCTCGGCGTGGTCGGGTTGATGAACGTCCAGTTCGCGATCCACGACGGCAAGATCTACGTCATCGAGGTCAACCCGCGCGCCTCGCGCACCGTGCCGTTCATCGCCAAAGCGGTGGGCGTGCCGCTGGTGAAAATCGCGGTGCGCGCGATGGCCGGGATCTCGCTCGCCGAGCAGGGATTCACCGCGGAGCCGGAGGTGCACGGCGTGTTCGTCAAGGCACCGGTCTTCCCGTTCCGCCGTTTCCCCGGGGTCGACCCGGTGCTCGGCCCGGAGATGAAATCGACCGGCGAGGTGATGGGCTCGGCGCCCGGATTCGGCGCCGCGTTCGCCAAGGCGTGGCTCGGCGCGGGACACAAGTTGCCGCGCTCGGGCTCCGCGTTCCTGACCGTCCACGACCGCGACAAAGAGGGGCTGCTGCCGGTCGCGCGACGGCTTGCGGATCTCGGCTTCGACCTGGTCGCCACCTCGGGCACCGCGTCGTTTCTCCAGTCGCGCGGCTTGGGCGTCCAGGCGATCTTGAAGGTCCACGAAGGGCGGCCGAACGTGGTCGATCGGCTGATCAACGGCGAGATCGCCCTGGTGGTGAACACTCCGCTCGGCCGCGAGTCGCACGAGGACGACGCGCTGATCCGGCGCACCGCGCTCAAATACGACATCCCCTGCATCACCACCCTCTCCGGCGCGATGGCCTGCGCCGAAGGGATCGCGGCCCTCGGACTCGATGCGTTGGAGGTCCGGTCGCTCCAGAGCATCAATCGGTAGGGGAGTCGGATGCCCGAGCTACCCGAAATCGAAGTCCTGCGCCGCAGCCTGGAGCCTTACGTGCTCGGCGATCGCATCGAGCGGGTGGAGGTGCGCGACGCCCGACTGCGCGAGCCGATCCAGACGCGCGAGCTGGCCCGGCGGGTCTCCGGCCGGCGGATCGACCGGCTCGAACGGCGGGGCAAGTACCTGCTGCTGGAGCTGGAGGGAGGTTGGAGCCTCGGCATCCATCTCGGCATGAGCGGTCGCTTCACCCTGGTGCCTGAAGATGAGCCGATGGAGCCGCACGAGCACGTCGCGTTCTTCCTCGCCTCAGGGAGAAAGCTCCGCCTGCGCGACCCGCGGCGCTTCGGCCTGGTGTTCACCTACAAGACTGCCGAGCGGGACGACGATCCGCATTTCGCCCATCTGGGGGTGGAGCCGCTCGAACCCGAGTTCTCGGGCGCCACCCTGCGCGCCGCGGCCGTCGGGCGTCGCGGTCCGGTCAAGGGCTTTTTGATGGACGGAACCGTGGTGGTCGGCGCGGGAAACATCTACGCGGCCGAGGCTCTGTTCCGCGCCGGCATCCACCCGCTGCGATCGGTCGCCCGGATCTCCGCGAAGCGCTGGGACCGGCTCGCGGAGCTGCTTGTCGAGGTGCTCTCCCAGGCGGTGGGTGAAGGGGGAACGACGCTCAACGACTTCGCTGACGGCGAGGGACGGAGCGGGTACTTCCAGGTCTCCCTTTCGGTCTACGGCCGGGAAGGTGAGGCGTGCGATCGGTGCGGCAGAGCGATCCGCCGCGCCGTTCTGAGCAACCGCAGCACGTTTTTCTGCCCCGGCTGCCAGCGCTGAGCCCAGTACAAGCCCTCACCCCCGTCCCCTCTCCCATCCGCACTCCCACCGCCCGGGAGAGGGGCGCCCCCACCCGAGATGTAGTTCTTCCCCCTCTCCCGGTTGGGCGGGAGGGCGGATGGGAGAGGGGGACCGAGGGGGTGAGGGCTGCCGCGGCGACTTTGACGAGGTCTCGGCGCTGATCTCCCTCCGAACGTCCGGCCGGATACAATCCGGCCATGCTTTCAGCCATCGCCTCTTCACAACCCCGCGTGCTGGGCGTCGCGGGAGGGACGGGTTCGGGCAAGACGACTGTCGTGCGCTCGATTCTCGACGCCGTCGGCCGCGACCGGATCGCCCTGATCGAGCAGGACAACTACTACCGCGACGTCGATTGGGACACCGACGCCTCCCTTCTGCACCACAACTTCGACCACCCGGCGGCGCTCGACAACGAGCTGCTGGTCGAGCACGTTCGCGAGCTGCGCGCCGGCCGGCCGGTCGAGGTGCCGATCTACGATTTCGTGCGCCATCGCCGGACCGACCGGACCCGCACCGTCGAGCCGCGGCCGGTCGTGCTGCTCGAAGGAATTCTGATCTTCGTCGAGCCTGCCTTGAGGGCGATCCAGGACTTCAAGGTCTATGTCGACACCGATGCCGACATCCGGCTGATCCGCCGCCTCACCCGCGACCTCGACGAACGGGGGCGGACGGTCGAGGACGTCCTGCGCCAGTATCAAGAGACGGTCCGGCCGATGCATTTGGAATTCGTCGAGCCGTCGAAGCGCTGGGCCGACATCATCATCCCCGAAGGGGGCGAAAACCGCGTGGCGCTGGAGATGGTCGTCGCCCGGGTCGAACAGTTGCTCGGCCAGCCGTGAGGCCGGCAGCGGCTTTGGGTATGACGGAGATCGATTCGCTCGACGCTGAAGGTTTTCTCGTCGCGGCGGCAAGTTCCAGCGCGGTGGCCTACGGGCGATTCGAGGAGATCCTGCACGCGCTTGAAGCTCCGGCGACCCGGGGACCGGCGCGGCGGTTTTTGGCGCGGATCGCGGCGGCGTTCGACCGAGCGGTCGGAGCAGGGGAGGACCCGGCGGCGTTTCATTTTCAGCTCGGCAGTCTTTCGATCGGGCGCGAGGGGCGGTCCGAGGGCGATCTCGCCCTGCTCCAGTTTCCCAGCGTCTTCGCCCCCGAGGAGTGGTCGCGGACGTTTTTCGAGGGTCTCGCCCGCTACTCGCCGCACGATTTCGCCGGCCGGACCCTGGCCGAGCTGGGTTGCGGCAACGGTTGGGTGACGCTCGCGCTTGCCCGCCACGCGGCGCCGGAGAAGCTCTACGGGTTGGACATCAACCCGCGGGCGATCACCTGCGCCCGGATCAACCTCTATCTGAACGCCTTGACCCCGGACGGCGAACCGATCCTGGACGCCGACGGCAAGAGTCTGATCGACCGGGTGGAGTTCCACGAGTCGGACCTCCTGGCCTGGGTGCGCGATCGAGACCTGAAGCTCGATCGGGTGATCGGCTGCATTCCGCAGGTGCTGGACCCGAACCTGGGCGAGCCGGACGGAACGGTCAAGAATCTGAGCGACGAATTTCTCGTCTCGCTCTCCAACTACACCGGCCACCAGGGCTATCTGGAGGACCTGTTCGGCCTCGGGCTCGTGGCGCGGGCGCTAGAAGAGGCGATCGAGGTCATGCGCCCCGGCGGTTGGGTGGTGTTGAACCTGGGCGGCCGCCCAGGCCGGGAGATCCTGCGCCAGCTGTTCTGCCGCCGGGGTCTCGCGATGCGCGAGATCTGGTCGACCCGGATCGCCCAGGCGGACGACACCGACATCAGCCCTCTGGCCGAGATCGAGCGGAGCGGCCGGCATCGGTTCGAGTTCTTCCTCGGGGTCCACAGCGACGAGCCGGTCGCCGCGCGGACGGCGCAGGCCTACGCCCGGGCGGGGGGCGCGATCTTCCATTCGCTCACCGTGTTCGAAGGGCGGCTGCGGTTCCCAGAGTCGATGAACCCGGTGTTTGCCGCGCTCCACGGCGAGGAATGGCGGCCGGTGCGCGACGCGCTCGATCTGGACTACGAAGACGATGCGCTGGTCGAAGAGAAATCCGCCTTCCTCGCCCGCCTGGCCCGGCTGCTCCCCGAGCGGCGCGCATTTCCCTACGGCGAGACGCTCGGCGCCCTGCCGTTTCGGCAGCGGTTCTCCGAATACCTGGCGCGCTACTTCGCGATCCCGCTCGGCGTGAAAAACCTGGTGACTCTGCCGAATCGCGCCTCCGCGTTGCGCAATCTGTTCACGCTCTACGCGCCGACGCTGTCGCTGATCCACCCCTCGCTTCACCCGAGCCCGGCGATTCAGCAGGATCCCCAGACGGAGATCTTCGAATGTCCGCTCCGCGCCGATCTGGCCTGCAAGCTGATCGCGGCGCTCCGGCCGCAGCTCGTGGTCACGACGTTGGACGCCGGAGACGTCCGCTCGCCCGATTCGTTTCTGCGCCTGGTGGAGGTATCCCGAAGGGCCGGGGCGCGGCTGGTGGTCGACATCTCGTCGTTTTTCGAGCTGGACAGCACTCCCAAGAGCAACGGCGTGCTCCAGGCTCTCTCCGAGGCGCCGCTGCCCGCCCACGTGGCTTGCGCCTTGTCGACGCCTGCGAAGTTGCGGGCAAAGTCGGTGTAGTCCTGAAGAGAAACCGCGCGGCCGAGCGTCAACATCGTCAGCGGCGCATTGCGGCGT
>Ga0268264_10001491_pt1 | contig 21861 bp, 27 predicted proteins | sample KBSSwiS32_FD_190357 | JGI IMG/M metagenome (GOLD analysis project Ga0268264, IMG submission 190357) | Switchgrass rhizosphere microbial communities from Kellogg Biological Station, Michigan, USA - KBS Switchgrass S3-2 (SPAdes) (version 2) | ecosystem: Host-associated > Plants > Roots >...
TTGCCTACGCAAGATCACAGGAATGTCGCTCTGATTCCACACCTGGGTGAGCGTGTGCTCGTCCATAGTGGCATCCCTCTTCTAATCTTCAGACAGCCAATACCTTTGAACCGACATCAATAGGTTGCACATTGCGCGGCCCTCCTGTCGGGGATGCGGCACCGCCGGCCGGGCCCTTACCAGATCCAGGCGGCGATCGCGGCGCTTCATGCCCGCGCGGCGACGCCGGCCGACACCGACTGGGCGGAAATAGACCAGCTCTACGCCGCGCTCGAGCGGCACCAGCCATCGCCGGTGGTGACGCTCAACCGGGCGGTGGCCACCTCCCAGGTCCAGGGGCCCGAAGTCGCGCTGACGATGGTCGACCCGCTCGCCACGGCGCTCGACGGTTATTTCCATTTCCATGGGCTTCGAGGCGCGTTGCTGATGCAGCTGGGCCGCAACGACGAGGCATATCGCTGCTTCGACCGCGCGATTGCGCTCGCCCGCACGCCAGCCGAGGCCGCGCATATCCGCATCCACCTCGATCGGCTGGCGACCGAAGGCGCCGGCCACGCGGCCTGAGGTCGCGCGGTCGGCTGCTAGCGCTTCAGCGCCGCCTCCAACACCGCTTCGGCATGGCCGCCGACACGCACCTTCCGCCTAGACCTGCGCGACCCGGCCGCCCCGGTCTAGGAGGAAGGTCGCGCGCTCGATTCCCATGTAACGGCGGCCATAGAGCGTCTTCTCGACCCACACCCCCCAGGCTTCGGTCATCGTCCCGTCGCGTCGCGCGCCACGAGCGTGACGCGCCAGCCGGCGGCGTCGAGCGCCGTGGCGCAGGCAAGGCCAATCCCCCGGCTCGCGCCGGTGACCAGCGCGCTGGGCGCATCGCGCATCATATCGCAGACGGCCTAAAGGCCCCGGCTTGTAGCTGGGGCCCCGGTCGGCGCGAGCGGCGTCGCTTAGATCGCATCGCCGAGCACGCCCTTGAGGCGCGAGCTGGTCAGGCCGTCGCGGATCTCCTGGAGGACGTGCGCGACAGCCGGATCACTCTGGATGCGTTGCCAATATGCGGCGACCTTCGGATAGTCGCCGACCGGCGAGCGTCCCCGGATCGCCTTCCCGAACAACTCCGGGAAGAAATAGAGATAGGGTACGAGCGCGCAGTCGGCGGTGGTCAGGCAGTCGCCCACCGCATAGCGGTCGCCGTTCATGAAATGCTCGAGCCCCGCCAGGCCCGCCGCCATCCCGTCGAACGCCGCGTCGACCACGGAGGCATCGCGGCTGTCGGGCATGATCTGGCCGAACAACGGCACGCCCGGCTCCATCACATAGAGCTCGACGATCCTTGCGAGCAGCCGGCAACGCGCCGCGAGCAGCGGGTCGGCCGGCCGCAGGCCCGCTTCGGGGAACGCGTCGGCCAAATATTCGACGATGGTATCGGACTCAGAGAGCGCCGTTCCGTCGTCGAGCACCAGCGTCGGCACCTTGCCGAGCGGGTTGACCGCGAGATATTCCGCGGTCTTGCCGCCGTCGGACGCCCACATATTGGCGGGCGCGATCTCCACGGGCAGGGCGCCGGCATAGACTGCCAGCCGCGCCCGTGCGGCGAACGGCGACATGTCGGACGATAAGAGCTTCATCGAATTCACTCCCTGAGTGTCGCCGTCACGCGCGCCGCGCGGCATGGTTGAGGTAGAGACGCCCGAGCAGCCAGGCGAGGGAGACTTGAGCGCGGGGCAGGCCCGTGCGGGCCGCCACCGCCCCAACGGCATCGACCACCCGCTCGTCCGCGGCCTCGGTCGCAGCGTAGAGCCGCGCCGCCGTCTGATCGGTGCTCACGCGGTCGGAACTGGACTCCGCCTGCCACGCCCGTGCCAGCCGGCCGCGCGCGAGCGGGCTCCAGGGCAGCACGCCGATATTCTCGAACCTGCAGAGCGGCAGCATCTCGCGCTCCTCCTCCCGATTGAGAAGGTTGTAGTGCGGCTGCATCGACACGAAGCGCGTCCAGCCGTGACGATCGGCGAGGTGTAGCGCCCGGCAGAATTGCCACGCGAACATTGACGACGCGCCGAGATAGCGCACCTTGCCTGCGGTCACGACCTCGTGCAACGCCTCGAGCGTTTCCTCGATCGGTACGGCGTCGTCCCAGCGGTGGATCTGGTAGAGATCGACATGGTCCATGCCGAGGCGGCGCAAGCTGGCATCGATCCCCGCATGGATCGCCGCGCGCGACAGGCCTCCCTTCTCGCCGGGGCGCACCGGATAATAGACCTTGGTCGCAACGACGACCTCGTCGCGGCGGGCAAGGTCCTTGAGCGCGCGGCCGAGCACGATCTCGCTTTCGCCCGAGCCGTACATGTCGGCCGTGTCGAACAGGTTGATTCCAAGTTCCAGCGCGCGGGCGACGAACGGACGGCTGTCCGCTTCGGAAAGCCGCCATGCGCGCGCCTCGACGCCGTAGCTCATGCAGCCAAGCGCGATCCGCGATACGTTCAGGCTCGAATTGCCGAGCGGCGCATATTCCATGGTCAACGCTCCGGCGCGGGCTTGTGGAGCGCGACGCCCAGCATGACCAGCGCCAGCCCGAGCAGGTCGCGCAGCGACGGGATCTGGGCGAGGACGATCGCGCCGATGATCGTGGCGCTTGCCGGAAGGATCGACATCAGCACGGCGAAGCTGGCGCGCGGCAGACGCGACATGGCGAGCTGGTCGCAGACATAGGGAATGACCGAAGAGCAGACGCCGACGCCGATCGCCGCGCCCAGCAACAGCGGGTTGCGGAACGCGCTTATGGCCTCAAGGAAGCCGAACGGCAGCACCGCGACGAACGCGACGAGCATCGCGGCGCCCAGCCGCTCGATGCCGGCGCTGGCACCGGCCTGCGCCGCGCGGTGCCCAAGAATGATATAGGCGACGAACAGCGCGGCATTGAGGGTTGCCCAGAGCAGCCCCGCCGGATCGCTCGACCATTGCACGTTGATCAGCACGAACACACCCGCCACCGCCAGCACCAGAGCAATCAGGTTGCGGCCCGTGCGCAGGCCCCACAGTGCGACGCCGATCGTCCCGACGAATTCCATCGCCGCGACGAGGCTGATCGGAAGCCGGTCGAGCGCCAGATAGAAGGCGCAGTTCATGCCGGCCAGGCACAGGCCGAGCGCCACCAGCAGCAGCCTGTCGCGCGGCTGCGCGCGCGCAAAGGTGCGCCAGGGTTTGGTCACCGGCGCGAACAGCAAAGCGGCGGAGGCGATGCGAAGCCAGGCCACCCCCAGCACGCCGACGGAGGGGAACAGGAGAACCGCGAACGCGGGCCCGAGATAGTGGAAGACCGCGCTGACTCCGAACCAGGCCTGGGGCGGCACCCGGGCAGCCTGTCGATTTAGTGCGGCGGCATCTGGCATACCCAATCAATATAAGGTAGCAAGGCGCCGATATATGGAGATTGTTAGGCTAAACCGCTAAAATACCTAATTTCAAATTAGTGATATAGCGAAAGTGCCTAATATTATTTGAGGTACGATTATCATGGTACGACGCATACGGTACTTGGACGGCGATCTCGATGCAACCGATCGCGAGATTCTTGGCATCCTGGCCGACAATGCCCGCATTCCAATGAAGGATCTGGCGGCCAAGATCGGCCTGTCGGCACCGAGCACCGCCGAGCGCGTGCGCAGGCTCGAGGAGGCGGGGATCCTGCTTGGATATACGATCCGGGTGAGCCACGCCGCGCTCGGGCTCCCGATCGGGGTATTCATCCGCATCCGCCCGATGCCCGGCGAGCTGGCGCGGGTCGCCGCCCTGCTCGCGTCCAAGCCGGAAATCGTCCAATGCGACCGGGTCACCGGCGACGACTGCTTCATCGCCAAGGCCTATGTGCCGTCGGTCGATGACCTCGAAAAGCTGATCGACGACATACTGCCTTATGCCACGACGAACACTGCGCTCATCCAGTCCTCGCCGGTGTCGCTGCGCATCCCGCCGGTGCATGCTTGAGCGCGACGCACGCGCAGATGACCGGGGTTCGGCCCAAGCACGCTCAACGTGCTTGGCCGATATCGACCGACAGATGCGCCAGCCCTTCGTAGCGCAGCACGAAGTCGCCATCGGCCGAGCGGATCGCCAGCCGGAAATCCCCCCAGGCCAGCGCCGCGCTCGCGACCGCCAGGACGAGCAGGCCGACATGGCTGCGGACCCGATCACGCTTCGCCGAGTGCTGTTCCATGGCATCAACCCCTGACATGCTGCGGCTGCGGACCGTGTCCTTTGACGATCGGTGCGGCCGCTTGATTGCGATGCTCAAGGACGATGGGGCTCGCCGCGATCCTACACGGTGCTCGGCATATTTTCGGTCGGCCGCCGGTGGTCGGCCAGCGCAACTTCATAAAATCGAACCACGGATCTGACGGAGGCAGAATGTTCGAGATACGCAAAGACGATTTGAGCGGCGCGGCGACCCGCGATCTGCTGGCGCTGCATCTCAGCGGCATGAACGCCAACTCCCCTCCCGGCTCGGTGTTTGCGCTAGATCTCTCCGGACTCCAGGCGCCGAGCGTCACCGTCTGGTCGCTGTGGGAGGGCGACGAGATCCTAGGCATCGGCGCACTCAAGCGGCTCGGCGACGGCGTCGGCGAGCTCAAATCGATGCGCACGCATCCCGACCATATCCGCCGCGGCGTGGGAGCGGCGCTGCTCGCCCACATCATCGAAGCCGCGCGCAGCGAAGGGCTGCACCAGCTGAGCCTCGAGACCGGAAGCGGGCCTGCGTTCGAGCCTGCGCTGGCGCTTTATCGCAGCCGCGGCTTCGTGAACGGCGGTCCCTTCGGCGAGTATGAGCAGAGCGCGTTCAACCAGTTCCTCCATTTGCGCCTCTAACCGAAGCGGAAGCCGACTTCCCAGCGACTCGCCTGCGTCGCGGCTCGAATGCGCCATCGACAGGGCGGATCGGCAATGCAGCGATCGCGTCGCGCGGCAGCATCCGCGCGTTGACCGCAATGCGGTCGGAGGCGCGCCCGCCTCGTCGGTGGAACATCACGCAGCCGCAGGCGCGGCATCGATGGTAGTGTCGGACCCGGCGTCCCCAGGCATACACCTCCATCCGATCCAGCTCGTCCACGCCCGAGACCGACCCCGCGCCATAATATGCCCAAAGCGCTCCGTAGCGGCGGCAGATCGAGCAATTGCATTCCGACAGCCGTGTCGGACGCCGCGCAAGCGTCAGCGCGACAGCACCGCAATGGCAGGTCGCGACCAGCGGCTCCCGGCGCGTCGGCACGTCAGTCCCGGCCTGCGAAGAACGCGTCCAGCGCCTCCGCAAGCAATGCCGGTTCCTCTTCCGCCATATGATGGCCCGAGGGGAAGCCCCGCCCGCTGAGGTCCGGAGCCCAACTCCGCCAGACGCCGAGCACGTCACCGTAGAGATATTCGAGGTCGTCCTCGAGCGCCCACAGCACGAGCACCGGGCACTCGATCCGTCGGCCCGCCGCCCGGTCCGCCACCTCGTCGGAATAGTCGATCACCGGGCCGGCGCGATAATCCTCGATCATGCCGTGGACCACCGCGGGATTGCCGATGGCCGCGACCATGTCGTCGTAATTGCCCGCGCCCATCGCCTCGCGCGAAGGCGCGTACCAGGCGAGCGGATCGGCGTTGATCGCCCGTTCGGGCTTGTCCGGCGTGCAGAAGAAGAACCAGTGCCACCAGGCGAGCGCGAATTTCGCGCCGGCGCGGTCAAGCGCTTCGCAGATCGGCACGGCGTCGAGGATGGCGAGGCGCCGCACCGCTGCGGGATGGTCGAGCGCGCAGCGGAAGGCAGTGTAGGCGCCGCGATCGTGGCCGACGAGATCGAAGCGGTCGAAGCCGAGTGCGGCCATCAGCTCGACGCAGTCGCGCGCCTTCGCCCGCTTGGAGGAATGGAGATGGCTGGGATGATCTGCGGGCTGGCTCGATCGTCCGAAGCCGCGCAGGTCGGGGCACACGACGGTGCGGTTGGCAGCGAGCAGGGGCGCTACCGCATACCATGTCGCATGGGTCCGCGGATGCCCATGCAGCAGAAGCAGCGGCGGACCTGAGCCGCCGACGCGCACATGCAGCGTCGCGCCCGAAAGCTGGATGTCCTTCTCGTCAAATCCCTCAAACATCGCGCGCCTAATCTCGGCTCTTGCGCACTCGGCTGCGCGCTGCGCGCGCCCGGCGGTCGCGCAATGCCGCGAAATCGAACGCGTCGGCCATGGCGCGGTTTCCCGCGTCGCCCGGGTGGAGGCGGTCGCCGCTGTCGAACCGTGCCGCCAATTGGTTCGGTGCGGCCGGATCCTGGAGCGCTCGATCGAAGTCCACGACCGCGTCGAACGTGCCGGATTCGCGGATCCACGCATTGACCTGCCGCCGCAGCAAGTCCTTCGACGGGCTATAGTAGCTGGCCGCCAGGGGTGTTCCGGGAAGGGCGCCGGCGAACGGCGTGAGCGTGCCGGCGATGACCCGGATTCCGCCGGCATGGGCCCGCTCGACCAGGGCGCGGTATCCCGCAGTTATCGCTTCGAACCGGGCGGGCGGATCGTTGGGCGCGAACGGCGTGCCTGGCCAGGCGATATCGTTGATGCCGAGGAGAAGCACGACGGCGCGGACGCCGGGCACCGCCAGCACGTCCCGGTCGAAGCGCGCGAGCGCGCTGTCTCCCATGCCGTCGCTCAGCAGCCGCGCGCCCGAGATGCCGGCATTGACCGCCACAGGATCGCCAACGCGAGCAGACCGGCCGCAGACACTGCCCAGAAGGTCGCGCGCCAACCGGCGGCTTGGCCGAGCGAGGTGCCCAGCGGGACGCCGGCGATATTGGCGAAGGTCAGCCGTAACGGACAGGTTTCATGCGCAACCTGCCATCAACCCGATCGGGGTTTCACTGACGCGCGGCGGACGGGGCGCGGCATAGCCGTCGGCACACGGCGGACAATGCCGATCGCGCAGGCGCTCTATTCGCCCTGGCTATTCTGGGATGGCCGCGCCGACAGCCTCTGGGCACAGGCGCTCGGTCCGATCGAGAATCCGCGTGAACATGGCTTCACCCGCACCGAAGTCGCGCGCGTCGTCAGCACGCAGTATCGCACATTCTACGATGCGTTGTTCGGTGCCCTCCCTGACCTGTCGGATCATCGACGCTTTCCGTTGCGCGCAAGCCCGAACGGCACGGCACGTGACCGCGCCGCCTGGATCGCCATGCGCGCGAGCGACCGGCAGATCGTCAATCGCATTTTCGCGAACAGCGGCAAGGCCATCGCGGCCTATGAGCGCACGCTCGCGCTTCTCCCCACCCGCTTCGACCGCTTCGTTGCCGGCCTGATTGATGCCGGTCCAGCTGCGCCGCTATCGGCAAGTGAAGATGCGGGACTGCGCCTCTTCGTCGGCAAGGGGCGTTGCACGCTTTGCCATAGCGGGCCGATGTTCTCGAACCAGGGCTTCGCCAACACCGGCGTTCCGCCGAGGCACGGATTTCCGAGCGATCTCGGGCGACTGACCGGCGCGAAGCAAGCGCAGTCCGATCCTTTCAACTGCCGCGGCGCCTTCAGCGACGCCCGCAACGCAGGTTGCGCGGAACTCGATTTCATTGTCACCGGCGATCCGCTCCTCACACGCGCCTACAAGGTGCCGTCGCTGCGGGGGGCAGGTCAACGCGCGCCCTATATGCACGCCGGTCAGTTCGCGACGCTGGAGCGGGTCGTAGTCCATTACGACCGCGCACCGCGCGCAGTGCGGGGCACCTCCGAGCTCAAGCCTCTGCATCTGAAACCGCGTGAACAAAGGGACCTCATCACCTTTTTGCGCACGCTCGATACGCCCGGCATCCTTGGTTCAAAGCCATGATCATGATCGACGATCCTACACTCATCGCGCCGCCGCTTCGCGTCGCGATCCTCATCTTTGACGAGGTTGAAGTGCTCGATCTGGCCGGGCCGTTCGAAGTGTTTGGCGTCACCCGCCGACCGAACGGAACGCCAGCGTTCGATGTCGTCACAGTGGCGCTGAAGCCAGGCGCTATCCTGACGCGCAACGGCCTGAGCATTTTGCCAGCACATTGTCCCGCCACCCTTGGTGTGATCGATATCCTTGTCGTCCCCGGAGGCTATGGCACACGGCAGCTGCTGGTGGACGCCGAAACGCTCGACTTCATCCGCAGCGCAAGCGCGGCGGCAAGCGTCACGCTGTCGGTGTGCACCGGTGCCCTACTTCTGGCCGCGGCAGGGCTGTTATCGGGTAAGGCCGCAGCTACCCACTGGGCGGCGATCGACGAATTGCGTGCTCTCGCGCCTGACGCGAACGTCCATCCCTATGCTAGGATCGCCGACAACGGCGCACTGATCCTGTCGGCGGGGATCAGCGCCGGTATCGACGCCGCGCTTTATGTCGTCGCGCGATGCTTCGGGGAGCCACAAGCCGACCACACCGCGCGCTACATGGACTATCAGCGTGGTGTCGGGTCTATCATCACGGCTTAGGCATTCGCCGCGACGTGCCCAAAGCGCTGGCGGTATTCTCCCGGCGTGGCGCCAACCTTCTTGTTGAACGCGCGGTGGAGGCTGTCGACGGTGCCGAACCCCGAGCGCTCAGCCACGCGCGCGAGCGGCCAGTCCGAAGTCTCGAGCAGCGCCTTGGCGCGATTGACACGAGCGATCTCGACGAAGTTTGCTGGGCCCACGCTAGTTTCCTTCTGGAAGACACGCGCAAATGTCCGCTCGGTCATGCCGACCCGCTCAGCCAGGTTCGGGACGCTCAGGTCTCCGCTCGGATTGGCGCTGATATCGGTGATCAACTGGCGTAGCTTAGGGGTGGCCGCTGCCTGGACATTGAGCCCTGCGCTGTACTGGGTCTGCCCACCCGGCCGCCGCATGAAGAGCACGAGATTACGGGCGATCCTGAGCGCCAGCTGCGGCCCTAGGTCGGCCTCGACCAGCGATAGGCAAAGGTCGATCCCGGCGGTAATTCCAGCTGAGGTGTAGAACGGAGGATCAGCAATGAAGATCGCATCGGGTTCGAGCAGCACCGCGGGGCGCAGCGCGCGCATCCCGTCACAATAATCCCAGTGGGTCGTAGCGCGGCGTCCGTCGAGAAGGCCTGCTGCGGCGAGCACGAACGCGCCCGAGCAGACGCTGCCCACCCTGCGCGTGGAAGAAACCCGTTCATTGAGCCAGGCGAGCGCCACCTCTTCGCTGACCGCGGCAAGCGCCGCCTCGCTGCCGCCACCGATGAGGATCGTGTCAAGATCAGCGGGGAGATCGGCAAGCGCGGTCGAGCCGCCGAGCACCAGTCCCGAATTGCAGTGGATTTCGCCGCCAGACGGCGAGGCAAGGATCACGTCATAGGCCACGCCGTCACCGAACCGGTTGGCCATCGCAAACACTTCGAGCGGTCCGACCAGATCGAGCGACTGGACGCCGGGATAGCCGATCAGCGCGACCTTGCGGGGCGTCGATGCAGGGGGCTGCTTTGGCATAATGTGCAGTATATCTGACATTTCGGCCATCGCCAATACTGCCTAATTCTCAACCGTCCGAAAGGATCGGACGGTTGAGGAGCATCGATATGACCACCCCATGTTCGACCAAGGGCTGCAGCTGCAAGCCCTGTACCTGCGGCCCTAGCTGCGCCTGCAGCCCGGCCTGCGCGTGCAAGGCGCCGGCGAAGCGCTGACCCGCCTGCCTCCGTCGCCCGGGACCGCCCCCGGTTCCGGGCGACACATTCCCAAGGATCTCCCATGCGCATCTCACCTCGTCTCACGGCGCCAGCCGAAGAAGGTCGAGATGCTGTTCGCCCACCTCAAGCGCATCCTGAAGCTGGACCGCTTGCGCCTGCGCGGTCCGAATGGCGCAAAAGACGAGTTCCACCTCGCCGCCGCAGCCCAGAACCTCCGGAAGCTAGCGAAAATACGGTCGATCCCGGCGCTCGCAACAGCCTGAGCGGGAGCGGACCTCCGTTCGACCGCCATCAAGAGTTGCCGCAGCCCGCCGCCAACAGCGACTTCTTCAACAGAATATCCCCAATCTCAGACGTTCGGGACTGCGTGGCGTCGGGAACAAACGAACGACGGCTTTCAGGACCGGAGCGGAGGCGCCCGAACGGCCGAAATCAAGGCGCAAAGGTGCCGTCGCCCACAACATAAAACCTGAACTCGGAGTTTCGGCAGTAGGATTATCCAACCGAGGATTTGACGCTTCCCGGCCAAAACTCCCCGGTTGTCTTCGCGAAATCCCACTCCGCATTTACGAATCGAAGGCGAGTTTCCGTGCCTCGACCGTTCGATCGAACAGCGCAAGATATTCCGTCGATACGCGATCAATGCGGTGGCGATCAAGGAGATCGGCTGCACAAATGCGGTCATTGTGGCGCAGGAGCAATATCTCTTGCATCGCGCTGGCCATCGCCTGGGGGGTGGCGAAAGCTATTCGGCCGTAACTCGGGTCGGTCAGAATTTCATCGAGCGCGATCGAACAAGGCGTTGTGACGACGGGCACGCCGGCCGCCAGTGCCTCGACCACGACAGCAGGATAGCCTTCATAGCGTGAGCTGATCAGGAATAGGCTCGCCCGCGCAAGCACCGGTCGGATGTCGCGGACATGACCGGCAAAGCGGACGCGATCGTTGAGGCCCAACCGATCGACGAGAATCTCGAGCGAGATGCGCTGGCTGCCCTCGCCGAGAATGAGCAGGCGGGCGTCGAGCTTCGGATCGAGAGCAGCGAAAGCCTTGATGGCGAGGGCAAAATTCTTCTGGCGAACGATCCGGCCGGCACAGACGATCAACGGCGGTTCCGACAGTGCCGTCGTGCAGGTGTGGCGATAATCATCGGCATCGATGTTCGGCTCGTAAATGCATTCCACCGTCCTCTCGGTGAGGATATTTCGCGCCTCGTCCGCCAGCGATGACGACATCGCGACAACGGCGTCGGCGGAGGTGGTGAATCTGCGCGTGATCAGGTCGAACATTTTCTGAAAAGGCCAGGCGCGGTCTGGTCGGCGCAGCGCGTTGCTGAGCTTGCAAATGATCGCGGGCCGCCGATCGCCGAGGAGGCGCGCCATCACGCCGATCACCGGCAGATGGAAATTGCCGGGCGAGAAGATGATATCGGGCTGCAGGCGATTGATACAGGCGGCGACGGCACCGCCTAGCGTGACGCGCGAGAACAGGCTGCGTTCGATCTGCGGCCATATCGCCACGACCTCGACAGCCGGATCGACCAAGCGCCTTGCGGGGCCCTGCGCGACGCCGCAGAGAAGCGATACGCGCCGGCCTGATCGCGCCCATGCATTTGCCAGCCGGATCGCGATACGCTCGCTACCGCCCGTGGAGAAATCGTGCAGGACGACCACGATATGCGCAGCGCGCGCGCGCGCCGGCAGATCGAGTTTCACGATTGCGCCCATGTCATGCCGCCCTTCGATCGCGCTGCGACAGCGCTGCATAGGTTGCCAGCAGCCGGTCGAAATGATCGTCCATCGTGCCGATGCGGTGGCTCACGGCCACGGCGGCGGCGCGTTTGCGCAGCGGATCGGCGCTCAGCAATCGTTCGATAGCAGCGGCGGCCGAAGCGGGATCGGCGGATGCGAAGGTCTCACCGCAACCGGGCATGACGAGTTCGGCGGGGCCGCCTTCTTCGGGAACGATCAGCGGCAGGCCGGAAGCTGCGGCCTCGGCTGCGACAAGGCCGAAGGTCTCGGCCTCACACCCATGTATCAATGCATCGGCGCTTGCCATCACCGTTGCCAGCAACGCACGATCGGCGATCGGCGCGAGCATATGGACATGGGGGTTATGGCCGATGTGACGGCGGATCCTGGCGGTATCGCGCCCGCCGCCGATCAGCACGAGCCCGATCGGCCGATGCAGGCTGGCGCGCTGGCATGCGTCGATGATCATCGGCCATCGCTTTTCGGCGCTGTGCCGGCCGATACCGAGGAGCAGGCTCGCGTCTCCACCAAGACCGCATCGTAGGAGCAGATCGATCCGTAACGCCTCATCGCGCCGCGCGGGGGTGAAGATATCGCTGTCGATTCCCATACTGATCGTCGAGACATGCGCGACGCCTCCGGCGCGCAATCGCTGCGAGAAGCCCGAATTGGCGCAGATAACCGCGTCGAAGCGTCGCGCATTGCGACGCAGATGATTCCAGAACCACTGGCATTGCCGGTCGATCGTCGCGCGATCGGCGATGGGGCCGAACCACCGATAGGCGTAGGCCGCGAGCGGATCGGCGTGCATGATCAGCGCGCGCTGCGCTTGCCCCGGCCAGCTCGCGACGATCGATGCGGTCCGCCAGGGCGACGATGCCTCGATGAAATCGGGTTGCTCTGCATCGAGGATCGCATGCACCGCGGTCGCATCGGCAAAGTAGCGATAGCGGCGGTCGAGCGGCATCGCCGGGGATGCGACATGGATGATCCGTGCCGATGGCCCGCGCGTCTCGACGCTGTTTCGGCTGGCGGGCGCCACGATGACGATCTCATGGCCGCGAGCGGTCAATGCCAGCAGCTTCTGCTCGACATAGGTTTTAACCCCGCCGCCCTCGGGAGCGTAGAAGGCGCTGACATCGACGATCTTCATTCGACGGCCTCCGGACGCATGGCGAGGCCATGAAGATAGTTGAGCCGGATCTCGGCGTGCGTCAGCCCAGGCCCGGCGATGACAGTCGCCTGTCGCGCGCCTGGCTTCGACCAGCCAAGCTTCGGGTTGCCCGTAAAGCCGATGCCATCGCTCGACGGATCGAATTTCAGATTGGCGTTGCGATCGTGGAGGAGCGACAGCGCATAGGCGCCGGCATGAGGGACACGGATGCACAGTCGGGCGGATCCCGCATGCGGGACCGGCAGATCGACCCGTGCGAAGGTCTTGCCGGCCGCAATGAGAATATTGTCGTCGGTGAGAAAGTCGCCATCGCGGGCGGGATAAAGCTCGAGCCTCAGCAGACCCTGGCGATCCTTCAGGCCAAGCGCCTCGACGAGGATCGCCGGCCCCGTCTCGCGCTCACGACACCGGCCTTCCGCCGTCCCGAGCGCCGGTGACGACGCGACTGCGATGCTGGCGAACAGGGCAGCGATCATGATGCGCTTGCCTCTCCGATCAGCGCTGTGGCGGAAAGCAAAGCCCCGACAATCAGATGCGTGACGAGAATAAGCCCGGCAACGACGGCGATCAGACTGCCGATGTCACTATGCTCGCCTACGAGCAGGATCGTCGCATTAGCGAAGACCAGATCCTTGTTCGGGACGAACGGCAGCCGCGTTACGAGAAGCTGCAGCGCGGCGAGCGCGAGCCACAGCGTCACCGACACGGCGGGCAGCGCGCAATGCCACATCAGCGCGGACAGGCAGGTCGTCGCCACAAGGCGCGAGAGATGAACGCCCAGCAGGAAGCGCAACGCCCCACCCGGCAGCGAGAAAATCCTGCGGTTGAACACGGCCACCGCAATCGACACGAGCAGGATCACGCCCACCGACAGCGCTATGTCGCGCGTTGCGATGCCGGCGTGGAGCTCGCCGAGAAACGGCCACGCGATGGCGATCATTACGATCGTCGCGATGTTGCCGGCGAGCGCGGAGGTGACGCTGACATCCTTGATCGCACCGAAGGGCGCGCTGGTCAGCCCGCCATGGCGCCGCGCCCAGGCGTAGAAGGTCAGTTCGCCGCTATAGCCGAGGAGTATCTCGTTGCTGACCAGCTTGCGCAGCAGCGCTGCAAAGCCCTCGATCGGCAGGCGCCACAGCCTGCGGAAGATGATCCATTCCGATGCGGGCAGCGCCAGGTAATAAGCGGCAAGCGCCAGCCAGAAGCCGGGGCTGGCCGGAATCGCCGACAGCAACTGTCGCAGGTCGAGATGGGCAAGTTGCGTCGCGATGGCGACGAGCAACAGGCCCGATACCAGCGCAGAGAGCCATTTTTGCCAATGCCTGGTAGGAAGATGCAGGGACGGTAAGCCTGCCGAAGCCGTGTTGAAAGTTGATGACACTCGATCCTCGACCCTTTGCCCTGTCGAAGCGCAGGACGACACGCTTTCGGATTTCCCGCACCACGCCCGATCACATTTCCGGATCAGCTGGCGAGCAGATCTGTATAGCGGGCGATAGTGCGATTCGGTGACAGGGCGGCGAAGCTGCGGTCGATACTTTCGAGTAATTGGGGAACGGTCGTGTCGCCGGGATGTACGGCGATCCTCACCGTCTTAATCGCCAACAACGCGTGGCGCGCAATGCCGGCGAAGAAGATCGAACTGGCGATGCGATAGGAGCTGCGGCTGGCCCAGGTGAGCACAGGCCCGCGCGCGAGCGTTCGTCCCGTGGAGGGTGACCAGACGCGCATATGATCCTCGGCGATAGCAAAGCCGACGTCCGCCATCGCCGCCAGAGCGCCGGGTCCATAAAGCCATGCGGGTGCAATGAAGCCGGCGACAGGTGCGCCGATGATATCTTCGATCAGCGCCTTGCCGTCGGCCATTCTTCGCGCCGCTTCCTCCCGGCTCAGGCCGAGGAATTCTCCTTCGCCCGCAGTCATGTGGCGCGCCTTCAGCGCCGCGAGGCTGCTGGCGTGACGCACCTCGTCGCGGTGGAACCAGCCATGGACGAACATCTCGATGCCGCTGGCGTGCCAGTCGCGCAAGCGCGCCTGAAAAGCGCAGTTCTCACCGATCGGGGCACCGCTCCAATGATTGGGTACGACAAGCATCGCGAAACGCGGCGTGCCGAGGTGACGGACCAGCCGGTCGGCGAGCGCATCGACCTGGTCGATGAACCGCGGCGACACGTCGTGGATTGACGCAAGCAGGCGGCGGTCAGAATTTGGCATCGAAGCCGATCCGGACCGTCCTTGGCTGCTGGGGGGTGATCTGAGTGCGATTCATCACGCCGAAGGGATTGCCGAGCGAGAAGCGGTTCCTGGCGGCATTCAGCAAGTTTGCGACATCTATCGAAATTCCGATCCTATCGGTGCCCAGCCGCGTGTTCAGCGACGTATCAGCATAATTGCCCTGCTCGATATCCAGCTGCGGGCCGACGCCCAGCCGCGAATGACCGAAATAGCGGACCGAACCTTGCGCCGACAGCGACAGCGTCTTGCCAATCGGGTGGCTATACGAAAAGGCGAGGCGCCCGCCGATCTCGGCAACGTCAGGCAACTCTGCATGCAGCGCGTTTTCGAAGCCGGGATCGGGGGCCGTCAGTTCGCTGTCGTTGAGGAACAGTCCGGCTTCGAGCGCAAAGCCTTCCGCAATCCGCCAACTGGTCTTGGCTTCGATCCCGAGGATCCGGCCGGTGCCGAGATTGGCGGTAAAAGGGAGGCCGGCACTGTCCACGAGATCAGCCTGAATATGCTCCCAGTGGCCGTAGGAGACCGTGAGCGCAGCCGCAAAGCGATCGCGCCCTTCGTCGCCAAGCCGGGCGCCGGCTTCGTAAGTCGAGATGCTGTCGCCCTGATATCGCTGGGAGGCCACCCCCGATCCGCTCGCGGAGACCGAAAGGCCGCCTGGCCGGAATCCCTCTTGATAGCGCAGGAACGCGGTCAGGCGCCCCGTCGATCGCCACGTTACGGCGATCGACGGTAACACCTCAACCTCCTCGCGATTTGGCTCCCCCGCTTTCTTGCCAACGTCGAGCAGCTCGTCGGCCAACCGGCTATAGGCGATCCGCCCGCCGCCGGTGACGATGATCGAGGACCCGATCTTTGCGCTGATCTCGCCGTAGATCGCGCCCTGCGTGATCGCGTTATGTACGCCGGCTATCCGTATCGGCGCGGCGATATCACCAAGATCGCGCGTCAGGCTTTCGCCATTCGAAATGATTGTCGTACCGAGCAACCAGCCTGTGCCGTTCCCGTGCTCTTTCGACAGACGCGTTTCGTTCGAAAAAAGGGTGATGTGGTTGTTCTGGTCGAACACCCTGACCCGCCCCGCCGCCGGGCCGGTCGCATCGAAGCGTTCAGTGACGTCATGGCGCACGACGCCGGTCGCCGACAATAGCGTCAGATCGCCCCAGCTCTTCGAGATCGCGAGCTGGCCCAGTCGATAATCATTGTCAAAAGGCTGGCCGATCGCGCTACGCCGCGTATATCGCGGTAGGCCCTTTTCGGCATATTGCGCATCGTCATTGTTCAGATCCTGTATCGTTGCGCCGATATCGATTTTCCAGTCGTCGCCGGGGTTGACGTGGACATCGAACCGACCGCCTAGCGTGCCGGATCGATTTATATGATAGAGCCCGCGTCGCGCGTCACGAATATAGCCGCCGTCGATCGACCTATAGAGAATCGCGCGGATCCCGATCATGTCGTGCTTGATCGGCAGATTGATCATGCCGGCAACGTCGTTGCTCATACCGCCGTTGTGGATGTCACCGAGCCCCGCGGCGATCGACCCCGATGTTGCCCCCAAATCTGGTGCGTTCGGCACCAGCCGAACGATCCCGCCGAGCGATCCAGCACCGTAAAGTGTGCCTTGCGGCCCTTCGAGCACTTCCACACTCGCCATGTCGTAGAGATTCAGATCGGGATCGGGCGCATTGTAGTTGAGCCTGACGTCGCCGAGATACTGACCAACGATCGCCTGGGTCGGCCCCGTGAAACTGCTATCGGCAATGCCGCGGATGATCAGCTTGTTACGACCTGGGCCAAGATGGGTCGATGCCAACGCGGGGATTGCATCGACGATCGCCTGGGTGCCGTTTCGGGCCGTATTATTGAGGCCGTAGCTGTCGGCATCCAACATTGAGACAGTGCCCGGGAAATCCCGCAACCTGGTATTGCGCTTGCTCGCGGTGACTATGATTTCCGGCACCACGATTGGGAGGGTGGCGATCGCTGGTGGCGCCCGATGCTTTGGCGTTGCGATACCGACTATCGAATAGGTGCTGTCGTCGATCCGCACGAAAGATAGTCTCGTCCCATCCAATAGCCGTCGCAGCGCCTGATCGACGGTGAACCTTCCCCTGACAGCATGTGCTCGATCCGCGGGAGTCACAGAGCCCGATATCCCGATACTGATCCCCGCCTGCGTTCCCAGCGCGACGACTGCATCCGCCACGCGACCGGCCGGAATATCGAACGAACGGATATCACGCGCTGCGACGGGCTGCGCCACAGCGCTCGCCATCAATACGGCCGCTGCCAGTCTACTGGTTGTCACGAACCTGTGACGACATCCGCCAGCCGTTGAAATCATGCGTCATCGTCACACCCAGGAGCGACCCGATTTTCCGGGCCAATGTTGTCCGATTACCGTCTAGCATGATTATGCCGCTGAAGCGTCGCTGCGCGATATCGGGGGAAACCCGTACGGGCGAACCGAGATTGCGCGAAAGGTCGGCGGCCACCGTATCGAACGACGCATCTTTATAGATCAGCTTGTTGGTACGCCACGAGGCCACTTCGGCAGGTGCGATAACGGTCAGCGCCATCCGGCCCGGCGACGTCTGGAGCTTATGGCCGGCGACGACCTGCACGGCTTCGCGGCCGGGATTATACAGCACGGCACCCGAGGCGACCGTAGTTTCCAGACCATCGGCGCCGCGCACGATATTGAACACTGTCCCGACATCCTGGACCTGATCGTCGCCGACATGAACGGTGAAGGGATTGTTCGCATCGTGTACGACAGTGAACGTCGCCTCTCCGCGATCGAGGGAAGCGAAGCGGTCATCGTCGCGGCGAAGCGTGATCCTTGTACCGCCATTGAGTTCGATGCGGGATCCATCCGTCAGCGTTACGCGATTGCGCTCGCCCGGGGCCGTTTCGACGGCATATGTCGCGGGTGCTGTATTGAGCAACGGATAGCCCACCGCGCCGAGCGTCGCGACGATGGCCAAGCTCCAGCCCGCAAAGCGGCGCACCTTCGGCCGAACGCTTTCCAGATTATCGTTCGACGGCGTGGGCACCGCCGCTGCGCCGGCTAGCGCAGCATAACCGCCATCGGCAAGCGCAACCTCTTCATAGATGTCGCTATGCGCCGAATCTTGCTCGAGCCACGTCGTGAAACCATCCCAGTCGGCGGTCGCGGCGTCGCGCAGACTGAGAAACCAGCCAATCGCCTCTACGCGCTTTTGATCATCAAACCGGGTCATTCTTCGCGTCCTTCGCCATCACGACGGCGCGCCGAAGGCAAATCCGCATCGAACTCGCGACGGATGTTCACCATTGCTTGATATGCTTTCTGTAGGTGCTTCTCGACGGCACTCAGGCTGATGCCGGTCATCGCAGCGATCTCGCGTTGATGCAGCCCGTCGATCCGATAACTGCGGAAGATAGACGCCGTGCGTTCGCCGAGCGCATCGATCGCCTGATCGACCCTGCGAAGTTGATCGCGGGCGATCAATGTGCGCTCGATCGAAGGGGCGTTGGAGATGTCGGCGACCGTCCCTCGCGTTGCTTCGGTCCAGTGATCGTCACGGCGCGTGCGTCTCTGGTCGGCACGACGGCGATCGAGAATCAGGTTGTCGGCCATGCGGAACAAATAGGCGCGCGGCTCGGCGATCCGCCCGCTGTCGGTGGCGCCGACCTTTACCCAGAGTTCCTGCAGCAGATCGTCGGCGTCGCTGCTCCACCCTCGCGCAACAAAGAAACGCAGCAAGGCTGGGCGGTTGGTCATGAAAACAGCTTCGAGGCCGTTCTGGCTCATTCGCTCTTTCTCATTGGCCGACATGGCATCGCCGCCATAGCTGCCGCGGCCTGCCGCGGCAAATCCCCGGTGGGGAGATAGCATGATGACCGGGGCCGACATCAGCGAAAGTGCCAGGCTGCCGTGAAGGCGGCCCGTTCGTCATGCCCTGACGGACCGCCCAATGCCAGTCGATCGGCTTCACCAAGCTGCATTGCCTGTAGCTTGACGCCTACCGAAAGATTGTGAGGTGCTGCGGGATCGCCCGGGCTGTAGGCGATAGCGGCCCAAGGCCCGTGCTGCGTGCGGGCCGCGCCCGACGCGAGTTCGACGCTCCGCGCCATCCCAGCGGAACGCCCGCTGCCAAAATCCCGACGATAGCCCATCGTAAATTGCGACGATGGCCCATGGCCCCAGGCCACTTCGACGCCAATCGCCCTGCTGGAAGAAGGATGCCCTCCCGACAGATCGAACGCGAAGCGACGTTTTTCAACTGACGCGCTCAGACCGATCAGCGCCATGTCGTCCTTGCCGACCTTGCTCCCGTAACGCAGTAAGAATGCGGCAGCGGACAGCTTCTCTCGCGACGCACCGGGTCGGTCGGCGGCCGACGGACGTCTGGCGATCTGTCGTGTCGCGTCGATCGTAAAACCACCGCGACCCGAAAAGAAAGTCCGTGTCGAGACGTTGTCGGTCAACCCTTTGGCCGCGACATCGCCGAACCGGAACATATCCTCGCGCTGCAAACGTTTCCCGGCTGATGGCCGGATAGGTCCGTCACTTTGCTCGGCCGACCCGTGCTTCTGGAGCGGAAGACGGCAATCGGCGCAGGCAAGCAGCTTGACCGACGGGGCGGCTATGGCGCCCACAGATAGCATCGCCGGCATCGTCGCGAGCACCGGCCCCAATTTTCCCGCACTCATGGCAATGCTCCCCAACGTCGACCGGCAAATAGCGGTGATCCGATGGCCAGGACGGCATGACCGTCGGAAAGCCGCACCCGCATAGGCGAAAAAGGGATGTGCGGTTTTATTCACAGCCTGTCGTCGTGGGGGAATGGAAACGCGGCAAACTATTTTCGCGAAACTGAGGCGAGTGCGCTGGGGGATTGTAGGCCTGCTGCTGACGGCTGGCGTGTCGATCTCCGCTGTCATGAAACCGGCGACCGGGAACACGCCGTTCGTCATGACAAGCATGCGCGAAGATCCCCGCCTTTCGGTGATGACTTATAATGTGGAGGGCCTGCCCTGGCCGGTGCGGCTCGGCCGAAGCGGCGCTTTTGACAAAATAGGCGCTCGGCTCGCCGCATTACGCGCCTCGGGCGAGCAACCGCATATCGTCGTGCTGCAGGAGGCGTTCAGCTACGATGCCAAGCGCATCGGGATACGAAGCGGCTATCGCTACATCGTCAACGGACCTGACAAAGACCTGCCGGGAGCGCCGGCACGCCGCCCTTCCGATATCCAATTCCAGTCTGATGCCTCTTTTCTGCATGGCGAACGCAGCGGCAAATTGCTCGATAGCGGATTGCAGATATTATCCGATTACCCCGTGCTGTCGATACGCCGTATGGCGTTTCCGAGCTACGCCTGTGCCGGATATGATTGCCTGGCGAACAAGGGCGTGGTGATCGCGACGATCGCGGTGCCGGGCATGGCCGAGCCGATCGCCGTGGTCGATGCCCATCTCAATTCACGCACGGCATCGGGCGTCGGCCAGGCGCGTTCACTTTATGCCTATAAGCGTCAGATCGATGCGCTCGACGGCTTTCTCGGCCGGGCGATCACGCGAGGAATGCCGGTCATCGTCGCAGGCGACTTCAATGTCGGCCCGCGACCTGACCGCCTGAGCTATTTCACTGCGCATTTTCGCCATTGGGGTATCAATCCCTCGCGCAGTGTTGTTCAGGACGCGCTTCATAGCTGCTTCTCCAGTTCAACGCCATGCGGCGCCCACCTACCCGACGACGCCCACCGATCGCTGCAGCTCGCCCGCGATTGGCAATTGTCGGTGCCGGGCGTTCGCAAAATCTTGGCCGCGGGTGGACTGACAGTGCCCTTCGGTCATGACCTCGACGGTGCGATGCTGTCTGATCACATTGGGTACACGGCCTATTATGATGCTTACCAATCGGATGTCCGCCGCGGCGGACATCTTGAACTTGCTGAACGATGACGAGCCATACACCTTACGCCGGCGGGCGTGAGATGGCCAATAAGGTCGCCGAGGTAACCCTCGCCTTCTGGGCCATGAAGATATGCGCCACGACGCTTGGCGAAACGGGAGGCGACCTGCTGTCGATGACGTTGGGCATCGGCTATGCCGCCAGCTCGCTGCTGCTGATCGCCCTTTTTGCGATCACGCTGGTGTTTCAGCTGCGCACAAAATCTTTCCATCCCGCGCTCTACTGGGCCGTTATTCTATCGACGAGCGCGGCCGGCACCACCATGTCCGATATATGGATCGCACGATGGCGCTCGGCTACGCCGCCGGATCGTGCATATTAGCAGCGTTGTTGGTCGTCATATTGTTGGCGTGGCGCCTACTCCTCGGGCCGCCCAAGGTCGATCACATCTCCGACCGCCGGGTCGAGACGTTCTATTGGGTGGCCATTCTTGCCTCCAACACGCTGGGAACGGCGCTGGGCGACTTTCTGGCCGACAGTTCCGGGCTCGGCTATCTGTGGAGTAATGTCCTTATTTCGGCGGGCATAGCCTTGTGCATGCTCGCCTACGATCCATGCCCCAGAGCTGGCCGGTCTTCGGATTCCAGTCGAACCCGATCGTGTCGCGCAGCCCATTGGCGTAGATGATCCGCGACTTGCCGTCGGGCGACATTCTGAGCAGTGTCGCGCTTTCGGGGCTGCCCTCGACGCACTCGTTACAGGTCGACCCCACCGGTGTGGACGCGCCTCGCCGCCGATCTGACCGACCTGGCCGCGCTCGCGCCCGTCGTCGCGAAGGCCCGTCCCAAACGCGCGATGGCGGTCACGGCCCTCGCGATTGTCGCCGGGGTCGCGTTGATGGACTTCGTCGCTGCGCGCGCGATCGATCGCAAGACCAGCGCCTGACCGCTCGGCGCCGGCAATGACTGCGGACCAACCTGTATCAACACGATCGCCCGCATTGAGGGTGAAACCGTCGTCGATCCCCGCCGTTGGTATCTTGGACACAGGGAGATAGGTCATGGCCACGAAGGTCCATCTCGAACCGTCGGTCGGTGGCGTCAGCGCCGCCGTCCTTGCGCTGCGCGCCGAACTC
>Ga0268264_10001500_pt1 | contig 21760 bp, 17 predicted proteins | sample KBSSwiS32_FD_190357 | JGI IMG/M metagenome (GOLD analysis project Ga0268264, IMG submission 190357) | Switchgrass rhizosphere microbial communities from Kellogg Biological Station, Michigan, USA - KBS Switchgrass S3-2 (SPAdes) (version 2) | ecosystem: Host-associated > Plants > Roots >...
GACGACCCGCGGCTCCCGCCGGGCGCCACCGCGCACCTGAACGGCGAGCACTCCATCGACATCCTGGTGAACGCGCCGGAGCTGCAGGACCGGACCGCGTACCTGCAGTCGGAGCGGTTCGGCCACAGCCCGGACGGCTGCGAGCTGGACGAGCAGTTCGTCTGCGAGAAGCCGATCTCCGGCGACACCAACATCGCCTACGTCCAGGTGCACAACAGAGGCTACGCCCGCGCGGACAACGTCCAGGTCCTCCTCTACGCGGCGGACGCGGGGGCGGGGGCCACCGCGCCTCCCCTCGCCGGGTTCAACTTCCCGGGCGACCCGGCGCTGCCCTGGAGGCTCCTGGCCGAGCAGACCGCCGACGTGCTGCCCGGGCAGCCGCGGGTGTTCCGCATCCCGTTCATCTGCCCGCTGGAGATCCAGCGCAACGTGGCGCTGCTGGCGATCTGCCGCTGCCTCTCGGACGAGCTGGCCCCCCTGCCGTCGGGGGTGGCGCGGGACTACGTCAACGGCGAGCGCAAGGCGGCCCTGCGCATCCTGCCGGTGACCCCGGACCGGATCTCCATCCGCGACGGGCTGGACGACGTGGGCCCTCGCGGCTCGGTGGCGTGGGGCGGCCGCAGCCCGGACATCATCGTGATGACCAAGGCGGCGGCGGACGCCATCACCACCGCGGGCAACGCCGACGACCCCACCGCCGGGCCGTTCAAGGACCTCAACGACGCCCGGCGGGGCGACCGGGTGCACCAGGGAGACAACGCCGTCTGGGTGCGCGTGCACAACCGCGGCATCGTGCCGATCAACGCGCAGGTGGCGCTGTACCGGATCCCGGTGCCCGGCCACACCTCCCCGTGGACCCAGGTGGGCGGGACCGTGGCGGTGAACGCCATCCCGCCGCGCGGCTGGAAGATGGCGCGGATCAACCTTACGCCCACGGTGCCGGCGGACCCGGTGCCGGGGCAGCCCGCGCCGTGGGGGAAGGCCTTCGTGCTGGGCGCGGTGATCAAGGCGGTCAACCCGGCGGACGGCGCCTTGCTGGAGGACTTCCCGGACGTCGCCACCGCCAACGGGGTGGACGAGTTCTGGACGCTGTTCAACCGCGGCGCGCTGGCCAACAACGCCGCCTTCCGGGCGCTTCGCTTCGAACCGCCGGGAGGGCCCTGACCATGGCGGTCGAGATCTCCTTCCTGGCCGCGGTGAAGACCTTCCTGGACGGCCGCGCCCTCTCGCCTTCGCCCAAGGTGGCGATGGCGGAGCCGGTGGTGGCGCTGGACCTGCCGGCGGTGGTGCTCTCCCTGGAGCAGGCGGTGCGCCCGTCCGTGGGGCTGGGCGACCAGGGGGCCGTCATCCGCAACGGCGCGCTGGCGTGGTCCGCGGACATCGACCTGGCGTCGCCGTACCTGCCCGACGACCCCGGCCACACCTTCTCGCTTTTGAGCGGCGACCGGCTGCAGCTCACCCTGCCGCACGGCGGGCTGGTGCACAGCGACGGGACGACGGACGCGCCGCTCGCCGGGGCGGACCTCGCGGTGACGGTGGCGGGGACCAACCGGCCGGTGGTGTCGGTGGCGCCCACCGGGCTGCAGGTGCTGCCGGACGCGCAGACCGGCATCCTCACCTTCGCCACCGCGCTGCCGGGCACGGGGACGGCGCACGCGACGTACTTCCTGGGCCAGTGGGAGCGGCGGGTGGAGCGGCTGAACGGGGTGCTGCGGGTGGACGTGCTGGCGGCGACCCCGGGGGACGCGCAGGCGCTGGCGGACGGCGTGCTGGACGCGCTGTTGGACCCGGCGGCGAAGCAGGGCCTGCCGCGGCTGCAGGCCATCGCCCTGCAGAGCCTGACCAGCATCGGCCCGCCCGAGACGGCGGCGGCCAACGGGCGGCGGCGGCAGGCGCGGTTCGAGTTCAAGTTCGAGCACGACGTCGACCGTCCGGAGTCGTCGGGCGGCGTCATCCAGCAGATCCCGCTCACGGCGAACGTGGGGCTCGCGGGGTGAGCGGCGAATTGAAGAGGGAGTACTTGGCGTAGCACGGCGAAGGTTCACCAGAGGAGCGCAGGGATGAGCGAGACGATTGGCGAGATGGTCCTCCCCGGGACGTACATCGACGTCCGGGCGGAGGGCCTGATTGGCGTGGGCGGCATCTCCACGGGGAACGTGGGGGTGGTCGGCACCGCGAAGCGCGGGCCGGTGGGCGAGGTGGTGCTTTTGGGCAGCTACTCCGAGGCGCTGGACACCTTCGGCGCCTACGACGCGTGGCCGTCCAGCAACACGGAGAACGCGCTCTCCCTCACGCGGGCGCTGGAGCAGGTGTTCAACGGCGGCGCGAGCACCGTGTACGCGGTGCGGGTGGCCAACGGGGCCGGCTACGTCGCCAGCAACACCGGGAAGTGGAACGTCAAGGTCGGCACGACGAACACGTTCGTGCTGGCGGCGAAGACGGCGGGCACCTGGGCCAACGACGTCACCGTCACCCTCACCCCGGACTCGCTGGTGTCGCCCACGCAGGTGACGCTGACCTTGAAGCTGGGGCAGCAGAAGGAGGAGTACGTCGGCAACACGGCGGAGGTGCTGTTCAACGCCGTGAACGCCGGCAGCGCGCTGGTGAACGCCACCACGCTGGACAACCCCACCAAGGGCTCGCTGCCGGACTCGGTGGCGAAGGTGGCGGGGACGCTGACGGACGGCGTGCCGTACACCTCGGCGGACGCCAAGGGCGGCCTGGACGCGCTGGCCAACCAGCCGGTGAACATCGTGGTGGTGGCGGGCAAGGACTCCGGCTCCTCCACCAACTTCGGCGTGGGCGCGGCGCTGCTGCAGCACCTGGACGCCACCGAGACGGACGGGCGCGAGCGCATCGGCGTGGTGGGCGCGGACAGCGACACCCCGGCCAGCATCACCGTCCCGGGCACCACCGGCCGGCTGATCCTCGTCGCGCCGGGCATGGTGGCGGACGACGCGGCGAAGACCGGCGCCAACACCAACGCGAACCTCCCGGCGGCCTACACCGCGGCGCTGGTGGCGGGCCGGCTGGCCTCCACCCCGGTGCAGGTCAGCCTCACCAACAAGGAGGTCCCGGCCGTCAGCGTGACCAAGGAGTACACGCGGGCGGAGCTGAAGGCGCTGCTGGGCAAGAACGTGTTCGCCATCAAGCGCGACCTGGGGCTGCGCGCGCTGAAGGGGATCACCACCGACAACGGGGCGTTCAAGCAGATCTCCGTCCGGCGCATCGTGGACTACGCCAAGGCCGGGGTGCGCGTGGGCTCCAACCCGTACATCGGCCGGCTGAACAACGCCCGCGTGCGCGCGGCGCTCAAGGCCACGCTGGACGGGTTCCTCTCCGGGATGGTGCTGGACGAGATGCTCACCGGCTACACGCTGGACGTCACGGCGACGCGGCAGCAGGAGATCAACGGCATCGCGCTGGTCACGATGACGCTCCAGCCGACGTTCTCCATCGACTTCGTCAAGGTGATCATGAATCTGGAGTGAGGCGTTTCATCCTCTTTCGTTTTTTTCGGAGTGACACATGCCAGGCACGGTATTTCGCGGTTCGGATGGGACGATCTCGGTCGCGGTGGATTCGGGGCCGGAGGGAGACAAGGCCAAGGCCATCAGCGACAACTACGCGCTCACGCCCATCGGGCGGGCCACCGGGGTCACGGTGCGGGTGACCAACGACGTGCAGCCGTTCCACGAGCTGGGGCAGAGGTTCCCCACCGAGCTGCGGAACGGGAACGTCAACGTCTACGGCACCATCGACCGCGCCTTCGTCAACGGGGCGCTGCTCAAGCTGATGCTGGGTGACGCGGCCGACAACCGGCCGGCGGGCACCTTCGTCAGCCCGTCGTTCAACCTGAGCCTGCGGCTGGAGAACCCGTCGGTGCCGGGGACCACCGCCACGGTGACGGTGGCCGGGGTGAAGATCGACGAGTGGAGCTACAACCTGCCCGAGGACGACTTCGTGATGGAGAAGCTGTCCTTCCGGGCGCTGTGGGTGAAGGTCGAGGACACCACGGCATAGCCCATGGCGACCCTGTCCGCCGAAGAGCTGCTCGCGGGGGCGGGAGGGACCTTCACGGTCTCCCTCCCCGCGTCGGTCGTGCGCCCGGGGCCCGGGGAGACGCCCGCCGGAGTCGCCGGCGAGGTGGTGCTCCGGCCGCTCCAGGTGCGCGACGTGGAGCGCGTCACCCGCGCCGCCAAGGAGCAGCGGGTGCTGGCCAGCGTGCTGATGGTGCAGCAGGCGCTGGTCACGCCCAAGCTCACGGTGGAGCAGGTGGGGAGCCTGTCCGCCGGGCTGGTGCAGTTCCTGCTCAAGCAGGTGAACCAGATCAGCGGGTTGGACCTGGGGGATGACGACCTGGACAAGGCGGTGAAGGCGCCGCTGGCGAGGGCGTGCTTCGTGCTCTCGCGCGACTTCGGGTGGACTCCGGCGGAGTGCTCGGAGCTCACCATCGGGCAGGTGCTGCTGTACCTCGAGATGCTGGCGCGCGAGCGCCAGGGCGGGGAGGAGTGACGGTGGCCCCGCCCGTCGAGCCCGCGCTGCGCGCGCTGTGGGAGCTGGCCGGCGCGCCCGCGGCCGCCGTGCGCGCGCTGGAGCGGGCGGGCCGGGTGGTGCAGGGGTTCGACCCGGAGCTGGAGGTGGCGGAGCAGATCGCCCAGGCGGCGGTGGCGCCGTTGCTGGCGGCGGAACGGGGCGTGGGGGCGAGCGCGCTGGAGCGGGTGCTGGCGAAGTGGGAGGGGGAGGCGCCCGGGGCGGAGGTGCCGGCCCCGCGGCTGCCGCGGGCCCCGGAGGTGGAGGGGAAGGTCGAGGAGAAGGTCCCCGCGGCGCCGGTGCGGCCCTCGTCGAGGCGCGTTCCCCGCGAGGCGCCGGTGCGGCCCTCGTCGAGGCGCGTTCCCCGCGAGGCGCCGGTGCGGCCCTCGTCGAGGCGCGTTCCCCGCGAGGCGCCGGTGCGCGCCGCGCCGGTGGAGCGGCCGCCCAGGGCGCTGGATGCGGGGGCGCTGGAGAGGATGGCCGGGCCGGAGGTGGAGGCGCCGCGGGCGGGCGCGCCGGCGCCGCGGCCGGTCCGGGGGGCGGGACCGGCGGTGGTTTCGGCGGTGGGAGCGAGGGCCGCGCTGTCGAGGCGGGCGGCGCGCGCCGGGGCGGGGGACGCGCTGCACACGCCGGTGCGGGCCGAGGCGCCGGGGGCGCCCGCGACCGCCGCGGCGGAGGCGACCGCGGCACAGCCCACCTCCGCGGGCGCCGGCGGGGACGCCGTGGCGGCCGAAGCGGCTCCCGCGGCGGACCGGAGTCGGGCGGCGGTGCCCGAACGCAGGAGGGAAGAGACGCGGCGCCGCTTGCTGGCGCGGCCGATTCGCCCTGCTGCCGCGGCGGCCGCGGCGGCCGCGGCGGCCACGATGGCCGCGCCGGCCGGCGGCGAGCGCCGGGTCTCGGTGGAAGCCGCGCGGGCGGCGCTGGAGAAGCGGGCGGAGCGAGCGGGAGCCACCAGCGGGCTTCAGACGCCGGTGACGGCGGAGGCGGAGGCCGACCGCCCGGCGCTGCTGGCGCGCGCGCAGCAAGCGCGCCCGGCCCCGTCGCGCGCGCAGGTGCCGCCGGGAGCCGCGAAGCCGGTGGGAAGCCCGGCGCTGGAGCGGGCGCTGGCGCGCACGTCCAGGCGGGTCCCGCGGCGGGAGGTCCCGGCGCCGGCATCCGCGGCCGGCGCTTCGGAGGCCCCGCTGGAAGGGTTGGCGGGCCTCGCCGCGCGCGCGCCCGCCGCTCACCGCGGGCCGGCGCCGGTGTCGCTGGCCGGGACGGCGCCGCCGCAGCCGCCCATCCCCGCGGTGCTGGCGGAGCGGCTGGAGGAGGCGCAGCTCGCGCGGCGCCTGGAGCGGATCTTGCGCCGCGAGGCGGAGCAGGCGGGCGTCGACCTGGAGGAGCTCGACCCATGAGCCTCTCCCGCTCCAGTGAGCGCTCCGTCGAGGCGGCGGGACGACCTTCCCACTCGCAGGGGCTCCGCTCATGAGCCTCTCCCGCCCGAACGCCGTGCTGACCGTCGGCGGCCAGGACTACTCCGCGGCGGAGGCGGCGCTGGTGCGCCTGAAGATCACCCTCGGCCTCTCCGGCAGCCACGACGCGGCGGAGCTGACGCTCTGGCCCGCCAGCAAGCTCAAGGACGCCGCCGCCGGCGACGTCCTGGAGATCTCCCTGGGCGAGCTGGACGACGAGGACGTCGTGTTCAGCGGCGAGGTCTCCGAGGTGATGGCCGGCGCCGACGCCCTGGTGGTGGACGGCCTGGCCGCCACCGTCGCCCTCTCCCGCGCTCGCCGCTCGCAGACCTACGTCTCCCAGTCCGTGGCGGACATCGTCAAGGACCTCGCCTCCGACATCGACGTGGACCAGGTGCAGGGCGACCTCCAGCTGGACGCCTACAGCCTGGACGACCGCCGCACCCTCTGGAGCCACGTGCTGGACCTGGCGGCCCTCACCGGCGCCGACGTGGGCTGCAGCGCCGACGGCGGCCTCCGCTTCGCCCCGTTCGAGAGCGGCAGCGCGGACGTCACCTTGCGCTACGGCGCCGACGTCCTCGCCTGGCACGCCGGCCCCCGCGCCGCGCCCGCCGTCCCCACCGCGGTGGCCTCCGGCGCCGCCAGCGACGCCGGCTCCGAGAAGTGGCACTGGCTCACCCGCGACCCCGCCAACGGCACCACCGGCGCCCGCGTCGTGGCCGCCTTCCGCACCAAGGACGCGGCGGACCAGCTCAACCAGGCGCTCTCCGACCGGGCCGCCCGCGCCGCCGTCCGCGGCCACCTCTTCCTGGTGGGCCGCTCCGACGTCCGGCCCGGCTCGCGGGTGGACGTGACGGACCTCCCCACCGGGGACCTGGGCACCCTGCGCGTCCTGGCGGTGGAGCACGTCCTGGACGCCCGCACCGGCTTCACCACCGCCCTCACGGTGGAGAGCGCCGGCGGAGGAGGTGGACCGTGACCGAGCTGATGGCCACCCTGCGCGCCATTGTCCGCCAGGAGCTGGCGCGCATCCGCCAGCCGGAGCTGGGCATCGTCACCCAGGTGCACGCGCACGACGGCGACGACAGCCCCAACAACCACCAGGTGAACGTCCGCCTCCGCTCCAGCGGGGTGGAGCTGCAGCGGGTGGCGGTGGCCACCTCCCGCCTGGGCCTCTCCGCCCTCCCCAACGAGAACGACCTCGTCCTGGTCAACTTCGTGGGCGGCGACCTCAACCTCCCGGTGGTGGTGGGCTGCATCTACGACGACACCGCGCACCCGCCCACCGGCGACCTCCACGAGGTGGTCTACAAGCCGCCCGACGACGAGGACTCCGGCGCCAAGCGCCTCCACATCGAGCTCCCCTCCGGCTGCACCCTCACCATCCAGGACGAGGCGGTCACCGTCACCATGGGCGACACCTCGGTGGTGGTGAACAAGGACGGCGACGTGACGGTGAGCGCCAAGGGCAAGGTCTCCATCCAGTCGCAGTCCGACGTGGAGGTGCAGGCGTCCGGCGACCTCAAGATGAGCGCCGACGGCAACGTGGAGCTGAAGGCCTCCGGGGACCTGAAGATGGAGGCCACCGGGAACGCCTCGCTCAAGGGCGCGGCCACCACGGTGGAGGGCCAGGGAGAGGCGAAGCTGAAGGCCCCGTCGGTGTCGCTGGCGGGGAACACGCAGTTCAGTCCGTCGTGAGCTTGGAGGTGCGCGTGCCGGGTCCGCCCGTGACGATCGGTTGCTCGGTGATCCTCAACCCCGGGGCCGCGGGAGCGCCGGACTCCGGCGTGATCACCGTCATCACCCAGACCTGCGCCACCGCGGGCGGGATGCCGCTGGCCACCGTGGGCAGCATGTGCCAGCTGATCAACTCGGTGAGCGGGGTGCCGTACATGCTCCCCATCGGCCAGGGCGGCTCCACCTCGGTGCTGGTGCAGGGCCAGGGCCTGGTCCGGGTGGGCGACATGATCCCCTCCGGGCCCGGCGTGCTGCAGATCATCGGCCCGCCCGCGGCGCCGTTCGTCACCGACACGGGGTCGCCATGAAGAAGCGGGCCGCGGAGACGGTGGCGCCCTTCATGGGCCGGGACCTCAAGCTCCACTACGCCTGGGGCGGCGGCTACTTCGAGGACGCCGACCTCCACGACGAGAAGGTGCTGGAGCGGGCCGGCCGGCGCGACCTCACGGCGGTGGAGGGGGTGGACGCGCTCACCCAGGCCATCGCCAACCGGCTGAAGACGCGCAAGGGCGAGCTCGCCCCGCTGGGCCACCCCGACTACGGCTCCCGCCACCACGAGCTGATGGGCGAGCCCAACGTCCAGCGCACGAGGGACCTGATCAAGCTGTACGTGCTCCAGGCGCTGGCGGACGAACCGCGCATCGAGCGCGTCCTCAAGGCCACCGTGCGCGCCGAGCACGAGCCGCCGCGGGACACCGTGCGCATCGAGCTGAGCGTCCAGGTGATCGACGGCCCCAAGCCGCTGAACCTGGTGGTGCCCTTCTCCCTGGAGCCGCAGGTATGAGCTACGCCGCCGAGCCGTACGCGCAGTTCGTGGAAGACCTCCTCCTCTCGCTCACCGGCGGGGTGTCCCGCGAGCGCTTCGTCTTCCTCCCCGAGAACGCGCCCTTCCGGCTCGCCCCGCCGGGCCCGGTGGTGCCCAGCACGATGCGCGTCTTCGGGCAGGTGGAGGGCGCCTACCACCGCTTCGTCCGGGACACCGACTACGAGCTGACCCCCGACAGCGTGGTCGAGTGGAAGGCCAACGCGGACGGCGGGCCGGCGGCGGACGCGGTCTGGCCGGACGACGGGACCGCCTTCTACGTCAACTACGACTACCAGGCGCCGCCGGGCGCCCAGCCGCGCCTGAACGACCGCAACCCCGGCAGCATCGTGCGGCTGTTCTCGGAGAGCTTCGCCCGCGAGTACGCGGTGCTCTCCCGCCAGCTGGAGGCGGTCTACCGCGCGGGCTTCTTGGAGACCTCCACCGGGCGCGACCTGGACCAGCTGGTGGCGCTGGTGGGCATCACCCGGCGCGACCGGAGCTACGCGCTGGGCACCGCCGTCTTCGCCCGCTCCACCCCGTCGCCGGCGGACATCTTCATCCCCTCCGGCACGCGCCTGTCGACGTCGCTGCCGCCGGTGGCGGAGTTCGAGACGTCGGAGGACCGCACCCTCCACCGCGGCAACCTCTCCGTGGAGGCGCCCATCCGCGCCCGCCAGAGCGGGACCGCGGGGGTGGTGCCGGAGAGCGCCATCACGGTCATCCACCGGCCCATCCTCGGCGTGGAGGAGGTGTCCAACCCGCAGGGCACGCTCCTGGCGGGCGACGTGGAGACGGACGAGGTGCTGCGCACCCGCGCCCGCCGCGCGCTGGAGTCCGCCGGGCAGGCCACCATCGGCGCGCTCACCGACCAGCTGGCCTCGCTCCCCGGCGTCCGCGAGAAGGACGTGCTCCTCACCGAAGACGCCATCCAGCGCCCCGGCGTGGTGGTGCTCACCGTGGCCGCCGAGCTGGACGACCCCACCGGCACCCGCGCCATCGACATCATCGAGTCCACCCGGCCGGCCGGGGTGCGCGTCATCCACCGGCTGGCGGTGCGGGGCAGCACCTCCACCATCACCCCCGGCGCGAACCTGGTGCCGGAGAACGAGGGCCAGCCGCCGGACGACACCCTGGCCGGCGACGGGATGTTCGCCGCGGTGGTGGTGAAGGCCATCCTCGTCCCCTCCTCCGCCACCCTCACCGCCGAGGAGCGCGGCGCGCTCAAGACCGCGGGCGAGGAGGCGATCACCGCCGCGGTGGCGGAGTCCGGCGTGGGCGAACCGGTCATCTACAACCGCGTGGTGTCGGCGCTGATGGCCGTGCCCGGGGTGCAGGACGTGGCGCTGGACCTGTACTGGCACGGCGACGACGCCGGCCCCCGCCACCGCAACCTCTACCCGGGCGGCACGCTGCGGCCCACCGTGGACACCGCCCACGGCGGGGCGATGGAGGTGCTCATCGGCGGGGAGGTGGTGGCGCTGGACGTGCGCGCCACCATCCACCTGGAGACGACGGCGACCACCGGCGACCGGGTGGCGGACCTGGAGGCCGCGCGGGTGGAGGTGCTGACCCAGCTCCGCGACGCGGTCAGCAGCCTGACCACCATCAACCCGACCAACCTGCGCCTGCTGATCCACCCCCCCAGCGCGTTCCAGGTCACCGTGATCCACTACTCCGGCGAGTACCTCACCGCCGGCGTCGAGCTCACCTCCGACGACGTGGAGCTCACGCTCACCCCCCAGGAGGTTCCCTGGATCCGCAACGTCGAAGGCATCGACGCCGACGCCCCCCCGCCTGAAGCATGAGCACTCGACCCCTCCAGATCCTGCAGCGCTTCCCGGCCCACCTGGAGCCGGCGCGGCCCGACAAACACCTCTACTCGGTGGTGGAGGCGCTGGCCGAGGACCTGGACGTCCTCGCCGCCGACCTCGCCGCCGTCCGCCGCGCCCACCGCCTGAAGGACGCGGACACGCTCCGGGACCTCCTCCTGCTCGCCGGGCTGCACGGCCTGGACCTGGGGATGATGGAGGTGTTCCTGTCCCGCGCCGCCCGGGTGCGCGCGCTGGCCACGTTCATGGAGCAGAAGGTGGCGGGAGCGGACACCGTCAACCGCGACCTCGCCGCCGGCTACCTGTTCACCCTCTGGCACACCACCGGCGGCGTGGCCGCGCTGCTGCCGCTCTACGCGCCGCCGTACACCCCGCCGGCCCTCCCGGACCTCAACGCCGCCGCGCTGGCGCTGGCCAAGGTGGCGCGGGCCAGCGTGTCCTCTCGCGTGCTGCTGGAGGCGGCGCGGGCCAAGCTGGCGGAGATCTGCCGGATCCACGTGCGCGGGAACGCCACCGTGCAAGCGGTGCTGGAGGCCACCGCCAACGCGCTGGACCTGGACATCGACGTCGAGAAGAACGCGAAGGTGATGGCGGCGCTGGTGGAGAAGGACAACGGCAAGGTCGACCTCACCCGTTCGGACGGCTACTTCCACTCCATCAACCGCTACGTCCACCTCACCTACGCGCGCGACCGGCTGCAGCCCCCGCCGCGCGAGGTGCCCGCCACCACGCAGGGCGACCCGCCCACGCTGGTCCCGCTGCCGTACGAGTCGGAGGTGCTGGGCATCGAGGAGAACCCGGTGGACCTGGGCATCTTCAACGGCACCTCGGGGCCGGGCGTCATCGGCCCGGTGCTGAACAAGGAGCTGTTCCCGGTGATGCGGCGCGGCTTCCAGATCGAGAAGCTGAAGATCCGCATCAAGGGGATGAACGGCCTCACCAAGGGCCTCCAGTTCGTCCACCGCGACGAGGGCAAGGGCCTCTGCTACGCCCGCCAGGTCTCCGACGGCCAGACCCTCACCATCGACGAGGACGGCAACTTCAAGATCGAGGGCGCGGACGTGATGGACTACGCCTTCATCTGGGAGGGCGGCTGCTTCGGCGACTCGACCGACCCCAGCTCCCGGGACTGGTGCTTCGGCGGGCCCGGGCTGCCGGACGACGCCAAGGTGGCCAGCTTCGCCACGACCACTCCGGCGGGCGCGCTCGACGCCGGCGCCACCTTCCCGCACCCCAAGGTGCCGCTGAAGGGGGTGAAGATCTACCTGGGGCGGAACCGGTTCGCGTTCTTCGTCAACCCGCCGCCGGCGGACCCGACCAAGGAGGTGGCGGACGTCACCCTCACCTGGCCCGAGCACCAGCCCTACGTGCTCACCCTGTGGATCCCCGGGCGGTTCTTCTGGCCGGCGAGCTATCCCCCGGGCCAGCCGCCGGACGACACGGTGGTGGAGAAGCTGGCGCGTGCCCTGGAGCGCTTCCGGCCCATGGGCATCCACGTCCAGGTCGCGCCCAACGACTCCGCCGACACCAAGCCGCAGATCGACGCGATGTTGACCCCGGCCCCCTGAAAACCACCGCCCACGCCATGCCCCTGAACATCGCCTCCGCCTCGATCACCCTGACGCTCCCCGGCAACGCGCTGGTGCGGTCGCTCAAGGTCTGGGTGCAGGCGGACGCCGCCGGCTCGGTGGTGGTGAAGGACGTGGGCCAGGTCCGCGCCCAGAGCAGCGCGGTGGTGGGCAACTCGAGCGGCACCTCGGTGGTGGTGGACTTCGGCACCACGCTGACGGTGGGCGGGGCCGCCGCGCCGGTGATTCTCGGGAAGAGCTACAAGCTCTACACCGCCTACAAGTGGCAGGGCGCCGCCTTCGACTTCGACCACCCCATCTTCCCCCCCAACGCGAACGGGCTGGCGTCGGTGACCTTCTCGGAGGTCTCCACCTCCCGGGTGCAGCTGGAGCTGGTGGGCCCGGTGCCCGCGGGGGACGCGGTGCAGGCCACGGTGCAGCTCCCCTCGGTGCCCGCGGACCTGGAGGTCCACGTCAACGACGGGCCGGTGGCGTGGAAGTACCCCGGGCCGCGCGGGACGCCGCCCGCGGACGGCTGGGAGATGGACTCGACCAACACGTACACCCAGCACGAGGTGGACCTCACCTCGGTGGTGGCGCCCATGGTGGGCAACCCGGACAACTGGGCGCCCGTCCAGGTGACGGTGGAGCTGCGCGCGCGCGTCCCCGGCCGGCTGGCGGTCCTCTTCAAGGAGCTCACCTACGACCTGGTGGAGCGGGTGCCGGTGGTGCCGGACCCCGACCTGGTCTTCGACGAGGAGGGAGAGCAGCTCATCTCCTTCAACACCCCGGTGGGCGCCGGCACCCCGCTCAAGGAGGTGTGGGTGACGCTCTTGGCCACCCCGCCCAAGGAGCGCGCGGTGCCGGCGGTGGGCCCCCAGCGGGTGCCGGAGGTGGCGCTGCTCCTGGACTCCGGCCGCTCCGCCGCCGTCCGCTTCCCGGCGAACCAGCTGGGGGAGCTGACCGGGCTGCGGCTGCCGCTCAGCGGCCAGGGCGGCACGGCCGAGGTGCGGGCGGAGCTGCTCTCGCCGGTGGGCAACCAGAGCGCCGACGAGCCCGGCCCGCCTCTGGAGGGCGCCGCCGCCACCAAGCCGGTGCAGCTGCCGCCCTCGCCCATCCCCAAGCGCGGCGTGGGGCTGGAGGCCGAGCCGCAGCTGCCGGACACCTGGGTGCTGCTGCCGTTCGAGAAGCCGGTGAAGATCGAGGGGGCGGTGTGGATCCAGCTCCAGGTCACGCGCGGCACCGTGCGCTGGTCGCTGGGGCAATACGCGCTCGAGGACGGGGCGCCCTACCCGGTCCGCCGCGGGGCGCCCACCGGGCCGTGGCTGCCGCTCCCGGCCGCGGTCACCGCGATGCCCAACCTGGGCGGGAGGCTCCACGCCATCGGCCACCCGACCAAGGCGTCGCCGCTGGCGCCGGTGCGCCTGCAGGTCGTGAAGGACGCGTACGCCTCGCCGCTCACGGACGTGACGCCGACGGCGAAGGGCGTCACGGTGAAGCTGCAGGGCATCGACCCGGGCGTCTCGTCGTCCCTGGCGAAGCTCCGGGTGATCAGCCGGGCGGCCACCACGGTGACGGTGCAGTCGCTGTACCGGGTGGTGCAGAAGCCCTGACCTGACGGATCAGTTGGGGAGGTTCATGAAGAACTTCCCCGGGTCGACCTTGTCCTTCTCCGGCGTGGCGTCCTTGGGCTCGGTGCCCTTCTTGAACCACAGCTCGCCCACCTGGCGCGACGAGGCCGAGGCCAGCTTCCCGGTCTTCATGTCGATCTTCAGGCGCACCAATTCCAGGTGCTCGGGGGGCCAGAACTCGGTCTGCGGTTTGTCCGCCAGCGCGCGCTTCATGTACGACAGCCAGATGGGGAGCGCGGCGCGCCCGCCGTTCTCGTACTTGGCCAGCGGGTGCTGGTTCAGGTCGTAGCCGACCCACACCGAGGTCACCAGGTCCTTGGTGAAGCCGTTGAACCAGGCGTCGAAGGAGTCGTTGGTGGTGCCGGTCTTCCCGGCGGCGGGCTTGCCCAGCTTCTGCGCGGGCGCGCCGGTGCCCTCGCGCACCACGCCGCGGAGCAGGTCCTGCATGATGAAGGCGGTCTCGCCGGACATCACCTGGTCGCCGGTCTCGAACAGCCGCGCGTAGCCGGCGCCCACCCGGTCGGTGAGCGGGGCCCAGGCGTCGTCGTAGGCGGTGTGGTCCTCCACGGTGCGCCCGAAGCGGTCCTCGATCTTCCGGACGTAGTACGTGGGCCGCTTGTTCCCCAGCCGGTCGAAGGTGGCGTAGACCTGCGCCAGCTCCCACGGGTAGACGCAGGAGGAGCCCAGCGCCGCCGAATAGTCCATGTTCATCGGCGTGGAGAGGCCCAGCTTCTTGGCCCACTCCGACACCTCCTTGATGCCCACCGCGGCGAAGGTCTTCACCGCGGGGATGTTCATGGAGTTCACCAGGGCGGTGCGGACCAGCACCTCGCCGTGGAAGGTGGAGTCGTAGTTCTCCGGCTTCCAGCGCTTCTGGTTGGCCGGGTCGTCGCCCACGAACGGGCTGTCCATGAGCATGGTGGCCTCCGTCCAGTTGAGCTGCTCCACCGCGGCGGAGTACTCGATGGGCTTGTAGCCGCTCCCGGGCTGGCGGCAGGCCTGGAAGGCGCGGTTGTACTCGTTGGCGTCGAAGTCGTAGCCGCCCACCATGGCCACCAGGTACTGGCGCCGGGGGTCGATGGAGACCAGCGCGCCCTGCAGCTCCGGCTCCTGCTCCAGCCGGAAGAGCTGGGCGCCCTCCGGGATGGAGGTCTCCAGCTTCTTGTCCCGCTGCTCCTTGTCGTCCCAGAGGTCGTCCTTCTTCACCGCCCGGACCACCACCACGTCCCCGGCGGCGACGACCTTCTGCAGGCTGGAGCGCATCATGGCCGGGTACCAGCCCTCGGGGTTCACCCGCCGCGCCCAGCGCGCGCCCATCACGTGCAGCACGCCCTTGTGGTCGCCCACCTGCACGTCCGCCCAACGCCCCTCCTTCTCCACCTGCGTGACGAGGGCCAGGTAGTACTTCCCTTCCTTGACGGGGTCCGTCCCCATCACCTGCTGGCTCCTCTGCACGAAGGCGCGGCGCGCGTCCTCGGTGTCCAGGTGCATCGCCGGGCCGCGGAAGCCCTGGCGCTTGTCCACCGCCAGGAGCCCGTCGAGCATGGACTCCTGCGCGGCGCGCTGCTTCTCCGAGTCCATGGTGGCGAAGACCCTCAGGCCCTCGTTGAGCAGCACCCTGCCGCCGTAGCGGTCCACCACGTCGCGGCGGACGGTCTCGGTGAAGTAGGGGGAGAACTGGTGGAACACGTCCTCCAGCGGCTGGGCGTGGATCTCCTCCTTGTTGGCCTGGTCGTGCTCGGCCTGGGAGATCATCCCTTCGTCCAGCATCCGCTTGAGCACGTAGGAGCGGCGCTTTTTGGCCTCCTGCGGGTGGACGAAGGGCGAGTAGCGGGTGGGGGCCTGCGGCAGGCCGCCGATCAGCGCCATCTCCGCCAGGGTGAGGTCGCGCACGTCCTTGCGGAAGTAGTTCTCCGCCGCGGACTGCACCCCGTAGCTGTGGTGCCCCAGGTACACGTTGTTCAGGTAGAGGTAGAGGATCTCCACCTTGCTGAGCGCCTTCTCCAGCCGGTAGGCCAGGATGGCCTCGCGGATCTTCCGCTCCAGCTTCTTGCTGGTGGCCTTCTTGAAGGCCTCGCGGGTGCGCTCGTCGCGGATGCGGATGTACTGGACGCGGATCGCCTCCTCGTGCCTCACCTGGGCGCGGTTGATCAGCCGGGCGCGCGCGTCGGCGCGCATCTGCGGCATCTCCTCCTGCCGGCGCTTCTCCTCCGCCTCGTCCACCGCCGGGCCGCGCGCCTTCAAGGTGACCTTCAGCTCCGCCTCCACCTCGTCCCGGGACGGGTCCGGGAGCGGGCCCACCAGCTTCTCCGCCTCGTCGCGGATGCCGGCCGGGTCCAGCTGCTCCATCTCCGCGGACACCAGCACCGCCTTGGCGGTCTGCTGGGTGAGCGTGCTGCCGCCCTGCACGGAGCCGGAGCCCTGCGCCTTCTTCAAGAGCGTCTTGAAGGCGGCGCGGCCGGTGCCCAGGAAGTCCACGCCCAGGTGGTCGAAGAAGCTGGAGTCTTCGGACGCGATGAAGGCCTGGACCAGCCGCTTGGGGATCTGCTCGTAGGGGACCACCTTGCGGCGCTCGTTGAAGAACTCGCCGGCCAGCACCCCGTCGTCGGTGTAGACCTCGGAGACGATGGGCGGCCAGTACTGGTCCACCCGGGGGATCTCCGGCAGCCCTTGGGAGTACTTGTAGTAGATGCTCAGCACCGCGACGGCCGAGGCGGTGGTGGCGGTGAGCGCCAGCCAGCCCAGGAGCTTGAGGCCCGTCACCCACCACCGGGGGGGCGGGGGCACGCCGCGGAGCTGCAGGCGGGTGCGGCGCTTCCGAGGCACGGCGGCCACGGTCTCCGTGTCGTCGTTGGTGTACAGCGGCTCAGGGGTCATAGGTCCATGGCCGCGCGCTTCAAGACGTCGGCCAGCTCCGAAGGTAATGCCGCCTCCACCGACATCTTCCGCCGATGTTCGGGGTGAGGGAAATCAATGCGCCGAGCGTGCAGGAACAAACGTTTGAGGCCCCACCGGGTGCGCACTTCCCGATTGAAGGCGAAGTCGCCGTACTTGCGGTCACCGGCGACAGGGTGGCCTATGGCCGCCAGGTGTCGGCGGATCTGGTGCGTGCGCCCCGTCTCGATGAGGCATTCGAGCAGCGCGGCGTCGCCGGACTGCCGCAGCACCCGGTAGCGGGTGACCGCCTCCTGCATGTTGACGCCGCGGCGCGCCTTCGACTCGGCGGTCTGCTGGTGCTCGGCCAGCGGGAGGTCCACCACGCCCTCGTCGCGCGGCATCCGGCCCTTCACCAGCGCCAGGTAGCGCTTGGCGGGGTGGCCGTGGGTGAAGACCTCGGTGAAGTGGACCATCGCCGGGCGGCGCTTGGCGACGAGGATGACGCCGGAGGTCTCGCGGTCCAGGCGGTGGGCGGGGCTGGCGGTGAAGCCGTTGCGCTCCGCCTTCGGCCCCAGGTACGCGCGGACGTAGTCCACCAGCGTGCCGGAGGTGATCCCGCTGCCGGTGTGCACGGCCATCCCTGAGGGCTTGTCCACGGCCATGAGCCAGTCGTCCTCATAGAGGATCTTCAGCTTCTGCGGATCCACGGGGGGCGCGGGCCTCCGCTCGCCCGGCAGGGCCCCCAGCAAGGACCGCTCGTCCCCACGGATGGTGAGCGCGTCCCCTTCCTGGAGGGGCTGTTCGGGCTGCGCGCGCTTGCCGTTCACCCGCACCTTCTTGGTGCGGATCATCTTGAACAGGTGCGAGACCGGGACCTGGGGGAGCGCCTTCCGGAGGAACTTGTCCAGCCGTTGCCCGGCGTTGTCCGTGCCAATCCGGAACTCGATCATTTCAGTTGGCGGCAGACCACACCACACCCGAATATCCGGGTCCATGCCCAAGGCCCCCACCATCGAGTCGCTCCTCAAGGGCGGATCCACGGAGTGGAACAAGCTCCGCAAAGCGGGGAAGGTCCCCGCGGATCACACCGGCGCGACCTTCGAAAACCTTTTCTCCGCCAACACCGACCTCTCCGGGCTCCAGCTCATCGGCAGCGAATGGGAGAAGTGCGACCTCTCCAAGGTCAGCTTCCGGGACACGGACCTCTCCAACGCCTACTTCCACGGGGGCCGCCTGCAGGACTGCGACTTCCGCGGGGCGAACCTGGACGGCGCCACCTTCGAGCGGCTGAAGCTGCTCCGCTGCGACTTCACCGGCGCGCAGGGCCTGGACGCCCTGGAGCTGGACGAGGTGGACATGGACCGGGTGGTGGGCCTCAACGGGGAGGAGGCGCCGCCGCCCCCGCCCCCGCCCGCGCACGGCATCACCTCGTTCACCCGCGAGCAGCGGACCGCCGCCATGGGCGAGCCGCTGCTGGGACTGGACGAGCCACCGCCCTTCAAGCCGCAGGACCCGCCCTCCGCGCTGCTGCTGCGCGGGCTGAAGAAGCTGGGGGCGCCGCCGTTCTGGGTGCTGGACACGCCGGGGCTGCAGCCGCCGTTGCCGCCGCGGCTGACCACCGGGGCGTCGCTGGAGTCGCTGTTGCGCGAGGCGGTGAAGGCGCGGCTGGAGGTGCGGCCGGTCCAGGCGGACCAGGACGCGGTGAGGCGGGCGCAGAAGGCGCTGCGGCTGGGCGCCAAGGACGCGGCGTTCGCGGCGGGCTACCTGCGCGAGGTGGGGGTGCCGCCGGAGTTCCGCTTCTCGGCGGCGAAGGTGCTCAAGGACCAGCTCCGGGCGGAGGCGGAGGTGGACGACCCCACGGCCTCCATGGACCCGCGGGTGACGGCGGCGGTGCTGGACCTCAAGCTGCCGCACGACACCGGGGAGCTGATCGGCGAGGCGCGGCGGCGGCTGGCGGGCGCGCAGCTGTTCTCCTCCCTGCTGGAGGCGGGCTTCACGCCGGACAACAACTGGGAGGAGGCGGTGGACGCCTCCGAGCAGGCGGTGGAGCTGGCCCAGGTGGCCAACGGGGGCGACCGGGAGGCGCTGGCGCAGTCCTTCAGCGCCTTCGCCGCGCTGCCGGACGAGGCGCGGCTGCGGCGGCTGGCGTACCTGGCGGAGGCCACCGCGCACCTGGAGCTTCTGGCGCGGCTGCCGGACGGGGTGGAGCCGCCGTGGATCAGCGGCCCGGAGACGCGCGAGTGCCACGAGCGGGAGATGACGCTGGTGCAGTGGCTGCGGGCGGACGAGATCCCCACCAAGGTGGCGGCGCTGGCCGCCGCGGAGCTGGGCATCCCCGAGGGCACCGTGCCGGAGGAGAGCGAGCAGGACCTGTTCATCCACCTGCGGTGCTCGGTGTGCGGGAAGGAGAAGCTGTTGATGCAGAGCCCGACCGAGCCGGAGGAGTAGCCCGGGCCCGCCTGGGCGTTCCTCAGCGGAACAGCTCCATCTGCTGCACGTCTCCCAGGGCGCGGGCGTTCACCCCGCGCCCGCACAGCTCCTTGGCCAGCTCCCGCGCGAAGCCGTGGTGGGTGATCACCTCGGACGCGCCGGTGCTCCGCGCGTAGCCCACCAGCTGCTCGAAGTCCGCGTGGTCCGACAGCGGGAACGCCACGTCCGCGCCGTAGCGCCTGGCCGCGCCCTCGTCGAGCGCCCAGCCGGTGAGCACCGCCACCGCGCGCGGCTTGAGCCGGGAGAGCGCCACGCTGCGCACCAGCCGCGGCGGGTAGACCAGCACCTCGCCGGGCTCCAGCGTCCCCTTAAAGCGCCGCACCTCGCCCACCGGCGTGCCCAGCTCCTCGTAGATCCGGCTCATCTCCTGGATGGTGCCGTGCGCGGCCACCTTCAGCCCGCGCGAGGCGAGGAAGCGGATCGCCTCCTGGCTCTTGCCCAGCGGGTACCCCAGCAGCACCGGCGCCACGCCGCGGTCGAGCTGGACGCGGCACCACGCCTCCACGTCCGCCAGCACCTGCTCGCGCGGGGGGAAGCGGTAGCGCGGGTGGCCGAAGGTGGACTCGATCACCAGCGTGTCGCACTCGGCGGGCTGGAGCGGCTCCGCGGTGAGCGAGGGCTGGGGGTTGATGTCGCCGGTGTAGAGCACGCGGTGGCCGTCCGGCCGGGTGACGCGGATCTGCGCCGACCCCTTGATGTGCCCCGCGGGCAACAGCTCCAGGAAGAGCGGGCCCAGCTCGAACGGGCGGCCGTAGGGGACGGGGAGCGCCCCGGTCAGCTTCCCCAGCCGGTGGGACATCAGCCGCAGCGTGGCGTGGGTGGCGATCACCCGCTGGTGGCGCGCGGCGTGATCGGCGTGCGCGTGGGACACGAAGGACAGCTCCGAGCCGCGCCGCGCGTCCAGCCACAGCGCGGTCCCGGTGACGTGCAGTCCCGCCTGCCTCATCTCCACCGCACACATGTGCAGTGCGCCTTAGCCCAGCCGTCGAGTGCGCGTCCAGCGAAGCCTGGTGACGTCCGGGCCACGAGTTTCGTTTGACAGGCCCGTTTTGCGCGGGGAAAACCTCCTCCGGGGGACCCCGCAAAACCTCACCACCAGCCCGAGCCGGCGCCGATCCCCTCCACGGCGACCTCTTCGCGGAGATCCGCATGCCCTTCACTCCCGACGCGCCGTACCCCAAGACGCCCGGCAACCCGATCATGGCGAAGGACTGGAACGACGCCATCGGCGAGGTCCAGCGCCTGGACAGCGCCAAGGTCAACCGGAGCGGGCTGGACACCATCCAGGGGCCGCTCACCATCACCAACGCGCTGACCCTGGGCTCGTCCCTGGCGGTCGGCACCACGGCGGCGGTGGGGTCCACGCTGTCGGTGACGGGGGGGACGATGATCGGCGGGGCGCTGGCGGTGGGGTCCACGCAGGCGGCCAGCAACCGGCTGCACGTGGTGGACACGGCGAACCCGGCGGTGGCGCGCGTGCAGACCACCGCCACCAACGGCTCGTCGCGGCTGGAGCTGTGGAGCGACCCGCGCGGCAGCGGCACCGAGTGGCGCCCCGGCTACGTCGAGTCCTTCGACACCGGCACGTTCACCGGCGGGCTGCGGTTCTTCACCAACGGCACCGGCCAGGCCAACCGCCAGGGGTCGGTCGAGGCGTTCCGGGTGGTCAACGGCCTGTCCGGGTTCGGCGTGACCAACCCCGCCTTCCGGATCGACGCCCTGGGGCCCATCCGCAGCCGCAACAACGGGGGCGTCAACTCCGGCCTCTGGCTCAACCAGCCCACCGGCGACCGCGCGTTCTTCGGCATGCTGAGCGACACCGTCACCGGCATCCAGGGCAACGCCGGCGCCGGCTGGGCCCTGCAGATGGACGTCACCAACGGGAACCTGGGCCTGCGCACGGCGCCGACGGCCAACGCGCTCACGGTGCAGGGCGACACCCAGCACAATGGGAACGCCTGGGTCTCCGGGGTCACCGCGCTCGGGCACAGCGCCCCCGGCCCCGGCCTCCGGCTGGACGTGCTGGGCCGCATGCGGCTCCGGGAACAAGCCGGAACGGGAACGGCGGGCCTGTGGTTCTACCAGGCGACGCCGGCGGCCGACCGTGCGTTCATCGGCATGAACGGCGACAACCTGCTGGGCCTGTGGGGGAGCGGCGGCGCCTCGTGGGGCGTGAACATGGACGTCAACACCGCGGCGGTGTCCTGCGCGGGCAACCTGACCGCGTCGCGCGTGTGGAGCAGCAACGTCCACGGGGAGGTGAGGGCGTCCAACCAGGTCACCACGACGCTCGGCACCTGGCAAAACATCCCAGACATGGCGATGACGTTCTTCCTGGCCTCGGCAAGGTACTGTTGGATCTGGCTCCACCTGCCGAATGTCCGCGCCACGGCGGGCGGCGGAACCGTCACGCTCAACTTCCAACTGGTGCTCGACGGGACCTACGTCGCCGGCGTCACCCCGTATTTCCTCACCAGCCAATTCACGAGCACGGAGATCAACCTCACCCGGATCATGCCGATCGCCGCCGGCTCGCACGTCCTGCAAGCGCAGTGGGGCATTGGCCAGAATGGAACAACGATCTACATCTGCGAGCAGGGAGTCGGAGCGTTCGGCGACCGGTCGCTGCAGGTCATCGAGTTCTAGAGGGAGCACTCCATGTACGTCGTCCGGAACAAGAAGACCAAGGAGCTGATCCACATGGTCAACTCCTCGCGGGACATCGACCTGAAGCCGGAGGAGGTGTTCCGGGAGTTCGACCCGAAGACGATGGAACTCGGCCGCTTCCACGAGCAGCGCCTGCCCGAGGAGTTCACCATCGAGGAAGGGGTGGTAAAGG